>Ga0197142_1003504_pt1 | contig 13120 bp, 10 predicted proteins | sample GBS60_MetaG_FD_148614 | JGI IMG/M metagenome (GOLD analysis project Ga0197142, IMG submission 148614) | Sediment microbial communities from Great Boiling Springs, Gerlach, Nevada, United States - GBS 60_MetaG | ecosystem: Environmental > Aquatic > Thermal springs > Hot (42-90C) > Sediment... | reverse complement strand
GGGGGGGCGCCAGCCCTGGAGCACGTAGACGAGAATGTCGGCCGCGACCGCCACACTCACCCACCGCCAGTCGGTCGCCAGCAAGCGGGGCAGTTCGCTCTTCCAGTCAAAGCCCCGATAGACCCAGATCAACGAGGCGGCCGCGATCGAGTATCCAACCAGGAGGGCAACCCAGTGAGGAATTCGTCGTCGCGCCTGCGGAGCGGCGCTCTCCACCATTCCCGTCAACTTCCATCATAGCGAGGCGGCTCAGGCGCTCCCGACCTCGACCGAAACCGGACGATATACTGCTTAACAATGTCGCAGCAGGGCGCCGCGTCGGACGGGCTGGCGCGATTGGTCGAAATCGTTCACACGCCCCCGGGCGCCGATTGGAGCGAACGGAACCGGGAGGCTTTCGGCGCGCTGTTCGGCGCGCCGTCGGGCCGCTACCGCAAAGATGCCGAGAAACTGGTTGCGGTGCGGGCGCCGTACTTCGAGGGCGATTCCGGTGTCCCCTTCGCCGCCTTGATCCATCCCGCCAATCCCGCCTCCGGCCCCTACGGCGGCATGTCGTTCGTCCTGTTCCCGGCTGAGCAAGATCCCTGCCTGGTGGCGATGGTCGTAGGAACGCATGGCCTTGCTCCCGACGAGACGATTCTCGGCCGGCCCGGCCATGCACGGAAAATGCAGGCCATCGCGCGGTGGCTGAACCGCGCCTACGGGGAAGGCCGACAAGTGGCGTGGGCCAAGCAGGACCCCACCCGAGTCGACATCGACATGCCTGAGGTGATCCGGCGCGACTGGAGCGGCTACCGGCGGGTCTTTGAGCGCTACGGCAAGGTGATCTACGCGGTATACCGGCCTTCGCAGGATCGGCAGGCGACGGCCCAGGCCATAGCGGCCTTTCTCGACGTCATGTTCGAGGAACGCGGGCAGCTCCCCCTTGCCGGCTATACCTCCCACGCTGAGGAAATCCGCTCGGCCTGGTTTGCCCATTTGATGCCTTCCGTCAGCCGTCAGCAGGTGGTGGAACTGCTCAACCGGAGGCGATTCGTCATCCTGGAGGGACCTCCCGGCACCGGCAAGACGCTCCTGGCCGGGCAAATCCTCGGGGAAGAGTACGGCGGCCGCGGGCGCGCCATCCAGTTTCATCCGGGCATCACCTACGAGAACTTCGTCGGCGGGCTGGCGCCGATCCACGCTGACGGCGCGCTCGGTCTGCGGTTTGCTCCGGTTCCCGGATTCTTGATGGAAGCGGCTGCGGCGGCCCTCGAGCAGCCGGACCGCCCCTATCTGCTTCTGATCGATGAGATCAACCGGGCCGACCTCAGCAAGGTGCTCGGCGAAGCGATCTATTTGTTTGAACCTGAACCGGGCTTTGACCGCCGCATCGATCTCGCCTACGACTTCGGCCCTCCTTTCGGCCGGAGCCTCCACCTGCCCCGAAATCTGCACGTGCTCGGGACGATGAACAGCGCAGATCGCAGCATCGCAATCGTTGACGTGGCGGTACGCCGCCGTTTTGCTTTCGTGACCCTCTGGCCCGACTCGGACGTCGTCGCCCGGCACGGCTGCGACGCCGCGCACCACGCCTTCAAGCGTCTGATCTCCATCTTTGTCGAGCACGCCTCGGAGGAAGCTCTGGCGCTCGCCCCCGGTCACTCCTATTTCCTCGAAAAGGACGAAAGCAGGCTGCCCGAAAGACTCCGCACCGAGCTTGCGCCGTTGCTCCGCGAATACCTGGCCCAGGGCTATGTGACCGGCTTCGCGGAGGAGATACGGAGCTACCTCCAGTGGCTCGACAGCCTCGGCGCGTGAGCAACGCCGCTCGGAGCCCGGAAAGGGCTTCCCTGCCCGAATCGAGGCCCGTGCCGGAAATCTGTCTCGAGCTAACGGACCATAGTCGGACAGAGCGCTCGGCTGCCGACCTGTTCTTGCTCCGCGCCGGAGGCGACCTCACCCACCAGGCGGCCCGGCTGGCCGATCAGTTCATCACCCAAAACCGCCCCATCTTTGAGCTCTTCGGTGTCTCGGCGCAGCGAGAGTTTGACGGAACGGCGGTTCGCCTCGTTCTCGACTCGTCCAACCAGGTCGGGGCCGCTCCCTTGATCTCTCCCTTCACCGCACGGCCCGACTACGGCCTCGTGATTCATCCGCGCTTCCCCTGGCCGGGCATCGGACCAATACTGGCGGAGACGGGCTGGAGGGTTTGCCCGACGCCTCTTCGCCTGCCACTGCTGAAACGCTCGGCCCGGAAGGTGCCGCCATGGGTGCTGTCGGTGATGGTGCTAGCGCGCCTCAAGGCGTTGCTCGAGACTCTCGAGCGGCGTTTCGAGCAAACCCTCGAGGAGCGGCGCGCACCCAAAGGGAAGGTCCTTTGGGAACACTATGCGGCACGATCGATGCCGCGCGGGCGCTTTCTCGCCGTGCCCTGCTCCTACAGCGACCTCCACGAAGACCGGCGACTGAAAGGCGCCATTCGTTTCACGCTCGAGCGCCAGCTCCGCTCGCTTGAGACGCAGCGGGAGGCCGGCGCCTTCGTTCATCGCCTCATCGATCTGGCCGAATCGCTCCTCCAAAGGGTCCGCCTCGCGCCGGCACGGCGGCCTGGCGCTCTGGATTTCCTGGCCTGGAGGCACCTGCCCGTGCATCGGCCGGCGGTGCTCGAGGGGCTGGAGGCGATCGAATGGACCGTGGAAGAGCGCGGACTCGCCGGCGCGAGTGACCTGGAAGGTGTCCCTTGGAGGATGTCCATGGAGGAGTTCTTCGAAGCGTGGGTCGAGGTCGTGTTTCGCGCCGTCCTGGTGCGGACGGGCGGCCGGCTCCGCGTGGGACGCCTTCAGCAGACTGCCGCCGCGCTTGCCTGGGATCCTCCGTATGCCGGCTCGCAGAGGTCTCTGGTGCCCGATCTGGTCGTTGAACTGGAAGGCGCCACGCTGATCGTCGACGCCAAATACAAGCGCCACTTTGAGGAGCTGGAGCAGGCCGGCTGGGGACGGCTCGAGGAAGAGATCCGAGAGGAACACCGCAGGGATCTTCTTCAGGTGCTGGCCTATGCCCACCTTGCAGATGCGCCCGTTGTCGGGGCCTGTCTCGTCTATCCGTGCACCACGGCGACCTGGGAGTCGCTCCGCATGCGGCAGCGCCTGTTCCATCAGGCCGCTGTCCCCTCAGGCTGGCGCAGCATCTGGCTGGGACTGACTGCGGTGCCGATGGAGACGCCACTGGGCCCGGTGGCGGACGCCCTTGCCGATCAGATCCGGCGATGGCTCCGCGCGCCGGGCTGAGCCGCCGAGCTGGTTCTCAGCAGGCCCCGCCCTGATAGTTTTAGTACTTTTTCCTCGATTGGGGGAGTGATTCTTGCTTGCCGGCCTGCGATTTTGGTTTAGACTATGGAGTTCGACGCCATGCGACTTCTCAAGCGGACCCCCAGCATCACCGAGCGGCTCGAAAAGTCCCTTGCCATCCTGGCGATGATCGACAGGCGGCGGGAATCCTCCGGAGATCCAAGCTTAGGCTCCAATATCGAGCGCATGATCATCGAGCGGGAGCTGGAAGAGCTCGAACGGGAGATTCTGATGAATCCGGGCCCGCTGGTCAACCAGATCGCCCGGCCGCCGCGCCGCAGGCGGGCGGCGTTCAATTTCTGAGCCGGCCGCTGCGGCTAGCGCTTCTGGCTGGCGTGGAGCGCCTGGTCGAGGTCCCAGAGGATATCGTCGATATCCTCAAGACCGATCGAGAGGCGCACCATGTCCGGCTCCACCCCGGCTGCCGCCTGCTCCTCCGGCGCAAGCTGCTGGTGCGTGGTCGACGCCGGATGGATGACCAGACTTCGGGCGTCGCCCACGTTCGCCAAATGTGAGAACAGCTTGACGCTGTTGATGAACTTCTTGCCCGCCTCATAGCCCCCCTTGATGCCGAAGGAAAAGACGGCGCCGGCGCCCTTCGGTAAATACTTCTCCGCCAGATGATGATAGGGGCTCGAGGGCAAGGAGGGATATCGAACCCAGCTCACCAGCTCGTGCTCCTCGAGGAACCGCGCCGCCGCCAGCGCATTCTCGACGTGACGCTCCATGCGCACGCTGAGCGTTTCGATCCCTTGCAGAAACAGGAACGCGTTGAAGGGGCTCATGCAGGGCCCAAGATCGCGCAGACCTTCCACCCGCGCGCGGATGGCGAAGGCGATCGGCCCGAACGTCTCATAGAACTTGAGGCCGTGGTAAGACTTAGCCGGTTCGGTGATCTGCGGAAAGTCGCCCCTGGACCAGTCGAACTTGCCGCTGTCGACGATGATGCCGCCGATCGAAGTTCCGTGCCCGCCCATGAACTTGGTGAGCGAGTGCACGACAATGTCGGCGCCGAAGTCGATGGGACGGCACAGATAGGGCGTCGCGAAAGTGTTATCAATCACCAGCGGGAGGTTGTGCTCGTGGGCGATCCTGGCCACCGCTTCGATGTCCAGGACGTTGCCGCGCGGGTTGCTGATCGTCTCCCCGTAGAGGAACTTCGTCCGGGGCGTGATCGCCCGGCGGAAGTTCTCCGGATCGTCCGGATCGACGAAGATGACGTTGTAGCCCATCTTGCGGAAGCTGATGTCGAACTGCGTGTAGGTGCCCCCGTAAAGGGTGCTGGCGGAGACGAACTCGTCGCCGGCGAGCATCAGGCTGTTGGCCGTGAGAAACTGCGCCGCCTGGCCGCTGGCGAGCGCCAGCGCCGCCGCTCCCCCCTCGAGCGCCGCCACCCGTCGCTCGAGCACGTCCGTGGTGGGGTTCATGATGCGCGTGTAGATGTTGCCGAACTCCTCCAGCGCAAACAGGCGGGCGGCATGCTCGGAATCCTTGAACACGAACGATGTGGACTGGTAGATGGGCACGGCCCGAGCGCCGGTGGTGGGCTCGGGACTGTAGCCGGCGTGTAAAGCCAGCGTATCGAAGCCGTACTGGCGTTCTTTGGTCTGATCGGCCATCGTGGGGCGTTACCTCAACAGATTGGGATGGTTCGTTCGGAACGGATGTCGAAGCCTGCCAGTATAGCAGGCCGTAAGCCCGAAGAGCCCGGCTATGATGAGGGGGATGTTGCCTGCCGGAATCGCCTGGCCGAGTTGGGCCACGCTGGAGTCGCTGGTCGGGGGCCTTTGGCGGGTCGCTCTCATCCTCGCGCTGGCCTTCCTCGCCGGCCGCCTGGTGGGCCGCTTCATTCGCGGCCTGCGGAAGAGGCTCGTGACGATGCTCGTGGCTCGCGCCGCCGAAAGCGCCGAGGCGATCGAAAAGCGCGCCCGCACCATCGCCGACATCCTGCGCAAGTCCGCCGCCACGCTCATCTGGGCGCTGGCCATCATCATGGCGCTGCGCGAAATCGGCTTCGACATCCGCCCGCTGCTTGCCGGCGCCGGCATCGCCGGCATCGCCATCGGCTTCGGCGCCCAGACGCTGGTCCGCGACGTCATCAGCGGCCTGTTCATGCTGATTGAAAACCAGATCCGCATCAACGACGTCGTCCAGATCAACGGGACGCGCGGCCTGGTCGAGGAGGTGAACCTGCGCACCACCGTGCTGCGAAGCTTCGACGGCACGGTGCACATCTTCCCCAACGGCGCCATCACCAACCTCTCCAACCTCACCCGCGATTTCGCCTATTATGTCTTCGACATCGGCGTCGCCTACAAGGAGGACACCGATCGGGTCGCCTCCGTGATGAAGCAGGTGGCCGACGAGATGCGGCTGGAACCGGAATGGGCCCCGCGGATTCTCGAGCCGCTCGAGGTTTTCGGCGTCGACCGCTTCGCCGACTCCGCCGTCGTCATCAAAGCCCGCATCAAAACGCTGCCGATCGAGCAGTGGGCTGTCGGCCGCGAGCTCAACCGGCGGTTCAAAAAACGCTTCGACCAGCTCGGCATCGAAATTCCCTTCCCGCACCTGAGCGTCTACTTCGGCGCGGCGAGCAAGCCCTTTGCGCTCGAGTGCCGCTCGCGCGAGGAGTTAAAACAGGCCGTCCGCGAAGTCTTGGAAGAGATGGGCTTCGCCGATCGGGCCAAACCCGGAGAAACCCAATGAGAACCACCCGCAGGCAATGGCTGGCCGCAATGGCGGGCGCCGCGACCGGATGCCGTCAAAGGCGCGATCCGCGCCCGAACATTCTGTTTGCCATCTCCGACGATCAGTCGTTTCCCCATACCTCGGCCGCCGGCGACCGCTCGGTACGCACCCCGGCCTTCGACCGCGTGGCGGAGCGCGGCGTGCTCTTCACCCACGCCATCAGCAACTCACCCGGCTGCGCCCCCTCGCGCGCGGCGATCCTCACCGGCCGCAGCCACTGGCAGCTCGAAGAGGCCGGCACCCACGCCAGCTACTTTCCCACCAAGTTCGAGGTCTACCCCGATCTGCTGGCGCGCGCCGGCTACCACGTCGGGCACACCGGCAAAGGCGCCGGTCCGGCAAACTTCGAGGGCTGGAAACACAACCCTGCGGGGCCGCCCTACCAGGGGCGGGAAACTGCCGATGTCCCCGAGGGCATCTCCAGGCTCGACTACGCGGCTAACTTCGCCGACTTCCTCAAAGCCAGGCCCGCCGGGGCGCCCTTCTGCTTCTGGTACGGCGCCACCGAGCCGCACCGCCCCTACAAGCCGGGCATCGGGCTTCAGGCAGGCAAGCGCCTGGAGGACGTCCGCGTGCCGCCGTTTCTGCCCGATTCGGCCGAGGTGCGCTCCGACATGCTCGACTACTACTTCGAAATCGAGCACTTCGACCGCCATCTTGGCCGGATGCTCGATCTGCTCGAAGAGGCGGGCGAGCTCGACAACACGCTCGTCGTGGTCACCGCGGACAACGGCATGGCCTTCCCGCGCGCCAAGGCCACGCTCTATGAGTACGGCATCCATCTGCCCCTGGCCGTCTGCTGGCCCGAGCGAGTCCCGGGCGGCCGACGCGTCGAGGATTTGATCAGCTTCACCGATTTCGCGCCCACATTCCTCGAGGCCGCCGGGCTTGCGCCTTCGCCCGTGATGACGGGCAAGAGCTTCCTCGACGTCCTGCTCTCCGGAAAAAGCGGCGCCGTCGATGCCTCGCGCACGCGCGCCTTGAGCGGCCGCGAACGCCATTCCCACGCCCGCTTTGACAACCTCGGCTATCCGGCCCGGGCCCTGCGAACCAAGGAGTTCCTTTATATCCGCAACTTCGCTCCGGAGCGCTATCCGGCAGGCGATCCCGACCATTACTACGACATCGACGCCTCGCCCACAAAGACGTACCTGCTGAAGAACCGTGACCAACCCGCCGTCAAGGAACTCTTCGAGCTCACCTGCGGCAAGAATCCGCCTGAACAGCTTTACGCGGTCGAACGTGACCCGGGCTGTCTGCGAAACCTGGCTGCTTCGCCGGAGTTCCAGACCGTGCTCGAGGAGCTGCGGCGGGAGCTGGAAACTACGCTGCGGGCGCAACAGGACCCCCGCATGCTCGGCCGCGGCGACATTTTCGAAAGCTACCCCCGCTTTCAGACCATGCGCCCTGAGCTCGGCGGCTTTGCCGAGCAAGGCAAGTACAATCTGAAATACCGCCTGTAGGGCCCTCGAAATTGGGGATTGAGTGTACTGTCCCCGATTTTAGAAGCGCCAGCGCAGGTGCAACTGGCCTTGCCGCGGCGTGCCCGCCGGCAGGAACACATGCGTCGAGGTGATCGTGCCGCCCGCCGCCACGTTCACCGTCATGTTCGGCTGCCCGTAGTTGACGTGGTTCAGAATGTTGACGAACGAGGCGCCAAGCTCGAGCCGGCGGCCCTCACCCACCGCAAAGCGCTTCACCAGACCGGCGTTGAAGACGAGGTAACCGGGCCCCTCCACGATGTTGCGCCCGGCGTTGCCGAAGCGGCCGCCCGAGGGAACCGCAAACGCGCTGCGGTCAAACCAGGCCGCCAACGTCTTTGGGTAGGTGAGCGGCCCCACCACATCCGGCCGGCCCCCGATCGTGTTGGTGTTCGACGGGTCGGCGCCCGTAAACAGCGGGTTCAGCCAGTGCCCGCTGCTCAGATTCAACAGCACGTTCACCTGCCAGCCGCCCCAGAGCCTCCCCTTGCCGAACGGCAGCTCATAGAGGGCCTGGTTCATCCACTGGTGGCGCGGCACCGAATACACGTTGGCTTTATCGCGCGCCCGGTCGTAGGCGTCCTCGATCATCGTGTTGAGGTCGGCGTTGCTCGTGTCGTCCACCTCGCTCAACTGCTTGGCCCAAATCCAGGTCGAGGAGAACATGAGACCGGAGGCGAAGCGCCGCACAAGGCCAAGCTGCATGCCGTGATAGCTGTTGTTGGCCCCGTGGTCGGCGAAGGTGATGTTGTTGTAGAAGGGGAACGGCCGGCGGGACTGCGCAAACGGCTCGGCTGAGGCGCGGGGCTGGTTGAAGTTACGCATGTAGGCAAGCTGCGTGCCCTTGGTGCCGATGTAGCTGAGCCGCAAGCCGAGATTCGGTGTGAGCTCGCGCTCGATGGTGAGCGAGTACTGGAGCGCATAGGCGTTGCGCAGGTCGGGCGCCAGACCCGCCGAGTTCAGCGTCCCCGTGGCCCCGGGCACGGCAAACGGCGCCTCGAGTGTGAACAGGGGTCGATTGTTGGTGAAAGCGTTGGTCGCCGTCGTCGAGACGGCAAACGGCCCGGCCACCTGATTGGCGAGCGCGGCCACCGAATACGGCGCATAGTACAGACCCGCGCCGCCGCGCAGCACGGTCTTGCCGGCGGAATCGAGCCGGTAGGAGAAGCCCAGCCGCGGCGCCCAGTTGTTCTTGTCGGCGCGGCGCAACGAGCGGCCGAGGCCGACCTGGTCGGCCGTCTGGATGGGGAGCGTGCTCGGGTAGAAGGGGCTGACCAGCCGGCGCGCTTCATTCGAAGCCAGCACCACCGCTCCGGTGGCGGTATTGAAGTTGAAGAAGTTGTCATCGCGCGCCACCGGCGGCTGGTTGAATTCGTACCGCAGCCCGTAGTTCAGGCTCAGCCGCGCGTTCACCTTGAAATCGTCCTGGATGTAGAAAGCCACATCCGACCAGCGGAAATACTGCGCCGCCCAGGGATCCAGCCGCGCCACCGAGGTCGGCACACCGAGCAGGAAGTCGCCGTAAGGCTGGCCGGTGAAACGGTTGGTGAAGGAGAAGGCGCCGAACAGGGCGGGATTGGAGGTCACGTGCCGGTTGACGAACCAGTTGATGTACTCGACGCCCGCCTTGAGCGTGTGCCGCCCGGCCACCTTGGTCAGGTGGTTGGCAAGCTGCCAGTGCCCGTCGACGACCGGATTGAGCAGAATCTGCGTGAAGACGCTCAGGCCGGAGATGTTAAAGCGGGGTACGCCCGGCGCGCCAGGCCGCGGCGGCAAGCCCCGAATGCCGATCCGCTCGAGCAGCTCCTGGCCCTTCACATCCGCCGACGAGGATGACTCGAGCTGCACCACGCCGCCGCGGAACTCGTTAAAGACGCTGGGGCCGAGCGTCCAGGTGTGGCCCAGGGTGAAGAAGTGCATCTTGCGCAGGTTCTGCGAGGTGCCGACGGTGACCGGCGGCAGCGTGCTGCGGGCGCCGGGAATGTCGTAATCGTCGTGCTTGTACTGATAGCGCACGAATGCGCTCTGACCGGCCGACAAGGTGTGGTCGATGCGCCCCTCGGCAATGCGGTGAAACTCCGGCCCGTTGAACGAAGCCCGGTAGTTGCCCGCCGTAAGCGTCTCCGGTCCGAAGTTGGGCAGCGGAAACAGTAACTGTTGGGCCCGCACCGCCTCGGGCGCAATCAGCGAGGCCGGAATCTGGTTGTTGGCAAACGGCTGGCCGCCCGCAAACGGATTGCGCACCGCGGCGGCAAACTGCCCGTTGCGCTGCGCCAGGGTGGGAACGTTGGAGACGAAGCTGTAACTGCGCACGCCGTCGATCAGCTCGAGCGTCGCAAAGAAGAACGTCTTGTCGCGACGCAGCGGCCCGCCCACCGAGCCGCCGTAGTCGTGCAGGTTCTGAAACGGCCGCGCCGTCTGGAAGGGATTGCGCGCATCGAGCGCGGCGTTCTTGGCGTACCAGAACACGGAGCCGTGCAGTTGGTTTGAGCCGCTTTTGGTCACCGTCGTCACCGCACCCAGGCCGCCGAACTCCGCGCGATTGGTCACCAGGCTCGCCGTGAACTCCTCGACCGACTCCATCGAGGGCTGCGACACGGGATCGGGACTTGAGAAGTTGCCGAAGTTGGTGTGGATGCCGTCCACCTTGAGGCGCAGCCCGTTCGGCCCGGCGCCCGGCGTCATCCAGTAGGCGCCCGAGCCCATCTGCACCACGCCGGGAATCGCGAGCGGCATCAGGTTGGCGATCAGGCCGGAGTCGCCGGCGTTGTTGTAGACGCTGCGCAGGTTGGTGGGCAGCTCGAGGATCTGCCGCGCGCTGAGCAGCACGCCGACGCTCGGCGTCTCCGCCTGTACCACCGGCGAGGCGGCTTCCGTCACCGTGACCTCCTCGGCGGCGGTGGCGATGCGGAACCGCAGGTCCTGGCGCACGGTCCGAAACGCCGCCACGGGGAAGGCGGGAACCTCCAGCCGGCTGAAGCCCGGCGCCTCGGCCGAAAGCGAGTACTCTCCGGGCGGAAGATTCGGGAACAGGTAATGTCCCGCCGCATTGGTTCGCGTCTCCCAGCGCTGGCCGGTCGCCTGGCTTTCCAGGATGACCCGGGCCGAGGGCACGGGAGCTTCGCTCGGATCGAGCGCCAGCCCGGTGACGGTCCCGAGCGGTGACTGCGCCCGCGCCAGAAGGGCGAGCGCCGCAAGCGCGCAGATCAACCTCATATCCTTCAATTATCGAGGCTGGCAACATTCGACGTCACAAACACATTCCCCACCCCCTGTTAGGATGAAAGCAGGGTGCGGCTGAAAGTCCTGTTTTTCGGCATGCTCAAGGAGATTACCGGTCTCAGCGCCGAGGAGGCCGACTTTGAGGCCGGCGCCGATCTCAATGCGGTCTTCGCACGCTACGCCGAGCGCTTCCCCCGCCTGCGCGACTACGAGCACAGCATCGTCATGGCGCGCAACCGCGAGTTCGCCTCGCGGCGCGAGCCGGTCTCCGACGGCGACGAAGTGGCCTTCCTGCCCCCGGTGAGCGGCGGCGCCGATGCGTACCTCCGCCAGATCTCGGCCGACGGCCACCTCTTCGCGCTCACGCGCGAGCCGATCGATACCGAGGCGATCCGCCGCGATCTGGCCCGCCCCGACGACGGCGCCGTGGTGGTTTTCGAGGGCGTGGTGCGAAACAACACCCACGGCCGGCCGACCGAGCATCTGGAATATGAGTGCTACGAGGCGATGGCCGTGGAGGTGTTGGCGCGGATCGGCCGCGAGATCGCCGCCTCGTTCCCCATCGGCCGCATGGCGATCGTGCACCGACTGGGCCGCCTGCACGTGGGCGAAACCAGCGTCGTCGTCGCCGTCGCCGCCCCCCACCGGCGCGCCGCCTTCGAAGCGGCCCTCGAAGGCATCGACCGGCTCAAACGGCTGGCGCCCATCTGGAAAAAGGAGCACTTTGCCGGAGGCGAGGTCTGGGTCGAAGGCGACTGGGATGCCTCTGTGCTCAAGTGAGTAATTAATGATCTTGCGGCGCGCCGGCGCGGCCCTGCTCCTGCTCGCGGTTGGCCTGCCTGTCCTGGCGCAGCAGCCGCGCTTCAAGGTGGAGGTACGCCTCGTGCGCCTGCTGGTGACGGTCAAGGATGCCGGCGGCCGACCGGTCGGCGACCTGACCAGGGAGGACTTCCTCATCTACGATAGCGGCGTGCCGCAAGAAGTGGCCGTCTTCGAGCGGCACACGGAAGTCCCGCTGTCGGTGGCGCTGATGGTCGACACCAGCGGCTCCATGGTGCGCAAGCTGCGGGAGGCCACCGGCTCGGTGCTGGCCTTTCTGCGCACCTTCTTCAGCGAGGGACACCCGGAAGATGCCCTGGCGCTCTACAGCTTCAACCAGGACGTCACGCTTCAGGCCGACTTCACCCGGCGCATGACGCTGCTTGAGCGGGAGCTGCGGCGCCTGCGCGCCGAGGCCGGCACGTCGCTTTACGACGCCATCTATTTCGGTGCGCGCGCTCTGGAGGGCCGCAAAGGCCGGCGTGTCATCCTGCTGGTCAGCGACGGCGCCGACACCACCAGCGTGAAAGAGTTTGCCGAGGCGCTGGAGGCGGCCCACAACGCCGACGCCGCCATCTACGCCGTGCTGATCATCCCGGTGGAGAATGATCCCGGCCGCCACATTGCCGGCGAGAACGCTTTGATCGGTTTGAGTACGGCCACCGGCGGCAAGGTCTTCCTGGCCACGCTCGGCGAGCGGCTCGACGCCGCCTTCGCCGAGATTTTGCGCGATCTGCGCACGCAATACCTGCTCGGCTACTACCCGAAGAACCTGCCCTATAGCCGGGATCGGTTCCGCCGCGTCGAGATCCGCCTGCGGCGGCCGGATTTGCGGGCGATGACGCGCTCCGGCTATTATGTGGAGTACGAAGGCGCGAGCGAGCCCGAACCGCCCTCACGGGGCGCGCTCCGCAATCCCTGAGGCAGGAGAGCCTGTGGCCAAAAAAGCGAAACCCAAGGCGCCCAAGAAACGTGCGCCCGAGGTGACCCACGAGGAGGTCAAATACATCAAGTATTTGATCGACAACCAGATTCCCATCCGGGTCCGGCTGACCGACAACCAGGAAGTGAGGGGCACCATCGAGTACTACGACGCCTCCTTCATCCGCCTGACGCGCGAGGACGCGCCGAACCTGTTCATCTTCAAGCACGACATCAAGTATCTTTACGAGGAGCCCCAAGAGGCAGCCTGAAGCGCGGATGAACTCCTATGTTGAGGTGAGCATGGAGATCGCCCGCGAGGCGGGCGAGCTTCTGATTCGTTACTTCGACCGCAACATCGGCTATGAGTACAAGGCGGCGCACGATCTCATCACCGCCGCCGACCGCGCCTCGGAGACGCTGGTGGTCGAACGGCTGCGCTCCTATTTCCCCTCGCACGGCATCGTCGGAGAAGAGACCGGCGCCTACGCCGGCGGTTCCGAATATCGCTGGTACGTTGACCCGCTGGACGGCACCACCAATTTCGCCCACGGCTTTCCGGTTTTCAACGTCACGCTGGCGCTCGAGCGCGCCGGCGAC
>Ga0197142_1003502_pt1 | contig 13123 bp, 14 predicted proteins | sample GBS60_MetaG_FD_148614 | JGI IMG/M metagenome (GOLD analysis project Ga0197142, IMG submission 148614) | Sediment microbial communities from Great Boiling Springs, Gerlach, Nevada, United States - GBS 60_MetaG | ecosystem: Environmental > Aquatic > Thermal springs > Hot (42-90C) > Sediment... | reverse complement strand
TTTCCTTACTATTCACTAACCGCAAGCCCTCGCCATATCCTGACTAGGCCACGGGCCCATCATCATAGATACCTACTTAGTATAGATATAACCTTCTCCCTCCCTACATCTACTATATACGTACCTAATCTAGGACCATGATCTGAACCTATCAAGAGCATGTAGAGTAATCTGAAGAATTCTTTAGGCTCTATACCATTCCTCCTTGCAGTCTCGAATATACTTGACTGTATAATCTTCGGGTCGTTGCTGTTCTTTATAACCTCTATAAGACTGCTCAACGCTTCCTTCTCTATATCGTTAAGTACTACCCTATCTATCACTGTAATTGAACCTTTATCAACCTCCAATCTGTACAGCCTTGACTTGATTATCCTCTCCTTCAGACTCTCACTTGTATCACCTTTTATCATTCCATATGCCTTGAGTCTATTGAGCACATACTCAACCTCACTCCCCTCTAATGCAACCTCTGCTAATTGTGCAAGTAGCATGTACGGTATATGCTCTCTAGGTGTATATGGGGGTTTACAATGGTTTATATACTCATATATCCCCCTCTGCTTTATAATATTCATATCATCATTATTACTACTCTTAAAATATACATCCTCTAGTCTATCATACTCATCCTCCAGTTTAGGTATATCCTCGACACCTACATGTCTTGTACCGGCTATCCTTTTGAATAAGAGTAGTGTTATAGACTTTGGGGTACCGTACCTTAACCAGCGCTGTGGGGTTAGCACATTACCAGCACTCTTACTTATCTTCCTGCCGCCTTTATCGAGGAACATCTCGTACCTAACATGCAATGGATGCTTGTATGCAAGTATGTTATCTGCTATCCAGTCATTGACCTTAACGCTATCTGCTATATCCTTGCCATAAGCCTCGAATCTTATATCCAGCGCTCTCCATCTGGATGCGAACTCGACCTTCCAACTCAGCTTACCGTCAGCTCTCCTTACATCAGCCTCGCCTTTATATCCACATCCTTCGATGAACCGCTTCCCTATTATACTGCCCTTACACTCATAGAGTACTTTATACTCATCCTTAATATACTCATATGCAGTGGCAAGGTATATCCTCTTACAGTTTGAGCATATAGGGAAGTATGGTAATGCCTCCTTGAACTTCTCCTGTCCTACAAGCTCTGCTATCTTCTCTCCTATAACCTTACTATTACTCAGTATAGTATCTATCTCCTTGACCAAGAGACCGCTCCTGTATGATTCATGACCACTCTGGAATCTGTACTTCACCTCTAATGCATCCAGAGCCTCGAGTAGCATACTTGACATGTGCATAGCATAGGAGTTATGGCATGAGAATGGGTCTGGTATATTGCATACAGGGTATGCAATATACTCATTGAGCCAATCTGGTAGTCCAGAGGGTACCTTCCTTAACCCATCCATATCATCACTGTATGCTATCAGCTCCGAAGCATAGCCCATATTCTCTAATGCAAGCTTTATGCCATATGCCCTCACAGCATCTCCAAGGCTACCTATATGGGGTATACCAGAGGCACCTAGACCGGATTCAACTCTTATCAATGATGTATCCCTATTGAGTCTCTTCTCCCTCTCTATCAGGGCATATGCTACCTTATCGAGCCACGTACCCTTGCCTATTATCTTACTATTCTGCAAGATAGAGGTATCTGCCTCCTTTGGTTATATTTATTTATGGTCCCATTACTCTTTAATTCATGGATGTAGAGAGTAAGATAGAACTTATCACTAGAGAGCCTACTGAGGAGATAATAACTTTAGAGGAGCTTAGGTTACTATTGGAGAGTAATCCCAGACCAAGGCACTACATAGGTTTAGAGATATCTGGACTACTACATCTAGGCAGTCTGGTACTTACTGGTTACAAGATAAACGACCTCATAAAGGCAGGATTCAGATGTACAGTACTTCTTGCAGATTGGCATACGTACATAAACGATAAACTCCATGGTGACTGGGATACCATAAAGAGGGTATCAAGGTACTACGAGGATGCATTCAAGCTATTCTGTCCCGGTGTTGAGGTTAGGCTAGGCTCCCAACTCTACGAGGAGTACAGTGATTACTGGAGTGATCTGATAAGGTTCAGTAAGCACATAACACTACCAAGGATAATGAGATCGCTTACTATAATGGGCAGGAGTGAGAAGGATAGGCTTGACTTTGCACAACTTATCTATCCTGTAATGCAGGCTACTGATATACATGCATTGGATGTGGATGTTGCACATGCAGGCATAGACCAGAGGAAGGTGCATATGCTTGCTAGGGATGTGTTCCCCAAGCTCGGATGGAAGGTACCTGTTGCACTGCATCATCACCTACTCCCAGGATTAGGCGAGCCTGTTAAGTTAGGCCTAGATGAGGATACTGGTATGGATATGAAGGTATCTAGTAAGATGAGCAAATCAAAACCACACACAAGCATATTCGTACATGATGATGAGCATATCATAAAGGAGAAGTTAAGGAGGGCCTGGTGCCCAGTGGATGTTGAGGGCAACCCTGTACTGGAGATGGTGAGGCACATAGTATTCCATGAGTATAATGAGTTCACTGTAGAGAGGAGCGCTAAGTATGGAGGCAACATAACATTCACGAGTTATAAGGAGCTGGAGGACGCATATAGGAGTAAGAGGATTCATCCATTGGATCTGAAGAACGCTGTGGTATACTACATAAATAGAATAGTAGAGCCTGTAAGGGAGTACTTTAAGAGTAGAGAGGAGATACTAGAGTTACTAGCAAAGCAGTGATAATTCAGTTAGTCAATTGATAGTTAGTTGATAGTTGATAATTGATTAACTGATTGATTAACTGATTAATTAATTCTTGGTGGATTGATTTACTGATGGATAAACTACTACCCATATCATACATCAAAGTAGAGATGGAACTCATGTGGGTGCGGCCTTAACTTTATCTCCATGTAATCCTTACTCTCCAACTCTATAACCTTATCTATTACATCCTGAGTGAATATAGGTTTAAGGTAATCACTATCGCTCTTAAGTGCCTCTACCGCATCTATCAGTGTTGGGGGTAATTGCCTTACTCCTAGAGCCCTCCTCCTCTCATTGCTCATCATATATATATTCTCATCTATAGGGTCGCTAGGGTCCTTCTTCTTCTTTATACCATCGAGGCCAGCAGCAAGTACTGCAGAGAAGCATAGGTATGGGTTACTGGAGGGGTCAGCAGCCCTAAACTCAACCCTCTTACTCTTCTCCTGAGACCTGAAGTAGACTGGTACCCTCATTATAGCAGATCTGTTACCCTTGCTCCATGCTACATATACTGGTGCCTCATACCCAGGCACGAGCCTCCTGTATGAGTTGGTTGTGGGTGCTACTATGGCACATAGAGACTCTGCATGATCCAATATGCCCCCTATGAAGTATCTGCCCATCTGACTCAACTCAGCATACTCATCATATGAATCATAGAATAGATTCCTCCCATCATTCCATAGACTCACATTAACATGCATGCCAGAACCGTTATCCATTGCTATTGGTTTGGGCATCATGGTAGCAACCAATCCATGCATCCTTGCTACATTCTTTACAACGTACTTGTATGTTAGAGTGTTATCTGCTGCGTTGGTCAATGTATCAAAGTGCATATCTATTTCACACTGCCCACCTGTAGCAACCTCATGGTGATGAGCCTCACATGGTATATGGAAGTAATCATTCAGTATATCCATACATTGGTTCCTAAAGTTGGTCAATGTATCATAAGGTTCAGCAGGCATATACCCTTCCTTGAGTCTTATGATATTAGAGTCGTTACTCCATGGCACCTCCTTACTCTCTATGCTGTATCCCATACCCTTGCTGGGTATGAGTGTATCCCATACCACCCTGTTGAATACGAAGAACTCTACCTCTGGACCCCAGTATGAGGTACCGATACTCTCCTTGAGATAAGACTCCGCCCTCTCAGCAACAGACCTAGGGTCCCTAGATAACCTCTCGTTGGTATAACCATAGTGTACATTGCATATCATCCTTGCTGTCCTACCTTGGTCCTTCCATGGTATTATAGCGAATGTATTAGGGTCTGGCCTCAGTACAAGGTCAGATTCATATATGTATGTGAACCCCTTCACAGAGGAGCCATCGAGTTTAGGGAATCCCTCGGTAAGTGTAGCCTTATCTATAAGCTTAGCATTGATAGTTACATGATGGAATCTACCATTAAGACTGGTGAACTGAAGATCTATATACCTTATATCCTGCTCCTTTATCATCGATACTACATCATCCAGAGTGTAGCTTACAGGCTGTAGTGAACCATCTATAAGCCTATAAGGCATATACTGCTTTCCATAATTCGTTATTTAATTATATCGCTGATTGTATAACAGTTGTATGGAGGATATAAACAGATTATACGAGTATATCAAGGACGAGTTTGAGAGCACTGATCTACAGAGCATCAAGGATAAGGATATGTATATAAGACTAGCAGAGGTCCTCAACGGACTCAGGGGTAGGGGCTACGAGGGCATAGATGAGAGCGTAAGATGCGTACTTGTAGAGATACTCAATGACCTTGCAAGGCTCATGTTAAGTGTAAGGATGGAGAAGGTTAGAAGTAACACTGCTACCGTAGACTATTCAATGCTCACAGAAGAGGAGTTGTACATAGCCATGGAGGAGAGGCGGTCCAGGGCAAAGTACGATTTAGTGTTATCATCCATAATCAATGGTAGGAGTAAGTTATTGGAGCATATAAGAGTAAGTGTAAGGAATACTCTAGTAGTTGTCAGGTTCTTGAAGCATGCTGATAGATTCTTAGGTAAGGACGGGCACTCATATGGACCATTCAAATCTGAGGATGTAGCAAGTATACCATTAATGGATGCCCTGGAACTTACTAAAGAGGGTATAGTAGTAGAGTTACCGGCATTAGATATTTGATCATTCCACCAGTTAGATAATAGATATATTGATAATTAGATATGTATGTATGTAAGTAAGTAAGTAGGTGGTAGATGGATATGCCCCATACAGATATAGATCTACTTACACATCTACTCCTTGCATTATACCCTGCAGCAGCATTCTTCTTCATAGAGGTTATTGCAAGATACACTAATGTGAGACCATGGCACAAGTCTGTACTCCAGGGCCTTGTATCACTTGCATTTGCGGTAGCGTATATAATTATTATAGATGCCATTGGCTTGGCTATAGCATTGTTCATATTTGCACCCTTGCTATTCATACACGCAAGGAACCTTAAGAACAGGGAGTATCTTAATAGCAGTGGTGGTAGAGAGACAAGGATATAAGGTAATGAAGCAGAGATTATAATTAGCATATCTAAATCTAATAAATCTAATAAATCTAATAATTAAGCCGATACTATAATTTGGAACACTTGTTACATCATCTACAGCGCTCAACAATTATTAGTATTACAGACTCGTATATGCTATATGCATCTTACCTAAGGATTCAGAATCTTGCGGTATATATGGTTACAGTAGAGACATCTTATCCTCACAGCCTTTATACTTGAGCGCCCTACTCTGACCCTAGATGTTCTACCAGGTATTATAAGCCTCTTGCATCTCTTGCAGAAGAGCTGCCTTATCTCGTAAGGCAGTCTTACCCTGTACTTCATACTGATCCTCTTGATCAGCATAGCCTCCTTCTCAGCAAGTTCCATGTTATAGTATGCAGTCTCTAATACATACTTGAACAGTACCTCGATCCTCTGCCTTGCCATATCCTTCTTCAATATCTTTAACTTACCTTTACCAATAGCTATACTATGGGCATAATACTTATAATCGTTGAGTCTGCACTAGAACTGATACCAGAGAGTATATCAAGGCATAATGCAGTGTTGAGACATGCAAGGAGTAGAGGTAAGGAGCCTACAAGCATGATCTTAGATAGAAGCTATCACCATGGAGCGATGCTAAAGCTCAAGGATTCAGGCAAGAGGGGCAGACCAGATATACTCCATTTCACACTACTCGAGGCTACAACCATACCATTATACTTCAAGTCCATGCTCGATGTATATGTACATACTGTAGATGATAAGGTGATAGGGGTAGGCAAGAATGTTAGATTACCTAAGAATTATAATAGATTCATAGGCCTTATGGAGGATCTATACAGCAAGAAGGTTATAACTAACAGACAAGGTCATCCATTATTAGTCTTAAGGGAATCTACTCTAGATTCATTGATGGATAGAGTGAAACCTTCTATAGTGATAGGGTTATCTAGGCATGGAGCACCTAAAGGTGCTGAGTATGTAGCAGGTATCACTGCTGACAGGAATGATGTATGTATAGTGATAGGAGGTTTTCCAAGAGGTATGTTCAGAGAGTCAACTGTGAGGCTATTCACAGAGATGGTATCTATAAGCGATTATTCCTTGGAGGCACATGTGGTCGCTGCCAGAGTACTCTATGAGGTGGAGAAGGCTATAGGTATACGGTGAGGAGTATACCGTGAAGAATGTATATGCATATATATTTAATCACAAATTACTGTCATAGCGGTCGTAGTCTAGTCTGGTCTAGGATATCGGCTTTCCAAGCCGGTGACGCGGGTTCGAATCCCGCCGACCGCATACAATCTATAACTCGTATCCATTATAATATGATGATATCTAGAGGGAACAGGTTGTGGTATCACTTAAGTTAAGAGTCTGATTAGATTAGATTTATAAATCTCAGATATGGATACTAAGACATGCTCAAGTCAGATATAGAGAGTATAGCAAGGGAGTTAGAGGATAAGAGTGCTGAGGACGTGCTCAGATGGGCTCTAGGGATATTCCACCCTAGGATAGCATTTGCATCGAGTTTTGGAGCAGAGGACGTAGTGATAATAGATATGCTTATGAAGATAAGGAGCGATGCAAGGATATTCACACTAGATACTGGTAGATTGAACCAAGAGACATATGATGTCATGGATGCCATAAGGGAGAGGTACAATATGAATATAGAGGTATACTTCCCAGATGCTAAGGAGGTTGAGGATATGGTAAACAGGTATGGTATGAACCTATTCTACCATAGTGTAGAGTTAAGGAAGCTCTGCTGTGAGGTAAGGAAGGTTAAGCCATTGAATAGAGCCTTGCAAGGGTTGGATGCATGGATAACTGGGCTAAGGAGAGAGCAGGCAGATACAAGGGCAAGAATAGCGAAGGTTGAGATAGACGCACAACATGGCAGCATAGTAAAGATCAACCCAATAGCAGACTGGACATGGGATATGGTCTGGGATTATATAAGGAAGAACAACGTACCATACAATAGGTTACATGATAATGGTTACCCTAGTATAGGATGCGAGCCGTGTACTAGAGCAGTGAAGCCAGGTGAGCACTTTAGAGCAGGGAGATGGTGGTGGGAACAGGCAGCACATAAAGAGTGTGGGCTACACCTCAACCCATTGAATAAGAAGTAAGTGAGTGATCCTATATATTATACTAATGCTTTTATAAAGGTGTCATGCGCATGAATACACCGCATGGTAACAGACTAATAGAGAGGGTAGTTGATGAGAGTACAAAGCATAGATTATTTAATGATAAGGACATACTCAGAGTAGAGGTCAGTAATGATAAAGCAGATGATATAGAGAATATAGCGTATGGTATACTAAGTCCACTTGAGGGGTTCATGGATGAAGAGGATCTCCTGCATGTTATAAGGCATGGTAGACTAAGCAACGGTCTAGCATGGACAATACCTATAGTCTTGGATGTTAAGCATGAAGATGCGGTAAGGATGAGGGATGCAAGAGAGGTTATACTCTACAACGGCAATACTATAGCGCTGATGCAGATAGATGGGTATTATACATACAACAAATTAGATATTGCATCTTCTGTATACCAGACCAGAGACCCAGCCCATCCAGGTGTAGCAAAGACCCTAGCTATGAACGATACATTGGTAGCAGGTAAGGTATCCCTTGTACAGGGCAATACCAATACTAACGCTCTCAGTAGGTATAGACTCACACCTAGGCAGTGTAGGAGCATATTCAAGGAGAGAGGATGGAAGAGTATAGTGGGCTTCCAGACCAGGAATATACCGCACCTTGCACATGAGATGCTCCAAAAGTCTGTGCTCAACTTCTTTGATGCATTATTCATAAACCCACTTATAGGTAGGAAGAAAGCAGGTGACTTCAAGGACGAGGTAATACTAGAAGCGTATGAGGTGCTCATAGAGAACTACTATCCTAAGGATAGAGTGCTATTCGCTACACTACATACAGAGATGCATTATGCTGGACCCAAAGAGGCTATACACCATGCTATCATGCGTAAGAACCTTGGCTGCACACATTTCATAGTAGGTAGAGACCATGCCGGTGTAGGTAATTACTATAAACCCTTCGCTGCACAGGAGATATTCAAGGAGTACCCAGATCTAGGTATAGAGCCTGTATTCTTTCCTGCATTCTTCTACTGTAAGAGGTGTATGGGAGTGGTCAGTGAGAGGATGTGTCCCCATGATACTAGTTATAGATTAGAGTTGAGCGGTACCAAGTTGAGGGGTATGATAAGGGATAACGAGAGGCCCTCTGAGCTACTGATGAGACCTGAAGTATTCGATGTTATAATGCGTTATAAAGAGCCTTTTGTGTAACGCTCCAATACAATATATCTATCATCCTCATATACAGTCTCATAGAACCCCTTCAATGTATCTAGTCTACTCAACCAATACCCTGCCACGTTAACTGCATCATCATCTGGGCTCTTGCTTATAACTATAACATCATTGTATAACCATGGCTTATAGAATGAATCCTTCCATCTCGATGATTCTATTATCTCATCATATCTACTTAACTCTACCCAACTGGATATCATTATCTTATGCTCTGCATCGAACCTGTTATAACCATCATCTTCGTATCACTCATACTATACCTTGATATGATGAACTCGCCTACCTTGAATGCATCTGAACTTGCATAGTAACCTGCTCTTGCATCCTCGTATGTTACTACACAGTTAGATGCATATGCTTGGATTATATGCTGTATGTACTCTATACATATGGACTCTGTGAATACCAATTGGTATATAATGACCACTATAACAACTATCAACGCTCCTCTAATTCTGAGACTCCTTATGCTTAATAGTAGGAGTATGGGGGCTAGGAATACTAGGAACCTAGAGTTGAACCATAGACCCATCTCACCTACACCTATGAACATACTTGCCAATGTGAATGATGGAGACAGTGCAAGGTAGAGCCATATCACATTACCCTTATCATAGTAGTTACTACTGTAGCAGGAAGACTAACCAGAGTTCCTGCCATGCCTGTAAAGAAGAGAGTATCTATCTGTGTTGGTAACATGAAGAGTAGTTTAGGTAAGGGTAGCCATACAGTACCTAACATCTCCAAACCTGTATGCTCCCAATCTGAGTCTTCTTGCCTCAACTAGGTGTGATACAGTATCACCATAGTATAGGAGTATCTATCATTAACATACAATGTAAGCATGAGTGCTAATCCCGCTACTCCAACTACCATGGTTATAAAAAATCAGTGCGTATATGATACCGGCTCTGTTAACTTAAGGGTTTAGTGAAGCATGTAAGGTATGCTAGGTGATAATGTTAAGTTAACAGAGCCATGATACCCACACTGCATAAATATATATTGTTAATACCTATTATACTCTTATGCGTAATGTAATCATAGCATTAACACTATCGATGATCCTAATAACAAATACACAATTGGTATACGCTGAGAATAAGAATGATAGACTCGTAATACCTTTCAGTGCAGCTAATGTAGGTAGGAGTGATAAGGCGTACTATGAGTTCAAGGATGAGCATAGGGCCAACTGGATAATAAGTATAAGTAACTACCTGATATACAATCCTAGTAAGGCTGATGCTAATGTTATCATAAGGTTCCTGAATAACTTCAACAAGGATGAGTTCCTAGAGGCAGGTATGTCCAGCAAGAGTAATACCCTCTGGTTCGCTGTATCGAAGGAGCAGACAGGGTATACAGTCATGTACAGGAATACCAACTCATGGTTCCAGGATAGACAGATAATGTTCACATATGCTCAAGGTGATAGGCTGAGTGTTAACAATGGACAGAGGATAATAGTTGATAGACTCAACATAGGGCAGTTTGCTATCAAGGGTATAGAGGTATTCGGTACACTCGATGAGCCTACTACAGATAATACGGTAGGAGGTCAGATAGTAATAGATATAATCTCTGGTAACCCATTGGATAATCCCATAATGAGCGTACCCTTCATGGTAACCGCTGTAGTTGCTGCAGTGGTCATTCTGCTCTTGAAGACTAGGAGGAGGGAGATGGAAGAGCAGCAGGTATAGTGAGGCGAGGCTGAGAGGATGCAGTTGAGTAGGTATGAAGAGGATGCACTAGATGGTAAGTATGGGGATGCTGTCGCACTAGCCTACAGGGCACTGGTTGCTATAGGCAATGCCATAGAAGCAGATAGGCTGATAGATGTATCATGGGCGCATGTATCAGGGGTTAACTATAATACTATAGGTGATGCTGGTCTCAGGTTCCTAGAGGATATAAGCAAGGAGGGTATCAAGGTTAAGGTCAAGACAACACTGAACCCCATGGGTTACGATAGAGGTAGGATAGAGCCCATCATAAGTGATACATTCATAGAGAGGCAGGAGAGGATACTCGATGCATACTCCAGGCTAGGAGTTATCGATATCCATTCATGTACCCCATACGATATGGATGTATTCCCTGATATCCCTCCGAGTGGTTCACAGGTGAGTCTTGCAGAGAGTAATGCTGCTATATACGCCAACTCTGTACTAGGCTTACTCACAAACAAGGAGAGTGCCATAAGTGCATTAGCAAGTGCTATAACAGGCAAGGCACCGTACTCTAACCTAAGAGTACAGGAGAGCAGATACGCCAAAGTCTGTATAGATGTGAGGTATGATATTAAGGATGAGTTGGATTACGGGCTTCTGGGTTACTATGCTGGCAAGTTGGGTGAAGAGTGCATAGCATTCAATGGCATAGAGCATGATAGGTTAACCTCTGCTTATATGAAGGCGTTATGTTCGGCATTAGGAACATCTGGCTCCACTGGGATGTTCAGATTACAGAGCATAGATGCTAAGGAGAGGTATCTATTCGATAGGAGCGATGCGATGAAGGTAAAGGATGAGTTAAGTGATTCAGATGATGGCGATATAATAGTATTCGGCAGTCCCCAGTTGGGCTTGGATGAGCTCTCAGGTATCATAGATACGCTCAATGGCAGAAGGTTCAGGAAGAGGTGCATGATATTCTGTGCTAGAAGCGTATACTCTAAAGCCTCAAGACTCGGTTATGTAGATGCACTGGAGCGTGCTAACGCAACTGTATACTCTGGGTGCTGCGCATGTCTAACCCCTCTTATAAGCAGAGATAGTGTAGACTCTGTCATAACCAATAGTGTAAAGGCTGCATACTACCTTAGGAGTTGGAATAAGGTAGGTGTATGTATGAGGAACATGAGAAGTATAATAGATAGTGAGAGTGTGTAGCTTATCATGAGTTACGGTAAGAGCGGTGGTAAGGAATATAGGTGCAGAGGGATAGTAGGAGGGTACGCTGAAGGCTTTGCACTCTTAAGTAAAGAACCCATAAATCTACTTACCATAGACTCCAATGGTGTAGTTAACGACCATACAAGCATGCTCTACGGCAAGAGCGTATCTGATGCTATACTGATATTCCCTAATGCAATAGGCAGCAGTGTAGGTGCGTATAGACTTTATGCATTGAAGGTTAACAACAAGGCTCCGAGCGGTATAGTATGCATAAACACAGCGGATATAATAACCGCCTCAGCAGCAGCCATATCAGGTATCCCTCTAGTTGATAGGGTAGGTGATGCTATCCTAGGAGAGCTTGAGAGTGCATATGGAGTAGGAACAGATACAGAGGCAGGTGCTAACGTTAATGTTAATCTTAGGGTTAGTAGTAGTGTTAGAGTTAGAGTAAGAGTAGATGCATATGCAGGTATAATCAGCATAGTTGATGACTATGAATGATGACGATGATTACGATGATGATACGATATCTCCCTTATCAGCTCAATCGTTCTATACACTGCACGCTCCACATCTTCCCTTGCTATACCCTTAACACCACATCCTACAACTAGTATATTCGATGTATGATCCTTGATAGATGTTCCAAGTGAGTCTCTATGGAGTACTAACTCCAGGTTTCGTGTCTATTATAATATGATGAGCAAGGGCAATAGTAGCAAGAACGAAAGCAGTAGTAGCAAAGACAATAGCAACACCAACAGTAATAGCATAAGCAACAATAACAACAATACTATCGTTCATAGAGATATATACAGAAGAGAGCAGAGAGTACGCTATTGGCTGGATAAGGTAGAGCAGTTACCCGAGGAAGATAGGAAAGACGTCCTCAGGTACATAGAGTATATGCAGGAAGAGAAGATATCAGCGTTACGCATGATCAAATGTATAGAAGTTCTGCTACTCGCTAAGGTCATCAGGGCTAGGTTCAAGGATGCTACAAAGGAAGATATTAAGCGTTTCGTTGAAGATTGCTGTGTCGAATAATTAAGCAAAAGATCACAGATATTTGACGGAATAATATTCTGATCACTTGCTTACACACTGATTCATGCCTGATAGGAACTGGGAGGAGTACAATGAAGCACCTGTGAAGAGGGGAGAGATTCTGCCAGATATGGACTTCATAGATTAGATTCATGGTCAGATAGATGAACCTGCAAGAATGAATGATGGGAAGATATGTAAGTCATTCGAGTATCCAGAATCATTTCTAGCTATGCTATTATACATGCATACCTCTTACCATACCATACCATACCATACAGACAGCTGGAAGGATTCGCAAGGGCATTAACAATATATGTTAATGGATTGAAGGCACCTGATTATACAACTATAGCATGGAGAATAGCTGAGATCAATATAAAGATCGATCCATCATTTAATGAAGTGGATGATACAGTAATGGCTGTAGATGCATGCGTCTGGCATAAAGGTAGCAGATAGGGGAGAATGGATGAGCA
>Ga0197142_1003501_pt1 | contig 13126 bp, 7 predicted proteins | sample GBS60_MetaG_FD_148614 | JGI IMG/M metagenome (GOLD analysis project Ga0197142, IMG submission 148614) | Sediment microbial communities from Great Boiling Springs, Gerlach, Nevada, United States - GBS 60_MetaG | ecosystem: Environmental > Aquatic > Thermal springs > Hot (42-90C) > Sediment... | reverse complement strand
TATATTTTTGCCGAAACCCACGATCCGTACAGAATCCAAAAGACACAAGACAGCGTAAACCCTATAGCGCGCCTGAGATACTTTGGTTCATTGGGATGCCGGATAGTTGATTTTAATTACATCCAGCCACCACTTTCTAAAGACAAAAAACATGTTAAGAACCTTCTCTTGATAGTAGCAGTATTGAATGACAAACTACCCGATACACATATTGATAAAGTGAAATTACTGGCCTTCCTTCGTAACTATGTGAAATGGGTAACAGGCACTAAGAACCCTGAGGAGCACCCCGACTACCAAGAGATGAAGCGTGATCTGGATGAAAAATATAAAGAATCACGGGTAAAACTTCTGCCAGTATCAGCCTTCTTGAAGAGGAGGAAAGGGAGGAATAGGAGGGCGACAAAAACACTCAGCTGAAACGGGAGATCCTGTCCGCCTCCCTCAGCGGCTCAGGTATCCTGAACCTGTCGCAGAACCCCAGGACAAACCTTATTGAATCCTCCAGGGACACCAGGTGGCCCGGAGACACGAAGACCGGTTTCGTCCCTCTCTTGGTCCGGAGGGCCGCGCCAACAATAGTGCCATTATAGTGCAAAGGCTCCCAGGAACCCTTTTCCGGCCCCGGTTCCCTGAATTCGCCGATCAGCCTGCTCTTCGCGGAGCCTATGGTCGGGATGCCGGTTATAACCCCAAGGTGGGATGCTATGCCGAGTCCGCGCGGATGCGCTATACCCTGGCCGTCCGCGATTATGAGGCCCGGCCTCTCGGGAAGCCTTTCCAATGCCGCGAGTATTGCCGGCAGTTCCCTGAAGGAGAGGAATCCGGGCAGGTAGGGAAATTCCTCCGGAGCCTCCGCGGTCGCCCAGCAGACAGGTTTTTTATCAGGCCAGGAGAAGACCGCGACCCCGGCCCTGACCCTTTTGTTCCGGTAAGCGGCGTCAACGCCGGCAACGAGCCGGGGCGGTTCCTCCAGCCTTGCGATCACAACCTTTTTCGCCAGCTCGTTCTGGATGGCTACGAGCTCGGGCCCGGTGGGCATCATTTGCAGGCTACGCTCCGGGGTTTTACACGGGCTCATTTTCCTTCCGTCTCAAGGAGAAGGTAAAAAGGCCCCAGCGCGTTGGCGGGGTCGTTCGGGGTGAATCGCAAGGCCACCTTCCCGCCGGATAAAGCTTCTATTTCCCCGCAGTCGTGGCCCCTGTATCCCAGGCCATACCAGTTGAACTCTCCGCGTTTCCTTCCGGAGACCGGGTCAAGGAGGTCAAGTGTTCCTGTCCGGCTCAGGCAAGCGAGGTCACCCCTGTCCGTGAGCCGGATGTCCCTGTAGTCCCCTCCCCTGACCCAGACCAGGGAGTAGTTCGCCACATCAAAGCAATATGCCCTTCCGCCAACGCTCAGATACAGGAGGTCGCCCCTCTCAGAAAACGCCATTGAAGCCTCATGGTCAGAGACCGGGCGGAGGATTACCTTCTGCCACACGAGGCCTTCGTCCCTGCTGAAGAGGTAGAGGGACCTCCCGTGGAAGAGGGCCAGCCGAAGCCCGTCCCCGGAGAAAGCGACCGCTGACGGCGGCCTGTTTTCCGGAGAGGGCCCGGCCCAGAGCAATGGGCCGTATTCCCAAAGCTTGGCCCCGGTCTCGTCGTATAGAATTATCCTCCAATCCGTGGCGTTTGTGTCCGGATAAGCGAAAACAGCGTTCTTTGCCGGGGAAACCAGGGTCTTCCACCCCCTTTTGAGGGACGGCATTTTCGGCTCCGGCAGTGTGTCAGTGGTGGCGCTCTCGGCGGGGATGGATGTGAGGAAGCCCAAGGTTTTCATAGTAATGCCCGCGAACGCGGGAAGCCCTGTGTCCTTTACCATGGCCGTTTCTTCGTCCTCGGGGAAAAGCCTGGCTGACCAGTTCTCCGGATTCCACCAGGAGTCAAAGCCCCTCGTGTCCACATGAACGAAAGGCGTCCTGGTTTTCTTCCAGTTGTATATTCCCATGCCGAAGATGTTGCCCCAGCGCTTTTTCAGCCGGTCAACCGCGTCGGTTATCACGAAAGCGTCCAGAACATCAACCTTGCCGTCCTGGTTCACATCGTCCATATACCAATCCCCATCCAGGTCAACCATGATGTCCGTCGCATCGCCATACTGGTGCCTTGACCACTTCCCGCTGCCCTTCTTCTTGTTATACCACGGCGAGCGATAGCCGGAGAGTATCCGGAACCCCGGCACGCCCAGGGTGTCCGCTAGTTCCTCCAGGAATATCAACTGCTCCCTCTCTATGTAAAGGTATCTGGGCCAGGTGTCCGGTTGGGGACAGACGAATTCGCCCAGCTTGAACCTGGGGGAAACGGGCAGGTTAGCCAGGCTTTCCGGAACCATCACGAATCCGGGTGGATGGCCATACTGTTCCGCGTTGCCCTCAATCATGGCCGAGGCACCCTTTTTCGGGTCAGGGTAATCCCCTATGGGGTATCCCCTGAGCTTCCCCTTTTTCAGGGAATCGTAAGGGATCATGGAGAAAACGAGGATGGAATCTGGGAAAGCGTCGGATTTTATCCAGCACGGCCTCGGTTCCTTGGGTGCTTCCCAGGTGGCGTATCTCCTATCCTTTCGCTTGAACTTGCCGCCGCTACACTCCCACTTTACCCCTCCGGTGTCCGGCGGATTCTTCAGGTCTATGCGAAGGGTCTCCCCAGGCAGGAGGAACCAAGCCACGGGATCGGGCTCCCTGCCGTTCACCAGGAAGAGACTCGCCCCCAGCAGGATGACCGGGATTATCCTGACCTCCTTACCTGGCTATCACCAACTTCTTCACCGAGGTCTGATTTCCGGCTACCAGGCGCAGGAAATAGACCCCAGAAGGCCTCCTGATCTCCTCATCAAGCTGGTAGACCCCGGCCTCCATCTTTCCAGCAAGGAGCATGTCCGTCCTCCTACCGGCCACATCATACAGCGCGAGGGTGACCTCTGTTTCCGCGGGGATGCCGAACTGGATGCGCACCTTGCCTCCGGAGGGGTTTGGCATCGGCGGCCCGAGGAAGAACCTCGGCCCCGGGGTTGCAACCTCCTCCACGGCAGGCGGGCCGTCGTTGGGCCAGAAGCCATAGCACCTGGTGTTCCACCGGTCGTGGCCCCATGACAGCCAGCCCTTCTTGCTGTATGGGGAAAATGTCTCCCAGGCGTGATAAACTCCCTGGAAGGTTACCGCGTGAAGGTCACAAAGCCCATCCTCGTTCTGATCGGCTATGGTGACGCCGGAATAAATGCTCGGGAAGACGAGGCCGCCCGCGCCATCGTTCTGGATCACCATTGGGAAGCCAGGGACGAGGGTTCCGTCAATATTGAAGGCAAAGATCGTCCCATACACGCTGGGCACGATGAGCTCGGCCGCGCCATCGCCGTCTATGTCCCCAGCAGTAGCGTAGAAGCCATCGGATCTCCCCCTGTGTTTCAACAGAGGCGGGGAGAGAATTTCGCCCTCGGGGGAGATGATGTAGCATGTGTCCACGAGGGTAGTGTCAAGATAAGAACCTGTTTTTGAGCCCGTGTAAGCTATCTCAAGGTTTCCGTCGCCGTTAAAATCCGCTATTACAGGACCCTGGGAGACGCACTCTGCTCCGCTGTAATACGGATTTACCTGGGAGTATATGGTTCCATCGTAGAGGACCACGGTGAGGGTCCCGCGCGATGTGAGTGTCACTATCTCCTTGTTCGGCGAGCTCTTGACCAGCTCGGCTATGGCAACTCCGCCAAGGTCGCTACCGAGGCTGTCCACGCTCACCGGAAACCCGGGCAGGACGGTTCCGTCGGGCCTCAGCACATATAGCTTTGAGTTTCCCGTCAGAAGCGCTATCTCAGGCGTGCCGTCGTAATCCAGGTCACCGGTTGCTGGGAGGTTGCGTTGCCAGCCGCCGCCGATGGTGTCGCAAAGGAGAACGGTTCCGTCGCCATCAATTAGCCACAGGACTCCGTAAGTGGTCCATACCCCGGCCTCAGGCAGGCCATCGCCGTCAAAGTCCTGCATGAAAACGGGCGTTGGAACATGGGCACCACCCCAAATGGTGTCAGATGTGTACCCGATGTATACAGGCCACCCCGGAACCAAGCTCCCGTCCGCGTTGAAGGCAAACAGAGTGTCGTTCCACATGTCTCCCCCCACATACTCCAGAAGCCCGTCGCCATCTATGTCGCCAACTGCCGGGAGAACCTGACCGTTGCGCATCCTCATCAGGAGGGGAAATCCGGGCGGTTGGGTGCCGTCAGCGTGGACGATGTAGAACTCCGAGGGGTCCCGGTAGCCCCCGGGGAACCAATTCGGCTTGAGGAAGTTTGAGTTGAAAACAGCCTCCATCCCCGGATACGATGGGTCCATGTTGCATATTATAGGCCCTACCCTCCACGCCATCGGCGCGCTCACGGGCGGGTGGGGGCCGTGGGGCGGGTTCGGTTTCTGCAGGAAGGGCCCGATGGCAGGGCCCTCGTTCAGGGCTGAGTCAACGGCCACTATGGTATAGGAGTAGAGTTGGCGATAATCCAGGGGTTCGTCCGAGAAGGTCCTTCCGGTTATTATTCCGGGATAAGCAACGCTATTCCCTCTAAAGACCTTGTAGCCCATGGCCCTCTGGGCCCTAGTCCAGTAGAGGGCCACCCCGTTCGGGGTCGGGGACGCGAACCCTGTGTCTATCGTCGGGCCGGGCCTCAGGCGAAGGCTGAAGGTGTCCCACGGCCCGGCATTATCAGAAACACGGAGGCGGAAGCGGGGTTCGCTGAGAGGGAAAATCACGCGAGCGCAGAATGTGTGGGAGTGGCCGCTGTTGCTCCCGGGCATTATGGCAGGTATCAAGGCTGTGCTGTCAAGGAGTATTGTTGAGCCATCAGCGGACGAAGCCGTCAACCTGAGATCTGAGAGCTTGAAGAACCCTGAGTTAGCGATGTCCACGCTGAAATAAACGGTATCCCTGGATATGGAGCTCCTGACCCCGACGAGCTCCGGTTTCCCGGATTTTATTGGAACATACGAGGAATCCCTCCCCGAGACCCCTCCGCCCTGGTATACGGTTATACTGTAGAGCGCGTTCTTGTATGTCTGGTTTGGCCTAGCGCTCGTCGCGGCCGTGAAAGCGCATTCCCTTTCCGCGCCGGACGGCAGGGAACCCACATAGACGCTGTCGGCCAGGAAAAAGATGTCCGGGTCCATGCCCATAGCCTTCACGGCCACATTGTTTCCCGTGGCGTTGCCGAAGTTCTTTATCCTCACCCTGATTTCCAGGGTCTCCGCGGGATGGGCGTTACCGTCGCCATCGTCGTCGTTGATCGTGATCCCCGTCAATGCGACCTGGGCGCCCGCGTTGCTCGCAGGAACCGTGCCGCGCCAAGGAATGCGGTTTCTCTTGGACACTGCTACCCTGTAGTTCCCGGCTATGACCGGGAAGCCCGTGAAGGTCGCGTATCCGTCCGGGCCCGTTTCCTCCACGAGCCAAACAACCCCTTCCCTGTATAGGACGACCTTCGCGCCCGGACAAGGAGAGCCGCCGGACTGCACATAGACCCGGAACGGGTCGTTGACGAGCGGATCCGTGGTCACGCTCATGGGCCGCGGAGCCCAATTTACGAGCAGTTGGCCCGGGTCGCCCTGGAGCCTGTAAGCCAGGAGCACGGTTCGCAAGAAGGAAGGGTTCTGCATGGAGCTGGCGAACATTAATCTGGTGAGCGCGTCTATCTGGCCCTGGGTCTCCGTGAGCCCCCCGTAGAAGTTTCTCAGGATCTCCGGAAATACCGAATACCAGGATAGATCAGGGTAATCCTCCTTGACCGAACCCAGCGTGCCGATTGCGCCTCCGTTGGGGTTGAGCATGTAGTCCTTGCCGATGGACCTCACCTGGATGTTGTTGTAGTAGCAGGAGAGGAGTATGCCGAAGAATGGGAAGTTGTTGACGGTCATGGCGTCGTATGGCCTCAGCCTCGCGTTTATCCTGAGGTTTATCTGCACGGCATAGTGATTGCCGTGGCCCATTGATATGAGGAACCCCGGCCCAGCGGTTTCCAGGCTGTCCAGGAACTCGCGCGTGGTCTGGGTCGGATGCTCGGCCTCCACGAAGTTTACCTCCGGCACCGAGTCCGGTATGAATCGCCTTATGTAATCCGCATGATCCCTGCTATCGTCTGCGGACCACACATCAGCGATGTGCAGGATGTAATTGTGGGCCCTGGGGGAGGGATTCAGGTCGTATCGGAAGCACTTCGCGAAGAAGGCCCTGAGCTCCGCGGTGTCCCTCAGGGCCAGTCGGCCAACGAATACCTCCGGGAAAAGGTCTATGCTATCAAGGACGGTCCCGTAGAACCAGTCCCCGTTCTTGTTCCAGCTCCCGTCCAGGCACGCATAGTAATAGTCAGTGTCAACGCTGTCTCCGAAGTATTTGTCGTAATATGGCACCCAGCACATCTTCGGGGGTATTTCCTCGTGATCGCCGAGAAGGAGAACGAACCTCACGCCCCTGTTTTCCCATAGCCACCTTATGCCCGCTCGTATCTTTTCGGCCAGGCCATCGCCCTGGAAGTTTGCGGAGAACCAGTCAACCGTGTAGACTTCCACCCTGTAGCCCGAGAGGCGCCTGTGAACAACGAATGAATCCAGGACCGGCAGGAACCTCTGCGGAGCTATTATAGCGTAGTCCAGGTTCGTAGGATCCCAACTGGGGGACATGAGGCCCTCAGGGTTCACGACTACGGCCCTGAGCACATCGTAAAAATAAGGGTCAAGGCCCGGGCCCGTTGGCCTGTCGCCGCCCCTTTCGTATTCCAGCGAGAGATCAACCCACCTGTATAGATATAAGTCTCCCTCTGGCGTCAGCTCCAGGGGAAAGACCTGGATCACGGCGAGGGCTTGGCCCCTCATGTAGCCGAATCGGGCCAGTTTCGCCCTCTCGGCCGGGTATGGGGAGGTTATGAGGGGCTCGGGCGCGTCAGGAATCCCCGCATCCCTGCTTATTCCCCTGGATATCTGGAACCTTTCCAGCCTTACATTCTCAGCCACCTTCACCCTCTCGCCGGCCGAAAACCGAAGCCTGAGGTTCGTCGCGCCCGGCGGCAAGGCTACCACCACCGGTTTCACGGGCATCAGGGGCATGCCTGGCAGAAGGTCAAAGGAACACCCTTCTAGGCGGAACCTTTCTCCCCAACCCTCGTTAACCGACGAGAGCGCTTGGGGTTCAAAGGAAACCCTCGTGTTGAAGACGGCCCCGAAAAGCAAGTATACCAACATAGCTATATCTCCTTCAGCTGTAAATGATAATGGTTTTGCCGTGATATTTCAAGGCCTGAATTCAGAAAAATTTAAGACTTTCCCCGGCTTCAGGTTATTCCACCCACTCGTCCTGGAAAACGAACCACTGCTCCGGGAAGCGCGCGACCATCTCCTCCAGGGCCCTGACGATTTCAGCGTTCATATCCTCCTCGCTTCTGCCCTCCGGGTATATAAGCGGAAATCCCACGGCCAAGTATGGTTTCTTCTCGGTTATCCGGGTGTTCCTCCTCACCACACACCCCGGCAAGACCGGAATCCCCAGCCTCGCGGATAAGGCGCCGGGCCCCCTGGGAAACCGTTTTCTGCCCGAGAAGAAATCCGCGGAGAAACCCGCGCCGGTAAGGTCCCTGTCCCCTATGAGGACAACGGCGTTCCCCTCACGCAGGCACCTCGCCAGGTTCACCGGATTGACATTCAGGGGCACTATCTCAAGCCCTTCCCGGCCCCGGTATTTTTTGAAGGTCTCAAACCACGAGTCCTGTTCAATCATCTCCGCGACAGCCTTCCCCCTGATCCCCCTTGCCCAGAGCCAAAGCCCAGCGAAATCCCAGTTTCCGAGGTGCGCGGAGAGGACGATGAACCCCTTCCCCATGAGCTCGTCCAGGGTCTCATCACCCTCCTTCTCCACCATGGCCAGTATCTCCTCTCGCGAGAGGGTTGGCGCCAAGAGAAAATCAACCGCGTTCATCGCGAATATCCTGAATGCCCTCCGGGCCATCCGCTTCCTCTCGGAGGGCGTTGAACGGGGCAGGATGAGCGAGAGGTTCTTCAGTATGGCGGCCCGGCGCCTCCGGTCAAACCGGAACTGAATATCGCCCCAGAGCCTTGCCGCGGCGTAGCAAAGGCTCCTGGGAAGCCTGGACACCAACCAGGTTCCTGCCCTGATCAGCCTGGGTATAGAGGGCATTATCCGGCCAGCTCCTTGGCCACCGCGTCCCTCAGCCTGGCCAACACCTCCCCCAGCTCCCCCGATAGCACGGCGCCGGCCGCGTGCTTGTGCCCACCGCCGCCCAGGGCCTTCGCCACTGCCTCCGCGCTCGCTCCGTGGCGGCTCCTCAGGCTCACCCTCCAGCGCTCCCTGTCCTGTTGAACCTTCGCCGCTATCCTCACGCCCTCAACCGAGAAAGGGAAATCAACCAGGTTCTCTGCCTCGTATCCCCTGGCGCCGGTGGCCCTGAAGTCCTCCAGGGTGAGAACCACGAGCGCGAAAGCCCCTCCCATTTCCACGGAGATGCCAGACAAAGCACGGCCGAGGAGCTTCATGTATGCCAGGCTCCTCCTCCTGTAGAGCAGATCCGCGATCCTGTGGCCATCAATCCCGCGCTCCAGGAGCCAGGCCGCGTCCTGGAGCACGCGCGCGTCCGTCCTGATGTTGAACGAGCTGGTGTCCGTGAAGATCGCCGTGTAAAGGCAGGCCGCTATTTCGGGGCCGATCGCGGATTCGTCCCACCACCTGAGAAACCCAAGGAGGATGTTGCCGGTTGAGGCCGCTGATGTGTCCAGGAGGACGAGGTCGTTCATCATTCCTTCCTCGTGGTGGTCTATCCTGATCGCCGGGCCATCCCAGCTCAGGCCGGCCCGGCCCATGTCCGGCGCGTCAATTATCGCGACCAGGCTCGTTTCTTCGGGCAGATCTCCTGCGAAATTGCTGTAGCCCGTCAGGAAGTCATACCTGGGCGGGATCCGCGTTGCGCAGACCGGAACGCTTTTTTTGCCCTTCTGTTTGAGGAACAGGTGAAGCGCAAGGGCCGAACCCACAGCGTCCCCATCGGGGTTCTCGTGGGCCAGGATGGCAATAAGCCCCGTCTCGCTTTCAAGGCGTGATCTTACTTTTTCGTAAAACCCGTCGTTCAAGGTGTGATTTTAATGCTCCTGGTTGAAACCAGGCAACCATGGGGTTTAAAATTTCGGGCTTATGTCCCTGTGGAAACAGAACAAGATAAAAAAGCAACAGAAAAGGAAGAGGGCCAAGAAGGTTTTGAAGGCAAGGGAGGAGGTCCTGTCCCTGCTTGCCGCTGACAAGGTCAAGAAGGCCGGAGAAACGGCCTCGGCCTTTTTGCTCAAATATCCCGGGGACATAAGGGCCTGGCGCCTGGTTGCCGGGGTAAAGGCCTGGGAAAGGTTCAGCGAGCGAATCAAGGGTATTCCCCCGAAGCGCAGGGAGGAGCTGAAATCCAGCGCCATCAAGTTGATGAGGCGCGAGATTGCTTCCAGGGACAATCTCAAGGCAGAGGTCCTCGCAGAGACCCTCATTTCCCTTGTCCCGGCCGATGAGGTCATTGCTGAGGAGGAAGCTTCTCCGGCTGTTGAGGAGGCTCCGGCGGTCGCTGAGGCCGTGAAGGAACCCAAGAGTGAAACCCCGGCAAGAAGGCCATCGGCTTCCAAGAAGCCCTCGGCCAAGAAGCCCGCGGCCGGGGCCAAAAAGACCTCGGCGCCGAAGAGGAGATCTTCTTCCAGGAAGCCTGAGGAATAGAAGGCTCTTATGGGTGAGTTCAAAGAGCTTTTGGGGGAATACCTAGTAGATTTGCCAAACTATACCACCGAGCAGAGCATCGCCCAGAGGTTTCTGGGATTTCTCAGGGACGCATTTGGGGGAGCTAGAGTTGGAAGGGCTAGGGATATTTATCCTGAGCTGGAACAATATGTCTCTGACAGCGCGATAGCCGTTCGCGGGCGTATGGATGCCCGGCTGGGCAACCTGATAATTGAGTTCAAACGAGACCTCGCTCGCTTTCTTGGTGAAGCCCAGGACCAGCTGAAGAGATACACGGCCGCCCTGTGGAACGCGTTGGGGAGCAGGATTTCTTTTGTGCTGATAGCCTCTGATGGCGTTCTGATCCGTGTTTATCGTCCGAGAACCCTGTCGTCCGGGGAGCCGGTGGAACCAAAAGACATTATCCTTGAAGAGCTTGATAAGCTGGATCTCAGCAAGACCGATGCTTCTCACGCCTGGTTGTGGCTTGACCGTTATGTTATGACCCTTCCTGAGAGGGCAAGGCCCCTGGAACCCGATGATTTTGTGAAGGATTTTGGGCGCGGCTCTCCGGTTCAAAAGATGTCATCAAGCCTCCTGGAAGACGCTTTTGGAAAAACCCCATCAATAACCGCCATTTACGACGAATGGGACAGGTATCTCTCCTATGTGTATGGGGTCTCAGTGGGAAGCGAGGACCTGTTTCTCAGGCACACATACATGGCGTTCCTGACCAGGCTGGTCTTGTTTTCCTGGTATTCGGGAGGCGCTTTGCCTTCCCGCGAGCAGATAATAGGGATTGTAAGCGGTTCCGCATTTGATAGTTGGGGCCTGAAGAGCTTCGCGGAAGAAGACTTCTTCACCTGGCTGGCCAGGGCACCGGGCGAAACGGTGGTTGAAATTGCCCTTACTATCCTGGAGAGACTAAAGACCTACGATTTGACCGAGGTAAAACAGGATGTCCTCAAGGGAATTTATCAGGATCTGGTTGATCCCGCGGAGCGGCACGATCTCGGGGAATACTATACTCCTGATTGGCTAGCGGAGATGATAGCTGAAAACGCCATCAATGACCCCAGCTGTCGCGTTCTCGATCCTGCCTGCGGTTCCGGAACATTTCTGATGGCCGCCATAAAAAGGCTTCGGGAGATAAACAAGCTTCCGCCTTCAGCTTTGCTTGATCAAATTTGTAGTTCTGTGATGGGCATGGATATTCACCCCTTGGCCGTGCTCGTCTCCAGGGCCAACTACCTGCTAACTCTCGGCGACCTCTTGCAGTTCAGGAAAGGCGAGGTGTATGTTCCCGTTTACCTGGCCAACTCCCTTTTCTTTGACAGGCCAAGACGGGATATACACTTGGGCAATGGCGTTCCATGCTACCGAATAGACGAGGCTCCAAAAGTGGAGGGCACGCAGGGGCTTCTTGTTCCGGAAACGCTCGCCGACGATCCGGAAAGGCTGGACAGGGCCATAGACCTCCTCAGCGAGTTCGTCTCCGTCCACCGGGATAGAAAATTTAAACCTTCCGATCTCGCAGAGTATTTTTCCAACAGATCGTTCCAGCTCAAACCCGGCGAACAAGACGCGCTCTATGAGACCGCCCGAACCATTGCCGGACTCATAAAACAGGGCAAAAACTCCATCTGGGCCTTCATACTAAGGAACATCTACCGCCCAGCGTATCTTCAGAAAAAGCCTTTTGATGTGGTGATCGGGAATCCTCCGTGGATCAGCTTCCGATACCTGAGAAATCCGGATTACCAAGCCAGGGTGAAAACCTTAATTCAGGAAACCTATTTCCTAGCAAAGGGCGCGCACCTGGTGACCCACCTGGAGATGGCCGCGCTCTTCTTCGTCCGCAGCGCGGATCTTTACCTTAAAAACCGCGGGACAATCGCTTTCGTGATGCCAAAGAGCGTTTTTACCGGAGATCAGTATGCGGTCTTCAGGTCCGGCGTGTTCAGGGATGTCTATGTTAAATATACAGCTCTTTGGGATCTTGAGAATGTCTCCCCGGTTTTCAACATGTCGGCCTCGGTTCTCTTTGGGAAGAAGGGCCTGAAGATGTCCCTGAGGATACCGGGCAAGGTGATCAGCGGAAAGCTTCAAGGCAGAAACGAACCGCTGACGAGGGTAGCCGAAAGCCTGACAATTGAGGAAACCTCCTTCCGGCCAGTATTCATGGGCAAGCGCTCTGTCTGGGGCCTTGAAGGCCCAAAGAAGCCCGCGAGAGCAAGCTACTATAAGCCCCTTTTCAGGGAAGGAGCTACCCTTGTTCCCCGTTCCCTGCTTTTCGTGATTCCGGCGCGCCATCCGGTTTTCGGCATCGATCCCCGGAAACCACTTGTAAAAACTGACCCGGAAATAGCGAGGTTTGCCAAGCCTCCGTGGAACAAAGAATCCCTCGCTGGAGCCGTTGAAAAAGCATTTCTCTACCTCACCCTCTACACCACGGACATGCTTCCCTTTGGGTTCACGAAACTGAGGCTGGTTGTCCTGCCGTTCCTGGTTAAGGAGGACAAATATGTTCCCATGACTGCAGAGGAGATGAAACTCAAGGGTTTTCCTGGGGCTGGTGAGTGGTTCGCTAACTGCGAGAAGATATGGGAGGCCAACAAAACCGAGAGGGCCAAAGAGACGAACCTGACGATCTACGGAAGAATAGACTATCGCAAAGGAGTAACCCAGCAAAACCCCTTTGCCAAATGGCGGGTGTTTTATAATTCTTCTGGAACCCACCTGGCCGCTTGCGTCCTGAATGGGTATGGGAAACACGAGACCGTATCGGGGGAGGCGCCGGTGGTTGCTGACTCCGACACCTATTTCTATGAGACGGATTCCGAACAAGAGGCAAATTACCTCGCGGCTGTGTTGAATTCCAGGATCATAAATGAGGCCGTGAAACCTTTTCAGGCCAGGGGTCTCTGGGGTCCTAGACACTTTTGTTCCAAGCCCCTTGAGCTCCCTATTCCAAGGTTTGACCCGGAGAATAAAACCCACGCGAGGCTCGCCGAGCTCGGAAAAACCTGCGCCGAGCGCGTAGCGGCCTTCGTGCCGGCGCTCCTTGAAAAGGAGCCCGGTTCCTCGGCGAGCGCGGCCGGCCGGAGGAGAACGGCCGTCAGGGAGCTTCTCTCGGAGGAACTGGCGGAGATAGATGGGTTGGTGAAGAGGATTCTGGAATAACTTCCTGTTCAGGCACCACAGATCGGCTTATCCCTTCTCCGCGGGGACTTGCGGGACCAGGGGTGGCTCCTTCAGATTCCAAGCTCTGTCATGGCCGGGATTGGCGCGGAACCAGGCTCGTATGCTACCCTATATCAAACACCCGAACAACAGGAGCAATCCGGCCACGGCCG
>Ga0197142_1003500_pt1 | contig 13131 bp, 12 predicted proteins | sample GBS60_MetaG_FD_148614 | JGI IMG/M metagenome (GOLD analysis project Ga0197142, IMG submission 148614) | Sediment microbial communities from Great Boiling Springs, Gerlach, Nevada, United States - GBS 60_MetaG | ecosystem: Environmental > Aquatic > Thermal springs > Hot (42-90C) > Sediment... | reverse complement strand
CCAGGGCGGCCAGCCCTCCGTCCGGAACCTCCAGCTGCACAACATGCTGGGCCAGGCACCCGGTGAAGCCTTTTTCCAGGTGGGCCAGCACCAGGTGGCGCCGATCGTAGTAGGCCCCCACCCCGGCGGCCCCCGCCAGGGCCTCCCGGCTGAGGGCCCGCCACCAGGACTTCAGGCGGCTCGTTTCCAAGGGCGTGGCCGCCACGCTCCTTACCTCCAGTAATCGTCGGTCCACAAAAGAATCTCCCAGGGGCGGGGGCGGGTGACATCCACCCGGACCACGGCCCTGACGGTGTGACTGGCCCCCCTGGCAGGATACTCTATCACACCGGTAGAGACAATCTCAAAGATGTGCGAGGCCCGGAAGACCAGGGGCGCCCCGAAGCGCAGGGTGGTGGAGCCGAGGAAAAGCTGGTCCAGTTCCCGGCGGCTGCGCAGGGGGGCCACCTGCCGGGCCTGGATCAGGGTGTCCGCCTGCTCGGGGGTGAATCCCAGGGCCTGGAGGACCTCCCGGGGGGCGGCGTTCAGATTCACCCCCCGGCCGGTCTTCTGGACGGTGACCAGATCCCGCAGGCGCAGGAAGTGCCCGTAATCGAAGCCCTTGATCCAGAAGAGCTCCTCCACCACATCCAGGGGCCCGTTTTTGGCAGGGTACGGGGGGGAGAGGCCGGCATAGTAGTCGCTCTCCGCGCCCTTGGACCGGGGGATGTGGTCCGGGTCCCGCCAATCCGCCAGGGCGTCCACCAGGGCCTCGGCCCGGGCACCTTCCACCCCCAGAACCTCCAGGAGGCGGAGGAGCAGGACCTCGGGGGCCTGGTTGAGATTGACCTTGCCGGATTCATCCGTGACCCGCACCAGCACCCGGCCGCCGGGGAGGGCCAGCTCCCGGAGGGTGCCGTCCCCCCGCCAGAGCTCCGCCGGGCGCTCCCCCAAGGCCGCCTGGGGGGCGCGGCGGTCCGCCTGCTGGGTCTCCACCAGCCGGCCCACGGCATAATACACCCCGCCCTCGGCCAGAAGGGCCGCCTGCCGGGAGAGGAGCTGATTGCGGGAGAGCAGCAGCTCCAGACGCCATTCCTGGGCGAAGCTCAGGATCATGACGCTCATCAGGGCCAGGAGCAGAAGAACCATGAGGAGGACCAGGCCCTCCTCCCCCGGCCGTCTCCCCAACCCCGCTTTCCCGGCCTGCCCGCCGTTGGGGGGCAGGTCAGGGAAAATTTCCGGTCTCTTCAGCATGAAGGGAAAGAATCGGTCCCTGCCGGCATGGCGGCAGGGCACATTGTTCCGGCAGCCTCACACCGGAGGTGCATACCAAAACCCCGTTTCGCCCGGGATGCCCGAGGTCCTCACTCCTCCCCCTCCAGGTCCTCCGTCTGCGGGGTCTCCATGATGCGCAGGGGGATAAGCCATTGATGGGGCCGCCGGTCCGCCATGGCCACCTCCACCCGCACCTTTTCGGGAAGGACCTTTTGGGTGTCGGCGTGCCAGGTGGAGAACTCCTCCCGCCCCACCAGATAGGTGAAGCGGAGAGAGGTGATCCCGGTGAGGAGGAAATGGCGGGTTTCGGTACGGTTCGGTTCCTGGAGCCAGGTGACCGCCTTGATCTCCTCCACCGCCAGGCAGTCCCGGCCCTTGTCATCCACCGCGGCGAAGACCCGCAGATGATAGAGCCCGCCGGGGATATGGGCCTGGAGGGGCACCGGGGTGAGGAACTTCACCTCCTGGGCCTCCCCCACAAAATAGGGCCATTCCCCGGGCCCCTGCATCTGGGGCAGGGCGGAGCCCAGGCTGCGCTCCAGATAGTGGCGGGCCAGGCGGAGCTGCTGCAGGGTGGCCAGGGCGGCCTCCCCATGACGGGCCCCCCGGATGACCAGGTGGAGGAGGCCGTAGGTGGCCAGCCCCAGAAGCCCCACCAGCACCAGGGCCAATAGGAGCTCCAGCAGGGTGAAACCGGCGGCCCGTCCGGGTTTCGGCATGCTTACCCCCGATCCCGCCGCGCCACGGTGCGCAGGGTGGTGAGGGCGAGACTCCGGGGCCGGCCCTGCTCCTGCCAGGAGACCGTCACCCGCACCAGCCAGCAGGTGAGGCGCACCCCGGCCTGGCCCTCCACCGCCACGGTGTATTGGGGCTCCACCGAGATCTCATAGGCAAAGGGGCCCTCGGTACCGGTGCGCCGTCCGGCAGTGAGGCCCCGGCCTTCGTCCAGGGTGAATTCCTGGAGGAGAGTGCCCGCCACCTCCAGGGCCTGGCTGCGCCACTGGCTGGCCCGCTGGGCCCGGAGCCCCAGGGTCATGACCTGGAGGACCACCGCGGCCAGCAGGCTCATAAGGGCCAGGGAGACCAAGACCTCCAGGAGGGTGAAGCCCCGGCCCCCCTGAGGGGTCACAGGGAGAGGGGTTTTGCCCATCCCTTTCCCCGGAGGGCATGGCCCTGGTTGCATGACCCTGCCCATCTCATCCCCCGGCCTCAATCTCCACCCGGCTGGTGACGATATCCACCGTCACGGCGCAGGTGCGGCCCTGCCGGTCCACCAGGAGGAGCTGCCCCCCGGTGGAGCTGCCGTCCGGATAAAAGACCATGTAGCCCAGACGCCGGCCGGTGTCCGGCCACACCAGGGTGGCCTGGCTGACGCGGGTCCCGGGGGGCCAGCTCCCGCCCCGGCGGCTGCCCTCCAGCCACCAGCGGCCCCGCTCCAGGTCCACCATCACCCGGGTGGGCTGCCGGTCGGTGACCGCGGCGCTGCGGGCCAGGCGCAGGGCGGCGGCGAAGCTGCGCACGCTGGCCCGGAAGCGCTCCCGCTCCAGGCCGGTGTACAGCCGGGGGGACACCAGCCCCAGAAGGAGGGCCAAAATGGCCAGAACCGCCAGGAGCTCCACCAGGGTGAAGCCCCGGCTGCCGGTTTTCAGGGGCTGTCGCTTTGCCAATTGGTGATGTCCCGGTTTTCGCCGTCGCCGCCCTCGGCACCGTCGGCGCCCAGGGAGTAGAGATCATAGGCATTGCCGTGGGTGCCGGGGAAGCGATAGACATAGTCCCGGCCCCAGGGATCCTTGGGCACCCCCTTGTCCAGATAGGGGCCGCCCCACTGCGGCAGGGTGCCGGGGTTCTTCACCAGGGCCTGGAGGCCCTCCTCGGTGGTGGGGTAGCGGCCCACATCCAGATAGAACAGATCCAGGGCGTTGGCCAGCATCTGGATCTGCACTGCCGCCGCCTTGGGCTTGGCCTTGCCCACCTGGCCGATGAACTTGGGCCCCACCAGCGCCGCCAGGAGCGCCAGGATAAAGAGCACCACCATGAGCTCAATGAGGGTGAAGCCCCGTTCACGTCGCCTGTGATTCTGCACCGGTCCGCCTCCTTGGAAAGGGCCGGGGGGTTCCCTGGCCCTCCATAATCATCTCTGCCGCCGGGTTTCAGTTGAGCCTCTGGAGCGGCCCCGGCGGCAGGCAGAGAGGCCCAGCCGCCCCCTTCTCCCCTCGCCCAGCTTCAGCAGGGGGGGTGGGGCCGGGGATCTCAGACCTCCACCCTGCCCGACCCCGGAAAAGGGATTTGGTTCCGCCAGAGCGGCCTCATGCCACCAGATTCCGGGGAGGGGGGTTCCCCCGGCCTGGGGGGATGGCACCCCTCCCTGCCCGGCCCCTTTCCCGCTTCAGAGAGAGATCTCATACAGATTCAGAATGGGCAGCAGCAGGGAAATGATCAGAAAGGCCACCACCACCGCCATGGTCAGGATGAGGGCGGGCTCCAGCCAGGCCAGCAGGCGCTGCACCCGGCGGCGGGCCTCGCCTTCCAGGGAGTCCGCGGCCCTCAGGAGCATGTCCCCCAGCTGCCCGGTCTCCTCGCCCACCGCGATCATCTGCAGGAAGAGTTCGGGGAAGAGTCCCGATTTCCGCAGCAGGGTGGAGAGGCTCTGGCCCTTTTTCACCTCCTCCACCACCGTCTCCAGGGATTGGGCCAAGTGCCGGTTGGTCACCGAGCCCGTCACCACCTCCAGGGAGACCACCAGGGGGACGCCGCCTTTCAGGAGGGTGCCCAGGGTCTTGGCGAAGAAGGAGGCGGTCACCTGCCGGGTGAGCTCCCCCAGGAGGGGGGCCCGGAGCTGCCAGCGGTCCAGGGCCAGGCGTCCCCGGGGGGTGCGGAGGAAGCGGGCCGCCGCCAGAAGCGCCACCGCCAGCCCCAGAGCTCCCGCCCACCACCAGCTCAGGAAGACGCCGCTGGCCCAGAGCAGCAGGCGGGTGCTCCAGAACAGGGTCTGGCCCATCTCCCGGAAGAAGACCTCAAAGCGGGGCACCACATAGGTGAGCATGAGGAGGATGGTGCCGCCGCCCACCGCCGCCAGGACCCCGGGATAGATGAGGCTGGTGAGGAGGTGCTGGCGGAATTCACCCACCGCCTTCAGGTAGTCCGCCAGGCGCTCCAGGGCCACCTCCAGGAAGCCCCCGGTCTCTCCGGCCTGGACCAGGCTGAGGTAGAAGGGGGAGAAGTCGGGATAGCGGCCCAGGGCTTCGGAGAGGGCCTTCCCCGCCTGGACATCCCGGAAGAGTTGATCCAGGACCGCCTTCAGCCCCGGTCGGCGGCTGGTGTCCCGGAGGATCTTCAGGCTGCGGTCCAAAGGCAGGCCGGCCCGGAGCAGGACCGCCAGCTCCTGGGTCACCAGGACCAGCTCGGCCCGGGAGAGGCGACGGCGCCGGGGCAGGTAGGCCCGCCAGGAGGCCCGGGGCTCCTCCCGGGAGATCTCCAGGGGGATGAGGCCGCCCTGGTGCAGGTGCTGCACCACCTGGGCCTCCTCCCGGGACTCCAGGTTGCCGGTGATGATCTTCCCGGCGGCATCCACCGCCCGGTAATAGAACAGGGGCATGGCCTACTCGTGGGTCACCCGCAGCACTTCCTGGGGGGTGGTGAGGCCGGCTTTGACCTTGGCCCAGCCGTCCGCCGCCAGGGAACGCATCCCCGCCTCCTGGGCCGCCTGACGCAGGGTCACCGCATCGGCCCGCCGGAGGATGAGCTGGCGCAGGGCATCATTCATCACCAGAAGCTCATAGATGCCGGTGCGGCCCTGGTAGCCGGTGTGGGCGCAGGCTTCGCAGCCCCGGCCCCGATAGACCGTGGCCCCCTCCGCCCAAGCCACCCCCTCCCCCGGAGGGGCCGGCACCTTGCACTGGGGGCAGATGAGGCGCACCAGCCGCTGGGCCAGCACTCCCAGAAGGGCGGAGGAGAGGAGGTAGTCCTCGATGCCCATCTCCAGGAGGCGGGTCACTGCGCCCGGGGCGTCGTTGGTGTGCAGGGTGCTGAAGACCAGATGCCCGGTGAGGGCGGCGTGGATGGCGATCTCCGCGGTCTCCCGGTCCCGGATCTCCCCCACCAGGATGACATCCGGGTCCTGGCGGACGATGTGCCGGAGGCCCCGGGCGAAGGTAAGGCCGATGTCCGGCTTCACCTGCATCTGGATGACCCCGGCCATGCGGTATTCCACCGGGTCCTCCACGGTGATGATCTTTTTCTCCACCGAGTTGATGCGCTCCAGGGCGGCGTAGAGGGTGGTGGTCTTGCCGCTGCCGGTGGGCCCGGTCACCAGGATCATGCCGTAGGGCTTGTGAATGAGGCGGTCGAACTCCGCCAGGATGTCCGCCGGAAATCCGAGGCCCTCCAGGTCCAGGATGACCCGCTCCCGGTCCAGGATGCGGATCACCATGCTCTCCCCGAAGAGGTTGGGCAGGGTGGAGACCCGGAAATCGATGTCCCGGCCCTGGAATTTCAGGCGGAAGCGGCCGTCCTGGGGGAGGCGGCGCTCGGCGATGTCCATGCGGGCCATGATCTTCAGCCGGGAGAGGACCGCGGGTTCCAGGGCCTTGGGCGGGCTTTCGGCGTCAAAGAGCACCCCGTCCTTGCGGTAGCGCACCCGGAAGAGGTTCTCAAAGGGCTCCAGATGGATGTCGCTGGCGCCGATCTCGATGGCCCGGGAGATGAGGAGGTTCACCAGCTGGATGATGGGGGCTTCCCGGGCCATGTCCCGGAGGTGCCCGATCTCCGCGGTCTCCTCATGCTGGGGCTCGTAATCCTCCTGCTCCAGGCCGTCCACCAGCCGGGCCATGGCGCTCCCCGGGAGATAGACCGCCTCGATGGCCTCCAGAATGGCCTCTTCGGGGATCTGGACGGGCTCCACCGGGGCGGCCAGGACCACTTCCAGGGTGCGCCGGGTGGCCAGGTCGCCGGGATCGGCCATGGCCAGGAGCACCCGGCCGTCCTCCTGTCTCACCGGCAGGCAGCGGCTCTCCTTGAGGAAGCGCACCGACAGGCCCGGGAAGGGCTGGATGGGCTCCCAGGGCTTCAGGGCTGCGGGAAGGGGGCTCATGGAGATGCTCCTTGTGCGCCAACTGCCCGGTCAGAAAGAGGCGGCGGCGTCCCCCGGGGCGGACGGCCCCCCCGGGGCTGTCGTTGCACCCCCGCACTGACCGAAACTGAGGAAATTATAGCATATCCGGGGAGAAAGACCCACCAGGGTCTGCCCGGGAGGGCGTCAGGGTCGGGGTGCCGGAGCGGGGAGAGGCCCACCGGAGCGCAAGAAAGTGGAAAGACAGCCCGGACACCCAGGATGGAGGGGCGCCCTTCCGGGAGGCGCACGTCTGAAGGTGACCCCGTGCGGGGGACTCAGGCCACCCCTCTGGGGGGGACCCGCCGGGCTGAGGGAGGCGCCCTTCCTGTGCGGATCCCGGGATCCCAGGAGCGAAGAGAAGGGGGGAACAGGACGGAGCCCTCTGCCCTCCGGCCCCGCCTCCCGCAAGTCCGCCCCTCTCCTCCTTCTGGGGGGCGGCGTCACCGCTCCCGCCGCCGTCCCCCCGAAGGTGTCTTGCACCCCCGGCACTTCCCGGACCTCAGGGAGCGGGCAGGATCGGCGTCTGCCTCCGCTTCCCGGGCAATCCCCGGGTATCCGGCCCGGGAGCCGGCCCGGGCGGGGCGATTCGTGGTCCGGGGCCTCGCCTTCGGACGAAGCGCCGAAAAGAATCGGGGCCCCCTGCCCTTCCCGTCGCCCTGGCCGGACCCTTCGCCAGGTCCCGCGCGCCCGGGCATTACTGCATGTCGGCGGCGGGGCGGGCCTCAGCGGGATTGGGAGACCTCTCTCCGGGCAGAGGGCTCCTTGCTGATGGCCAAAAGACACATGACGCCGACCCCAAGGAGCGTCCCCACCACCAGGCCCAGATAAAAGACCAGGATATACATATACATGGGATCCCTCTCCTCCCTATCCCCTTATCGGCACCCCGCCGGAATACTTAAAGGTCTCCTCCCCTTCGGCCCGGGGGATATCCTGAGATGAAACGGCAAAATTTCTGATAACAATCTAAGGTTTTCCCTTAGTTGAAGACCCCGGGAATCCGTCAGTCCCCGGCTCTTCCTCCTCCAGGCCGGGATTTTCACCGTCCTCCTGTGCCTCTGGCGCTTTCTCTTCTCGGCCTGGGTCTTCACCCCCGCCCTGTTCAAGCGCACTCTGATTGTGGGTGCCGGCAGCGCCGGCCGCCGGCTGCTGGAGATCATCCGGGAGTATCCCCGCTGCGGGCTGGTGCCCGTGGGTTTTGTGGACGATGATCCGGCCAAGGTGGGGCAGGAACTCGACGGGGTGCGGGTTCTGGGAACCTCCGAGGAGCTGTCCCGCCTCATCCGGAGGGAGCAGGCCTCCCTGGTGGTGGTGGCCATCACCCATGAAAAGAAGCCCCACCTCATCAACCGGCTCATCCAGGCCTGCTGGCAGGGGGTGTATCTCACCGACATGCCCAGCCTCTATGAGGCCATCACCGGCAAGGTGCCCACCTCCCACATCAGCAGCGACTGGCTCTACCAATGGAATGTCAACTCCCTGCGCCTCTATTACCGGCGCCTGAAACGGGTCTTTGACCTGCTCCTGGCCACGGTCTTCTTTCTGGCCACCCTGCCCCTGTTTCTCCTCATCGCCCTGGCCATCAAACTGGACAGCCCCGGGCCGGTGTTTTTCCGCCAGGAGCGTCTCGGGCTGGACCGCCGGCCCTTCCGGATCTTCAAGTTCCGCACCATGTACCACCAGGAGGAGCCGGATCCCCAGATCTGGACCGACGCGGAGGACGCCCGCCTCACCCGGGTGGGCCGCTTCATCCGGCGGGTGCGGCTGGATGAACTCCCCCAGTTTTTCAACATCTTCCGGGGGGAGATGAGCTTCGTCGGGCCCCGGCCCCTGGTGCACTGCGAATACAAGGAGAGCATTCATTATTACAATTACCGGTTTCTGGTACGGCCGGGCATCACCGGCTGGGCCCAGGTGTGCTTTCCCCACGGCTTGGCCGAGGAGGACACCCTGGAGAAGGTCAAATACGACATCTATTACATCAAAAACCTGAGCTTTCTTCTGGATATGACCATCCTGCTGAAGACCATCCGCATCGTGCTCTTCGGGCAGGGGCGCTGAGTTGCGGTCATGCCCAGAAACCGGGAGTTTTTCGACCAATACAGCCACCTCTTCCTGCGGCTGCAACAGCTGCTGGACGGCCTGGGCGTCTGCGGCCTCCTCTTTTTCTTCAAATGGCTCTACGGGGTCGAATTTGACCCGGATTACTATATCCTCGCCGGCCTCACCTGTGTGCTCCTCCTGCCGGTCTTCAGCCTGGCCAACCTCTATCAGATCTGGCGGGGCTCCCGCCTGGGGCGCCTGGCCACCCGGGTTCTCCTGGCCTGGACGGTTGTTTTTACCTCCCTCATCCTCCTGGGATTTGTCACCAAGCGCACCGAGATCTACTCCCGGCGCCTGCTCCTCACCTGGTTTGTCCTCACCCCGCCCCTTTTGGTGCTCCTTCGGGCCCCGGTCTACCAGATCACCGGCTGGCTTCGGGCCCGGGGCCACAACTACCGCACCCTGGTCATCGGCGGTGCCGGCAATCTGGGGAAGGTCCTGGCGGAGAATATCCTGCAGATCCGGGCCATCGGCATCTCTCTTCTGGGCTTTTTTGACGATGCCCCCCGGGAGCCGGAGGTGGTCCTGGCGGGGGGCGGGGTGCGGATGCCTGTCCTGGGAAACCTGGATGACATGGTGGACTTTGTCCAGACCCACAAAGTGGACATGGTCTATCTGGCTCTCCCCTTCCGGGCCGAGGAGCGCCTCCGCCAGGTGATCGACCGCCTGGCGCACACCACCGCCTCGGTGTATCTGGCCCCGGATGTCTTCGTCTTTTCCCTCCTCCAGGCCGGACTCACCGACCTGAACGGCATCCCCCTCATCTCCCTGTGGGAGACCCCTTTCTATGGCATCAACAGCTGGCTGAAGCGGGCCGAGGACCTCATTCTGGCCAGCCTCATTCTGTTGTGCACCTTTCCCATCTTCCTGGTCATCGCCCTGGGGATCAAACTCACCTCCCCGGGCCCGGTGCTCTTCAAGCAGCGCCGCTACGGCCTCCACGGGGAGGAGATCCTGGTGTACAAGTTCCGCACCATGACGGTGTGCGAGGACGGGCCTGAGGTACGCCAGGCCAGGCCCAACGATCCTCGGGTGACCCCCTTCGGCCGTTTCCTTAGGCGCACCAGTCTGGATGAGCTGCCCCAGTTCTTCAATGTGCTCCAGGGGACCATGTCCATTGTGGGCCCCCGGCCCCACGCGGTGGCCCACAATGAATACTACCGCAAGCTCATCCCCGGTTATATGCTGCGTCACAAGGTGCGCCCCGGCATCACCGGCTGGGCCCAGGTCAACGGCTGGCGGGGCGAAACCGAAGCCCTGGAGAAGATGGAAAAAAGAGTGGAGTACGATCTGGATTACCTCAGGAACTGGTCCATCTGGTTTGACCTGAAGATCATCTTCCTCACCCTCATCACCTGGTTCACCTGCAAGGAAGCCTACTAAGGGGCAGCAGCGCGGTGTTCCCTCCAAGGGGCGGCCCTCCCCTCTGCCGCCTTTTCCGGAAAAGACTGGCACCCGGGACCGGGCATGCTACAATATCCGGAAAGAAAGACCCCTTTGAGGTGACCTTCCCCCTGAAACCCGGTTCCAAGGACCCACGGCATGCTGCGCACCCTGCTCCTCACCCCCCCGTCCTTCCAGGACTTTGACGGCTGGGCCGGCTCCCGCTATCAGGCCACCCGGGAGGTGGTCTCCTTCAACGGAAGATTTAATTTTTTGTTTTCCTTTTTATTTTTACAAGATAATAATTTCTCTATAGATCTAGTATTTATACAAAAATATCTTGCTTTGTTTGCCTTTAGTCCATTATGAACCAAGACACCTTTTTTTAAAAGATTTTGCAAATAAAGCCATGCCGTTTTTTTATTAACTCCCATAAATATTTCAAATTCAGACAAACTAAACCATTTTGAACTATATTTATTTAAAAAATATATTAATTTATCATTATTATTTTTGTTTTTATAAAAATTTGTATTATCTTTAATTATATTATTATTTTTTAAAAAATTAAATATTAATTCAATCGAATTATGTTTTTCAGTTATTTTGAAGATTATATTCCAAAAACTTTTTAAAGAAATTTCTCCGGCATAATTAAAAACTTTTTTAATTATTAAATCAGAGAATTTTTTATAATTTTCGATATTTAAATTATTCTCTATTAAAATTATCATTGCTAATCCATAAATCAAAATATCATCAACAGTTTCATTTTTAAGCTCTTTTACTTTCATTAGATGCTCCCTCCCCCTTTGAGCACCTAAGGAAATTTGGCTTTTTCCATTTATTTTAGAACTTATACATTAGAATGTATATAACCACCCTTAGATAAATTAAGATTTTACCTGATGAAAAAATAATATTTTTCCCTATACATATTAAGGAAAAATATTAAAATGTCAATAAAATTTTTCAAAATTGGCACCCGGGACCGGGCATGCTACAATATCCGGAAAGAAAGACCCCTTTGAGGTGACCCTCCCCCTGAAACCCGGTTCCAAGGACCCACGACATGCTGCGCACCCTGCTCCTCAACCCCCCGTCCTTCCAGGACTTTGACGGCGGGGCCGGCTCCCGCTACCAGGCCACCCGGGAGGTGGTCTCCTTCTGGTACCCCACCTGGCTCTGCTACCCTGCCGGCCTCATACCCGAGAGCCGGGTGGTGGACGCGCCCCCGGCAAATCTCAGCGTGGATCAGGTGGCGGCTCTGGCCCCGGACTTCGACCTGGCGGTCCTCTTCACCACCAGCCCGTCTTTCCCCTTTGACCTGAAGACCGCGGCCCGGCTGAAGGAGGAAAACCCCCGCCTGCGGGTGGGCATGGTGGGCCCCCAGGTCACCGTCCTGGCCCAAGAGTCCCTGGAGGCCGGGCCCCATCTGGACTTTGTGGCCCGACGGGAGTTCGACTACACCCTCCTGGAGCTGGCCCAGGGCCGGCCGTGGGGGGAAATCCGGGGGCTGAGCTACCGGCAAAACGGCCGCCTGTTCCACAACCCGGACCGCCCCTTCATCGAGGATCTGGACGCGTTGCCCTTTGTCACTGAGATCTATCACCGGGACCTGGACTACAAGCGCTACCACATCCCGTATCTGAAACACCCGTATGTCTCCTTTTACACCGGCCGGGGCTGTCCCCATCAGTGCGTCTTCTGCCTCTGGCCCCAGACCTTCACCGGCCGGCGCTACCGGGTGCGCAGCGTGGCCAATGTGGTGGCGGAGGTACGCCGGACCCTGGAGCTCTTCCCGGAGGCCGCGGAGATCTTCTTTGACGACGACACCTTCACCGCCGATGCCGGCCGGGCCCGGGAGCTCAGTCGGGCCTTCCGGCCCCTGAACTTCACCTGGTCCACCACCGGCCGGGTGAACACTGATTATGAGACCCTGAAGGCCATGAAGGAGGGCGGGTTGCGCCTGCTGGTGGTGGGCTTTGAAAGCGGCGATGCCGGGGTGCTGAAAAACATCAAAAAGGGAGCCACCCTGGAGCTGGCCCGGCGGCTGGTGCGCTGGTGCCGGGAACTGGGCATCCAGGTGCACGGCACCTTCATGGTGGGGCTGCCCGGGGAGACCCGGAAAACCCTGGAGGCTTCCATGCGCTTCGCCTGCGAGCTGGACCCGGACACCATCCAGGTCTCTTTGGCCACCCCGTATCCGGGCACGGAATTCTACGACTGGTGCCGGGAGCACGGGTATCTCAAGGGCAACCCCCTGGTGGACGACGGCACCGGCTACCAGCAGTGCGCCGTGGAGTACCCGGGGCTGGCCGCGGCGGAGATCTTCCAGGCGGTGGCCACCTTTTACCGCCGCTTCTATTTCCGCCCCCGCTACATGGCCCGGGCCTTAAGGACCATGGTCCGGGATCCGGCGGAGCGCCGCCGCCTGCTGAAGGAGGGGCGCCAGTTTCTCGCCTTTTATTTCCGGCGGCGCCAGGGGGAGGGGGGGGCCGCCTGTCAGGGATGAACCTCCGGGAGCTTGTCCGCCTCCTGGCCAGCGGCGGCCCGGGTTTCTGTCAGATTGCCCTCACCAATGCCTGCAATGCCCGCTGCCGCTTCTGCGGCTTTTCCGACGTTCCCGCCAGCGAACAGGTCATGGCCGATGCGGGCCGGCTGCTTTCCGGGCTGGCCGGGCTTCGGGCTGCCGGAGTGCGCTATCTCAGCCTCACCGGCGGCGAACCCCTGCTTCATCCGGCCCTGGAGGAAATCATCGCCGCAGCCCGCCAAGGGGGGATGGCCACCCTGCTGGTGACCAACGCCGCGCGGTTGAGCCCGGAGGGGCTGGAACGCCTGAAGGGGGCCGGCCTGGGACGCCTCCTCATTTCCGTGGACGCCGCCGACCCGGAGGTGCACGATGCCCACCGGGGTCTTCCCGGTCTGAGCCGGCATATCCGGGACCTCCTCCCCTTGGCGGCCCGCCTGGGTCTTCGGCCCACCGCCTCGGTGACCCTGAGCCGCCTCACCGGCGATCTCTTCCGGCTTGCCGCCGCCCTCAAGGCCCAGGGTTTTGCGGCCCTCACCTTCTCGTATCCCCTCACCCGGCTGGCCTCTCCCTATCTGGCCGCGGCCCGGGATCCCCTGGTGGAATTTGCCCCGGAGGAACTGAAGCGCCTCTTTCAGGATCTCCTGCAGCTGAAGTCCGCCTCCCCCCTCCCCCTCATCAACACCCGTTTTGTCCTCCAGGGCCTTATCCGGTGGCTGGGGGGCCAGCCCTTCCCTCTGCCCTGCCTGGC
>Ga0197142_1003499_pt1 | contig 13132 bp, 15 predicted proteins | sample GBS60_MetaG_FD_148614 | JGI IMG/M metagenome (GOLD analysis project Ga0197142, IMG submission 148614) | Sediment microbial communities from Great Boiling Springs, Gerlach, Nevada, United States - GBS 60_MetaG | ecosystem: Environmental > Aquatic > Thermal springs > Hot (42-90C) > Sediment... | reverse complement strand
TCGAACTCAGATTTGAGCGTTCAAGCACTTTTAACCCAAAGCACTCGCACGCAAAGTGAGCGAGCCATTGCTGAGGCTTATCAAACGGGCTATCAAGATGGATTTGCTGCTGGAAAGCAGGAAGGCTATCAGCAGGGTCTCGCTGAGGCTGAGCAGCGATTCAGGGAACAGGTGGAGCGACTGCACGACTACACCCACGCCCGCTTGCAGGCAATAACTGAGGCAATCCGAAACGAACTTCGGTCCTTTTTCACGAGGGCAGAGGAAGCCGTTACCCAACTTGCCATTGAAATCGCCAAAAAGGTCATTGAAACCGAGGTCAAGACCAACCCAGAGGTCGTCCGCAACGCTGTCTCTCAAGCCCTCAATCAATTGAAAGGCGCCAACATCACCGTCCGCATCAACCCAGCAGATTTTTCTTTGCTCGGTGGTGACTTAAGTTCAGTAAATTTGGGAGAGGGCGTGTCTGTTCGGTTCGTCCCTGACGAAACTGTGGAGCAAGGTGGGGTTATTGCGGAGAGCGAACAAGGCTTTGTTGACCTTCAACCCAGCACCAAATTAGCGCTTTTGCATTCCGAGGTGTTGTGAAATGACCGAGCGCGAACGAGGGCAAAACCAGTTGCTGATGGTTGATCACCAATTGGAAGTTGCTGCCCTTGAGCGTTTGCATGCGCGCTTGCACGCTTGCACGCCCACACGCCTGCACGCCGTTTACGGTCGCCTCGTTCAGGCTTCGGGGTTAGTTTTGGAAAGCATTTGCCCGACTGCTTTCATTGGGGAGTTGGCGTTGGTTGAGTGTGAGCCAGAACCTTTGTTGGCAGAAGTCGTTGGTTTTCGGAACGGAACCACTTTGCTCATGCCTTTGGGTGACCTCACGGGCTTAAGGGTTGGGGCAAAAGTCAGGCTCACTCACAGAAGTCTCACTTGCACTGTCAGCGAGCAACTTATCGGGAGGGTCTTAGATGGTTTGGGACGACCTTTAGATGGTAGACCTTTGCCGCCGGGCGAGGAGCGTCCCATTTACGCTGACCCACCGTCTCCCCTTCAACGCCCACTTATTTCTGAGCCGCTCCCAGTCGGCATTAGAGCCATAGACGCTTTCGCCACCTTGGGCAAAGGGCAAAGAATCGGCATCTTCGCTGGAAGTGGCGTTGGTAAATCCACTTTGCTCGGCATGTTGGCTCGGTTCGCAAAGGCTGATGTCTCCGTCATCGCTCTCATTGGCGAACGGGGGCGGGAGGTGAGGGAGTTTTTGGAGCGGCAGTTGGGTGAAGAAGGTTTGCGTCACTCTGTCGTTGTAGTGGCTACTTCCGACCAACCGCCGATAATTCGCCTCAAAGGTGCGCTCGTGGCTATGACCGTTGCTGAATTCTTCCGAGACAAAGGTGCTGATGTCCTTTTCGTCATGGACAGTTTGACGAGGTGGGCTATGGCAGGCAGGGAAGTCGGGCTCGCCATCGGTGAGCCACCGACCTCTCGCGGCTACACGCCTTCTGTCTTCGCCATGATGCCCAAGTTCCTTGAACGAGCCGGGCGAAGTGAGAAAGGTTCAATCACCGCCTTGGTCACTGTCCTCGTTGAGGCTGACGATTTGAACGACCCAATAGCCGACCATGCCCGCTCAATCCTTGACGGTCACATTGTCCTGTCAAGGACACTTACCGAACGGGGGCATCTGCCACCCATTGACATCTTGGCTTCCTTAAGTCGTGTCATGCCTGATGTTGTGAGCGACGAGCACTGGCAAGCAGCCCAAACTTTGCGAGCCATCCTTTCCGTCCTTCGCGACAATGAAGACCTTGTTAGGCTCGGTGCTTACCGACGCGGCACTGACCCATTGCTTGACAAGGCTTTGGACCTGAAAGACGAACTGATGACTTTTCTTCGCCAAGACAGGGACGAGCCAGCGGAATTTGAGCGAACGATGGAGTGGCTCACGGCGCTGGCTGCAAAGGCAAACGAATGCATGCACGCGTGAGGTGAGAGACCGTGAAAAAGTTTCGGTTTCCGCTGGACGGACTGTTGAAGGTCAGGAAGATGGAAGAGGCTCAAGCGGAAAGGGCATTGCAACAGGCTCAACAACGGTTGTGGGAAGCGGAAAAGAACTTGAGAGAAGCCGAAGCAGCCGTTAAAGCGGCGATTTCCAATCTGCGTTCCCTTTTGTCCGACAACGCCGAAGCCGATCAATTGCTCGTTGCTGTCCGTCACCTTGACCGAGCCGAGCAGCGAAGACTCGTTGCAGAGCAACGAGTTGCCCTCGCTCAGGCTGAAGTTTCCCGGCGTCTGAACGAATACAACGAATGCCGGCGCCGAAGGGAACTTTTGGAAGAATTGCGGGAAAGGGCTTGGCGACAATGGTTGATGAACTTCCTCAACGAGGAGCAAAAAGCAGCCGACGAAAGAGTGCTTCGCGATTACGCCCTTGCCGAGACCAACGGAGCGTGAGCGGCGATGCTGCAAGGGTTGACAGTTTTCAATCCAGTCAACGGCAAATTGATAGGTGAGGGTTGGAACCAAGGTATCCCGGTTCTCAACCCCCAACCCGCAAACTTTGCGTCCTTCCTCACCGAACTCATTGAGAGGTTAAGGACGCTGGATGGGCAACTGCTGGGTTTGGTCACGGGGCAGTTCCATCCCGCAGTTGACCATCAGTTGCCAATCCCCGTTCCAATCGCTGATTTCCAATCGCCCTTGACAGAGATTTTGCAAGAGTGGAAGTTGCCCTCAGTTGGACTCCCGCAAGGTGGCTTGACAGTTGATGGCGTCGGTCCAAAGCCTCAAACATTTGAACCTACAACCCATAACGCGCAACTCTCAACTCAATTTCCACCGCTGAACACTCAACCCGATAATGAACGCACTTGGCACATCACACCCGGCACCCACGAAATCCAACAGTTGGTTATCCGCACGGCTCAGCGCTACGGTGTTGACCCGGCGCTGGCGTTAGCGTTAGCGAAAGCAGAAAGTAACTTTGACCCTGACACTGTTTCTCACAAAGGCGCGATAGGGGTAATGCAGTTGATGCCTGAGACGGCGAAAGCGTTGGGCGTTGCAAACCCTTACGACCCTGCCGAAAACATTGACGGAGGCATTCGCTATTTGAGGCAATTGATTGAACGGTTTGGTGGCAACATGGTCCTCGCAGTTGCCGCATACAATGCCGGACCAAATGCAGTCCGACGATACGGCGGCATTCCACCCTACCCCGAAACTCAAACTTTTGTCCGAAAGGTTTTGGCTTACTGGGAAGCCTTCCGAAAGGAATTGCAGCAAACGGCAAAGGGCGAATGGCAAGCGGGAAGGGATGAGGGGCAAAACACGATTAGTTCGCCTCAAAGCATCGGTAAGGGCATTGGCAAAGGAATTTCGGACGAACCTTTCGCTTCTCCCCGCCCTGCACCCAAAGCAAATCAGATTTTCAGCGTTGAAAGCGGGAGAGAGCAAACTCAGGTGAGCACCGCAGAACTTGGACCAGAACTTGCTCCGCAGCGGGCTGTTGGACCTGAAAGGAAAACAGGACGCGAACCCTCGCTCGGTCAAAAATCTGTGCTTCAGGAAATTGACCGCACACCGAGCATCACGCACCGATTGCCTGACAACGCACTTCGCGAACCGCATGTTCAACATCCCGCGACTTTAGATGCTTCACACTTAGTCGCAAAAGAGTCCCACACCTTTGATGGCTCAAGTTCGCCGGTCGCTCATCAATCTTCGCTCCAAGGTGTAACTTCTCCCTCGCACCAAGTTGAAAATCGCGCTGCGAACCTTATCGTTCACCGTTTGGCGGTTGAGTTGCCTATTTCGAACGAAGGCGAAAGGATTAGGCTGCAAGTTTCTTTGCCCTTGAATTTGCCGACTGCACTTCGCACACAGCATCCCGCACCTTCTGACGCTGTTCCCGTTCAAGTGTCCATTAAGGTCGGCGACGAACAGTTGGCGACGCAACTGGCTCAAAGCCTACCTACCCTTCGTCAGCACCTTTTGGAGCAAGGGATTGTTTTGGCTCAATGGACGGTTGCGTTTAGCGGGCAGGAAGGCGGGAGGCGGGATCCCGCCGAACATTTCGGCGATTGGCGCCGACTGCCCAGCGCGTCCCACAGCCGCCTTCCTGCCCATTCTCTTGACGACGGCATTTGGGCTTAAAAATGTGCAAGCGTGTAAGCGTGTAGGCGTGTCTTAGGAGGTGAAAAGTTTCGTGAATGTCAACCCTGTTTCGGCGAACTCGGTCAATGTCAAAGTGACGAACCGAGCAGAACTTTCGGCGGAAGATTTTTGGCAACTTCTCTTGACGCACCTTCAAATGCAAGACCCGTTTGAAACTGCGGACATGAACCAAATGCTGCAGCAATTCGTCACCCTTCAGGCTGCGAGGGAGATGGCAAGGGTTTCCGATGCACTTCAGCGACTTCAAGCCATGCTCATGCTGGGGCGAGTTGTCTCTGGCGAGTGGGAGGGCGAAGCGTTCACCGGCACGGTGGTGGGTGTTTCACTATCGGGCACTCCGACTTTGAGTGTGAAAGTTGGCGACCGAAACTTTGCCGTTCCCGCCAGCGCCGTCTGGCAAGTGGCGCTGGGTTCGGAATCGCTCTTTTCAACTCAAGCCTAAAACCTTGTGACGGAGGTGAACTTTGATGGGCGTCATTCACACGGCTCTGTCGGCACTCAGTTCTTACGACCTGATGCTTCAGGTCACCGCAAACAACTTGGCGAACCTTAACACTCCCGGCTTCAAGAGCCAGTCCCTGCATTTCCTTGACACTTTCTATCAAACCCTTCAAGCGCCAACAGTTCCCATCGGCGGAGGTCAAGGTGGCAAAAACCCGATTCAAGTTGGTATGGGTGTCGCTTTCGGAGCGATTATCACCCGAATGGCTCAAGGAACTTTCACCCCCACTGGCATGCCCACTGACATGACTGTCATCGGCAACGGATTTTTCGCTGTCGCTAAAAACGGACAAACCCTTTACACCCGTGACGGTGCTTTCCGAGTTGATGCTGATGGTAATTTGGTCCATGCTGGAACTGGAGCGTTCCTTCTTGGTTGGATAGCTGATGAGACAGGGAACATCAACACATCAAGCGACCTTCAACCTATCAAAGTCCCTGTCGGTGGTGCGTTGGCGGCGAAGGCTACGACCTTGGTTCGCTTTGGTGGCAACTTGGACACAAGGCTTGACATCGGCAGCACTCAAACCCTCAGTTTCACCGTCTACGACAGTCAAGGCAACCCTCACCTTGTCAGCCTCACCTTCACAAAAACTGCGCCGAACACTTGGGACTGGCAAGCGGAGTTCAACGGCTCTCCCGTCGGCTCAGGAACAGTTCAGTTCAACGACCAAGGTCAGTGGCAATCAGGCACAGGCACAATTACCCTTACACTGACGAACGGTGCTGCCTCGCCTCAAACAATTCAACTTGACTTCTCGTCCCTCAACCAACTGGCATCAACGACCACAGCGAGTGCAGTTTTTCAAGACGGCTTTCCTGTGGGTGTTTTGGAGACTCTGTCAGTTGACGCTCGCGGAATTATCATCGGAAGTTTCTCAAACGGTGTGACAAGACCTTTGGCGCAAGTGGCAGTGACGGTCTTCTCCAACCCAGAAGGTCTTGAGCGGGTCGGGGACAATATGTTCAAAGCCTCAGGCAACTCGGGCTTGCCCCGTTACTTGCCTGCTGGTGTCGGAGGCGCAGGGAGAATCCAATCCTCTGGGCTTGAGCAGTCAAATGTCGACTTAGCCCGTGAGTTAACACAAGTGCTCATCGCCCAACGGAGTTTCCAAGCGGCTGCTCGGACAATTTTGGCTGCCGACGAAATGACGCAAGAGGCACTGAACTTGAGGCGGTGATGCCCATGATTTTGGTGCATCGGCTTGACGGCGCCCCTTTTTACTTGAACGCAGAACTGGTTGAGACCGTTGAAGCGACACCCGATACGGTCATCGTCTTGGTCAACGGTCACCGATACATTGTCAAGGAGCAGGTTGAAGAGGTTATTGCCCGCATCCTCACATACCGTCGGTTCCTTTTCTCGGGCATCCCTGCTGACCTGACGCAGTCAATGTTGCGAGAGAGGTGACGGTGTGATGGACATTGCAACGGTTGTCGGGTTAGTGCTCGGCATAGGGGCTTTGTTCGCGACGGCGCTGTTGGAAGGGACACACCTTTCAGCGCTGGTCAACATACCAGCGTTCGTGTTGATTATCGGGGGGTCTTTCGGAGCGACAATCGTTTCCTTCGCTTTGAGCGATTTGATGCGCGTCCCGAGGTTCCTAATGGAAGCGTTATTTGCGCCACCTCTCGGTCTTGCCGAGCGAGCCCGCCAACTCGTGGAATTGGCTCAAAAGGCAAGGCGTGAAGGTTTGCTGGCGCTTGAAGAAGACGCTCGCAACATTGATGACCCCTTCCTTCAGAAAGGGCTGCAACTCGTCGTTGACGGAACTGAACCTGAAATTGTAAGGGCTGTCCTTGAAAGCGAAATCGCCGTTTGGGAAGAAAGGGAAAAAGTCGGTGAACAAATCTTCACAGCCATCGGTGGTTACTGCCCGACGATGGGGATTATGGGTGCCGTCTTGGGTCTGATGCACGCCCTCGGTCAATCGGATGACCCGAAGAAGATGGCAAAAGCAATCGCCGTTGCTTTCGTGGCAACCCTATACGGTGTCGGGTTCGCAAACCTTGTCTTCCTCCCCCTCGCGGGCAAGTTGAAAGTCCGAGTTGCAGAGAAGCGACTCCTCTACGAACTGACCCTTGAAGGCATCTTGGCAATCCAAGCAGGCGAGAACCCAAGACTTGTCGCGGAGAAACTATCCGCTTACTTGCCTCCTTCCGAGAGAGCGAAGTTCGCTGAACAACCCGTTGGAGCCGCCGCTTGAGGTGATGACCGATGGCAGCGATGGCAAGGCGAAAACACAGTGGCGGAGAAGGTGGAGGCGGGCACGAAACTGCAGGAATGATGCGATGGCTCGTAACTTACGCTGACATGATCACGCTGTTGCTGGCTCTGTTCATCATGCTCTACGCTATCAGCACGCTGGACATACAGCGTTTCAAGGCTCTCGTTGAAGAATTCCAAGCCCTCTTCGCTGGCGGAGGAACCAGTGTCATGAGCGGCGGCAAAGGGATGCTCAGGCTTGGTGCACCTGAGAGCCAAAAACCCTTGGTCGTTCCCCTAATCCCGGGCAAGAAGCCGGAGATGCACGATGAGGAAGAGACACTTGAAAAGTTCGTGGAACGGAAAGGGCTTGAGGGCAAAGTTCTCATCCACCGCGAGGAACGGGGTCTGGTCGTAAGTCTTCTCACGGATGGCATCTTCTTTGAGAAAGGGAGCGCCGAACTTTCCGAGGAAGCGAAACGAGTCTTGCGGGAGATTGCCCCTGTTCTCAAATCGTCTGGGCGATTCATCAGGGTTGAGGGTCACACATGCGACCTTCCCATTCACACTCCAAGGTTCCCCAGCAACTGGGAACTTTCTGTTGCCCGCGCTGTCAATGTCGCCCGCTACCTGATTGCGTGTGGAGTTCCTGCTGGACGACTCTCAGCGGTCGGATACGGCGAGTTCAGACCAATGGTTCCAAACACCAGCGAGGAGAACAGGAGGCTTAACCGTAGGGTTGACATCGTCCTGTTGACCGAATCTGCTCAGAAGGCAGAGCCCCTTTATAGCCTCCCGAAGGGGGTGAAACTGCCGTGAGGCAACAACGCCCTCTCCCCCAGCCACCATTCTCCAATCGCCAGTCTCCACCTTGGTGGCACTGGATTGCTTGGATGGTGGCTTTTGCGATAGGCGCACTTGCCTTTAGACTTGCCCTTGAACATTACCTATCGGCTGCTGACCCCTTCGCTCAAGATGTTCAAGCAGTTATTGAGCGGCACCAAATCTCGTATGTCGGCGACATAACCAGCCAAGTCTTTCACCGAAAGGATTGCCCGCTCGCTGCTCAAATTCCACGAAGGTTCAGGGTCATGTTCTTCTCTCGTCGGGCTGCTTTGGAGATGAAATTCAACCCATGCACATATTGCCGACCATAGGAAACCTGTAGGAGTGGCGTCAGCCACGAATTAAGGAGGTGCAAGGACATGGTGTCAAGGACAAGGTTCGGAATGCGAAAAATTAGCCGTTCTGGCAGGTTGCCGTTTTTCATCGTCCTCGCAGCAGCATTGGCGGCTGGTGCTGCCGCTGCAGGCGTCAGCACTCTACTCATGAAGAGGGTTGTCACCAACGAACCTGAAAAGCCAAAGAAAGTTGAGGTCGTGCCAGTCACCTTCATGTATCCGCTTGGTGAGCAAATTGTCAACTTGGTTGAGCCAGGGCGATTTTTGAAGGTGGGAATTGAACTTGAGGTTTTGGCAAAGGGCTCGCCAGAGGAAGGTGAAAAAGCGTTGGCAAACCATAGTTCAGGTGGGCACGGTGAAGGCGATGAAAGTTCTCCTCCACTTCCACCCGTTGCAGCAGCGACAAAGGCTGAACTTGACAAAAAACGAGCCAAAATCCTTGACGCTGTCCTTTCCGAACTTTCTTCCTCTTCCTTCCGCCAACTCTTGACGCCTCAAGGTAAGCGGGAACTGAAGGAGCGCATAAAACGGGCAGTCAACAGGTTCTTGGAAAGCGGCGAAGTCCAAGAAGTTTACTTCACCACCTTTTTGGCTCAATGAGCGGAGGGCGATAGGGATGCAGAACTTGACACCTGAGGAACTCCAAGCCTTGTTGCAACAGCCTGAACCGACAAGCCAACAAAAGACCAAGCAACGACGCTCCCGACTGCTGACTGGAGTTGCCGTCCAACCTTACGATATGCAAGCCACACTTACCTTGACGCCGAGGCAGCGTGCGATGATTCGCCAGTGGGCTGACCAACTTGTCCAGTCCCTCAGGTACTCCCTAATCCCATCCCTGCGGATGACTTTGGAACTCCGGCTCAACTCTGATGGTCTAAATTCCCTTTCCGAGTTGGTCGGCCAATGGAAAGGGAAAGCCTATGTCGTCCCTGTCACCACTTCGGGCAGGCTTCGCGGAGACCACTTTATTGCCATCAGCACAAACTTGGCAATGGTCATCATTGACAGGTTGTTGGGTGGACCTGGAACGGTCTCCCAAAGTTTGCTTCAACGCCCATTGAGCCGATTGGAAATGAATTTGCTGCTGAAGTTCGCCGAAAGGGTAGCCCGATTACTGCTGACGGTCATCACCGGCGAGGAAGAAGGGCAGTCAGTTCAACTGCAAAACCTTTTGACCTCCGAGGAGCAAATTGCCATGCTCACTGACAAGGTCACCCTCTACAGCCTTTGCTACGACTTCCAATTGGGGCAGGAAAGCGGCAGCCTCTGGGTTGCTCTGCGAGCCGATGCCCTCAAGGGTCTTGAGCAGATAAGTTCCCACCATTCAACTCAACTCCCAACACTCAACACTTCGCACCCAGTCATGTCCTTGCCTGTGACCGTGAAAGTGGTTTTGGCGACTGGGCGAATTACGATGAAGGAACTAAGGCAACTTCAAGTGGGTGATGTGATTTTGCTGGACGGGTTCAAGGGCGAACCTGCGAGGCTCGTTTGGAACGGGAGGACCTTGTGCATGGTCCGACCGGGAATCCGCAATGGTCACTTGTCTGTCCAACTTTTGCCATCAAAAACCCAGCAACGGGGTGGTGATAAGTGATGGAACAACGGCAGCACGAGGCTCAACCTGTTGCCTTCCCTCAATTGACAGAAACTGTTGAGGAACAGCGCGACGGATCTGTCATCCCTTGGGAAGTCCTCGCTACTTTGGAACTTCCCGTCCATGTTGAACTTGGGCGGGTTGAAGTCACTGTGCAGGAACTTTTGGAGTTGGCGCCGGGCAGCGTCCTTGAACTTGACAAGGCTGTCGGTGAACCTGTTGAGGTTTATGTCGCAGGCAAACTCATCGCTCGCGGCGAAGTTGTCGTCGTCTTGGGCGAAAAACTTGGCGTCCGAATAACTGAACTTGTCAAGCCAACATGAAGGGTTATGGGTTGGGCTTTGCGCGTTCAAAAGGGAAAACGCTCAACTCTCAACGCGCAACCCGATAAGGACGGTGAGCGGTAATGGAAACGGTGTCGGTTGTTCGGGTAATCGCAAGTTGCGCAGTAGTTTGCGGGCTCGCTTGGGCTCTGGGTATCTGGTTGCGAAGGCTGCAACCGATACCGTCCAGCAATCAACGCAGGCTCAGGCTTCTGGAGATTTTGCACCTCGGTGGTGGGAAAAGTTTGGTTCTTGTGGCTTATCAAAACCGCAGGTTCATCATCGCCTTGACACCTCAAAGCGTTCAACTGCTGACCGAATTCAGTGAAGATACACACCCATCACCCCGCACTTGTAACGGATGGGACGGGGGACGAGGGACGAGGGACGAGACGGAGCATGTGCCGAACGCTGATTTTGGGGTGCAGGAAGACCAGAGAAATGGCGACGCGAGGGGAAACTCGCAAAAAGACTCCGAACTTTCAGAACACAATTGGACTTTGCACCCTATGCTGCGTCGTTTCCTTTCCTTCCTGCACTCCGCACTTCGCACTCCGCACATCGTTCTTCTCGTGCCTCTTTTGCTCAGCGTTTTCGTTTCCTTTGCCAGTCCCCAGTCTCCAGTCCCTAATCCCCAAGCCCAACTCAGCCTGATGCGGGAGTCTGTGCAGATTTTGATGGTTCTGACGCTAATTGCCCTTGCGCCCTTTTTGCTGGCAGTTATGACTTGCTTCACCCGCATCGTCATCGTTTTGAGTTTGCTGAGGATTGCTATGGGGACGCCGCAGACCCCGCCCAACCCTGTCGTCATCGGCATGGCATTGTTCCTGACGCTTTTCGTCATGGCGCCGACTTTACAGGAGGCAAACGAAAAAGGTTTACAGCCGTTTTTGCGAAACGAGATTTCACTTGAACAAGCCATTGTGGAAGGCTATAAGCCCTTCCAAAGGTTCATGCTTCGTCAAGTCCGGGAGAAGGACATCGCTCTTTTCCTGCGCATCGCCAAATTGCCCAACCCGAAAAGACCCGAAGATGTCCCAGCCTACATACTCATCCCTGCGTTCGTTTTGAGCGAGGTTCGGACAGGTTTTGAGATTGGTTTTTTGCTTGCCGTTCCGTTTTTGGTTTTGGACTTGGTCATTGCCAGCGTTTTGATGGGCATGGGAATGCTGATGGTTCCGCCCATGCTCATCTCTTTGCCACTCAAACTCTTGCTCTTCGTGCTCGCTGACGGTTGGCACTTGCTCATGAAAGGTTTGGCTCTAAGCGTCCTTTAGAGACTGCAAACAGCAGGAGCGCCGTAAGGCGCGAAAGAGGTGAACAGAGGTGACGGCAACAATTGCAGTTGACATCTTGAGGCAAGCGTTCATGGTCGGGTTGATGCTGGCGCTGCCTTTGTTGGTCACTGCTTTAGTGATCGGCTTGGTCATAGGCATTTTGCAGGCAGCGACAGGTGTTCAGGAGTTTACCTTGTCTTTCGTCCCGAAAGTCTTGGCGATTTTCGCTATCTTGCTTCTGTTTGGTGCATCGGGCTTGACATTGGCGACGGAGTTTACAGTTCGGATGCTCAACCTGATTCCGCAGGTGGTGCGATGAACATGGTGCCAGAAATCTGGCTCAACGAATGGGTTCGTTGGCTCATAGCGGCGGCAAGGTTCGGAGGTGCTATGGCTTTGATGCCCGGGCTTTCGTCACCGCAAGTCCCGCCACTCGCCCGAGCCACAGTAGCCTTCGGTGCAGCCCTATCAGGCATCGCATCTGTGCCATATGTTAGCCTTGACAATTTCGTTTTGCTTTCGGTGCTGTTACTCCGTGAGGTCGCAATAGGCATGCTGATAGGCTTTTCGTTCGCTGCGTTCGTTTGGTTTGTTGAATGGGTCGCCGAAATCGTTGATTGGCAAGTCGGATTTGGGTTCTCGGCTCTCGTTGACCCACTGTTGGGCACGAAAGCAGCGATCGTCGCGAGGGCAGCGACATTGTTGGCTGGAGTGCTTTTCTTCCAACTGGACGGACATCACTGGCTGATTCGCACCGTTGCTCTCAGTTACAAGTTGTTACCTGTCACTCCGCACCTTGCACTCCGCACCACTTTGGGCGAAAGTTGGATGGCTTTAGTTGCCAACGGTTTGCTTATCGTTTTGCCGTTCGTTATCCCTGCGATTGGAATTGTCTTGCTCACCGATTTCGTGCTTGGGATGATGGGGCGGGCAGCACCTCAACTTTCCGTTCTCCTTTGGGGCATGCCCGCGCGAATCGGGCTTGCAGTTTTGGTCATCGCTTTCTCTTTCACGGCTCTGCCGAACCTTTGCGAGAAGTTGCTGCGTCACATTGCAGTTTCTGTTCCAACACTACTTTCCGCACTCCGCACTTAGCACTTCCTTTTGGCAGGTGATGGCGAATGTTCTGGTCGGACAAAACAGAAGCACCGACGCCGAGAAGAAGAGAGGAAGCGAGAAAACAAGGCATAGTGCCGAGGAGCGCTGAACTAACAGGGACGGTGGTCTTGTTCGCTGGAGCATTGTTTGGTGTCTTGCTCTTCCCATCGTGGCTCAACTCTCTGAGCAGCGCCATGAACGCTTTGCTCGTCAGGGGCGATTGGTCGCCTTTGGTTCGCGATGTGATGTTGAAGCCGTTGCTTTTCATCGCTGGGTTGATGTTGGTTGCTTTCCTCGCAGGTGCAATTCAAACTCGGTTCCTGTTCACCTTCTACCCACTTCGGTTTGACTGGCAGAAAGTCAACCCAGTAAGCGGTTTCAAGCGTATGTTTTCGGTAATGACCTTGTGGGACGGGACAAGGGCAGTGTTGAAGGCATCTCTTGTCGGGTATGTCGGGTTCGTGACTTTGAAAACAGGTTGGGATGCCGTTTTGGCTACATCAACGATGGATGTCCGAACGGGCGCAAGCACTTTGGGAAGTGTTGGTTTGGGGTTGCTATGGCGATGCGTGGTCGTCCTGCTGCTTCTCTCCGCCATTGACTACGCAATCCAATGGTGGCGGGTTGAGCGCAGCCTGCGGATGACAAGGCAGGAGGTCAAGGACGAACTCAAGCAAACGGAAGGTGACCCAAATGTCAAGGCTCAACTCAGGCGGCGATATCGCCAGTTGGTCATGCACCGACAAATCCAACGGGTCAAGGAAGCGACCGTCGTGATA
>Ga0197142_1003497_pt1 | contig 13138 bp, 11 predicted proteins | sample GBS60_MetaG_FD_148614 | JGI IMG/M metagenome (GOLD analysis project Ga0197142, IMG submission 148614) | Sediment microbial communities from Great Boiling Springs, Gerlach, Nevada, United States - GBS 60_MetaG | ecosystem: Environmental > Aquatic > Thermal springs > Hot (42-90C) > Sediment... | reverse complement strand
TCAGGTTCCGCCGACCCCGCTCCGGGTCCTCTAAAAATCTCAGAAGCGCCTCTTCGGTCGGGGTCTCCATGGCCACCCTTGGAGTGAATAGAATGAATGGCCACTCCGGAGAACTCACTGTCCATGCCCTCCGGACAACTCACTGTCCATGCCCTCCGGACACTCCGGGAGAGTTCCCGCCTGTTCCTCTAGAGATTGCGGGAACTTCCTGCAAGGATCCGGGCGAATTCTTGTTGATACAACTCATAATCTCGTCGACTGAAGGTGCAAAAAATGACGCGTTCGCAGGCATCAAACCGTTCCACTTCTTCTAACACGGTACGCACGGCAATGGGACAAGCTTCCTCCGGCGGATAGCCATAAACCCCGGTGCTGATCCCCGGAAAGGCGATGGACCGCAACCCATGTTGTCGGAGCAACGTCAGAGAATTGCGGTAGCAAGCTGCCAGACGCTCCGCGGCTTGTTCGCGAGTCCATTCTCGATACACCGGCCCCACCGTGTGGATGACGTAACGTGCCGGGAGTTGTCCCCCACCGGTGATCACCGCTTCCCCCGCGGCCAAGGGCTGACCTCCCCGTTGCTCCATGATCTGCCGGCACTCCTGGAGAATCGCGGGCCCACCCGCTCGATGAATAGCACCATCCACTCCCCCTCCACCCGTCAGCCAGGGGTTGGCAGCATTGACAATCACATCCACCGCCAACTCCGTGATGTCCCCTTGCACGATTTCCACCCGACAGCCATTCCGAATCAACTCCGTTGTGGACATGGTTTCTCCCTCCCAACGCTCAAAGACCTATCATGGATAAGTCCGCAGGGTGTCACGGCCTAGGCTGTCAAGGAACGCTCTCTACGGCTCAAGCCCGGGAAACCGTGGCTCGTTCATCACAGAGTCGCTGATATACCGACTCTCGCCACGACTCCACCCCGCTGTTTGCGGCGACCGGATTTTCGGTCAAACCCTCAAGCAGGCGAAGACTCAACATCTTTTTACACGCCAGGGTGTCTCGCTGGAATGAGAACAGTCTTCGGTGGGGATTCAAGACCCTGAAGGAAGAGGAATGACCCCCAGTCAGGCCGATGAAAAAGCACGTTTGATCGGGTGGACTCCAGCCTTTCCCAAGAAAAAGCGTATGGCTCCATTCAAGGTATGCACCACTTCGGAAGCTGAGCGAGAGATAACGGTTGTGCAATGCATCGTTGTCCCGGAAGATGCTCGGGAGATACCGATTCTGCAAGGCGTCGTTTTTCCGGAATCTGCTCGAGATAGGGTGATTCTGCGACGCGCGATTTGGGGCAGGCGGAGGACTGTCCTATGGATTGAGGGGAAGCCAGCCTTCTCGCAGACGCCCTTCACGAACGAGGTAGTACTTCAAGGGCAGAAACTTCGCGAAGTCTTTGTGTAGGAGCACGAAGGCAATGTTGTCGTAGTTGAGGGTTTCCCAGGTATGCAAGCCGACGAGGATATCACCGCGTTGCCAGCCGGCAATGGCCGATGCACTCTGAGGTGCCACTTCGCTGACGAGCATCCCCCCGCGTAATTGGGGATTGGCCCGCTGGACGGCCTCAGCCCCTACGGCGACAAGACGCACGCCCAACTTCCGCCAGACCAACTCTGCCGACCCGGTGGGGACGACCCGCGGGGGTGCCAGCTGCAACGTACTCTGGAACACTTGATTCTCCCGACGGAGCCTCAGCGGAAGAGTTTCTTTGCCGTGGAGATCGAGCAAAGCACGCTCCAGGTCCACCGAGGTAAAGACAGTCACATCCCCGATCTTCTCGATGATGTCGCCGACCTTGGTATCACCCTGGGCAGCCGGGGACCCCACCTCGAGGGCTTCCACGACTACATGTCGGCGAACCGGGCAGTCCAGATTGTCCCGTTGAACGACATCGCGCACAATCCAGCCATGCCGTCCCTGGCGGCGGCGTGCGAGCATCTCAGCGGTTCGGCTGATCACCTGATCCACAGGCAAGGCGAACCCAATATTCTGGGCGCCCGCACGAATCGCCACGTTCACCCCGACCACTTCACCGAGCAGGTTCAAGAGCGGCCCGCCCGAGTTCCCCGGATTGATGGGCGCACTGGTTTGAATCAGACCCCGATATCCCAAGTCCTTGTTCAACGTGACATCGCGACCTTTGTAGGAAACCCGGCCATCGGTGATGGAATGTTCGTATCCATAGGCATTACCAATGGCAATAACGGCTTCCCCCACCATCAAGTCGGAGGCGGTCCCCCAGACAGGCAGCGGAAGCGGCTTGTGAGGATCGATCTTGATGATGGCCAGATCCGCTTCCTTATCTACGGCATAGATGCGTGCGGAGTATCCGCTGCCATCATGCAACCGGACGCGTAAAGTCTGGACATCATCGACGACGTGAAAGTTGGTCAGGATGTATCCACGCGGGTCGAGGACGATGCCGCTGCCCATGCCATTGACCCGCTGCGGCTGCACAGGTAGACGGAAAGGATCATCTGCCGCCGGTACGACCGTCCGCTCGCTGTGAATGTTGACAACAGCACCCTTGACTTTTTCGTAAACAGCCACCACAGGATCCCGTCGCTGACTCCGCAGAAGTGTGGAATCGCGATGGTTCAGGGCACCGTTGGGCTCCTCTTCCCCGATCAGGGAAGATGTCCCCCAACCGGTCATTCCCCCGAGCACCAGCAACATCCATCCCCATCGTGAAAATCCTAGGAACGATCGTTTCCGCATGCTCCATCGACTGGTGCTCACGGTGGACCCCCCAGAATCAGCTTATTGTCTTTTGTTCGGCACCTCTGAAGTCGGTCAGCCGGAGTGAATCGCTCCATCAACAAGCACGGGGGTAGCTTCTTGTCCGCGGCTGATCCATGCAGTTGCACCGGACACACCTAGGGCAACGACTGGTCCGATTAGCCATTTTGCACAATCGTAACGAACGAAGGGACGGTACCGAGCGTCTTGCCACACGAAAGAACGATGCCAAGCATCATGCCACACGAAAGGACGGTACCGAGCATCACGCCATACTTGGAAGACTCTCCTATCCCGGTCGAGTAGACTGGTCAGATCATAACATAGGCAGCAGCAGGCTGTCCTCAGGATAGCTTACCCCCATCCCGGGAAAGCCTGCTTCCGACGAACAGACCTGCCCATCCTCGGGAGGGCCCTATCCATGAGCCGAACCCCACGCATGGAGCAACTGGAAGAGTTGCTGCGTCAAGACCCGGATGATCCGTTCCTCCGCTACGGCCTGGCCCTGGAGTATGCCTCGGTGGGAGATGATGAAGCGTGCGTACGGATCCTGCAGGAGTTGATCGCTCGACCTGCAGGGCCACCCTATATTCCCGCTTACCTCCAAGCCGGTCAGGCCTTGATACGCCTACAGCGTTACGAGGAAGCCCGCCAGGTTTTGCGACAAGGCATCGCAGCCGCTGAAACGGTGGGGGATTTTCACGCAGCTGGAGAAATGCAAGGATTTTTGGAAAATATCACCTGAAAGAACCTCGGTTGAGTTCCGACTCAGTCGGGGTCGGATTCATACCATAGGCACGGTGAAGGGCCGTTGCGACGAGAATACCATCGGCCCCGGCATCCCGAAGCAATTGACAATCTCGGGCATCTCGCACCCCTCCTCCCGCTACAATCTCCAGTCCCGGCCATTGACAACGCATCCTCCGCACTAACGGGCAGATTCCAGCAACTCCCCCTTCCGTTCCGACTTGGGCCAGGTCGATGACCACTATGGCCCGATACCCCACCCGATAAGCCTGCTCGACCAAACCCAGGGACTCCTCAGGCCCAGGGATGCCCCAGCTCTGATAACCTCTCATCAACCGACCATGCCATAAATCCAGGGAAAACAACGGCCGCCACTTCTGGTATTTCTGGACCAACTCAGCATGTTCCGCGGGGGACCATTCTGCTTCCAGGGGGAATACCGGCCGCACATGCCGGGGGAGTTGCCGGAGTATCTGCCGACCCCGATCCAGAAGGATTTCACATTCGATCAACTCGTGCAGCCATTCCAACATCGCTTCGTTGACAGGCTCCCCTCGCAACGCATCCAGGTCTGCCACATACAAACGTGCGGCCCCCGCCGCTCGGAGGAGATTGCTCGCCGTGTGCCGAAGGGTGGGTCCTACCAGGGGCGATTGCAAAGCCTCGTAGGTCTCCCTCTGTCCCGCTCGCGCATGGACCAGTTGACCGTGCCGAATATCCATAACCGGAATCAACCGGTCAGAGGGAACCATGGCGGACCTCCCCGAAACCATCCGCGGACACCACTGGGCAAACTTCTAAAGACACCTTCGGCGCTGGGGGTGCTCACCGGACCCCAATAAGACTCGGGATTCCGACCCACACGCACGCCCTGCGGGAATAGTCCCCGGCAGGGGTTGGCTGAAGCCGCAAAAAATGTTATACTGTCAGTCTTCGGCCCCTGAAAATTGGGAGTGGGGTCTATCCGAGTTCCTAAGGGAGGGTTGGCTTCGTCATGCCGAGAGTGTGCGTGAAGATCGCCGAATCCCGGGAGGAGGCGCCGTGACTACTGCACTGAACACGATTGTGGATGTGAAAGCCTTGTTGGATGCCGGGGTCCATTACGGTCACCGGGCCAGTCGCTGGAATCCCAAAATGCGGCCTTACATTTACGGTAAGCGCAATGGAATCCACATCATCGACCTGCGTGAAACGGTGCGGGGTCTGTTACGAGCTTACAAGTATCTCGTCCGCGTGGTGACCAATGGTGGTGTCGTACTGTTCGTGGGAACGAAACGACAAGCCAAGGAGATCATCGAGCGTGAGGCCCAACGCTGCGGTATGCCTTATGTCAGCGAACGTTGGCTTGGTGGTACCTTGACCAACAACCGCACGATCCGCGCCCGCGTCAAACGATTGCAGGAACTGGAGGCGATGTGGCTCCCCGCAGGAGTCAATCCCCACAAAGAAGATCTCAATGCCTACATCGAGAAAATGATGACCGAAGCAGGAAAACTCGATCCTGCCAAAGCTCCCGAAAGTGCGGATATCCGCACCCACTCGAAAAAGATGATCGCACAACTGAGCCGGGAATTGCTCAAGATTCGCCGGAACCTGAAAGGGATCCGCGATATGGTCAAGTTGCCGGAAGCGCTGGTCATCGTGGACCCGAAAAAGGAGCACAATGCGGTCCGCGAAGCCCGACGCATGGGGATTCCTACGATTGCTCTGATCGATACCGACAGCGACCCCGATGAAGTCGATCTGCCCATTCCTGGAAACGATGACAGCATCCGTTCCATCGAGATCATCATCGCGAAACTGGCCGATGCCTGCCTGGAGGGCGCCGCAGCCTTGCCGCCCGAACAACGGGCGATGATCAAGCCGCGTCCCAGCCGCACCAGCAGCGTGGTTTCTGCAGCCGCAACGACTTCAGGCAACGGAAATCACACGACCCGCGAAGTGGCTTCCGAGACCCCATCGCCCGTACACTCTGCCGTGACACCTGATGCCTGAACCCAAGCGCTGCTTCAGCGATACTGCAAGGTATGAGCGAGGAGACTTACAACCATGAGCACGCCCATCACCCCCCAACTGGTCAAACAACTGCGGGATCGTACCGATCAGCCGATGGGATTATGCAAGCAGGCTCTCGAACAAAGTGGCGGGGACATCGACAAAGCGATCGAATGGTTGCGGGCCCAGAATGCCAAAATGGGAGTCAAACGCGAGGGAAGTGAGACGGCGGAAGGCCGCATCGGCCTGTTCTACGACAACAGCCAGCGTATCGCCGCCATCGTCGAGGTCCGTTGTGAAACGGCACCCTCGGCCAAAAGCGATCCGTTTATCGCTCTGGTGAACGATCTGGCCCGCCACATCGCTTCCAGTCAGGCTCCGGATGTCCCTACTCTGCTGGCCGAACGGTACGATCCGAGCGGCACTGTTCAGGACCGCCTCAATGACACGATGGGTGTCATCCGGGAAAAAATGGTGATCCATCGATTCGCCCGCCTCCACGGTGGTATCTATGGCGGCTACATCCACTTCGATGGTACTGTGGGCACGTTGGTGGAGTGCCAAGGCAGCGGACCGAACGACGAACTCCTCCGCGATGTGGCCGCTCATATTACCGCGATGAATCCCCCCTACCGCACACCCCAGGATGTGCCTGCGGAGGTCATCGAAAAAGAAAAGGCCCTCATCCGAGCAGAAATCGAGGCGGACCCCAAAAACGCCGGCAAGCCCGCCAACATCCTGGATAAAATCGCTGAGGGGAAACTCAAGACCCGCCTGGCCGAACTCGTCCTCAGCGAGCAAGCTATGGCCAACGCCCAAAAGTACCCCAATATGTCGGTCAGCGACGCCTTGAAAAAGGCAGGACTGGAATTGACCCGCTTTGTGCGCTACAAAGTCGGCGCCATCAGCCTCGTTTGAGTAAGGAAAACCGACACCCCTAGTTTACGCGCAGCGCAAAGGACTAGGATCTCCCCCGCGAGTTCGGGGAAAGGACAAGGACGCTTCCCGCGAGTTTGCGACAAAATACCCGGCCTTTATGATGAACCGCTGCGATGCACCAGACCCCGTGGTCCCTATCCTGATAGGATCATGAGTAAATCAGGGACGGGATGAGATAAGCCGAATCACGAAACTAAGGAGGACGCGACGCCTATGCCCCACACCCAGAGTGCCTGGAAACGCATGCGTCAGAATGAGCGGCGGCGACGACGCAACCGTGCGTGGTACAAACGTATCAAAAAGCAACGGCGTGCCGCTGCCGAGGCAATAGCCAGCAAGGACCCGCAACAAATCGATCAACAGTGGCGCCTTACGCAGCAACTACTAGACCGGGCCGCAGACAAAGGGTACATCCATCCTAACAAAGCAGCACGTCTGAAGTCCCGGTTGATCAAGAAAATCCGGGCCGCTCAGAAAACTTCGGCCTGAAGCGGTCAGAGTTAGAACTTCTGCAGCCTCTTCAGGGGGAAGTCTCAGGCAGGGCGACCCCAGTGGAAAGGCAGGGGGTGAATACACTGCCGGAGTGATTACCTTGCGACATCTTCTGTCGTTGCTGCCGGCCATCTTCTTGCCGTCCGGTGGTCGCGATTATCCCCCCAGGCGAACAGTTATGAACTCTCCGCAGCTGCACTCAGTTGTTCGCCCAGGAGCTGGCGGACCTCATCCGGAGGGACGTCATCCACCAGGCTGACTTCTCCCAACCGGCGTGGCAGGACGAAGCGTAGGCGTCCGGCTGCGGCTTTCTTGTCCCGCTGCATGGTTGCGAGGAGTGCCTCGACGTGCCAATGGGATAAGGGGCGGGTCGGTAAGCGAAACGCTTCTAGTAGCGCCTGCTGGCGTGACAACAACGAAGCATCCTCCAGGAAGCCGATCCGCTGGGCCAGTTGGACCGCGCACATCATACCGGCAGCCACCGCTTCACCGTGAAGCCAGCGATCAGCCACTCCCACCACTTCAAAGGCATGCGCGAATGTATGGCCGTAATTGAGGATGGCCCGGACACCGGTTTCCTCATATTCGTCTTGTTCCACTATGTCTGCTTTGATGCGACAACATCGAGCAATAACAGCCGGCAAGAGGTTCTTGTCCCCACCGAGCAAAGCTTCGACATGATGCTCCAAAGTCTCGAACAAATCCGGGTCTCGAATCACGCCATACTTGACCACCTCGGCAAGCCCACTGCGGTATTCCCGGCCGGGCAAGGTTTCGAGATGCTCGGTGTCGATCCAAACCCCCTTGGGTTGATGAAAGGCTCCGATCAGGTTCTTCCCCCGTGGGTGATTGATCGCTGTCTTTCCCCCTACCGAAGAATCGACCATCGCCAGCAAGGTGGTTGGAACCATGATCAAGGGCAAACCCCGATTGTAAGTGGCCGCGGCAAAGCCTGCCAGGTCTCCCACCACACCTCCCCCAACAGCAATCACAGGCGTGCGACGATCGGCCTTCATCTCATACAGGGCGTCGTAGAGTCGGCTCAGTTGCTCCAGAGATTTGGACTGTTCCCCGGCAGGAACCACAACCGTTACGGTCGCAAAGCCTGCTTCCTTCAAGGGGACGGATAGGGGAGCGGTCAGCTTCTGGGTATGTTCATCAGCTACAAGCAACGCTGTTCCCGAGTGCGGCAGCAATTGCCGAACAAAGTGGCCAAACTGATCTGTCAAGCCGCGACCGAGGACAATGTCGTACGACCGCGGACCTAGGTGCACGGTCATACGCTCTACAATCCTGCGATCCTCAGTCACGCGATCGACCCTCATACGACCTCCCCCGGATCCACTCGACGGAATGATGTCTCTGGTGCTTGCACCGGCCAGGGTTCCGAGCCAATGACGGCGGGGGAACACCGAGGTAGGCTTCCGGAGAGCATCATGAAAATTGTAGATGATTCCGACATGGATTAGCATATCAGGCATGACAGTCCACGGAGTGATCCTTTCCTGTTCCCCCGATGGGGATCCGCCGAGGTCTCAAGGGGCTTGGCAAGACTTCTGGCGTGCCCCGCTGGTACCCGTCGCGTGCAGCGCTACGTTGGGATTGATGCTCTCCCGGTATCTTCAGGTACCGACACTTGTTCTTTGGTTGGCTGCATTTGGAGGGATGACCACCTGGCTGCTCATGCGTCAGGTCCAGAACTGGCGTCGGTTACCACCCTGGGGTTTATGGATCACTGCCGCAGCTTTGGCGGGGGTTTATCACCATCTTTACCGGGAGGAGTACCCTCCGGACGACATTTCCCACTTTGCCACCGATGCTCCCGTAGCGCGTCGGATCCGGGGGTGGGTCGTGCAGGATCCCGAGTACCGTCCCGCTGCTGTATCCCCTCTGATGCATATTCAACCGCTGCCGACGACTCGTTTACTCGTTCGGCTCGCGAGCATCGAGACGAGTGCGGGGTGGACACCGTCCTCCGGACGAATGCTGGTGACCATCGAGGGACACTTGGAGGAGATTCATGCGGGAGATACGGTCGAAATCTACGGTTTACTGTCCCTGCCTCCACTGCCCGACAACCCCGGACAGAGCAACTGGCGAAGCCTGCTGCGGGACGAACGCATCACCGCCGTCATGCGTGTACGCCACTCGCCGGCCACGGTGACTCGTTGGGAATCGGGGCGGTGGCACAGCTGGCGCGGCGTGTTGGGTTATGTCCAGCAGAGCGGAGAGAGGGCTTTACGGCGTCATCTTACCGAGCGGAATGTCGGTCTGGCCGCGGCTCTTCTACTGGGGGAAACCTCGGCGCTCGAACAGGAGCAGTGGGAGGCTTTCCTTCGGACCGGGGTTGTCCATGTGTTGTGCATATCGGGCTTCCACCTGACGATCGTGACGGGGTGGGTGTGGTGGTTTATGCGTGCAGGCGGTTGGCCTGGGCGCCGCGTCTCGCTCCTGGTGGCGGGGCTGGTTCTGTTCTACACCTTCCTGACCGGAGCCCGTCCTCCTACGCTGCGGGCGGCGGCCATGGTCTGCTCCGCGTGCCTGGCATATGGACTGCGCCGCCCCCTCTGGCCTGCCCACATCTATGCCCTGGCCTGGCTGATCGTGATCATCGTGAAGCCGACGGATCCCTTTACGGTCGGGTGTCAGCTTTCGTTTCTGTCGGTCTTCGTCCTGATTTGGGCTGGCGGACGCTGGCTGACACCCCACCCCCAAACGTCCGGGCAAAGTCTCCATGAGTACGGACGCGGTCCCCTCGCACGTGCCGGAGGCTGGCTCGTCCAGAAAGTGGGTCAACTCTACCTGTTATCACTGCTCATCGGTGTGGCGATTGCGCCCCAATTGATGTACTGGAAGAATGTTTTCACACCGGTTGGTTTCCTGATCGGTCCTCCCGTAATGCTCACATCATCCCTAGCGATTGTGAGCGGGTTCATGACTATTACACTTGCCCCCCTGGGAACTTGGGTGGCCTATCTTCCCGCTCGCCTGACCGACCTGGCGCTTTGGGCTACCACGGGGATAGTCCATCAGGGGGATAGTTGGAACATCGGCGTGGCTTACACCCCAGCTCCGGCGGTGATCTGGTTGCTGGGATTCTACCTGATCTTGGTCATCGCAGTGCTGGCTCCCCTGCGGTATGTGATCAACTGCCTTGCAGGTTTGCTGGTCTGGACGCTTTTGGCTCTAATCCTGGCGATTCAGCCGCGCCACTCGGATGAACTGCGCGTGACCTTCCTGGCCGTAGGACACGGTGGCTGCGTGGTCCTGGAGACTCCCGATGGGCGAACCTTACTCTATGACGTAGGAAGCATGAGTGGCCCCCGGATCGTATCGAGTACTGTCGCCCCTTACCTCTGGCACCGCGGCATCCGCAGGATCGATGAATTGTTCCTTTCACATGGGGATATGGATCACTTCAACGGGTTGCCGGCTCTGCTGTCCTTGTTCACCATAGGACGGATCAGTTGGACTCCCACTTTTGCAGACCGCAGCACACCTGGTGTACACCTGGTGTTGGAGGCCATTCAACAAGCGGGGATTGCCCGACGCGTTATTTCAGCTGGGGAAAGCTATTCGGCGGGAGAGGTGATCTTGCAGGTGCTCCATCCTCCCTTGCACGGTCCCGTCGGCTCTGAGAATACCCGCAGCCTGACATTACTCGTTCAGTACGCTCAGCAGAGTCTTCTGCTCACGGGTGACCTGGAAGGCATCGGACAAGAAATGGTACAACGCCAGCCGATTCCTCCTGTCGCCGTACTTATGGCTCCGCATCATGGGGGCAAGACGGCTAATCCCGCAAGAAGCAGTCCCCACGGTGACCCCATACCCTCTCCTCTGGCTCTGTGGGCTCGCCCCCGTCTGGTCGTCTCCTGTCAGCGGACGAATCCGATCGAACACTTGCGGCTGGCATACCCGAATGCCGTCATTTGGGATACGGCACGGTGTGGGGCGATCACGGTCCGTGTGCATTCCAGCGGTGTTACGGCTGAGGCTTTTCGTACGGGAGAAAAAATCGTCGTCGCCCGGCCTGCCTTACCCTCCGTCCGCAAGGCAACCCTGTTGACTCGATGACCACTGTTGGGACCGCCGTCCGCAAGGCAACCCCCTTGACTCGATGACCACCGTTCGTACTGCTTGAGTCTCGTCAACCCGAATTCTCCACCAACGCGATCTGCACTTATGCTGCCCCGGCTCTGAGTGTGTGGAATCAGCCCGTACCGTTTCGGTTTCGGCATGGTAACGGAAAGCTCTCTCGTCACCCACCGTCCGTCCACCGCGAGGCTGGACTCGGCCCTTCCGGCCTGCCACGGGCATGATCGAGCGCACCGGCCGAGCTTGCCATTTGGAAAATGTTGGGTAGTTTGCACAGAAAGATGAGGCTGGCACCGTTTTGGAAAGCAGGTGTTATAGCAATGGGTTGTTTCTGGCGTTTGGTGGGTTTGGGGTGTGCGGCGTTGTTGATGGCGGTACTGCCCGCTTGTCATTCCCGGCGTGCCGACCGCATTACCATTGGTGTGGTCACGAACTGCGTCGCGGACTTCTGGCGGATTTGCGAAGCCGGTGCCATCAAGGCCGCCCGGGATTTCGACGTGGACCTGCAATTCCGCGAGCCGGAAAAGGCCTTCGACGCCTCGGTACAAATGCCCATCATCGAAGCATGGGTCAAGCAGGGTATCCATGGTATCGCCGTCAGTGTGATCGACCCTAAGGCTCAGACGGAAGACCTGGCCCGAATTGCCCGTAAGGTTCCCCTGATCACCATGGATAACGATGCCGAAGGTTCCGGGCGTTTGTGTTACATCGGTATCGACAACTACGAGGCCGGTAAGGCTGTGGGCCGGCTGGTGAAACAAGCATTACCGCAAGGGGGGACCATCGCCATCTTCATCGGCAGCACGAAATCGGCCAACGGCAAAGCCCGCACGCAAGGGGTTCTGGACGAACTGGCGGGGGAAAAAGACGCAGTTGGCCAGGAGATGCCCCACCCCCATCGCCCGGACATCAAGGTGCGGCGCTTCGGTTCCTATTATCTGGTCGATGGGGAAGCCAAGCAGGACAACAATCCCAACAATGCCCAACCTCTGGCTTCCAGTGTGCTGGCTCGACTCAAAGGGTTGCCCCAACTCTGTGCGGTCGGTCTGTATGCTTACAATCCCCCCGCCATTCTCGACGCCGCCAAATCACGCTCGATGCACAAGGAACTGGTGATCATCGGCTTCGATGAAGACTGGGAAACCCTCAAGGCGATTGCTCAAGGGGAAATCCTGGCCACCGTCGTTCAGGACCCCTTCCAATACGGGTATCAGTCGGTAGCTGCCCTGGCCGCCTATGCCCGGGGTGATGATTCCAAGCTGGTCAAAGAACCGATTCCTTACCGGATTGTCACCAAAGACGGTGGACCCGACGAGACGATCCGCACGCCCCAGGGGACACTGACCATCAAAAACCTACCCGTGCAGGAGTTTGAAGCCCGTTTGCGTGCTGACATCGCCTCGGTCCAAAAATAGGAAGCGCCGACCTGGGGGCTGGTGGACGCGCGGCCCGGCAAGGAGATGCCTCGTGCCGACCCCTACCGCCGCCGATAGCGTACGCATCACCACGGATACTACTCTTCCCACTTCCTGAATTGGACCCGGAAACGATCACACTCGCTATGAGCATTCCCCGTCTGGAAGTATTGGGCATTCGCAAGCAGTTCCCCGGTGTCCTCGCTCTGGATGGTGTGTCGTTGCACGTCGCCCCTGGGGAGGTCCTGGCGGTTGTCGGAGAGAACGGAGCCGGCAAATCCACTCTGATGAAAATCATCGCCGGCCTCTACCCTGCGGATCAAGGAATCATCCGCCTGGATGGCCAGACAGTTCACTTTGGCCGTCCGGCAGAGGCAATGGCGGCGGGTATCAGCCTGATCCATCAGGAGCTGAACCTGGCCGAAAATCTGTCGGTCCAGGACAATCTGTTTCTGGGCCGGGAGTGGACCTGGGGGGGACGGTTACGTCTGCTGCGGGTCTCGGCCATGCGGCAGGCCGCCGTGGCTCTCTTGCACCAGGTGGGACTGCCTGTCGATCGCCTGGGACAACGCGTGGGCTACCTCTCCCCGGGGGAAAAGCAATTGGTGGAGATCGCCCGCGCTCTTTCGCTCCAGGCCCGTGTCCTGATCATGGATGAGCCGACCTCCAGTCTGACGCCCACGGAGACCGAACGTCTCTACGCGGTGATTCTT
>Ga0197142_1003496_pt1 | contig 13141 bp, 9 predicted proteins | sample GBS60_MetaG_FD_148614 | JGI IMG/M metagenome (GOLD analysis project Ga0197142, IMG submission 148614) | Sediment microbial communities from Great Boiling Springs, Gerlach, Nevada, United States - GBS 60_MetaG | ecosystem: Environmental > Aquatic > Thermal springs > Hot (42-90C) > Sediment... | reverse complement strand
TCCAGTAGCCCAGGCGGACCGACTGCTCGGTCTGGACGGCGGCGAAGCGCAGGACCCGCTCCTTGCACTTGCGGACGAAGCGGTCCATCCCGTAGTTCTCAATGTCCCGCTTGGAGCGGAAGCCCAATTCCTTCTCCACCTCCACCTCCACCCAGAGCCCCTGGCAGTCAAAGCCGTTCTGGTAGCGGGTCTGGTAGCCCTTCATGGCCCAGAAGCGGTGGAAGAGGTCCTTGTAGGTCCGGCCCCAGCCGTGGTGGACGCCCATCGGGTTGTTAGCGGTGATGGGACCGTCAATGAACGACCAGCGGGGGCCGTCCTTGCGGAGTTCCACCAGTTTCTGGAAGGCGCGGGTGCGCTTCCAGAAATCCAGAATCTGGTGCTCCTGCTGGATGAAATCTACTTTGGATGGGACGGGTTGGAACATGGGCACCTCCTGAAAACTGTTGACAAAATGTGCAGTCCTGCTACAATGAGAAGTAATCCTGCCACTTTGGAGCGAAAGATGTTCTGGACAGCAAAAGTAACCGCAAAAGGGCAGGTGACGCTGCCCAAAGGAGTGCGCGAATATCTCCAGTTACGGCCGGGCATGCGGGTCCAGTTTATCCTGCGGGATGGACGCCTTCAGATAGAGCCACTATCCGATGATGTGATGAAATGGTACGGCGCCCTCCGCACGGAAGGGGGGCCGGCCGATTTGAAAGAAATAGAAGGGGCCGTACGACTGGCTATTGCCGAAGAGGTCATCCGTGAAAGCCAGAGTGATTGATGCCAACATCTGACCGAGACTTTGACCGAATCCCCGGCCTGCGGCGAGTAGAGCCCTGAACCCCTCCAGCCACTCAGCCTGAGTTCCCCTCGCTCACGGTTTTACCCTCACCGCCCCCAGCACGATGCGGCGCGCATCGGGGTCGGCGCCGTCGCCGGAGACGGATAGCCTCTCCCCCGTATCCCAGCGGTACATCCCCACTTCCAGCACGTACTCCCCGGCGGGGGTGTCTGGGGGCAGGACCAGTTCGTACCGGTCCCGGAGCAGGCGGCCCGGCAGCCACAGGGAGGTCGGGCAGCCGCCCCGCAGGGGCTCATGGTCGTCCTGCGCCCAGACGGGGTTGTCCGTCGCCGGGTTCCAGGCGGTCCCCACCAGGTGGGTGAAGACAACGTAGTTCTCCTCCACCGGCCCGTCGGCCTGCCAGTAGAGGTCCAGAAAGAGACGCTCCCCCGGACGGACCATCGCGCCGGGCGACAGGGCCTGCTTCCCCAGAATTCCCCGGTCCCGATACAGCCCGTACCCCGCCAACCGGACCGACTCCCCCAGCCGCGCCGTCAGCGGGTGGGGAATCTCCGCCGAAGAGAGCACCGACTGGGTGTGGGTGACCCGTACTTCCCCAAAGGAGACCATTATTCCTTCTGGTGCGCGCAGTTCAAAGTGGTACCGTCCGGCGGGAAGACAGGCCGCCGGAAATTCCAGCAAGCGGTAGACAGGCTGGCCTGCCGGACAAACGGTCAGCAGGGTCGCCCACGTACTTCCCGATGACCCCACCAGCACCACCTCCGGCAGGGACGACTGCGTGGCCCAGTACCCGGAGCAGTCCTCTCCGCTGATCCCCTCCGGGACCAGGGGCGGCCCGGCCCGCAGATAGAGCCCCAGCCGCAGCGGGTCGCCCGGGCGAACTTCCCGGACCGGCAGGTCGTACCCCAGCACCTCCAGTCCGGCAACGGGCGCGGCAGAGAGAGGGTACTGGGGTCTGGCCTCCTCGGCGGTCACCTCCTCCCCGACGGGCCCGAAGAGGTACAGGCGGTTATAGCCGAACTCCAGCGTGAGCAGGCGGGCATATCGTTCAGCCAGCCAGGCCTCTGCAACCCCTTCGGGGTCCTGCAGATGTCGCTCCACCTCCGCCAGCCAGATACGGGAGTGCGCCCCGGCGATGGGCCCCAGTTCGGCATCCGCCTCCGACGCATTCAGAACCGATGACCGCTGCGGGACCAGATAGACCGGCGGGCGGTCGGCGGGGGCAGGGGCCCGGTCGTAGTAGTACAGGAAGGCCGGGTAGCGGTCACCGGAGACCAGGACGACGGCATCCCCCGGCCGCGCCTGGGCCCAGATGGCCCGCACCATGCTCTGCAGGTCGTCCCGCAGACGGCGGTCGGCGTAGTGGCCGGGGAGGGCCCAGAGCATCAGGGCCAGCACCAGCGCGGCCCTCACCCCTCCCCCGGCGGCTACGCCGCCACCCCCTCCCCTCTCCTGACCAAAGGTCAGGAGAGGGGAGGGGGTCAGGGGGAGGGGTGAGGTCATTGCCCACGCCAGCCATGCGTAGAAGAGCGGCGCGAAGGAGAGAAAGTAGCGCGCCTCCACCCGCGGGGTGTAGAAGAGCATCCGCGGCTGGGTGACCAGCCAGACCATCAGCGGCGGGATGAGCGTCCCCAGCAGAAGCAGCCCCAACCCCTCGGCGGTCCGGCGCTCGGCTCCTGCCCGCCGCGCGCGGATGACCAGAGCGACCGTCCCCCAGAGAAGCACCACCACCACGACCAGAACCGCGCCCAGATAGCGCTCCACGTAGGTGGAGATGCCCAACGTCAGGAGCACCCCGTCCAGCAGATAGACAAACCCCAGGGACACTGGTTCCTGGACCACCGACCAAGAGCGCATGCGGGGGAGGGCCAGAGCCAGCCAGGGGGTCCAGAGGGCCAGCGCCGCGCCCTGGGCCAGAAGCCACCGCCGCCACAGCGTCCAGCGGTCCGCCCGCCACAGGCCCACAACGAAGACATAGAGGTTCTGCACGACCAGCAGCAGGGCAGAGAAGTAGATGGTGTAGAGGGCCGCGACGGTTGCCAGGACCCACCCCGTGTAGGGGCAACCCTTACGGTTGCCCCGTTTGCGGTTGCCCCCTACCGGTCGCCCCGATGGGGCAGGCGCAAGGCCTGCCCCTACCGGTTGCCCCTCCTTGCCGTTGCCCGAAACGGTCCGGGCCAGGAAGTAGAACGACAGAGTCGCGCCCAGCGCGGCCAGCGCGTACATCCGCATCTCCTGCGACCACCAGACGTGGAAGCGGGAGAGGGCCAGCAGCCAGAGCGCGGCGGCCCCCACGGCCCGTCCCCCCAACCGACGACCCAACGGGACCATCGCGGCAACGGTGAGCATGGCCACCATGACCGTCAGGTATCGGGCGGCGAATGCACTCTCTCCTGCCAGCCGCGCCCAGGGCCAGAGCAGCCAGAAGTAGAGGGGCGGGTGGACGTCCCCCGCCGTCCACAGCGTCGTCTCCACGAAACTGTGGCGGACGGCCCAGATCGCCAGCCCCTCATCCCACCAGATGTTCTGGTCGCCCAGACGATAGACCCGGAGGGCGAAAGCAACCGATAACCCGGCCAGCAGCAGCCAGTAATATCGCTTCATCCACGCCTCACGTTTCACGTTTCACGTTTCACGTTTCACGTCCCGCTTTGCATCCCAGGCATTCTGGTCTATAATTCCAGTTGCCGACTGAAAAATCCCCCAGGAGGTCAAGTATGTTGCGACTCTTTGACCCCACATTGCCCCTCCCGCCCCAGGAGGCGGGGTGGGATGAGAACCTGCGCTTTGCCTATACCGAGGTAGATGCCTTCTGGCTGACCCGCTGGACCCCGGAGACGGGGTGGGAATCGGGTCGTCTCTATGAGCATCGGGGAGCAACGCTGGAAATCTCCCCTGCTGCCAACGTCCTCTACTACGGCCAGGGTATCTTTGAGGGGCTGAAGGCCTTCCGAACACCGGCCGGGAAAATCGTCCTCTTCCGGCCGCAGGACAACGCCCGCCGCCTGCGAGCCTCGGCCGCCCGCCTGGCCATGGAGCCCCCTCCGGTGGGCCTGTTTATGGAAGCCGTGACCGCTGTGGTACGGGCCAACGCCCGCTGGGTCCCTGTGCCGGAAAAGGGCAGTTTCTACCTTCGCCCCGTGCTGATTGGGACGGAGCCGGTGCTGGGTGTCCGGCCCTCCCAGGAGTACCTTTTCTACGTCTTCGGCTGCCCGGTGGGGCCGTATATGGGAGGCTCCCGGCTCATCGTCCTCTCTGGTGTCCATCGCGCCGCTCCGTATGGCACTGGCGCGGCAAAGGCGGCTGGCAACTACGCCGGATGCCTCCGTCCCCAGAAAATCGCCCGGGAGAGGGGCTATATGGACGTCCTCTACCTGGACGCGCGAGAGGACCGCTACATTGAAGAATTGACCGGCGCCAACTTCTTCGCCATTTTAAAAGACGGCACTCTGGTCACCCCGGCACTGGGCTCCATCCTGCCCGGGGTCACCCGGGATTCCATCCTCACCATCGCCCGGGAGGTCTTCGGCTGGGTCACCGTGGAGCGGAAACTGGCGTTAGACGAGGTCCTCCGCGACGCCGCCGAGGCCTTCTACGTGGGCACCGCCGCGGTCCTCTCCCCGGTGACCGTCATCCATTACCAGGGGGAAGACCATCCGATTGGCGACGGTCAGCCCGGCCCCCGGGCGCAGATGCTTCGCCAGGCCCTGGTGGAGATTCAACTCCAGGAACGCCCTGACCCCTGGGGCTGGGTGGTAGAGGTCGCCTGAACGAAAAACTCCCGTCCCCCGAAGGGACGGGAGTTTTTCTCCCGCGGTACCACCCTTCTTGCCCCGCAAAGGCGGGACCTCTCCGTCGGCGACCCACGATCGCCGCGTCCCGATAACGGAGGACGACCCCGGCCGAGTCTACTGGATGCTCGCAGGCTGAAGCCTGCGCCACATCGTTCGGTCGGCGGCTCCGGAGGGATTTTCGGCCCGGCTCCCGCACCCGGCTCTCACCTCTTCCGGGCTCTCTGGAGCGGTACCCCGTGCCTACTCGTCTCCATCGTTGCCTTTTCCCAAATGATGTGTCCCTTCTTATACCATAACCGGCCCGGTTTGTCAACCCGCGCAAAAAGCGGTATACTTCCCTGCAGAGTCAATCTTGCGCGGTAACTACCTGCCCGGGTAATGTAGCGCAGGCTGTCAGCCTGCATGCAGGCCTGGCGGCCTGCGCTACAGAGGCATACCTTCGCCAACGTCTCTTAGATCTTGTCTGAAATTTGTTCGTAGTCAGGTACGAAGCGCCAGCGGAGTGCCGTCTGGGTCCGTTCAACGCCACTCCACCTTGCTCCGGACGCCACTCCGCTTCGCTCCGTGGCTTACTGCGAGCGTTTTCAGACACTCTTAAGGCGCTAACCCGAAGGCCTCCTGGTAGGTAGTTACTTGCGCTGCACCATCATCCGGAGGCGGTATGGCTCAAGTCTACTTCTCTGCCCATCCCTTAGTCCAGCACAAACTGGCACTTCTTCGGGACGAGCGCACCGACCCGAAGAAGTTCCGCGAACTGGTGCGGGAAATTTCCATCCTCCTGGTCTACGAGGCGACTGCCGATCTGAAAACCGAGCCCATCCTGGTCCAGACCCCCCTGGGCCGCGCGGAGGGGCGGCGGCTGCTGGAAAAAGTTGGACTGATACCCATTCTGCGGGCCGGCCTGGTCATGGTGGAGGGCGCCTGGCAGATGTTGCCCGGGGCCGAGGTCTGGCATATCGGCCTCTCCCGCGACGAACGGACCCTGCAGCCCATAGAGTACTACTCCCGCCTCCCCATCAGCCCGACAGTGGACGTCTGCCTGGTGCTGGACCCTATGCTGGCCACGGGCGGGTCGGCCGTGGCGGCGGTGGACATCCTGAAACGGTGGGGCGCCCGCCGGATCAAATTCGTGGGCATCATCGCCGCCTGGCCCGGCCTGAACCGCTTCACCCAGGCCCACCCCGACGTCCCGGTCTACCTGGCAGCGGTGGATGACCATCTCAACGAGGCCGGCTACATCGTCCCCGGTCTGGGCGACGCGGGCGACCGGATGTTCGGGACCGGATGAGGGCAACCGGGGGCAACCGCAAGGATTGCCCCTACACATCGTAGGGGCAGGGCTTGCCCCTGCCCCCAATATGCAAGATTTTCGCCCATGCAAACCATTCTGGTCGTAGACGACGAGCCGCAGATTCTGCGCCTGGTGCGGGCCTATCTGGAGGAAGCCGGGTTCCGCGTCGTCACCGCCTCCGACGGGGAACAGGCCCTCTACGTCGCCCGTCACGAACATCCCGACCTCATCATTCTGGACATCCTGATGCCGAAGATGGACGGGCTGGAATTCACCCGCCGCATCCGGCGGGAGCGGGATGTCCCTATCATCATGCTCACCGCCCGCGTGGAGGAAACGGACCGCATCGTGGGCCTGGAACTGGGCGCCGACGACTACGTCACCAAACCCTTCAGCCCCCGGGAACTGGTGGCGCGGGTCCGGGCGGTCCTTCGCCGCGTTCAGGGCCCCCCTGCGCCGCCCCCGGTCCTCCAGTTCGGCCCCATCTCCCTGGACCGCGCCACCCACACAGTGACCGTCTACGGGAAACCAGTGGGCCTCACCCCGACGGAGTTCGGCATCCTGGAGACGATGATGCGCGCGCCGGGGCAGGTCTTCCGCCGCGCCGACCTGCTGGAAGCCGTCCAGGGAATCGCCTTTGAGGGGTACGAGCGGACGGTGGACGCCCACATCAAAAACCTGCGGCGCAAGATAGAACCGGACCCCGCCAATCCCCGCTTCATTCTAACCGTCTGGGGGGTGGGATACCGGCTGAATCCTGAGATGGGCGATGCGTAGTCTGTTCTGGAAGGGGATGCTGGCTTTTCTGGCCGTCGTCGTGGTCGCCATCGGCGGGGTGGCGGCGCTGATGGGCTGGGCGACGGAGCAGGAATTTCGCCGCTATGCGCTGGCCCGGGGCGGGCTTTGGGAGCGGTTGTCGGTCGCGCTGGCGGAATACTACGCCGTCTATGGCTCGTGGGACAGCCTGCAGGAGGCCCTGTCGGTCCTCCCGCGGGCCCGGATGATGCGCCCGGGGATGGGGCCCGCAGGCGGCCCGTGGGTGATGGATTTCCGGGTGGCGGACGCATCGGGCCGGATTGTGGCGGATACGCGCGGGGAGCCCCGGGGGACCGCCACCCGCCGGGAACTGCAGGGCGGGATTCAGATACTGGTCAACGGGGAAGTGGTGGGGTACATCCTCCCGAACGCCGTCCCGCCGGTGCCTGCTCTGAGTGCAGAACAGCAGGCGTTCCTCTCCCGCGTTCGCGCGGCGCTGCTGGCCGCCGCCCTGGCCGCCCTCGCCGTCGCCCTGGTCGTGGGCGGCCTGCTCTTCCGCTCCATCATCCACCCGCTCCGGCAACTCACCCAGGCCAGCCAGGCCATCGCCCGCGGCGACCTCTCCGCCCGGGCACCCATTCGCGGCACCGATGAGGTCGCCCAACTGGCCCACGCCTTCAACCGGATGGCGGAGAGTCTGGCCCGAGCCCAGGAGGCCCGCCGGAACCAGACCGCCGACCTGGCCCACGAACTGCGCACCCCCCTCACCGTCCTTCAGGGGACGCTGGAGGCGATGGTGGACGGCGTATACCCCCCGGATCGGGAAAACCTGCTGGCCGCGCTGGCCCAGGTCCGCACCCTCTCCCGACTGGTGGAGGACCTCCGCCTGCTCTCCCAGGCCGACGCCGGGGAACTGACCCTCCACAAGGCGCCGCTGGACCTGGGTGGATTTCTGGAGGAGGTGGTAGAGGCCCACCGGTCCGCCGCACAGGAGCGCCGCATCTCCCTGGTGCTGGAACGACCAGCCGCCATCCCGCTGGTCCTGGCGGACCGGGACCGGCTGGCCCAGGTGATGGGGAATCTGCTGAGCAACGCGCTCCGGCACACTCTGCCGGAGGGCCGCATCACGGTGCGGTTGACCGACCGGGGGCGGGACGTGGTCGTCGCCGTTGCCGACAACGGGCCGGGCGTGCCCCCGGAGGACCTCCCGCATCTCTTTGAGCGCTTCTGGCGGCGGGACCCCTCCCGCCAGCGGGCCACGGGGGGCAGTGGCCTGGGCCTGAGCATCGCCCGCCACATCGTGGAGGCCCACGGCGGCCACATCTGGGCCGAACCGACTCCCGGCAGTGGCCTGACCGTCGCCTTTGCTTTGCCCACTGCAGCCATCGCATAACTCTGAAAGGGAGAGTCGGAGATGGATGCCTTTGCTGATCGCGTGGTGATGGTGACCGGGGCGGCGGGGAATCTGGGCTCCGCCGTCGCCCGCGCCTTCCGGGCGGCGGGCGTCCGTCTGGTTCTGGTGGACCGCGCGCCGGACCGCCTGCCGGCCCTCTTCCCCGACCTGACCGATTCCCCCGACCACTATCTGGCGACCGGTGTGGACCTGACCGACGCCGACGCCGCGAAGGGGATGGTGGAGGAGACCCTCCGGCGCCTGGGCCGGATAGACGTCCTGGTGCACACGGTGGGGGGCTATCGGGGCGGCCAGCCCGTCCACCAGACGGACCTGGAGACCTGGCAGGCCCTCTTTGACCTCAACGTCCGCACCGCGCTGACGGTGACGCGCGCGGTGGTGCCGGTGATGGTGGCCCGGGGGGCCGGGCGGATCATCTACGTGGCCGCGCGGGCCGGGCTGGAGGGCGGGAAGAACATGGCGGCCTACAGCGCGGCCAAGAGTGCGCTGATCCGGCTGACGGAGAGTCTGGCGGCGGAACTGCGGGGGACGGGGGTGACGGTTAACTGCATCCTGCCCTCCACCATAGACACGCCGCAGAACCGGGCGGCGATGCCCAAGGCCGACCCGGCGCGCTGGGTGAAGCCGGAAGCCATTGCCGACGTGATTCTCTTCCTGGCCTCGGACGCAGCGCGCGCCGTCCACGGAGCGGCCATCCCCGTCTACGGGGCCGGATAGGGTGGGGTGGGGGGCTGGGGCGGGCGGCTTCGCCGCCCGCCCCAGCCCCCCTCTGCGGTACCGATGAAACGGCGGCATCTGGAGTACGCGGTCATCGCCGGGATGCTGCTGACCGGCACCTATGTGCTGGTCAGCGGCTTGCTGGCCCACCTCCTGGGGTTCCCCCAGTTCCTCCTTCATCGCTGGGCCGGCTACACCTGCGCCGCGCTGGCCCTCGTCCACCTGGCCCTCAACCGCCAGCGCGTGCTGCACTACCTGCGCTCGCTGCGACGGCGGCCGCAACGGCCCGCCGCGCCCCCGGCGGCGCCGATGGCGGAGGTCCGGCCCGGCCTGGGGCGGCGGGGGTTCCTCATCGGGGCGCTGGCCGGACTGGGCGGCTTTCTGCTGGGGCGTCTCTTCCCCGCTTCCCGAACCCCTGCTGAGGGCGACCTGGGCCAGCAGTATCACCGATGGAGCATGCCGGGCGGTTCCGGGGCCGACGGCCTGCGCCTGGACTGGGGGCCTCGTCCCCCTGCGGTGAAAGTGTATCCTCAGGCACCCCGCATCCCTCTGCCCGCGCCGCATCGGCCGCCCGCAGACCTGTGGGAAGTCATCGCCGCCCGCCGCTCCCGGCGGGAGTACCTCTCCGGCCCCCTGTCGCTGGAGGACCTGTCCACCCTTCTTTACGCCGCTCAGGGCATCACGGAGCCCCGATGGGGATTCCGGGCCTCTCCCTCCGCCGGTGCCCTGTACCCCATAGAGACCTACGTCGCTGTTCACGATGTGGCGGGCCTGGAGATGGGCCTGTATCACTACGCCGTCGCCGACCATGCCCTGGAACGGTTGCGGGCGGGCGACCTGCGGGCCGCTCTGGTCCTCGCGGGCGTGGGACAGGAGATGCTGGGGACGGCCCAGGTCTGCTTCATCCTGACCGCCGTCTTCCAGCGCACTCGCTGGCGCTACCGGGAGCGGACCTATCGCTACATCCTCTTGGAGGCCGGCCACATCGGGCAGAACATCTACCTGGCGGCGACGGGACTGGGGCTGGGGGCCTGCGCGGTGGGTGCTTTTCTGGATGACCGGGTGAACGATTTGCTGGGGGTGGACGGCTCTGAGGAGGCCGCCCTCTATCTGCTGACGGTGGGAAAGGTGGCGACGTAATGACTATTCAGCCGATGGAAATCGTCCTCCTTGGGCACTCTGTGCCAGGCCTCGTCCCGAAGGGCCAAGCCCCGAGGGGTGTCGGCCTTCGCCGGCACCTTCAGATGTGCATTGCAAAAAAGGTCGGCGAAGGCCGACCATCGGCCGCAGGCCCAGGGAGGGTGACTTCAGTCAGCGCCTGATAAAACTATGCGGGTCTCCTTGTTGGCCCTCGGTTTCACCACCACCGTTGCCCAGGTCCTGCTGGTGCGGGAACTGGTCGCCGTCTTCTACGGCAACGAACTGGTCCTGGGCCTGATTCTGGCCGCCTGGCTGGCCTGGGGGGCGCTGGGGGCGGGGTTATCGGGCCGTCTGTTTTCGTGTAGCCAGAGGTCTGAAAGCCATATTCCGGCCCAGGAAGTGCCGGGGGTGGGGCCGTCGGGCCATTGGGCTTCGTGTAGCCAGGGGTCTGAAGACCGTGTCCCGGCCCAGGAAGTGCCGGGGGTGGGGCCGTCGGGCCATCGGGCTTCGTGTAGCCAGAGGTCTGAAGACCATATTCCGGCCCAGGAAGTGCCGGGGGTGGGGCCGTCGGGCCATTGGGCTTCGTGTAGCCAGGGGGCTGAAGACCGTGTCCCGGCCCAGGAAGCGCTGGGGATGAGGCCGTCGGGCTATTGGGTTTCGTGTAGTCAAGAGACTCAGGACCGCATCCTGGCCTGGGGACTGGTCGCCCTCGGCCTGTTGCCGGCCCTTCAGATGCTCCTGGTGCGCGCCGCGCGGGGGCTTCTGCGGGTCCCGCCCGGCGCCCTGGTGGAGTTCGGGCCGATGGTGGGGGTCATTCTCCTCTCCGTTGCGCCGGTCTGCCTGCTGGCAGGGGCCCTCTTCCCACCCCTGGCCCGCCGCCTGGCCGAAACGGGCCGCCCCGCCGGACAGGCCTACCTCTGGGAGTGCGCCGGAGCCGCCGCGGGCGGCGCGCTCTTCAGTTTCGTCCTCATCCGCTACCTGGACCCCTTCCAGACCGCCGCGCTCATTCTGGTCGCCGACCTCTCCGCCGCCCTCTCTCTTGCCAACTTGCAACTTGCAAACTTGCCTCTTGTAAACTTGCCACTTGCAAACTTGCGACTTGCCCACTTGCCTCTTGCAAACTTGCGACTTGCACACTTGTCACTTGCAATCTTGCCTCTTGCCCTCTTGCCTCTTGCTTCTTTTATTCACCGCGCCACCCTCCGCTGGCAGTGGTCGGACCTGGCCTTTGCTGCCGACTCCCCCTACGGTCGCATCGTCATCCAGGCCCGGGATAGCCAGCGCGTCTTCTACGAGAACGGCCTCCTGATGTTTGAGACGCAGGGGACGGACCCCGAGGAGGTCGTCCACCCGCCGCTCCTGGCCCACCCGGCCCCGCGGGACGTCCTCCTCATCGGCGGCGCGGCGGCGGGCAACCTGCGGGAAGCGCTCCGTCATCCGGTGGCCCGCGTGACCGTTGTGGAATCCGACCCGCTGCTCCTGCGGGCCGCCCGTCTTCACCTCCCGCCCGACGAGGCCGCCGTGCTGAACGACCCCTGCGTGACCGTCGTCCTGACCGACGGGCGGCGGTTCGTGCAGACGGTCCGCCGGACCTTTGACGTGGTCATCCTGGACCTGCCCGAACCGTCCACCGGCGCGCTGAACCGGTTCTACACGGAGGAATTCTTCCGGGAGGTCCGGGCCGTCCTGAATCCGGGCGGCCTCCTGGCCCTGGGGCTTCCAGCGGCGGAGAACTACTGGAGCCCGGAACTGGCCCGCCGGAACGGGAGCATCTACCACACCCTGCGCGCCGTCTTTCCCCACGTGCTGGCGCTGCCCGGCGACACCATCTACTTCCTGGCGTCCGCCGACCCGCTGGAGGCTGCCCCGGACCTCTGGGGCTGGCGGCTGGCCGAACGGGGGATTGCCACCCGCTGGATGACGGCGTCGTACATCCGCTATCTCTTCACTACCGACCGCTTCGCTCAGGTGCGGGAGGCGCTGGAGGCGACGGCGGGCGTGCGCCCCAACCGGGACCTGACGCCCATCTGCTACTACTACGACCTGGCCCTATGGCTCTCCCGCTTCACTCCGCGCCTGCGCGGTTTCTTTGAACGGACGGACCTTCTGCGGCTGAACTGGGTCGCCCTGGCGCTGCTCGTTCCGGTGGGACTGGCGCGCGTCCGGCGCCGGTGGGCCGTCCCCATTACCGTCGGCGGCGCGGGGCTGGCCGGGATGATGCTGGAAGTGGTGATCCTGCTGGCCTTCCAGGTCCGCCACGGCTCCCTCTACGCGCAGGTCAGCCTGATCGTCACCGCCTACATGGTCGGGATGGTGCTGGGGAGCCGGCTGGCGGCATCCCGGCCCTGGGCGGCGCCGACGGCCCGCCGGGCGCTTCTGGCCCTGATGGGTGCGCTGGTTGTTGGGGCGGCAGTTCTCCCTTTTTTATTGGGACGGCCCCTCCCGGCGGCCGTCTTCCCGCTGCTGGCCCTGCTGGGCGGAGGGTGGGGTGGGGCGGTCTTCCCCCTGGCCCTTCAGGCTGAACGGGGGGACGTGGGCCGGGCCGCCGGTCGCCTCTACGGGGCCGACCTGGCGGGGGGATGTCTGGGGGCGCTCCTGGGCGGGACCTTCTTCATCCCCCTCCTGGGCATCCCCCAGACCTGTGGGGTCATCGCCCTGCTGGGCGTGGCGGGCATCCTGACACTCATTTGATAAAACCACGAAGGCACAAAGACACGAAGAAAAAAATTACGCTCATGTCCAGCAGCCTGAGATAGGCACAATCCGCAATGCACTTTGACAACCTTAACGGGCCTTCGGATACGCCCAGGAGGCGCGTTGCATTCCCTGGGGGGCAATAGCGATGGCCCGGCCAGGGCCGGAATAACGGTTGCGGCAGGAGAACGTTTATCCTGCCACCGGACACACCTCGGCGAACTCCGCACCGTCCACCAGGGCCAGCAGCGCCTGGGCGTCCGCCTGAAACGCTACCTGCAACACGTCAATCATCTGGCTCCAATGGCTGGTGTGGCGGCGGTCGTAGAAAAACTCAAATTGCTTCGCTGCGCTCGCAATGACATCCTGCGCCACATACAGCGGCAGGTAGACCTTGGAGACGCCCCGATAGGTGCGAATTGCCTGCCGCAACCACGACCAGGTGCACTCCACCGTGTTGCAGTGCACCTCGCCCCGGGCATACTCCCCGGCACCGTGATTGACGGTGGCGTGCCGATACCCGGCCCGGCCCAGGAAGTGGTAGACAC
>Ga0197142_1003494_pt1 | contig 13142 bp, 9 predicted proteins | sample GBS60_MetaG_FD_148614 | JGI IMG/M metagenome (GOLD analysis project Ga0197142, IMG submission 148614) | Sediment microbial communities from Great Boiling Springs, Gerlach, Nevada, United States - GBS 60_MetaG | ecosystem: Environmental > Aquatic > Thermal springs > Hot (42-90C) > Sediment... | reverse complement strand
AGGCACGTCCCTCACCAAGACCGACCAGCGCTGGCCACTGATGTCGCTGAGGGCAGCATCCATAGGCATTCATAGACTATCGAAGGACAACGGCGGAGGGATCCCCTCCCGAGCAGAACCTCTGTTTCCTGACGAAACGGGGGAAGTTGGGTTCCCTCTCCCGATCTTGGCCCAAGTGGCAGAGCGGTGCGAGAACCCTTTGCAGGATAGCCCTTGAGCCAGCAACTGGGCTACAGTGGGCTTGCGGTATGGTCACCTCCCTCTGGCATGACTTCTGAGGCTTCTGCTGCTGTTCTTTCTGAGCTCAAGGCGGTGCCGACGCTGGCGGAACTTTCGGCAACCTCTCTGCAATGGCTCGGATCCCAGGTGAAGCTGCGGGATATTTCGGCAGGACAGGCGCTCTTCATGCAGGATGCCTGGGGCAATGTGGTTTATCTGATCCTCTCCGGCTGGGCCAAGGTGCGGCGGTCTTTGCAGATCCGTACGGCAGAAGGGGTGCAGGATGGCACCCAAACCCTTGCTCTGCTCGGGCCGGGCGCTTGGGTGGGAGAAATGGCGGTGTTGGATGAGGCTCCCCGCTCGCGGGATGTGCTGGCCCTGACCCCGGTGCGGGTGGCCGGGATCCCGGCGACAACCTTCAAAGCGTTGATGCTGCAGGAGCCGCACCTGTGTTATCAGCTAGCCCGCAGCCTCTCCCGCCGCCTGCGCCTAGCCAACCTGCAGGCCGATCTGGATCGACAAAGCCCCCCGCTGCGGGTGGTGCATACGCTGGTGCAACTGGCAGAAGCCTTCGGCGAGAAGACCGCCCAAGGGATGCGCATCGTTGACCCGCCTCTCCAGGATCTGGCCGATATCAGCCAGGTCAGCCGAGAGGTAGCGGCGGCGGTGCTGGGCCGTCTGCAGCAGCAAGGGGCCATTCAGGCGTTGCCAGAGCAACAGTCTCTGCTGCTGGTGCAGTACGCCAAACTAGCGGAAGCCAGCCGTCTGCTTTAGGTTGACGTCCAGAGACCGCCCCATGCGCCCCCAGCCCATCCCACCCCGGCCCGGACAGGAATCCGTCTGGGACTATCCGCGCCCGCCCCGCCTGGAGCCCACCGCAGAGCGGGTAGAAGTTCTCTTCAACGGCGAGCTCATCGCCCAAAGCTGCCGCTGCTACCGCATCCTGGAAACCAGCCACCCGCCCACCTACTACATCCCCCCCGCCGATGTTCGGCTAGAGTATCTCCGCCCCAGCTCCCGTACCTCCTTCTGCGAGTTCAAAGGAACTGCCCGCTACTGGACGGTGCAAGTTGGATCCCAGGTGGCCGTGGATGCCGCCTGGAGCTATCCGGATCCCAGCCCGGAGTTTTGGCCCATCCGCGACTACCTCGCTTTTTATGCGGGCCGCGTGCAGGAGTGCCGGGTGGATGGAGAGCGAGTCCGGCCCCAGCCCGGAGACTTCTACGGCGGCTGGATTACCTCGAAGGTTGTAGGCCCCTTCAAAGGGGAGCCGGGGAGCTGGGACTGGTAGGCTCTAAGCAAGAGGGGATCCCTTTTGCCGAGGAAAAGGACTACAGTTAAGTCGATAGGGGTCAGGTGTCCAAGGACTCCGTCCCGAAGAGCGCGACCAGGAGAGCGGACAAAAGCCATGACGGTGCGGGTGCCCCTCGACTACTACCGGGTTTTGATGCTGTCGCCACGGGCAGACGAGCATCAGATCGAACAGGCTTACCGGGAGCGCCTCGAGCTCAAACCGGCTGAACGTTCTTGGCTGCTGGGGTTCTCGCCGCAGGCCGTGGAAGCTCGCGCTCAGCTCATCCAAGAAGCGGCCTCGGTGTTGCTCAACCCTGAGGCGCGACAAAACTACGACGAACACCTCATGCCGGCGGATCCCACCTTGACGGTAGAGGAGGCACACCTACCGGGAGTGCTGTGTTTGTATTGCGAAGCCGGAGAGTACCAAGCGGCCTTGGACTTGGCTCAACACATGTTGGAGCAGGGCCACCCGGCCCGTTCCGATGCCGTTCTGGCGCGGGCCATCGCCCGTTTGGAGCTGGGTCGGGAAGCCTGGCAACAGGGATCCTACGAAGAGGCGGCGCGTTCTCTGCAGGCGGGCCTGGCGGAGCTGGAGGAGTACCAGGCTTTTCCGCAGATGCAAGCAGAGTTCCGCCTTGATCTGGGCAAGCTGCGCCCCTACCGCATTTTGCAGCTCCTCAGCCTTGAGACTAACGCCCCTGCCCAAAGTGGCAAAGAGGCGCTTGCCGATCCTGCCCTGGCGCGGCAGCAAGGGCTTGCCCTCCTGAAAGCCATGCTGGACGAGCGGGGTGGCATTGAAGGAAGTGGGCAGGATGGCTCTGGCCTCAGCACAGAAGATTTCTTGCGCTTCATCCAGCGGGTGCGCCGCCACCTCACTCTCCAAGAACAGCAGGAGCTGTTCGAGCGAGAGGCCGAGCGTCCCTCCCTGGTGGCCGCTTACTTGGCCGTGCAGGTGTTGCTGGCAGCGGGCTATCTGGAAAAACGTCCGGCCTTGGTGCGGCGTGCCCGCGGCTACCTGGCTCGCCTGGCCCAGCGGCAGGATGTCCATCTGGAGCAGGCCATCTGCAGCCTGTTGCTGGGGCAGACCGAGGAGGCGCTTGACCATCTGCGCTCCAGCCAAGAAACAGAGGCCCTGCAGTTCATTGAAGAACACTCCGCCGGCTCCCCTGACCATCTGCCCGGCCTCTGCCGCTTCACGGAAAAGTGGTTTCAAGAGGAGGTGTTCCCGGAGTTTCGCGCCTTGGAAACCGCTCAGGCCAGCCTGAAGGCCTACTTCGACAACCCTCAGGTTCAGGCTTACCTGGACGAGATGCCCAGCCGCGAAAGCTCGCCGGCGGGGACGTTATCTCCCCAATCTTTCCACCCCGCACCTCATTTGCCTGCTATGGTGGGTGGCTCACGCCTGCCTGAGCAAACACAAGAATGGCCTCGCCCACCCGCCCCATCTCCGCGGGGAGGGACAGCACCTCCTCCAGAGCCCCCGCGCATGTCCGATTTGCCCGCCTACCGGGCTGGCGAGGGGCCAGCCAAGCCCCCCTTCGGGGAAGGGATTGCCCACGAGTGGGGATCCCAGGAGGTGGAGCGTTACCGCCGCAGCCGTTTTGGGCCAAGACGCGGCCGGGGTGAGCGCCCTGCCATTCCCCTCGGCATCCGCTTGGCCGGAGTGGTTGGCGTGGGCATCTTCTCCCTGCTGGTGATCTGGCAGATGCTGAGGAGCCTGTTCACGCCGCCGGCGCCGCCGCTGGAGCAGCCCCAGGTGCAACTGGAGCAGCCGCCGGTTGCCATCGACGATCCGGGCCGGCCAGAACCCACGCCTGAGCCTGAATTGACCGGCCCTCTGGCCGAGTGGCGGGGCGTGCAACAGGTGCGGGTGATTGCCAATGAGGGCATTAACATTCGCCAGCAGCCCAGCCTGACCGGGGCTATCGTCGGGGCTGCCCCGCGCCAAGCTCTGCTGAGGGTGGTGGAGGTGCAGGCTGGCGAAGGACAGGTGCCTGTCTGGTTGCGCGTTGAGCGAGAGGGGGCCCCAGGGGGATGGGTCGCCGCCCAATCCGGCTCAACCCGTCTGGTGGAGCGACTCTAAGCCTTTTCTGCTGCCAACTTCCGTTCTTCTTTTGGGGGATAACCTGTCTCCCGTTTGCCTGTAGTGGATATTCTGCGCAATGCCCCGCTGGGGATCTACCTGGAAGAGCCGCGCACCTGGCTGCACCGCCTCGATCCGCGCGTGAAGCTGGCCTGGCTGCTCAGCTTTCTGCTCAGCCCAATTTTGGCTGGCAATGGCTGGCGCCTGGCCGTGGTGGCGGTTCTGTTGTTCTTGACGGTGGCGGCCCGCCTGCCGCGTCGGGTCTGGTCGGGCCAGCTCTCGCTGGTGTTGGCCCTCAGCCTGCTCACTTTTGGGATCACCTGCTTCGCTCCCGATGGGTTGGGGGTTTTCCCGCAGCCGCAGCGGCAGGACGGGCAGGTGGTGGGCTACGGGCTCATCCCCAGCTATGACTGGGGGGTGGAAGAGGGATCCCGCGCAGCGGCCAAGCGGGCCTGGCGGGAGCAAACCCGTGCCTGGCCAACCCCCTACCGCTACCGCTTGCTGGAAGTTTCCCTAGGGGAGCGAACCTTTCAGGTGTCCCGCCGTTCCCTATCGGTGGCTTTGCGGCTGGGCACCCTCATCTTTACGCTGCTCTACGCCACCAATTTGTTTTTGCTGACCACGGCCCCAGAAGAGATCACAGAGGGGATCGGCCACCTGGTGCAGCCTCTAAAACGCTGGGGATGGCCGGTTGCGGAGGTAATCCTCACTCTCACCTTAGCGCTGCGCTTTCTGCCGCTGGTGATGGAGGAGGTGCAAAACCTGGTGCGGGCAGTGCGCACCCGCGACGTGCGCTGGGGATCCCTCAGCTTCCGGGGCGGGATCCAAACCCTGCTGGCCCTAGTGGAGCGCTTTTTTGAAAACCTGCTCCTGCGGGCGGAGCAGACAGCCATGGCCATGCAGGCGCGTGGGCTGACCGGCCCCGACCACCCCTTGCGCTGGCACCGCCTACACCTGCGGCGGCTAGATCGCGGGGTGCTGGCCCTGTTGCCCCTGTTTTGGCTGCTGAGGGCGTTGTCCCCCTGAGGCTACGGCGGGGGACGCAGTTCCTCGCTGGCCAGCGGCAGGAGCAGCCGGGCAACGGAGCGCCCATCCCCCGAGGGATAGAAGGAGAGCTGCCCCCCCATCCGCTGCACCACCCGTTGGCACAGGCCAAGTTCCAGGCCGGGGCTCACCAGCAGCGGCGATCTGAAGAGGGGATCGGCGTAGATGACCTGTTGCGGATCCCATTGCAAGGCCGTCAGCAGGTGGGGATCAAGGTGGCCTTGATCCACCACCAGCAGCTCTGCATAGCCCTCTGTGGCTTGGCCCCACAGATCCAGCCGGCCTCCTTCCGGGCTGCGCAAGGCAGCAGCCAGCAGCACCTCCCAGAGGACCATCTCCAATCGCCCGATATCGCCCTGGACGGCGAGACTGAGGTCGCCGTGGGCGCGTAGCCACAGCTTGCGTTTTTGGGTCAGGCCCTCCACCCGGCGCAAGCTTTTGCGCACCAAAGTAGCCAAAGACAGCGACTGGAACTGCGGCTGCAGCTGCCACGTTTCCGACTGCAACAGCGGCTCGGCGAAGACGGCCAGATCCCGCAGCCCCCTGCCGATTTCCACCACCTTTTGCCAGCGGGTGGCCTCATCTCCCGGGATGTCCGGCACCTGGCCAAGGCGGCGCAGGCCATCCAGAAGGGCATTTTGCATATCCAGCAGGCGGCGGTGCTTGTACCAGTTCAACTCGCTGAGCACCTCCTGCCGCTCCTGCAAAGTTTGCACCCAAAGCAAGCGCCGCAGCGTCCAGCCACAGGTTTGGGCAATCAACGTCACAGCCGCCTGCTCCTCGGGCTCCCAGACTCTGTCCGCCTCTGCTCCCAGGATCAAAACCCCCAGGGGCTCCGGCAGCGAGGGATCCGTCTCGCCTAAGGGCACCAGCAGCCAGGAGCCCAGGCCCGCGGAATTGAGCCAGGTGCGGCTGGCTGCAGGGATCTGTTCCTGGGCAAGCTGAAGGGGCTTTGTTGCCTGCAGCGCAGCGGCCAGCAAGGGATCCTGCCGATTGATCTCAGTGGGGCCGCTGGGGCAGAACTCGGGGGCGGCGGCAAAGGGCGGCTGCAAGCGGGCCCGGCTCTCCCCCGGCTGCCAACTGACCACCAGCGCCAAAGGGATCCGGAAGAGTTGGGCCGCCTGTTGGGCGGTGGTGGTGTAGAGAGCAGCAGGGGTGGCCAGGTTTTGCAAAGTCAGACAAGTGGCGATCAGGCCGCTGAGCAAGTGCTCTTGCCGTTCCTGCCGTTGTTGAGACCGAAGTTGCCGCAGGAGCAATCCCACTTGTTGGGCAGTCCCGCGCAGCAGTTGCCGTTCTTCTCGGCTCCAAGCCCTTGGCCGCGGGTGGAGCACTAGGATCAGCCCTTCGGGGGTGGCCGTGCCGCTGGCGCCGGTATGAGTCAGCATGAGGGAGCGCACCCCCAAAGGGGCCAGTTCTTGCCGCCAGGAGAGCAGGCGCAGATCCTGGTCGTAGTTTTCCGCCGCCACCACTTCGCTGCGCAGCAGATCCTGCCAGTCTTGCTCGCTTAAGGGGCTGAACTGCGGCGGCAGAGCTTGCTTGCCCTCGCTGCGGTACTCGGAGAAGAGGCGAGGGCTCGGCCTATCGGGATCCACCGTCAGGACGGCCACCGCACCGGCTTGCAGGCGCTGGCCCAGGCCAACCACCGCTTGCTGGAGAGCCTGCGGCAGCTCCGCCGGGTTGTAAAGCGAACGGCCCACCTGCTGCACAAACTCTTGGTCGTCGGCCAACTGGCGGATGCGGCGATCCAGATTTTCCAGGGGGGCAGCAAAGGCCAGCCCATTGGCGGCGGCGGCCACTAACTGTCGCTCGGCGGCTTGCCAGGTGCGGGGCACATCCGATTGCACCCAGATAAACCCCAGCAGGTCTTTCTCCAGCAAGATGGGGGCGGCCAAGGCCGCCTGGGCCCGCAACTGCTGCATCAGCTTGAGGGGGATCTCGGAGCGGGTCGTCCCTGTGCCGCCTACCACCACCTGGCCATCGGCGAGGGTGTAGTACATATCTCCCAACTCCCGCAGCGAAAGGCCGCCATCTCCTGTCGGCGTCGCCCCGGCTTTGGCCCCTTTGGCAGTGGGGGCAGGGGTGGGCGGCTGGCTGGCCCTAGCGGCGCTTCCATGGGAAACAAACCGCCCCTGGCTGCGCTCGTGCCAGTACACCTGAATATGGACGGCGCCCAGGAACGTCTGCAGCTCCTGCCTCACCAGGCTGACCCGTTCCTGCAGGGATCCCGCCTGGCACATCGCCGTTCCCAGCCTCAGGAGCGAATCCTCAAGGCGTTTTTCGGTCTGCTGCCTCCAGGCGTTTTCCAGCTCTTGCAAAGAGGCGGCCAACTGGCCCAGCAAAATCCCCAGGAGCGCCTTCTCTTCCTCGCGAGTGGTGATGCCCCACACCTGGGATCCCAGCATCAGGATCCCCAGGCAGCGCCGCCGCCCTACTGCTGAGAAGGGGTAGATGAAGCAGCCTTGGATCCCGCCCAGCCGCTTGGCTTCCCGCTGCCAAAGGCCCATGCGCGGCTCCTGGGAAAGATCGGGCACGCTGATGGGTCGCTGCTCGATCACCACCTGCTCCAAGATCTCCCCCGGCTGCAGGGGATACGGAGCTCGCAAGAGCGCTTGATCGTCTTCAAGCAGGGTCACCCCCCCTTGGCCCACCAACTGGTGATTGGCATAGTCGTAGAGGGCAAGCCAGATCAGCGGCGCCCCAAACACCGCCCTGACATACTCCAGCGTGAGCTGAATGAGGGCATTGGCATCGCTCTGCTCCCGCATCTGTTGCAAGGTTGCTTGCAGAGCTACCAAGGGAGATAGGAACCCAGCTCTATCGGAATAAGGGGGAACAGACGGAACCATACCTGTGTGGATCTATTCCGCAGGTTAGCTAAAAAACCTTCTCAACTCTTCCCCCTCTTTGCCAAAGAGCTTGCCAAAGAGTCATGAAAAGAGCTTGCACTTGCTGGGAATAACTATAACCCCCCGATGAGGAGCTGGGTAGCAACAGGGGCAGCCAGGGCCTGCAGGTATTTAGGAAGGCTTTACCACTGGGATTCCCCGCAACTTGTGAGTGTGGGTCACCAAGCTTTGGACAAAGTGCTGGAAGCGCTGTTGTAGCCTCTCGTCTTTGGGATTGCCTTGCTCGTCAAAAGCGCTCCAAGCCCGACCAATGGCAATCTGCTCCGGGATCGCCCAGCCATGCACCCAACGCACAATTAAACGCATCTGGTTTAGGGTATTGCTGTTGCTCTCACCGCCCAAAACGCTGATCAGCCCGAAGACCTTGCCCTCCAGGTGTTCAAAGCTCAAGAGATCGAGAGCATTCTTCAGGCTGCCGCTGATGCCGCCGTGGTACTCAGGGCTGGCCAGGATGATCCCGTCCGCCTGCTTCATTGTTGCCTGCAAGACCGCCACGTCGGGATAATCCGCGTAAGATTCTGAGCCATCCGCAAACGGCAGCTTCATCTGCCGCAGATCGAGGATGTGCAGGGGGATCCCCAACTTCTCAAACTCGCGCCGCGCCACCTCCAGCGCCTGATAAGTCAAAGAATTGGGCCGCAGGCTGCCGCCGATGGCCACGAAACGCGCCAAAGGGGCTTCAGTCATGACGGCTTGAGAATCGACAGTAGGGGCTTGCAGGGTTGAAGGAGACATAAGCCAGGCTCCTGAGCAGAAGTTAGTTACGTTTCAAACAATCATAACTCATACCAACTCCGTGTTGTAAAGATTTCTTTAGCTGTATTGCTGCATAGGGCTGACGCATTGCCGAGGCGTCGCGTGGCGAGAACAGCCGGATTCCTACCCAGAACTGGGGATCTGGGGCCAACGGATCACCTGCAGCAGGTTGGAAAAATCATCTCGCCAGAGGGGATCCCCGGCTTGGGGCAGCAGGGGCTGCCAGGGATCCTGGTCTTGCCAGCCGCCAGGGCTTTTGGCCATCAGCACCCAACGGGAGGGAGCCAGCCCTGCCCGGCGTTGGGCGGCGGTGAGCTCTTCATGGGCTTGATGCCAGGCAGGAAGCCGCAATTCTCTCGCCAAGGCGGCCAACACTGGCGCCAAGTCCAGGTGGCGGTTGGTGACGTTAAAGAGCAGCCAGCCCTGGGGCTTGAGCTTGCTGAGGTAGAGGGTCAGGGCCTCCTGGGTGAGCAGATGCACCGGCACAGCGTCAGAGCTGAAGGCGTCCATCACCATCAGGTCGTAGCTGCCATCTGGGATCCCTTGCAGGCGGAGGCGGGCATCGCCCAAGATCACCCGCACCTGCGCCCGCCTGCTGGCCCAATCGAGATAGGGGAAGTAGCGGCCCGCCCAGTCGGCCACGGTGGGATCCAGCTCGAAAAACGTCCACTCCTCTCCCGGCTCGGCATAGGCGGCCAACGTGCCGATCCCCAGCCCCAACACCGCAACCTGGGCTGGAGAAGAGCGCGGCTGAGCCCGCCACCGCTGGAACACCTGACCCACCGGCCCCTCTCGGGAAAAATAGGTGAGCGGCTCCAGGGCTTTTTGGGGATCCAGGTTTTGGCTGCCGTGCAGGGTGGTGCCGTGGAGCAGGCTGCGGAAGGATCCCTCCTCATTGCGGTATTCCACGATCCGGTTGAGGCCGAAGGCGCTGCGCTCCTTGGCCACTACCTGGAGCCCCGGCGGCAGCCAGGTTTGTCCCAGCAGCAAAACCAGCCCCACCCCCGTCCCCAGCCAGCCGAGCCTGCTGCGCCAGCCTCGGTTCCCGTCTTCTCCCATCAGGGCCAGCACCGCCACCCCCACGGCCAAGCCCACTGCGGCTCCGAGGCGAAATAACGCCTGGGGGTGAAAGCGCAGCAGCAGCAGGGGCAAGAGCAACCCCAGCCCCAGCCATAGGCCTAGCCGCCCTCCCCGGGTCGCCAACACCGCCAGCGACACCCCCAAGAGCAGGGGGTACTCCAGTAATGTCTCAAACACCTGCGGCGCCAGCAAAGCGGAGAACAGCCCTCCCAAGCTGCCTCCCACAGCCAGCCACAGGTAAAACTGCGTCAACTGCTGGGCCGGCGGACGAGATCTGGCCAACTGGCTGTGGCAGAACCAGCTCACCAGGCCAAAAGCCCCTAGATGCAGCAGCGACACCCAAAACCAAGGTCTCACCCAGCCTAGAACCTGGGCTCCTAGCGCTCCACAGGCCAGGAGAGCCGTCATCCCCAAAGCCAAGTCATTGGGGTAGAGGTCGCCGAAGGCCAGCATGAAGGTCACTAGGTAAATGCTCAGGGGGACGGCCCACAGCAGGGGCACCGCCGCCACATCGGTGGTCAAGAGGGTGGTGACCGCCACCAACAGGCCCGCGGGCAAAAAGGCCCACCCGGCCCAGCGGCCGCCCTCCCGCCAGCAGATAGGCCAGATCTCCGTCCTGCTGACGTCAATGGGATCCCCCAGAGCAGGAGCGGGCCTCTGGAAAGCCGCCCCCCGCCCTTTCAGCAGCAGCCCCACCCCACCCAGCAGCACCAGCGCCGCGACCAGGGCGTAGGATCCCGTCCACAGGTGGGTTTGCCCCGACAAAGACAACCGCGGCTCCAAGAGCAGCGGATAGCCCAGAAGCCCCGCTAGGCTGCCGGCATTGCTGGCCACGTAGAGCCCGTAGGGATCCCTTTTCACCCCTCCCACCCCCCGCTGCAGCAACGGCGTCGTCCCCGACAGGAGAACCAGGGGTACTCCCGCCCTCGCCGTCAAGTCAGCCAACAGAGCTAGGGAAGGGAAGACCCCTTCCAGTTGGCCAGGGATCCCGAACTCAAAGGGCAAAAACTTCAGCCCCGCCAGCAACAGAACCCCGTGCAGCAGCACGCCCAGGCTGGGATCGAGCCCTCGCCCCAGCCGGTCTGCCCACAGGTAGCCCAGCAGCAAAGCGAGCTGGAAAAAGACCAGGCAGGTATTCCAAACCAGGGGGGATCCCCCCCACAGCGGCAGCAGCAATTTGCCCACCAACAACTGTCCCCAAAAAAGGCAAAAGGCGCTGCCGAACAACGTGAGGCCAACCAGCAAAACCACAGCCGCGCCACCCCAACCCCTGGCTGTCAGTATGGCCTAGCCTTCCTGAGAAGCTTGGATGCTGGTGCTGGATTCAGCGGCGGATCCCAGCAGCCGTGAACCTCCGCCCGCCCGAGGGAAGTTGCAAACCCAGCTCAGCGGCTCATTACCTGTAGGGGAAAGCGTTCGGCTAACTCCCCCTCCACCTTGGGTAGCCATTCCTCTTGAAACACCCACACCTGGCCCTGCTGCACGCGGCCATCCGGGTTTTGCGTCAGCTCCAGCCAATAGACGAATTGCTCTCCCCGCAGCACCACGCCTTGAGTGGCCAGGGCAAGACTGTAGCCGGGATTGTTGGCCAGGGCTGCTGGGGCCGGGTAGCGGATCACCTCCACCGCCCGATCCAAATCGGCAGCGATCTCCGGCCCATAAACATCGCGAATCGCCTGAAAGAGGTCCTCTGCCGTCAGACCTTGCGGGCGAAAGAAGGTCATGCGCTCCGAGCGAATGGTCTCCCGATCCAGCGGGTTGATGATCCGTCCCGGCGGGGCCACCGAGGCCAAAAAGGTAAACCGGGATCCATCTGGCTCCACCCGCTGGATGTTTAGCGTCTCGCCCGGACGGGGCCGCAGTACCGGGTTGTCTCTTACCCAGGCAGCCACCTGATTTGGCGATTGTCCAGGGATCCCCCAGGCCGCCGATTGAAGGCCCGCCACTGCCCAGCAGGCTATGGTCAAACCAATCGCGTCGGCGGGACGCAGTCTTCTACCCTCGCGGGACAGAGTCCCTCCCCAGCTCGCGCCCAGGATCGGCCACGGATTGCAATGCACCTTCTCAATCCTCCGGACAAACAACACAAAATGCAAAACAAAAGGCAAAAATAATGTCCACAAAAAGCTAAAAGTTAACAGGCGGGTGTAGACGAGGCGACCTTTACCTCGGCGCGCACCGCGCTCTACCCATGTCTAGTGTATCTGGAGAGGGCAGCGGAACCGTTGCGCCTGAGCGCGAGCATTGCGGCCAATAGTGGCAAGGATGCTTTGGCAAGATCCCCAAATCTCCAGGGTCACATCCCGCAAAACGTAAAAGATACCTTAAGATTAACGGTAAGCAAATCTCACACGCATTAGGTCAGCACCTCAGGAGGTAACCGATGGCTCTCGTTCCCATGCGGACGCTGCTGGATCATGCCGCCGAACATGACTACGGCATTCCGGCTTTCAATGTCAACAACATGGAGCAGATCCAAGCAATCATGCAAGCTGCCCATGAAACCAACAGTCCGGTCATCCTGCAAGCCTCTCGAGGGGCGCGCAAGTATGCGGGCGAGCACTTTTTGCGCCACCTGATCCTGGCGGCGGTGGAAACCTATCCCCACATTCCCGTCGCCATGCACCAAGACCACGGCAACAGCCCCGCCACCTGCTACTCCGCCATCCGCAACGGCTTCACCAGCGTCATGATGGATGGATCCCTCAAAGAAGACGCCAAAACGCCGGCCAGCTATGAGTACAACGTGGCCGTCACTGCCGAGGTGGTGAAGGTGGCCCACGCTGTCGGCGTGAGCGTGGAAGGAGAACTGGGCTGCCTGGGATCCCTGGAGACGGGCCGCGGGGAAGCAGAAGATGGCCACGGCGCTGAAGGGGCCCTCAGCCACGACCAACTGCTCACCGACCCGGATCAAGCGGTGGACTTTGTGGAGCAAACCCAAGTGGATGCGCTGGCTGTAGCCATCGGCACCAGCCACGGCGCCTACAAGTTCTCCCGCAAGCCTACTGGCGACATTCTCGACATGGAGCGCATCGCCGAGATCCACCGCCGCCTGCCCAACACCCACCTGGTGATGCACGGTTCCTCCTCGGTGCCCAAGGAGCTCATCGACATCATCAACCAGTACGGCGGCTCCATTCCCGAGACCTATGGTGTGCCGCTGGAAGAAATTCAGCGGGGCATCAAAAACGGGGTGCGCAAAGTAAACATCGACACCGACAACCGCCTGGCCATCACGGCTGCGGTGCGCCGCGCCCTGGCCGAGAATCCGAAGGACTTTGATCCCCGCTCTTTCCTCAAGCCTTCCATCAAGGAAATGCAAAAAGTGTGCGCCGAGCGCTACATCGCCTTCGGCTGCGCTGGCCACGGCACCAAAGTTCCGGTGGTTACCCTGGATGAGATGGCGGCCAAGTATGCCTCCGGCGCCCTGTCGGCTCAGGTGAAGAAGACCATCGTGGTTTAGTCCTGGGGTCTGCCACCTGTAGTCTCAGCAGCTTCCAGCTCTTCTCTCCCCGTGGGGGAGGGAGTTGGCGGGCAAGGTCTCAGAAGAACCACAAGTAAAGGGATCCAAGCAAATGGATCCCTTTTTGCTTCGGAGGAACCTGGAGGCTTTTGGGCCGTTAAGCGGCCTTGGCCGAGGCCGGTTTTTCCGTTCCCACTTGACGGTTTAGCAACGCCAAAGTCAGGCGATCCAGCATTTCCAGGTCGAGCTCAGAGTAGCGCCGCTGAAAAAGTAGCTCGTTGATCTGGTTTTCTTG
>Ga0197142_1003493_pt1 | contig 13157 bp, 16 predicted proteins | sample GBS60_MetaG_FD_148614 | JGI IMG/M metagenome (GOLD analysis project Ga0197142, IMG submission 148614) | Sediment microbial communities from Great Boiling Springs, Gerlach, Nevada, United States - GBS 60_MetaG | ecosystem: Environmental > Aquatic > Thermal springs > Hot (42-90C) > Sediment... | reverse complement strand
TTTTCCCAAAGGGAAACTTGAGCAACTTTTACCACTATCTACGGACATAAACCTAGACCTTTCCTTAGCTTATTATCAAGCTATCTTGAAAACTAACCCTTCAGATAAGATCTACGAGGCGATAATACAGTCCTATGTGAAAATTGGCGAAACCCAAAGGGCATTAGAGCTGGTAAAGGAGTTTCAGACAAAGAATCCAAACGACCCAGAAACTTATTGGTTAAGATATCAGCTTTTAAAGACAGAATTCTTTTCTCAAAAGGATGAAAGTCAAAAAGAGAAGATAAAAGCCCAAATGGAAACTTTGCTTTCTGAATACGTAAGGCTTAAGCTAGATCAAGAGGTTTTGGTAAAGGTTTTCAAAGAGACAGAAAGTATGTATATGCCCAGGCTGGCTTACAGCACCTCAAAACTTTTGGCAATAAGAACTAAAGATCTTTTCTGGATAAAAAAAGCTTATCATTACTCCATTGCTTTTAAGGATTACACCACCGCCTGGGAATTGGTAAAAATCTTAGTGGAGAAAGAAGGCGAGTCTTGGGTTGAAGAGGCTACCAAAATAGGCTTCCTGGTAGGGGACACAAAAAAGGCTCTTGAGTACGCAAAGCTATTTTACGATAAATTACCTGCACAGGAGCGTATAAAGCTCGTAAAAGAAATAATAGACAGTCAGCTTACAGAGAAAAATTACCTCTCCTTTAGGGAAACCATGTTGGAGACTTTTCCCCTGTCCCCTGAGCAAAGACTTTACTTGGAAAAAGAGGTCATGAAAAGGGCACTTTGGGCAAAGGACTACGAAACACTTAAACAACTGATCCTGCATAACCTATACCTTAGCAGGACCTCAGAATACAGAATATTCCTCTTGGAGCTTGCCCTGGCAACCGGAGACCCAAAGTTTGCGAGGGATGTAGCGGAAAAAATACATATTGGAGGTGAAAATTGAAACTTATAATCCTTCTCTTTTGCCTACTTTCCTTTACCCATGCCAACTTAGAAGAAAGATACTATCGGCTACTTGTAAATACCTTTTTGGGGGCTAAGGACCTTGACAATGCGGTAAAGGTTCTCCAGGAGGCTGTGAAAAAATTTCCCAAGGATCCCAAATGGTGGGAACTATACGCACAGGTTTTGGTTTGGAGCAACAAAAATCAGGAGGCATTGGAAGCTTACTACGAAGGTTATAAGAAGACTAAAGACCCTAAGCTGGCTAAAAAAGCTTTTGAGCTTTCTCTTTCCTTTAACAGATTTGACATAGCCCGAGAACTTATGGACGTGGTAGAAACACCTTCGGAAGTTAGGGCGTACGTGTTTGAACAGTTGGGAGATGTGGAAAATCTTTTAAAGGCGTTGGACAGTAAAAAGACAAAAGAAAACTTGCTTAGAAAAGCTCAAATAGAATTTACCATCGGTAGAAAGGAAAAGGCAGAGGAGACGATCCTTGAATATTACAAACTATACGGGAAAGATCAAAATAGCGTAATGCTATTGGCAAACATCTACTACTCCCAAAAAGAGTTTGAAAAAGCTCTGAGAGTTTTAAAGGATTATTTGTCTGAGGCTAAGGAGGAAGAAGCTGAATTTTTTAGAACTTTAAGCGATCTTGGATGGATGCTTCAAGATTACGAAGTGGTCGCGTTTGCGTCAGAAAGGCTAATTAAACTCGGAAAAGCTGAAATTTCAGATTACGATCGCCTATCGGACATATACTTGAGAACGGATCCTAAGAAATCTCTATGGTATGCCCTTGAGGGCTATAAAAAATTTGACAATCTTTTCCTTCTGAAAAAGTCCATATTCTATGCTTTTTCCTCTGGGCTTTATCAAGACACTGCGAGAATATTCCAAGAGCACAGAGATAAACTTTTGGAAGATACGAACGCTATATATTCATACGTAATATCCATTCAAAACTTAGGAGAAAGAGCAGAAGCTCTAAAGGAGTTAGAAAACTTTACAAGAACACTCCAAGCTCCAGACCTAATAGCTTTGTATGTATATCTGCTGGTGGAAAACCAAGAAGTTAAAAAGCTTGAAAGAGCTTTGAAAGATTATTCGCAGTTTACAAGTTATCCACAAGTAGCTCAAGCTTTCGCCGTAGGTTATGTATCATTGCAAGAGGGGCAGAAGGCATTACACTACTATAGACTATCTGGCTCAGAGGACAGGCTCTTGCTTGCAGATATAAAATACACCTTGGGCTTGGAAGAGGAGGCAAGGGCTATAAGGTATGAAACATACAAAAATCTGATAAGGGACGAAGAGGTTTGGGAGGACAGGGAAAAGTTAAGGACATATCTATCCTTAGCTACAGAGTTTGAAAAGCCTGAAATATTTGAAAGGAAACTTCAAAGGGCAAAAGGTGTTCTTTCTGAGCCTGTTTGGAGAGAGATTTATCTTGTGTATTTGTTTTCAAAGGAGCAAAGGGAGAAGGCTTACAATGCTCATCGTCTGTATAAGTATTCTCTCAAGCCTTGGATGTGGCTCAACTTAGCCCTGTGGGAAGACAATAGGTATATGATGCTTAACCTTTTGGAAAAGATGCTGGAAAGCTTGCCTACAAGGGATAGAGTGCAAGCCTTGAAGCTTGTAGGACAGCCAAAAAGAGCATTGGAAGAGGCTTTTAAGGGCCTTGAAAAAAATCCTTACGACTACCAGCTGTATAAACAGTTCAGAGACTTAGTATTGGAAGAAGCTAACCAGATTAACTTTGAGGTAAGCAACATCAACAGAAAACAATACGGGGAGTTGGTGGAGACATTCAGCGTCAAGTTTAACACAGGTTATAGGAAATACCGCGTTGGCATTAACCTTTCGGCTTTCCAACCAACCTACAGGAAAAGGAGCGAAATTTTGAGGAAAGTAGGGGGATACTTAGGGGAATTTTACATGGAACAAAGGTTTCAAAGAGGACAGATCAGGTTAGCAGTAGGTCAGATGGAAAGGCTCAGAACGGTTCAAAACTTTATGTTTTATGGACAGAGATATTTGTTTTATGGGCTCAGTGCAGGCTTGGAGCTTGGATACAGGCGTCAAGCTAATGAATCTTTATACTTAACACTTGGGGGTATGAAAGACTATGCCAAGCTCAACTTGAATTTTAATCCTTTCAATCGCTTAGCCCTTTACTCTTCTGCTGAATACAGTCAATTCTATTCTCAAGATAAAAAGAAGCTTGGAGAAGGTTTTTATGCATATAATGAGGTTTCTTATAAGCTCAGAGTAGCTTACCCAGATTACACCCTTAGGCTCTTTTATACATTTGGAAACTACCAAGAGAAGAACACAGACAAAGGGGTTATAAAACAGCTTTCCCCCTTTCAAGTTTTCAGAGTTTTGCCAGAAAACTATTATTCCCTTGGTGCTGGTTTTTCCTTTGGCTATGAGCACAAACAATCTTACACTCGCTCTTGGAGACCTTTCTTTGACGCAAGTATAGGTTATACTTCTTCCGGAGGTGGTTTGGCACTATCTACGGAGGTTGGTATGGGAGGAGCGCTCTTTGGTCAAGACAACCTTTCTCTGAGCATTTCTGGAAGTCGGAACATAGGTGGTGTAGAAGACAAAATTATTAGACTTAATTTTATTTATAAGTTATTTTTCTAAAACCTACTGGTTTGCTTTACACTCATCAAAACACGTTTTACGTAATCCCAATTGTCCGCGTTCAAACCGTTGTATGCCTTTATAGCCATAACCCAATTACCAAACCTCTTGTAATTCTCATACAGAATTCTCGTCCCGATTTCTATATTTATGGCTGGATCATACAGTTGGTCTGGATCTGTAATACCGTATTCTTTCATTAAAGCTAAGTTGTGTTGATAATTTACCTGCATAAGCCCCCGATCTTCTGTTCCGTCTTTGTTTTTATTGTATGCCCTTGGGTTAAAACCGCTCTCCACACGGATGATGGCGCTTATAATTTCCTTTGGAATACCATACCTTAGGGAAGCTTTTTCTATCAAAGCATTCACATCTGCATAGTTTGCCCTTGTGGCATCCTCTTTGTCAAGAAAGTTATTTAAAACTTCTTCAAATCTTTCATTTTCTCTTTGGATATGTTCAGGTCTTGTAGTTTTTAACCAAAGATTATTCCATTCTATTCTCATATGTCTTGCCCTTACATTCACTGCATATGCCAAATATTTCCAGTCTATGATTTACTGGAGTAAAACCATGCTCCTCGCAAACTTGATCCTGCAGAGTCTCAATTTCTTGTTTGTAAAACTCTATTATTTTCCCACAGTTTATGCATATTAGGTGTTCGTGGTGTTGTTTTCCTACAACAAATTCGTAGATGGTTCTATTATTCAGTTTAATAACTTCCCTCACTGCACCAAAGTCCTGTAAAAGTTTTACCGTTCTGTAAATAGTAGAGCGAGAGGCTATGTTTTTATTTTGGGAAGAGATCCACCTAACCAAATCCTCTATTTCAAAATGCGTCCCATAGCTTGCTATCATGTCAATAATATCAAACCTTGACTTCGTTATTTTGTTTCCTTTGCTTTTTAAAAACCTCTCAAACTCCCTTTTAAGATCATTCAAAAGCGTTTGCATGTTCAAAAATATATATCAAATGAGTTTCATTTTCAATGAATTAATCTTCCCAGTATTCCTTGAAAGCTATCCATGTTTTTCGGATCCTCTCTTCCAGATTGTTCCACTCTTTCATATATTTTTTTCTTTTTAAACTTGCCCTTCTCAAAGTTTCACCAAACAGATCCTCTGCAGATTCTGGGAAATCTTCTAAATTGTTGTTCAAGATAGCCCCTGCGCACATACTTCCTGATAGAACGGCGTTGGCTATGCCCCCGCCTGTTATGGGATGACAAAAACCGCCCGCGTCACCAACCAGCATAACCCTTCCCTTGAGCACATCCAAAAGGCCCTCTGCAGGTATCCATCCTCCAGTTCTTTTTAAAGCTCTATCTTCAATAAAACCATTTTGAACAAGTTCGCCAATAAATATTCTCAAAGCTTCCATCACATTCATGCCGAAAGAAGGGTCTAAACCTACTCCTACGTTAGCAACGTCGCTTTTTGGGAAAAGCCATCCGTAGCCAGCGGGTATATAGTCTCTGAAAAATATAAGTAAATCCTCCGTGGGATGTCTCAGAGGTGCAGTTATCTGCGCGGTGGTTAAAAAGTGTTTTATATGTTTTCCTAAGAGTTTTGCAACTCTTGAACGAGGTCCATCCGCACCCACCAAAAGGTTAAAATCGACCAACACCTTCTCTCTACTGTCAATGTTTTCCAAAACTGCTGTTTTGTTATCAACACAAACAAACCTAGTTCTGAGTAAATAGGTAGCGCCATTCTCTGAGGCTAAAGAGTGTATTTTGTAATCAAACCGCTCCCTATTTAGAACAAACCCCGGGGAATCCATAGACACTATTTCCCCCCAAGGTGTGAAGTGGACCATTTTACTAACTTTCTGAGCGATAACCCCTTCATCAAAGAATTCACTAAATTGGTGATAAAGCTGTATGGGGACAAATTCAGCACACTGCACGGGAGAACCTATAACCCTCTTGAAATCCACCACAAGAACCTTTGCACCACCCCTTGCTAACTTGTATGCAGCTGTAGAACCAGCAGGCCCACCACCTACTATCAGCACATCACACTTTATCTTTCTCATTGATCATTTCTATTAACTTTTTGGAAGGTTTAAACCTTATAGTGTATCTTTCACCAATAAACATTTCAATGCCGTTTCTAGGATTTTTAACAAACGTGCCTTTTAGCTTTTTTAGCTTTAGAACACCAAAATTTCTCATCTCTATTCTTTTATGTTCAATAAGCACCTCTATAATACTATCAAGAATACATTCCAGTAGCTCTTTTGCTTTGCTCGTATCCAAGTTTAGCTCTTTAGATATCTTTTTGATCATTTGGCTTTTGTTCATCTCTTTTCCTCTATGTAGAATGTTCTTACTCTTTTGCCTCTACTTACGGCTACTGCTCTGTCCTCTACCCTGTAATAAACAATCTCGTCTGCTTCCACAAAATTAGGTCCTTCCTCAACCTTCGCATTTCCTATTAATTTAATCACTCCCTTTTTAAAGTCGTAATAAACCTTATCTGCCCTTGCTATTCTTTTGCCGTCCTGATAAAAAACCTTGCCTTCAGCCTCAGCTAACTTGGCCTTTCTGTTTTCATCCAGATGTATGACTACCTTGTCTGCGGTAAGTATTTCGTTAGCCCTCGTTATTTTTACGTTACCAGAGTATATTACAACATCCTTCTCGTAGGTCATCGTGTCTGCTTCACCCAAAATTGGTTGAGAGTGGGCTAAAACAAATACTAATATTAAAATGAAGAAGATTTTCATTGTAACCTCACTTTAGCCTTCTTAATTATAACCCTTAAAGGTTTAACCTGAAGTTGCCATCCCTTCCCTTCTACCGTGTGGGATTTATCCTGCAAAACAATCTCCCCATCTCCGTATGCTATTCCTTCTCTTAGCTTTACCTCTGCCTTTTGGGTGCTCATTGTTCCTTCTTTTGTATACAGCAATACATTACCTTCAAGAAGCCCTTCCCCCGAGAGCCTGTCTATCAGCGCCCTGTCTGCAATCAATATAGCGTCATCAGATCGAAATTTAGCTTGCTCTATAAATACTGTCTTGTCTTCAATCCTTGCCCTGCTACCCTCTACATACCACTCCACACCATTTTTACCAAAGACCTTGACGTTTATCCCTTCCAAAATACCTATTTCTTCCTTTTTAAGAGGTAGGGACTGATAATCTCTTATCCAAAGACTTGCCATATATGATCCATAAATCAGGGTAAGGGACAGTAGCATAATCTTTATCAAGTGAAATCCTCCAGTATTTTTTTCAGTTCTCCCTTTGTCCTTAGAATTAGCTCCGCTATCTCTCTAACTGCTCCCTCTCCACCTTTCTTTTTTGATACGTAAAGCGCATGCTTTTTTACCAACTCCGGCGCATCCCTTACAGTGGCTGGGAAACCAACCACTTTCAAAACAGGAATATCCAAATAATCGTCGCCCACAAATCCTACCTCTTTTGGCTTTAAGCCCTTTCTTTGCAACACTTCCTCCAACACCCTAAGTTTATCGTTTCTTCCCACATGCACCTCGCTTATACCCAGTTCTTCTAACCTCCTTATAAGAGCTTTGGATGACCTTCCGGATATAACCCCAACTTCAATACCTGCCTTTTGAAGAAGCTTTATCCCGAGTCCATCTCTCACATCAAACACTTTAATTTCCTCTCCATTTTCTGTATAATAAAGCCTTCCATCCGTTAGCACTCCATCCACGTCAAGAAGTAGCAGTTTTAAGCTTTCTAAAATACCTGAAAGTTTTTTAATTTTCATTCTGAGGTATATTTTAAATTCATATGGAGGTGGGGTCATGAAGGTATTTTTGATCTTGTTCCTTTTGTTACTCGGCAGTACAAAAGCAGACGAGTTTATAGAAGAGTTGCTTAGGAAGTTAGAAGAGAGGGGTAAAAAGGCGTGGTGGTGGGATGAAAGATGGTGGAACGAAGGCTACATTGAAAACGTGCCAAACTACGAGACAGTAGTTAGCTGGGTCTATTTACCAGTAAAAGATGCCCAAATGCCAGTTATGATAGCAAGACCTAAGAAGGAGGGTAAGTATCCGGGAGTTCTGTTTTTGCACGGTAGAAGGGGGCTTGATGAGCTTTTTCAACTTCATGCAAAACGCCTTGCCTCAAAGGGCTTTGTGGTTGTAGCACCGGACTTGTATAGCGGTAGGTTTATACCCCAATTTCCTAACGAGCATGATCCGATAATTGAAGACGATGCGGAAAAAGCTCTTGATTATCTTTTAAGTAGAGATGATATAAGTTCAAAAAAGGTTTGCGTTTATGGGCTTACGAGAGGAGGATATTACTCTCTAAGGTTGCTGGTTGCTAAAAATAGGCAAGGTAAGGATATAGTTTGCTTTGTTGGTTATTACCCTGTTTTACAAGATCCTAATCGCCCAGAGCCTATGCACATTTACGCCTATCATGAAGACGTCGAAAAGCTTAATATCCCCATACTCTTCTTGGTTGGAAGAGAAGAGCAGTATCAGAGGCTTAGACTTGTGCTAGTAGCTACAGAACATTTAAAGGCCAAGGGTAAAGACGTAACCCTTGTGGTATATCCGGGTGTGGGCAGGGGGTTTGACTTCAGAGATGGTGATAGAAGAAGATTTGCGGACGATCTGGCTGCAAAGGATGCCCTTATAAGATCTGCAAAGTTCATCAAGGCTAACATAGACAGAGCGAGCAAATAACTGTATAATTTTTATCATACCTTTTTCTCGGAGGTAAGGCATGAACCTTTACGAGTATGAAGCCTACGAAAAGATATTTAAAAAGTACGGTATACCTACACCTCGCTATGTATTTACAGATCACCTAAACGACCAAGTGGTTGAGTTTATAAACCAGCTAGGGAAATGTGTGGTAAAGTCCCAAGTTTTAGTGGGGAAAAGAGGAAAGGCTGGTGCGGTAAAGCTGTGTAATATACCTCAGGAAGGAATAGAGACGCTGGAGGCCCTTTTAAAGTATCCGGTTTATGGAGAAATGCCCGTGGGGGTAATAGTTAGCGAAAAGGCAAACATACTGAAAGAGCTTTATGCATCAATAACATACTCTACTGAAGTTAGGGCACCTGTTTTAACGCTCAGTTTGGAAGGCGGAATGGACATAGAAGAAGTTCCGCAGGAAAAGGTTAAAAGCTGGGTCATAGACCCAATAAAGGGCCTCTATCCACACATGGTAAGGAACTATCTTTTAGAGCTTGGTTTTCCACAAGAGTTTATGGGTGTCCTTAGAGAGCTTTCTGAGGTAATAGCAAACATGTGGAAAGCTTTCTGGGAAGCAGAAGCCAGGCTCTTGGAGATAAATCCATTGGCTATATGCGATGTGGGTGGAAAGCAAAAAGTTTTGGCTTTGGATGCAGTGGTTACAATAGATGATGATGCTTCTGTCCCTCCTGCAAAAATATACGGTCTGAGAACTGCGCTGAAAAGACCACCCACTGAAAGAGAAATAGAGGCATCCCTCATAGACAGGGATGACCACAGAGGTAAAGCTGGTTCTTATGTGGAAATGGATGGAGATATTGCTATGATGACCTTTGGGGGTGGGGGTTCTACCGTTACCATAGAGACAACCTATGCAGTGGGTTTAAAACCGGCTAACTTCACAGACATTGGGGGCAACCCTCCTGCGGAGAAAATGTATAAGATCACCAGAATAATCCTTTCTAAGCCAGGTATTAGGGGAGTATTGGTCTGTGGTGGAACAGCCAACAATACTAGAATAGACGTTACTTTGGGCGAAGGTGTGGCGAATGCCATAAGGGACCTTTATAAGGAGGGGAAGATAAATCCAAACTGGATATGGGTTGTAAGAAGAAACGGACCTGAGGCTGAAAAAGGTTTGAGAATGTTATACGAGGCTTTCAAAGAGTGTGGTGTAAAGGGGGAAATTTACGATTCTACATTGCCTTTAACAGAAGCACCTATAAGACTAAAGGAGCTTATAGAAAATTGCCAGAATCTATCTAAGGACGACGAAGCTTTAACTGAAGAACAAGCAAGCGATTTAGGCATATAAGGAGGCAAAAGATGAGCTGGACAAAAGGCACAGTTTATCTAAACGACAAAAGTAGGATAATAGTTATGGGCATAACTGGGAGAGAAGCCTCTCAGGTAGTTAGCGAATCTGAAGCACTCTATCCGGGCTTTGTGGTGGCAGGTGTGACTCCAGGAAAGGGAGGCTCTCAGGTAGCAGGTAAGCCAGTTTATAACACAGTCGGCGAGGCTCTAAAAACACACCCAGAAATAAACACTGGACTTGTTTATGTACCTCCCACTTCAGTTAAAGATGCGGTAATAGAGCTCGTAGATGCGGGGATAAAGGTTATATACATAGTTACAGAACACGTTCCCATAAGGGATACTGTATACTTTTATCACTACGCTAAAGAGAGAGGGGTTATCATAGTAGGCCCCACATCCTTAGGCTGTATGGTTCCAAGCATACCTACAAGGATAGGTGCCATAGGCGGGAAAAATCCTTCCATAGCCTATGCATCTGGTGGTCTTGTGATCCTTTCCAAATCTGGTGGTCTTACAACCACCACAGCGGAGATGTTCAAAAGAAGAGGATGGGGTGTTTATATGGCTTTAGCTCTTGGTGGGGACGTTATCTCCTGCACCACTTTTGCGGACGTTTTGGAAAAAATAGCGGATGATCCAAATGTGAAAGGGGTGATCATCCAAGGGGAAGTGGGCGGCTCTTACGAAGAAAAAGCTGCAGAAACTATACTAAGGCTATACAAAGAGGGGAAATGGAACAAACCTGTAGCAGCTTTTGTAGCAGGTAGATTTCAAGAAGGTTTAGAGGGAGTATCTTTTGGACATGCGGGGGCAATAGTGGAAAGAGGGAAGGGTAAAGCTACTGACAAAATAAAGATGTTCAACGAAGTTGGAAAAGAAACGGGACTTGTAAAAGTGGCAGAGTTTTACCACGACCTTGTACATTGCATAGAAGAGCTTGGTGTTCCAAGGGACTTTGAAGATACAACTCCCGGAGGAAAGGTAAGACCACTGTATACAACCATAGATGAAGAGAACTGTAAGTTTGTAGGATAATTAAGGGGGCGGTAACGCCCCATTTTTCCTTAACCATATTTATCCGAATATACCCATTTGAGTAGTTTTTTTGAGTTTGAGCTGAGAAGTTTCAACTATCCGAAGCCAAGCAAGAAGTTTTGAGAAAGAAATAAAGCTTAAAAGAGCCTTCCATTCCACCTGCGGGAGGCGGGACGGTTTTGTCAGGCGAAATGCTATATTAACACTCCCATTGTAATCCCTATCATATGTCCCACAAAAACACTTAAAAACTAATCCTTCTGCTTTACCTTCCTTACCACACTTGTGGCAAACTCTTGACGTATGTGCGGGATTTACTTTTATGACTTTTAAGTTGTAAAGCTTTGCCTTCTCTTCAAGCCTGCTTGCAAACCTTGAATAAAACCATTGGCTAAATCTTCTTAAAGCTTTCTTGTCTTTCCAATCGGGAACTTCTTTGAAGTTTAAATCTTCTATCACTATGGCTTGACAGTCGTAAACCTTTGTGTGTGCTATGATAAGATTTGTAAAAGTTTCAAGTATTTGTTTCCTTATCTGCTTTATCTTCCTCTGTCTTAGTTTTTGCTCAACAAACAAGTGTCTTAACCTTTCCCAAAGTCTTTCTTTCTCTTGCTTACAAGAAGTCTTCTTTATGGGTTTGACACTTTAAAGTGTAGTCTCTCTATTTTTCTTAACATTCGCGTTTTAAAAAACAAAGGTTTGGAGACTTTCTCTCCTTCTACCAACACCACAACTCCAAGCCTTTCTTCCGAAGGTGAAAGGTCTAAGGCTAATACTCTCTCTACTCCTCTTAACAGCTTCTCAAACACTTCTTTTCTTTCTATCTGACTTCTGATGATTTGTCCTGTTAGCTCAAGGACGTTTCTAAAAACTCTTGAAGGAACACCCTCAGGAGTAGGAAATTCTTTTTTCAAAATTCCCACAGCAGAGCCTCTTTGGGACAACAGCTTAAAACCTTTTTCGTTCCAAAGTTTTGGAATGTAGGAATTAACTTGGTTTTTAAAGACAGAGAAAAGCCTGTCAAGGTGGGGATAAATTCTCTGTGGAAGGGTTAGCTCATAGCTAAGAATTTGTTCTTTCATTCTTTAACTCCTATCCACATAGATAAACATAATGCAGTTTGAGTAGAAAATCAAAGAACAGCTGTTAGCCCTGGCGTGTATAATTTAAGATGTGAAGGCTGTAGGCACACGCTCTATACTAAAGCTTTTGGAGGGCAAAGAGGAAGCTCAAAAAATAGAGCAAGAGCTCAAAAAATTGGAGAAGAAAAAGCAGAAGGTCTATGTATCAAACTACACCCTTTTGGAGTTGGCTTACCTTCTTGAGTTTAGCTATGGACTTGAGAGGGAAAGGATAGGAAAGATCCTAAGAACAATACTGGAAGACCCACTTTTTAAGGTGGAGGAAGGGGGGCTTTGGAAAGAAGCCCTTGAGTTATACCTGAAGGGAGAAGACCTTTTGACAGCGCTAAAGAAAGCTCAATACAGAAATAACGGCGTGGAAGATGAGCTCAGTTAAAGTAAAATTCTGCGGTATTACAAGGGAAGAGGACCTAAGAAAAGCCATAGAACTCAGTGTTGATTATGTGGGCTTTATCATGTATCCAAAAAGTCCCCGCTGGGTAGGTTGGGAAAAACTAAAGCATTTTTTAAGTCTTTCGGAGAGAGTTAAAAAAGTTGTAGTTTTTGTAAATCCATCTTACCAAGAAGTGGAACAAGCCTTAAGCATGGGTGCGGATTTTGTTCAACTTCACGGAGAAGAAAGCTTTGAATTTGCTAAGGTTATAGGCTTAGATAAGGTTATAAAAGCCCTTAGAGTTAAGGACAGCATTTTTGTAGATGACGCTTGGAAAAAAGCGCATGCCATACTTTTGGACACTTACTCAGAAAAGGCTTACGGTGGCACCGGAGAGAGCTTTGATTGGAAAATAGCCAAGTCTGTGGTGGATGCTGGCTTTAAAGTTTTTTTGTCTGGTGGGCTAAACCCGGAGAACGTATCCTATGCTATAAGGCTTGTGAAACCTTATGCGGTGGATGTATCCTCTGGAATAGAGTCCTCTCCAGGCATAAAAGATCAAAGAAAGATGGAGGAATTTATCCATGCAGTTAAAAACGCACTTAAAGATTGATCAAAATCTAAGCGGTAAGCCAGTGGAACTAAGAGAAGGTTATGCGGTGGTAGTCCTTGAAACAAAGGAAAACATGGTAGCAGATGAGAAAGGACTCATACATGGCGGTTTCATCTTTAGCCTTGCAGATTACTGCGCTATGCTGGCTGTAAATGAGCCTACGGTTGTGTTAGCATCTGCAAAGGTGGATTTCAGAAAACCTGTAGTTTTAGGAGACGTGCTCAAGGCTGAAGGAAAGGTTGTAAAATCAGAAGGAAAAAAGAGGTGGGTTGAAGTAAAAGTCTTCAGAAACCTGAACTTAGTCTTTGAAGGAGAATTCCTATGCGTTATTCCAGAAAAACACGTGCTGAGCTTGTTTGAAAATCCCTAATCGGGACGTCCT
>Ga0197142_1003492_pt1 | contig 13158 bp, 14 predicted proteins | sample GBS60_MetaG_FD_148614 | JGI IMG/M metagenome (GOLD analysis project Ga0197142, IMG submission 148614) | Sediment microbial communities from Great Boiling Springs, Gerlach, Nevada, United States - GBS 60_MetaG | ecosystem: Environmental > Aquatic > Thermal springs > Hot (42-90C) > Sediment... | reverse complement strand
AGGGGGGAAAGCGGGGGTCATGGAAGGCCGCCGCCTGGGCCATCTCCTGCACCGCCTGGGCCAGGGGCCGGACGGCCTCCAGGTACCCGATGCAGCCCCGAAGGCGGCCGTGCCGGTGCAGGGTGACAAAGACGCCCCGGGGCTCCAGAAGGGCCGGGGGCAGGGGGGCGGGGAGTTCCGGGGCCCGCCCCTCCAGGCCCGCGGCGATACTGTCCCGGGCGATCTGAAAGAGCAGGCGCTGTTCCGTCGGGGAAAGGGGCATCTCGGCTCCGCCTACGCATAGGGGACCCAGGGGCACAGAACCCCGGGAGACCGGGAATTCCCCCTCATTTAATCAGATTTGGAAGGCGTGTCAATGGCCTCCGCCGGACCCTCCGCCGCCTCCCTCCCCCGCCCGCCCTTGCATCCGCGGCGGCAAAGGGGTACATTTTCCGGAGAAAACCGTCGTCTCCCAGGAAGCATGCAGACCTACCCCCTCTTCGCCATTCTGACCGGCCGCCCCGTCCTGGTGGTGGGCGGGGGGGCAGTGGGGGAGCGCAAGGTTCTGGACCTGCTGGCCGCTGGGGCCCGGGTGACGGTGGTGAGCCGGGAGTTCACCCCCCGCCTCAGGGAGCTGGCCGCCCGGGGCGAGATCCAGGCCGTGGCGGGGGACTTTCACCCCGCTCAGGTGGCGGGCATGGCCCTGGTGGTGGGGGCCACGGACGACCCCGAGGTCAACGCCCGGGTGAGCCAGGCGGCCCAGGCGGCCAATATCTGGGTCAACATCGTGGATGCGCCGGAGCTGTGCACCTTCATCGTGCCGGCCCAGGTACGCCGGGGGGAGCTCACCCTGGCGGTGAGCACCGGCGGCGCCAGCCCCGCGGTGGCCCGGCGCCTCAGGGAGACCCTGGAGCGCACCTTCGGGCCCGAATACGGGCCCTATCTGGCCCTGCTCCGGGCGGTGCGGGAGCGGATCCTGAGGATCCGCCGGGGCCATCCGGAGAATGCCGCGATCTTCCATCGCCTGGCGGACAGTCCGCTCCTGGAGGCGGTGGCCCGGGGGGATCTCCCGGCAGTGATAGCCCTCCTGGCCGCGGGGCTGGAAGGGGTGATGGCCCGGGCAGAGCTGACGGAGCTGGTCCGGGAGGCCCTGGGCGGGACGGCCCCCAAGGAGAGTCCGGACCCCTGACCCTCTGCCGGCGCCGGCCGGCGCCCGGACCGGAGGGATCCCTGATGGCTGGCAGCCCTGGCATCGAGGGGCAGATATGAGCCCGGCGCCAAGCTGTGGGGGAAAGGGCCGGGGGCCCCGAGGATCCCTCGGCCTCAGTCTCCGGGCAATGCGTTCCGAACCAATCCTTCCCCGGGGGGGAAAGCGGGCGGGGGCGGCGCGCCGGGAGGTCTACCCTGACGCCGGGGGCCCTCCGGTCCTGAGACCTCCCATCTTATCCGGCCGGGGGGAGGCCCTGCGGGGCCCCTGGAGCCCGGGCCGGCCGCCCGTAGGGGGCGTTTCCTGAGATGGCCGCCATTCTTCTTGCCCTCACGCTCGTGGCCTACTTCGGCGGCACCGCCGCCTATCTGGCCTATGTCTTCGCCCAGCGGGAGGGGTTCTCCCGGGCAGGGGCGGTGTGTCTGGCGGCGGGCTGGCTGGCGCACACCGGTGACATCCTGCGCCGCACCCTCATGGAGGGCCGGCTGCCCATGGCCACTCCAGGGGAGGCCCTGTTCATCTTCGGCTGGACCCTCACCGCCATCTTTCTCCTCCTCACCTGGCGCTCCCCCATCCGCATCCTGGGGGCCCTGGTGGCTCCATGTGCCGCCCTGCTGGCCACTGCCGTCTGGCTCCTGCCCCCCCGGCCGGGGCGTGTGTCGCCCCTGTTGCAGGGCTTCTGGCTGCACCTGCACGTCGTTCTGGCCCTTTTGGGCACCGCCGCCCTCACCCTGGCCGGCCTGGGGGGGCTCCTTTATCTCCTTCAGGAGCGCCAGCTGAAACAGAAGAGGTTCGGCTTCTTTTACCGGCGGCTGCCCTCCCTGACCCAGCTGGACACCCTGAATCACTGGTGCCTGACTTTGGGCTTCCCCCTCCTCACCTTGGGGATCATCACCGGCTCCCTCTATGCCCAGCTCGCCCTGGGGCGGTTCTTCAACTGGGACCCCAAGGAGGTCCTCACCCTCATCGCCTGGCTCATTTACGCCGTGCTCCTGCATGAGCGGCTCACCGTGGGCTGGCGGGGGCGGCGGGCGGCCTGGCTGGCCCTGGGGGGCCTGGGGGTCATGGCCGCGGCCTTTGTGGGAGCCAGCCTCTGGTTTTCCGGTTACCACAGTTTCGGGAGTTTCAGGACGCCATGAACCTGGTGCTGGTGGGGCTCAATCACAGAACCGCCCCGGTGGAGCTCCGGGAAAAACTCTGCGGGCTCTTCCCCGACCCCGAGTCCGCCTACCGGCGTCTCAAGTCCCTGCCGGAGATCTCCGAAGTGCTCTACTATACCACCTGCAACCGGGTGGAGGTCCTGGCGGTGGCCCCGGAGGCGGAGGCTGCCATCCGGGCCCTGACCGGGTTTCTGGCCAGCCACTCGGAGGTGGCCGGGCAGGATCTGGAGACCGCCCTCTACGTGCATGAAAACGAGGCCGCGGTGCGCCACCTCTTCCGGGTGGCCGCCAGCCTGGATGCCCTGGTGGTGGGGGAGCCTCAGATCCTGGGGCAGGTGAAGGCGGCCTACCGCCAGGCCACCGAGCAGGAGGCCACCGGCCCCATCCTCAACCGCCTGCTGCACAAGACCTTTTCGGTGGCCAAGAAGGTGCGCACCGAAACGGGCATCGGCGACCATGCGGTGAGCGTCAGCTACGCCGCGGTGAGCCTGGGGAAGAAGATCTTCGGGGAGCTCACCGGGAAAACCGTCCTCCTCATCGGGGCCGGGGAGATGGCGGAGCTGGCCCTGGAGCACCTGCGCCGCCAGGGCGTGGCCCAAATCATCATCGCCAACCGCACCCTCAGCCGGGCCGTGCGCCTGGCGGAACGCTTCCGGGGCCGGGCCGTGCCCCTGGAGGAGCTGCCGGAGGCCCTGCTGGCCTGCGACATCCTCATCAGCTCCACCGGCGCCGAAGGCTACGTCCTCACCAAAGAGCAGGTGCGCACCGCCATGCGCCGCCGACGCCAGCGGCCCCTCTTCCTCATCGACATCGCCGTGCCCAGGGATCTGGACCCCCGCATCAACGACCTGGAAAACGTTTATCTTTACAACATCGACGATTTGAAGGAGGTGGTGGAGACCAACATGCAGCGCCGCCAGCAGGCCGCGGTCCAGGCGGAGGGGCTGGTGGCCGCGGAGACCCTGAAATTCATGGACTGGCTCAAGACCCTGGGGGTCTTTCCCACCATCATCGCCCTGCAGGAGAAGGCCCGGGCCATTTGCCGCCAGGAGCTGAAAAAGACCTTAAGCCACCTGGGGCCCCTCACCCCCCACCAGCAGGAGGCCCTGGAGATCCTTACCCGCTCGGTGGCCGCCAAGCTCCTCCATGACCCCATCATGTTCCTCAAGCGCAATCACCACAGCCGCCGGGCCGCGGCGGAAATCACCCTGGTGCGCCGCCTCTTCAACCTGGACCCCGAGGAGGAGGTTGCCCTCCCCTCCCAGGCGGAGGCGGAGTGAGGCCCCGGGCCCCTATTGACCCGGTCAAGGGGGCAGGTTACCTTTTAAGCAGCGGACGGCTGACAGCACCCGGATTTTCCCCGCCTGGCCCCAGAAGGGGGCCATTCCGGGGAGGCACAGCCGGGGGGAGGGGGGCGAGGGTGTCCGGCAGCGGGGGGTGTATGTCCAAAATTATCGACATCGAAGAGCGGCTGAAGCAGGAACAGAAAAAGAAGCTGCAGGTGGACCGCGCCAAAAAGGTGGAGATGGTGCGCAAAATCCTGCAGTGCACCCGCTGCCTGTCCCGCTGCGTCAAATGCGGCCTGCACTTTGAGACGGAGCAGATCTACAGGCGCTATCGGGGCTTCCGCTTCTGCGATTCCTGCCAGGAGGAGTACGAAGAGTTCGTGCGCCTGAAGCAGGAGGGGGCCCAGCCCCGTCACCCGTGGTTCAACCGCCAGTGGCGGCGCACCTGGGAGACCTGGCTGGCCTACCAGCAGGCCCTGAAGGAATACGGCGAATCCCCGGAATTCCTGGATCTGGTGCGGGAGGTGGAGTGGGACCGCTGAGGAGGCGGGGAGAGGGTGGACCCTCCCCCCGGACCGGCTTATTTGCCGGACACCCCCAGACGGTAGGCGTGCTGCAGAATCTCCATGGCGAAATCGAAGGCGCTCTGGCCGTCCATGGTGAATTCAAAGTGCGTCACCGAGCCGGTGAAGATCATCATCTTCAGCACGCCCTCGGGACGCTGCGCCACCGCGATCTCGCCTTTGGGTTCCAGGGTTTTGAAGGTGCGATGAACCATCTCGTTCCTCCCAGCCGGGTAAGTTTCCTGAATGCTCAACCTTAAACGAATTCCCCGGGAAATTCAACCTAATTCCACCCATGGCGCAGTCTGAGCCGGAATACGACCTCATCGTGGTGGGGGCCGGGCATGCCGGCTGCGAGGGGGCCCTGGCCGCGGTGCGCATGGGCCTGCGCGTCCTGCTCTTCAACCAGAACCTGGACACCACCGCCCATATGGCCTGCAACCCGGCGGTGGGCGGCCTGGCCAAGGGCCACCTGGTGAAGGAGATCGACGCCCTGGGCGGGGTGATGGGCTGGCTGGCGGACCAGACCGGCCTCCAGTTCCGCACCCTGAATCTCTCCAAGGGTCCGGCGGTGCGGGGCACCCGGGTGCAGTGCGACAAGCCCGCTTATCGCCTGGCCATGAAGCTCCACCTGGAGGCCCAGCCCCGTCTCCACCTCCGGGAGGCCACCGTCACCCGCCTGTGGGTGGAGGACGGCCGGGTGCGGGGGGTCCTGGACGCCTACGGCCTGTGTTACCGGGCCAAAGCGGTGCTCATCACCACCGGCACCTTCTTAAACGGCCTCATCCACATCGGCCCCACCAAGATCCCCGCGGGCCGGGCTGGGGAATTCGCCGCCGTGGAGCTGGCCCGGCACCTGAAGGAGCTGGGCTTCCGCATGGGCCGCATGAAAACGGGCACGCCCCCGCGCCTGAGGGCCGCCAGCATCGACTTTGCCGGCATGGCCCGCCTGGAGGGCGACCCCCGGCCCCGGCCCTTCTCCTGGCGCACCACCGCCCTGCCCGCCGAGCAGCTCGTCTGCCACGTCACCCACACCACCCCGGAGGTGCATGCGTTTCTCCGGCGCCACATCCGCCACTCCCCCCTGTACAGCGGCGAGATCACCGGGGTGAGCGCCCGTTACTGCCCCTCCATGGAAGACAAGGTGATGCGCTTCCCGGAAAAGGACCGCCACCCGGTGACCCTGGAGCCCGAAGGCCGGGACACCCAGGAGATCTACGCCAAGGGGCTGGGGAACTGCCTGCCGGTGGAGCTGCAGCTGGAGCTCTTCCGCCGGGTGCCGGGCCTGGAGCACTGCGAGGTCATGCGGCCGGCCTATGCCATCGAATACGACTACGTGGATCCCCTGCAGCTAAAGCCCACCCTGGAGACCAAGCTCATCCGCGGGCTTTATCTCGCCGGGCAGATCAACGGCACCTCCGGCTATGAGGAAGCCGCGGCCCAGGGGCTCTGGGCCGGGATCAACGCCGCCTGCCAGATCCAGGGGCGGCCGCCCTTCCTGCTGCACCGCTCCCAGGCCTACATGGCGGTCCTGGTGGACGACCTGGTCACCAAGGGCACCAAAGAGCCCTACCGGATGTTCACCTCCCGGGCGGAGTACCGGCTGCTCCTGCGGGAGGACAACGCCGATCAGCGCCTCTCCCGCCTGGGGTATGAGCTGGGGCTGGTGGACCGGGAGGCCCTGGAGCGCCTGGAGGAAAAGGAGCGCCTCCAGGCCGAGGAGGAGGCCCGCCTGGCCACCCGGCGGGTCTTCCCCACCCCCCAGGTGAACGCGGCGCTGGCGGCCCTGGGCACCACCCCCTTGAGCGAGCCCACCCCGGCCCTGAAGCTCCTGAAACGACCGGAAATCAGCCTCGCCACCCTCTACCGCCTCCTGGGGGAGGAGCCCCCGGTTCCGGAGGCGGTGGCGGAGCAGGTGGAGATCGCCTGCAAATACGACGGCTATCTCAAGCGCCAGGCGGAGACCGCCGCCAAGCTGGCCGCCTGGGAGGCCCGGGAGATCCCCGCATTCCTGGATTACGACCGCATTCCGGGGCTGTCCCACGAAGTGCGCCAGAAGCTGAAGGAGGTGCGGCCCCGGACCCTGGGGCAGGCCGCCCGCATCTCCGGCATCACCCCTGCCGCCTTAAGCCTCCTCCTGGTGTTTATCAAGCGCCTGAAGGGGCCCGATCCCGGCCCCCCCTCCCGGGAGGCGTAGGGCCTCGGGCTCTGGTTCCCGGCCTTGGGGAAGACGGGCAACCCCGGGCGGTTCTGCACGGGGCGGAAATCACCGCCAGAAAAAGAGGGGCTTGCCGGTCCTCACCGGGCCGCCATAAGCCCGGCCCGGGCCCGGGGGTGGGGCGCGGGTTCCAGGCCGGCAGCCCCCCACTCCCTGCCGGCCCGTGAACCCAGGCGGGGCCGGAATTCCCGGATTGCTCCGCCGGACCCGTCAACGGCCGGAGATGGGCTGGAGGCCGGAGTCTTGAGGGGTGGCCGTCACCGGGCCGAAGCCTTTCCTCCGCCCGCCAACCCCGGTCCGGTCCTCCTGCCCTCTGTCCCTGTGACACCGCAGGCGCCGGCGGCCTCCCGCCCCGGAGAAACCTTGTCCCGGGATGTTCAGGTCCTTTCCGGGGAATTTTCCAGACGCCCGTCCTTGAGGTGATAAATGACGTCGAAGCCCTCGATCATCCGGGGATCGTGGGTCACGGTGACGACGGCGGTCCGGTGTTCCCGGGCGATGCGCTTGAGGAGGGCCATCACCTTTTTCCCCCGGGCGGTATCCAGGGAGGCGGTGGGTTCGTCAGCCAGGATGAGTTTGGGACGGTTGGCCAAAGCCCGGGCAATGGCCACCCGCTGCTGCTCGCCGCCGGAGAGCAGGGCCGGCAGATAATCGGCCCGCGCGCTGATCTCCATGTACTCCAGCAGTTCCATCACCCGGGCCGCGGCCACCTTGGGCGCCGTGCCCACCAGGGTCAGGGGGAACAGCACGTTTTCCCGGGCCGTGAGAAAGGGGATCAGGTTGGCGGTCTGAAAAACAAACCCGATCTTTTCCCGGCGCAGGCGGCGCACATCCAGCCAGGTGGCACCGTCCCGGTAGATGGTCTGGCCGTCAAAGACCACGGTGCCGGAGGTGGGTTCCAAAATCAGGCTGATGCACAGGAGCAAGGTGGTTTTGCCGGAGCCCGAGGGGCCCATCAGGGCCACCAGCTCCCCGGCCTCCACGGTCAGGCTCACGCCGTCCAGGGCCCGCACCTCCAGATGCCCATGGCCGAAGACCTTGGTGATCCCCTGGACTTCCAGCAGCGCCATCACTGGCCCCCCAAAGCCAGCCCCGGCGGAGTCCGCAGCACCTGCCACACCCCCAGGACGCTGGCCAGAACGCCCCCCACCAGGGCCACCAGGAAGGTGAACATCGTATCCCCGGGGAGAAGCAGGATCTTGCGGGGGAAGAGGTCCACGATACTATAGATGAGGCCCAGCCCTATAAGAAAACTGCTCACGGTCATCAGGAGGGATTCCTCCAGGATCATGCGCACCACCGTCCAGTTGGGCGCGCCGATGAGCTTCATCACCGCGATGCTGCGGATCTTCTCCATGGTGAAGGTATAGATCACCAAGGAGATGATGACCACGGAGACGAGCAGGAGGAGGGTGCGGAAAAATAACAGCTGGGCGCTCATGCGGGCCAGACGGCCCCGGATCACCAGCTCCACCTCCTCCTGGGTGGTGAAGACCGACAGATAGAGCCAGTCCCGGATGTGGGTGGCCACCTGGACCCGGTCGGCTCCAGGCTCCAGCCTGACCAGCACGGCATTGATGATGTGGGTGTCCGGGGCCAGGTGGGGCAGGAGCCGCTCCACCTGGGCCGGGCTCACACCCTGGGCGGCCAGACTGCGGCGCTGACGCTCCCTTTGGTTGCGCACCTCTTCATTGTCCCGCTGGAAGAGGAACTCCTGGGCGTCGGCCAGGGAGAGGTATACCAGGGGTTCGCCATCCGTGGCCACCGCTTCCCGGGTGAGACCCACCACCGTGAAGGTATGCAGGCCCAAAGGCACCTTTTCTCCCACCCGCACCCCCAGTTTCTCATGGGCCACCATTTCATAGTGGGCCTGGGTAATGGGCCGGCCCCGGGTGAGCTCTCGCGGCCCTCCCAGACCGCCAAAGACCTCGTAGCCGATGATGCTGAACCGGCGGCTCACCCCTTTGATGGACCGCTCCACCGGATAGTAGATGAAGGGACTGGCCTGGGCCACGCCGGGGACCGCGGCGACGCTGTCCGCCAGGATTTCGGGGAGGCTGGACTGCTCATTGAAAGGACCCCCCCGGTCCCGTTCCACCACCCACAGATCCGGGCCGGTATGGGTGATGAGGGCGGTTCCTTCGAAGACATTGCCCCGGTAGACCCCGTTCATGGTCAGGACAATGGTGAACAGCAGGCCCACGCCGAGGACGGTGGCCAGGAAACGCCCTTTATGCAGCTTCAGGTCCCGGACGGCCAGATCCATTATCCGCCCTTGCCCTCCGGAGCTGCGGGTACCGGCCGGACCCGGCCGCCGGGCTTCAGGGTCCCGGGCTGGACCGCTACCAGGTCTCCTTCCTCCAGGCCGGCGAGCACCGCCACCCGGGTGCCGTCACTGATCCCCACCGTGACGGGCTGGAATATCAGGCGTCCCTGGGCCACCTTCAGAACACCGGCACCCTCCTGGCGGCTGAGGAGGCTGGTCACCGGCACCACGCAGGCCCGCTGACGCCCGGTGGCGATGGTGACCTCCGCCTCCTCTCCTATCACCAGCGGGTCGGGCAGGGTTTCCAGGGCCACATTCACCTCCATTTCCCGGGTGACAGGGTCCGCTTCCCGGCCAAGGCGGACCACCCGGCCCTGGTAGCGCCGTCCGGAGCGCAGGCGGATGGCGGCCGCCTGGCCTTCCTGCAGCTGGGCGATCTGGCTGGCGTCGATCCAGGCCGCCACCCAGATGAGGCCCAGGTCCACCATCTGGAAAATGGGGACGCCGGGAGAGACGGTGGTCCCCACCTCCGCTTTGCGCGCCGTGATCAGGCCGTCCATGGGGGCCAGGATGCGGGTATACTCCAGGAAGGCCTCCGACGCCCGCACCTCGGAGTCGGCCTGGGCCGCCTGGGCCGCCTGGGCCGCCACCTGGGCCCGGGCCGCCGCCGCTTCACTTTCCGCCAGCCGCAATTGCGCCCGGGTGATATCCATGGCCGCCTCGGAGATATAGCCCGGCCGGTAGACCTCTAAATCCCGCCGGTAATTGCTCTGAGCCAGCGCCAGGTTGGCCTGGGCTTTGCCCAGATCCGCCTGGGCCCGGAGCAATTCCCGCTGGGCCCGGTGACGCGCGGCCTGGGCCGCGGCTCTCCTGGCCTTGAGCTCGGCGGCATCCAGTTCTGCCAGCAGTTGGCCCTTGCTCACCCGGTCGCCCTGGTCGGCCAGAAGCCTCTCCACAATGCCGGTGATCTTGGCGCTCACTGTCACCGGCACCTTGGACTGCACCGTCCCCGGCCCTTTCACCCGTCCTTCCACCTCCTTCACTGTCACCCGCACCACCGGCACTGCAGGTCGGAAAAAGAGGAAGAAGGAGACCAGCTCCAGAACCACCGCCCCTGCGGCGGCCAGCCCCAGGGTCTTTTTTCCTCCTGGCACCCACCTCATGGTCCCTCCCCTGGACGGGGCCAAGGGGGCCCGGCTTCCCCGTCCTGGCCTCCGACCAGCTGCTTGACTTTGGCCCGGCCGATCTCATAAGTCACCCGGTAGCGGAGTTGCCCGAGGCGGGCCCGGGTGAGCTCCACCTCGGCGGTGAGCACATCCAGGCCGGTGGCCTTGCCCACCCGGTACAGAGCCAGGGCGCTGCGGTAGGCCTCCTCGCTGGCCGCCAGGTTCTGGCGGGCCGCGGCCACCCCCTGCCGGGCGTCCTCCATGATCTTCCAGGCGCTCAGGAGCTCCACCCGCAGGCTGTTCAAACGGTCCCGCTGTCTTTCCTGCGTCTGTCGATGCTGGGAGGCGGCCTTGGCCACCTGGGCCCGGGTGAGCCCGCCTTCAAACAGGGGAAATTCCATGAACACCCCGGCCAGCCATTCTTCCCGGGTGCCCCCTACGTCCCGGTGTCGCACTCCGGTGCTGCCCTGCAGGCTGATCTCAGGGAAATAACCGCCCCGGGCCGCCTGCAGGAGGGCCCGGCTCTGGGCCAGCTCCGTTTTCAGGCGCTTGATTTCGGGATTGGCGGTCTCCGCCTGGCGCCAGAGGTCGGCAAAATCCCCGGCCGGCTCCGTGGCCGGGGAAAATTTCCCCTGAATGTCCATCTCCGCCCCCTCCTCAGGACCGATGCTGCGGGCCAGGATCTCCCGGGCCAGGCGCATCGCACTGTGGGCCTCCGCCAGGCCCTGCTCCGCCTCCAAAAGCTGGGACCGGGCCTTGGCCACATCCACCTGGGTGATTTTCCCCGCCCGGAAAAAAGCCTCGGTGAGCTCTATGAAGGCCCGGCGCTCCTGCACCGCAGTTTCCGCCACCCGCACCCCCTCCTTGGCCTCCAGGAGGCGGTAGAAGGCCTCGGTGACCAAATAGGTCACCTCATCGGCGGCCCGGGCCACGTCGTACTCCTGGGCCTTGGCCCCCAGCAGGGCGGCCCGGGTGGCATAGTAGGTCTTCAGACCGTCAAAGATCAATTGTCTCCCGGTGAGGCTGGTGAGACCCTCCCGGCCGAAAAGCTTCTGAGTGGTGCCGGCCCCTCCCGGAGAGAGGCGGTTCGGATCCACCCTCTGATAATAAGAGATCAGGGTCACCCGGGGAAAGAATCTGGCCCGGGTCGCCTCATAATCCGCCGTCAGCTCCCGGATCCGTTCCCGGGCGGCCCCCAGGCCCGGGTTCTTGTCCCGGGCCAGCGCCAGGCACTCCGCCAGGGTCAGCGCCCGTTCAGCGGCGGCCCAGGTCCCGGGGACGGCAACCACCAAAACCAGCCACGCCACGGCCAACGACGGGAAGAGCACCAGGTCCTCCTTTCCTCACACCCCTCGGGGGCGGCGCCGGTCCCGCACCGGCGGCCATCCGGTCCGCGACCGGTCAGCGCCTTTCCGTGTTCCCCGGAAAACTTTTTCCCCGGCTGGGGGAAGGACCCCCCTGAGGCAGGACCATGTCCGTTTCCGGCAGGAGGGCGGCCCGGTCATAAATCCCCAGGATCATCCCCCGCAGCCGCCCCCCGCCCCGCCCCGAGCCGGGCCCGCTTTCCTGGATCTCGGGACGGACCAGGAACGGCAGGAGGAGCAGAAGGGCCAGGAGGAGGGCATAGCCCCAGGCCAGGCGGCGGCGCCGGCGGGCATCGGGCACCCAGCGGGCAAACAGCCCGGGGAGCATCCGCCAGTGCAGCACGAAATGCACCCCACCAGCGCCAGCAGGGCAAAGCCCAGGTAAAGGTGGAGCACCCCCCAGGCATGCCGGTCCAGACCGAGGAGGGTGAGGGTTACCTGCCGGCCATACGCCTGGGCGGCCTCCCGGCCGGGCAGAAGGACGTAGTTCATGAGAAACCCCAGGCCGGCGATGGCGGCCAGGAGCACGCCCAACAGGACATCGACGAGAAAGGTGAGGCGAAGCTGGTCCATAACCGCCGGATGACGCCCGAGGGAGGGGTCTGCTCCCTGCCCTCACTTAAAGGGCTCAAAAAGTTTTCCTCTGCCGCTGAGGCTGCCCGCATGGGTGGGTGAGGATCATCCCATGGGACACGGAAGAAAATGCTCAGGAAACCTGGCCAGCCGCCGCATCCCGCCCCCGGCTTGTGTCGCTCTCCCGGATCAGGGAGAAGGGAAGGAGAAGGAGGCGGCGGCGGACCGCCCGGTGGAGGACGTTCCCCTCCCGGGCTCCCTGCCGGTCCTGCTTCCGGGCAGCCTTCCCGAGGTCCAGCCAGGTTGCGCCCCTCCCGGGTCAAGGCCGGGGTCCAGTTCCCACCCTCTGAACCGGTAAACCCCCGGCAGGAACAAAAACGGCGCTCCGGTTTCAGAGCGCCGCAATTTTTCCGGGTGAATGAAAACCACCAGCCGGCTGGCGGCCGCAAGGCCCCCGCCTGGCCCCGCAGCTCTGGCGGATGTGGCTCTCCCGGAGCCGAAGCAAGCCGCCCCTCCTGTGGCGCCAAGGGCAGATTCCGGTCTCCCTCTCCCGGAACCTCCATCGCCGGAACCTGCCCAAGCTCCGGGTCCGTGTCCCCCAGGGCCGGGGAGAACCGCTGGCGGGGCAGCTCCCCGGCCCCCGGAATCCCCTGCTCACCCGGCGGTGGGGGTGGAAAGAGAGCAGGAATCACGGCCCCCCTTCCCAGCCACGCCCAAGGGGATTGCCGCAATGCGGGTCAGGCCTGACCTTTCCGGCCTTAATACCGGCCCCGGCTTTTCTGGTAGCGATCGTAGAGAAAGCCGCCCAGCACGCCGGCACCGCCGCCCACCGCGGCTCCCACCGCCGGAGAGCCGGCGGCCCAGCCGATAAGGGCGCCGCTGGAGGCGCCCACTGCGCCGCCGCTCAGCATCCGCTGCTCGGTGGAGCTCATGCCCGCACAGCCGCTGAGGAGCAAAATCCCTGCCAGGATAAAAATCAGGACCTGCTTCATGATTCACCTCCCCCGGGCTCCCGGATGCTCCCGGGGCCCCGTCCCTGCACATGGACAAGAGTGGGCGTCCGGAGGCCGGGCTGCCCCCCCCCTTCCTTCCCCTCCGCTGGTGGTCCCCCGTCATTCCTTGAGATCCTGGGGCCCTCTCACGGCCGGGAGGCCTGTCCCCCCGGGCTCCGGGAGATGCCGCCTCAGAAGCACTTCCAGGTCCGCCAGATTGCTCAAACGCCAGAGGTAGCCCAGCTTACCGACTCCGGGGCTTTTGCCCCAGTGGGTGCCATCCCGGGGAAACCCCTCACCCGCGGCCGGCAGGGCGGCCAGGGTCAGCCACAAGCCGGTCACCGGCTCATCGGGGCGCCTTGGCCGGGGCCGGGGCCTCCGGCG
>Ga0197142_1003491_pt1 | contig 13159 bp, 10 predicted proteins | sample GBS60_MetaG_FD_148614 | JGI IMG/M metagenome (GOLD analysis project Ga0197142, IMG submission 148614) | Sediment microbial communities from Great Boiling Springs, Gerlach, Nevada, United States - GBS 60_MetaG | ecosystem: Environmental > Aquatic > Thermal springs > Hot (42-90C) > Sediment... | reverse complement strand
ACTTTTGCTATTTCTGTCTTTCTGTTGCTTTTGAGGCATTTTACACACTTGTGCGGTTTTATTTTTATCGTTTTCATTTCTTTCACCTCCTTTCTTTTATTTTTTTGCCAGCTTTTTTTTTACTGGCACTATTTATTATAACAATTTTTTCGAAAAAAGTCAAAATTTTGAACAATTTTTCCTTTTAATTTTTTAACGGCATTTAGGGAGTATGAATGGGTAAAATTTTAAACTTAAAAAGGGATAAGAATGGTGAAGACTATGAATGGTAAGGATTATAAATGGTTAAAATTTTAACCTTAAATGGTAGAAAATTTAAACTTTGCAAAGTAAGATGATTGAAATGAGATTGGAATGAGATTGAATTAAGATAGCAAATTCAAAACCTCTTTGAGAGCTTTGAGACATTCAGGGCAAATCCATATCTCCCCTGTGCAAATAAAGCCTCTTTCATCAATATAAAAATCAATTTCATCAAATCTCGTTTTATATGTTAAAAGATGTTTTCCACGAAAATAGTGCCCCGCGTGGTATGCGCATATCGAACAGCAATCCTCAATTATCCTGAATTCTATTTTTCTCTTTCTCTTTCTGTTCATATCAATCAAGATCAAAAAGTTGCGAAAGTTTTGAAAGTGTATTAAGATTGTTCAGATTTTACTCTGTATTTGCCCCATCCCTGTCTTTCAAGAAATCCCATCTTCACAAGTTCCAAAACAAGGATTTTTACAGTGTTTCCGAACCTCTCTTTTGCTTCTTTCATTCTGAATTCTCCTTTCCCTTTTGCCCACTCCCAAAACAAGACAAACCTCTTGATTATTTTCCCTCTTTCTTTCAACATTTTGTTTCCCTCCTTTCTTTTTTTTCTTTTTTTTTATTTTATTTAAACCTTACAAAATAAAACCTGCCCCGTTTTGCCGTGCTATCTATCAGTAGCACGGGATTTTTATCAAAATCTACTATCTCCCAGCTTTTCCAGAACTCACTCGGTTCTTTGGTTTCCATCGGAATAGGAGCAATTGACAGTAAAAAGGTAAAATCATCTTCATTCAAATAAGATATAAGAATATGTGAATTAAGTAAATGTTCAACTTCTTTTCTATTGATCTTTCTTATTACAATAGAAAATCTGTCTCCATCGAGGTTTTTGAGTTTCTTTTCAATTGAAGAGAAAAAAGTTTTGACATCTGTAATTAATATTTGTGTTATTCTTTCATACATTAATTTATACCTCCTCAATTTACAGAATTAATAGTTTTTACTTCATCTTCATCTTTAATTTCTCCCCACAAGAAGATAAGAAAATAATTGCCATCTTTTTCTACTACTATCGTGTCTAAATCTTGAAACTCTCCCGTAAAATCAAGAGTTTGGATTGAGAACTTTTGCTCTACATCTTCTTTACTTTCTTTATCTGCAAGAAAAAAAAGTCTCACGGGAAATTTCTTTTCATTTTGTTTTTCTGAAAGCTTAATTAGTTCCCTGATAAACCACTCCCCAACTCTCCACACTTCGACCATTTGTTTCTCTTTCTTTAAATTAAACAAAGAAAAGTCTTTCAAAAAGATAAGCCTTTGTATCTCCATTTGCTTTCACCTCCTATATAAATTATAAAAACTTTTTATTTTAAAGTCAAAATTTTGAACAAGTTAAGGGATAAAAAAGATAGTAAATAGATAGAAAATAGATTGAAATTAGATTGAAAAGAGTTTGTTTTGCTTTATGAAACTTGCACTATAAGATGATAAACATAAGTTGTTCCTGTCCAGATTAATTCTGCTCTGACGATATTTATCTCCCCTCTCAACTCTCTTAATGCTTTTAGCCTTTGATTTACCGCAGTTTCTAAATTGGCTAAATTGCTATTTGCAAGAAAAATTACAAGATACATATTTAATATTGTAAGCTATTTTAAATCAAATAACTTAAATTAAATATAGATATATGGCTGACGCAAATATAGTTAAAAAACTTTTAAGTGAGAGTGTAGAGATAGTTGGAGAACTCAGAAGTTATGATGATTTAGATGACGCTTTAAGTTTTGCTGTTATCAAACTTGACACTTTTATTCCCCTGAAAGAATTAGAAGTATTTTTTGAAATCACTTTACCACAAGATACACAATATTATTTCGTTAATTTATCAGATGAATATTTTGTTTCCCAGATAAGAGAGATAAAAGAACAAGAAACAGGAAAGGTTTTAAGGTTCTGGAAAGAAGATAATAAACCCTTCGTTGTTGATCCAACTACTGCTAACTACAAAAAAGGAATGCCAAAATTTTATTGGTTAGACCCCCCTCTGCTTTCTGACCCTTCTGCTTATCTCAACTACTACGCAGGGAAAGCTCATCTTTCAACATCCATTTACTTTTATCCCATTCCTGACAAAGATTATAATTTTGTTCTTCTTTTGAAAATACTCCCTCTGAAACTAAATGGAGATTATCTCTTTCTCTCTGCTGTTGTGGAAAAATATTATCCAATTCTATTACATTTTTTAACTGCTGAACTTTTTAGAAAAGTTAAACGTTATGAAGAAGCAGATAGAGAAGAAGCAAAAGCATTACAATTTATAGCCACATATAAAAAAGCTTTCTCCTCCCCTTCCCCACCTATTATACCTTTAAAATTCAAATTGTTCAAAAGATTGTATGAAGGTTAAGGGATACCTCCCCCACCAACCTCCCGATTTAAATAAAGGTTTGAATGTGTAGAAAGAACAAAATTATAAATTCCTTCTTCTTGATGTTCTATTAATGTCCCGCTTGTTCCATCTTCTAACCTTACATATCTATCATAAACAGGTATATCATATTCTCCTACATCAATATAAACGCTATGAGAAGAACCCGTTGGGAAATTAAACATTCTTTCTATATCAGTATAAGGTATCCCATCTACATAATAAGTTCCTCCAAAGTTATTAAATATATATAATTCAGTTGTTAAGTTCATTTCAAGTCTGAGATAACTCGGATTTGAAAAAAGATATCTTTGAAAACTTTGTGTAAAAATCTCTTCGCCATTAAAAATCCATTTCACCATTCCCCCTTCTATTCTCCTATATCTAAAAGTATATCTAAATTGTGAAGGGAGAAATAGTGTTTTGGGAAAGGGAGAAGAAACAATAAATTCTTCAATTCCATTGCTGATAATAATATCTGCATTTCCACTCCCAGTTATGTTTATATCCAGTTCTACTTTATCTATTATTACTTCTTTTCCTCCTATTAACTTCCCCCTCATCTATTTTCCCCCATCGTATTCTATTTCAAATACTGGAAGCAAACCTTTTTCTATATCAATTTCAAAAAGAAATTTTACCCCTACCCCTCTTACTTGTGTGTAATTCCCTTCCTCTAAATTGAAACTTTCTTCTGTAATTTTTTCTTTAAAACCAATTGGCAAGTAAATATCAGGTTCATAAAAAGAATAGTTTGTTAAATAATTAATCTTTCTATCAATAAAAGGAAGAATTTTTATCTTACGAATATACTTATAATAAAGGCTTTCATCAAGAGAAGTGATAAAATAGAGCTTGCCTCTAAAAATATATTCTGGAAAGGATGAAAATCTGAAAATTATTAGATTGTAGTTCCCATCTTCCCTCCACACTTGCCTTATTAGGTATTGGTTTCCTACGAGGAACAGATTTTCATCTTTAAAGAAATCTATTTGTAAATTCTCATCTTTTATTGAAGCAAAAATAGGATTTTCAACAGTGAAAGAACCTAATGTTGAAATGAAATGTTTAACAGTTAAATCTCTGATGTATTCCCCCCGTATTGTATAAAACCCATTTTCATCACCCCAAAATAGACTATTTTTAACCCCCTGAATTCGAAATGGAGTTTTTAAAGCATATGAAAAAAGAGGAACAGGAACATATTGTATCACATTTCCATATTTCCTCTCTTCCAATTGATATATAATACTGTCGGTTATCAGAAAATTTTGATAAAGAAAATAAAAGGAATGGTAAGGTAAGACCGAAAAATTTTCAGGGAAAGTAAAAAAAGGAGTAGAAGGAGATGCAGGATTATAAAAAAAGATTTGCGGAGGAGCATTCATAAAACTTCTTGAAAAATATAAAACATTCTTCCCACTTTCTTCCCGAATTAAAAAAATTCTGTTTTTGAAAACTCCAAAATCTTTTACATTAGATATATTCAGCAAACTATCTGCAAAATCTGATATTCTCGTAAAGGATAAGTTAGGATTATAATAACGAATTAAATATTTTTCATTACCTATATTTATAGTGCCTATTTTGTTAATTGCAAGATGAAAGTTTGCGGAAAACAATCCTGAATTCAAATTAAATCTTTTAAGAATTCCATTATCAAAAACAAAAAATAGGAAAGGATTTTCATATTCAATTTGTATTATTCTCCCCCCAACTACTTCTTCCCCTAATTTCCTTACTGAAATAGGATAAAATTTTCCATCTTGAAAGAGACAATACCACGCTATAAAACCCTCGTTTCCATCCCAAGCTTTATCAATTGTTAAAACTCTTTTCTTTCTCCTACTTATTATCTCTTGTGCTACATCTCTCATTTCCAATATGATATAGATTTAGCTATTTTTCCTCTCTTTTCAATTTCTTTCAAATATTGTATGTGTTTCTGCAAAATCTCCGCAGGTATTTTTTCTATTGCTCGATAACCTAATTCTTCTAATAATACTCCAAGATATATCAGGTTCTTCTCATCATCTTCATCATATTTTATTTCTACACTTTTTAAATACTTCTTACCTCTACCTTTGCCTTTTATCCTATTTAAAGTATCGTTAAATGACATTATTACCCGCTCTTCTATCTTTTGTCCTAATTCCTTATCCCTTTCTTCTATTTTGCCTTTTAGATTGAAAAAGTAATGAAACCCATCTAAACCTTGTTCTCTCATCCTCTTTATCGTTGTTTTGTCTCGAAAGGATAAAATAGGTGGAATTCCTTCTAAACTATAAACAGGTCGCGGGAAAAATAAATCATAAACCTTTTGAACAAATGATTTTTCTGATGGAACACGTGAAATATTTGAAATTTGAGAGAAAAATTGATAGGAAAGCCTTTTGTAAAATCCGCTTAAATCTTGTGCCGTTCTCAATAGTGCCTCCATATTTTGTATTGCTTTTTGATCATCTGCCTTCTCTGTTTCCATCCTTTTCAAATGCTTATGAAAAGTCATTATCCCCTCTATGAGAGGAGAACTTAAAAGTTCTGGAACACCTAAACTACCTGCTCTTGTTGCCCATCCTAATAATCCCCCTATCACACCATTTCCAACCAAAACATTTGTTATCCATTTGTTTCCTGTTATTTCTCCAAAGTGTTCAGTTAAAAAACTAATCGTTTTCAATATTGTATTACGAGAAACAGGGTCGGAAAAACTATCTTGTATTTCAAAATCTTCATCATTTGAAAACACATCTGTTAGCAATTCGGTTAATCTCCCTAACTCTTTCATCATTATAAATGGTTGAACATTACGCATCCCTATTAGACTGCCATACACAGAAGAAATCGCAATTGCTGAAATCAAAGTGTCTAAACCCTTTATCTTCTCAACTGCATTTCCGAACAAAATTTTACCTATTCCTGTTGCAAAAGGTTTAAAAGCAGATACAAAAGTTGCATAGTTAGATGTAAAGAAGGCTGAAAGTAAATTAATTACATCCTCAACTTTTCTATCCCCTCTTATCCTGTAAAGAAAGAAATTTGGTTTCGCAAAATTTGTATCTGCTAATATGAAAGCGGATAAGAAATCTTTTACTACCTCTTTATCTACCTTATCTGGTAAGTTAGGGAAAATAGCTTTTACATATTCTTCTTTTGATGTAATTTGTTCTGCTATGTGTTTGATGGCTGTTTCGAAAGGTGCTCTTGTCAAAGAATAAAATTGTGATGTGAAAGACCGAAAAGGATATTCTGTCCTCAATTCTTCAAGCTCGGTCTTTATCAAACCTTTCCCTATACTTTTCAATGTATCTATAATAAGATTATTTACCACTTCAACTTTTGCCCCATTACCTAATCCTCTTAAACCTAACACGAAAGGAATAGCTATTGTATTTAGTGCACGAACAGGTATATTCCCCATCAACCATAACCTCTTTATAAAGTTCTGCGAAATAATATCTTCTTTTTGTCCTTGCAGAAGCTCTTCAATGAGATTTGAGTAAATTCGTGCGGTTGGAGACAATTGCTCGGCTTCTTTAAGAATTTCTCTCAAACGAACAAACGGAATTTTCATTCCATAGCTTTTCGAAAATAAATCTCTTTTTAGTAGTTCGGCAAAAACTTCATCTGATTTCCCTGTTATATATCCTTCCGCTTCTTTTTCTTTCTTTTTAGGCAATTCATAAACTACACCTTTTACAAAAAAATCATCTATCGTTGAACGAATATCTTCTAAAATTTCTTTTGAAATATTTGTTAAATCTTCCTCTGCTAATTTCTCTTTCAATATTGTTTCTACCCTTGCTGAAAACTTTCTTGTAGCAAAAAGATCACTTGTTTTCCCACCCTTTACCGCTACTATCTCATTTCCTTCTTCAATTAAAGTCTCTATGTCTTCTTCTATTTCGAATTTATTTGAATAAAGATTTCTTATTCTTCCATCTCTTGTTTTGTATTTGATAATGTATGGAATTGACCAAGTGGGTTTATATTCAGGTGCAAATGTGATTTGTTTTACTACCTTATAAGTTTCTCCTCCTATCTCTCTTTCTATTCCTTTTTCGGATAATTTATAAATTTCAACGGGAGTATTTCTTGCTGTGATAATAAACTCATCAAGATTTTCAACTAAACTATCTGCTGTTGTTATCTGATTTTGATTGTTTATCCTCACAAGGTATCTATCATCTCTGCTTTTGTGATTTAACGCAAGAAAAGATAAAAGTTTATTCTGATTTCTCAAATCGTAAATATACAAAGCTTGCTTTTCGACTTCTGTTAAACTTTCAAACCCTCTTGTATTTAATTTCTTTAAAAGACTATTTACATCTCGCAAAATTTTAACAACTTCTGGATTTTTATCTATGAATTGAACCGCATTTGCTAAACCTAATTTTGTTTTCTCCATATTCAAGACTAATAATGGAAAATACATTTGCTCATTGCTAATGCTATCTACAAAAAGTTCCAATGGATTTACTTTCTTTTGCTTTAATGCCTCTGTTATTATCTCTGATAATCTTTCGTTAAAAGTGATAATAGTTCTCCCACTCTCTTTACCTTTGTTCTTTATAAATTTCACATAAGCTTTTTCCACATCGAAAAATGGAGAAATAACATCCTTCTTTTCAAATCCCCAATATACACCCCCCACCCCTAATAAAAAATCAATTGCAGAAGTAGTTAAAGCTTCCCCTCTTGATGTTTCATAAATTGATTTGCCTATTAAAGAAGCTCCACCTACCCCCTGTAATGCTTTACCGATAGTTCGCAAAAGATGAGAAGGGATACGCTTTACAACTGATGATGAAAGTTCAAAAGCTAAACCTAATAACCCTCCACCATAACCTACTACGCCCATCTTCTCCTTGATGTCTTCCTCCTTTAAAAACACCTCGTATTCTTTCAATAATTCAGAAGCTATCTTGTCTGGTGAAGTCTTTGAATATAAAGCTAAATCTTCTACAACCGTTGCAAAAGCTATTTCCTGCCCTGCTGGAAAATTTTTAATGGAATTTAAAACCTTTTGCGTATGAAATGGAGACCATTCTTTACTTCCCCATTTTATTTTTCCTGTTGCCATCCCCCCTAATCCCAGTTCGTTATACCATAAAGTTCTTAAATACTTTTGTTCGTTTGGAGTAGATGAAAGATAGAATGCTCCCAAGAAGTTTTTCGCATTAGTGTCATTCGTTTCAATAACTTGTTTTATCAATCGTCTTAATTCTGTCTCTGTTAAAATCTGCTCTCTTTGCATTACTACCTCCCCCTTTTCTTTTCTTCTGGTTTTTCTTCTTCTATTTCTATTTCTTTTCTTTCTTCTTCTTTCTTTTCTTCTTTTCCTAACTTGAAAAATTTCTTGATAATTGGGAATAATGTTTTATCATCAGAAGTAGCAGGAATTGAACTTCTTTCAAGTGCTTCCCTCTGCTTTTTTAATTCTTCAACTTCACGAGATAGCTCTGCTATCCTTTTCTGATAATCTTCTTTTAACTTATTCGCTTGATTTTCTAACACCGCAGGATATTGATATTTAACTGCAAAATCAACTGCTTTCTTCATAAAAGCTGATGATAAATTTTGAAAAAGATTTAGCCTTTTTTCAATTGGTTTCAGATTATAAGAAAGAAATTCTGATACTGTCTTGGTGTATTCTCTAATTGAACGGTCTAAATCAGGCATTTCAATATCAGAGTATTTCAAATACTCTGCCACGTTTGCAACTTCTATCCCACGTGCTTTTGCAATTATTGAACCTTTCAAAAGCTTCTCTATCAATTTTTGCCTTTCTGAAAAAGGTAAATTATACTGCATATCCGCATAAAGAAGAATTCTATTGACTGTGTAAATGTCAGGATTATAAGCTTGTAGATATTTGTTCATCGCATATTGATGATACATTTGTGCAAGGAAAATTTGTCTCTGTGCTTCCCTTATTGTGTTAAAATATTCTCTCTCCGCAAGTCCTGCTAATCGTGCGTAAGCATCTGCATAAATTTTGTATAAGTTAGGTGGTATCGGCTCGCCCTGTGGCAATTCTTCTGGTAAAGCTAATTTTTTCAACTGATTGTCATCTTCCCCTGTTAATAAACTGTAAATAAGATAGAGAACTCCTCCCACTATCGGAAAGTAATACCAACGACTTTTTAACGCTTGTAAAATTTTTCCTTTTCCGCTTGGTATTTGAGCTTCCTCCCCGATTTTTATCCCCTCTAACTTTCCTTTATATCCTTCAAATACTTCCTCTAATTTTTTTGGATCTTTTAGTATTTCTTCTCTTGCTACGCTCCGACCTTCTTCAATCATTTTTTTTGTATATTCTTCATACGCTTTTCCTAATTTCTTTGTTCCAACTTTCTGTTTAAATGCACTTACATTTTCTTCTTTAAATAACTCTTTTAAATGTTTTGCTTCCACGCCATACTTTTCCGCTTGTGTAATATATACCTCCCTCATTGTTTCTACTTTTTTGAAATCATCTAATACATCTATTTGCTGAAAGAAATCTTTCGCTTCTGTTGGAAGAGCAGGTAAAATCTTTTTTAGTTCAGGAACCTTACCTAATTTTGGAACCTTCAACGTTGATGTCTTATCTTGCAAGATGAAACTTTCATTATTCATAACCTCTTTTGAAAGCTTAACTGCTAACAAACTTTTCTGAAAACCTGTTAATTCCTTATCTACCCTTACCACCCGCTTTAAATTCTTGCCTCTTTGTATATCTATATCTACTTTTAAGTTCTCTAATTCTTGAAGTTCTAACGCATAACGCCCTGGGTCAAATTGCTTATAATGTGCATAATACGGATTATGCTTAATTAACTCTAACACATCCTTTTCGCTTATGTGTATCCCCAATTCCATAACCTTCTTTTTCCCTTTTCTTTTTTCTTTTCTTTTTCTTCTCCTTTCCTTTTTCTTTTTTTACTCTTATTTAAATTTTAAATCTTATTTAAATCTTCTTCATAAATTTAGTTATTTCTTTTTTCAATGATGTAAATTCTCTTTCTAACTGCTCTTGATTTTCTCTGTTCTTCAAAAGTAAGCATAATACCACCTGCAATGCGTTTGTTTCATATTCCCTCTTTTCGTTATCCCCTTCTGCAAATGCTGTCAATAAATTTAAACTTTTTATATCTCCACGTAGAGCTCTTACTATATGCTTGACAATCTCGTTATATCCTGTATCCCCCACTGCAATTATCAAATCTCTCAAACCTCTCCCTCGTATAAACCTTGTTGAACTACTTTCGTAATTTAAAGCGTAATCTTTCAAAATATGAAGCAAAGCTTGAAAATCTACTTTCTTGAAAATTATTATCCTATCCGATAAAAAATATCCTACTATATCCCCATTGTATTCCAGAACTCCTATCTCATCAGGATAAGGATAATCAAATATCAAATGATATATTCCATCCTTCCTCCTCATTCTTGTTGCTGTTGTTGCTGCTGTTGCTGTTGTTGTTGAATTAAAAACGCACGCAAAACAGAAGCAGGAGGTATTCTTTCTAATAGAGCAGAAAGAGGTTTAGCTAATTCGGGATTTGACAATACTAAATATGCTATAATATCTAATCCCCGCTTGTTTTCTTCTTGTTCTCTGATTTCTTCTTCGGAAGGTTGTCTTAAAGTCTCCCTTGAAGTAAAACCAAACAAATACGAAAGTCTTTCAAGATAGTAAGTGTAATTCAATTGTGATGTAGCAGGTGGTATTTGAGAAACTACTGAAAGAAATTCAAGAAGGTTTTCTATCTGTTCTCTTCTATGCAATGTTTGTGTTATACCATCTACCCGAATGCCTATTTCCTCTTTGAGTATCAAAGCTAACTTTTCTTTCTCTTCTTCATTCACAAAATAACCCTCTATTATCTTGAAATCACCCCCTAAAATTTCCCTCAATTTATCTACTCTCTCATTTTGTATGATTAAAATCAAAAGCTTGTGAATTATCTTTTCTATAATCTCATTCTCTATCCTTATTGCTATACTGTCTAATACTGCTCCCGACTGCTGTGTTTTTATCATTACTTCGCGCGCCGTTGGTCTCCCCTTTGATGTAGGTAATCCCAAAATAAATTCAGTTAAAGCAGTTGCATTTTGGATTTCTTGCTGAAACAATTGTATAATTGGCATTACAGAAGGATTAAACTGCGATAATGTTGATACTTGAAAAAGTTTGTCAGGAGAATTTTTTGAAACAATAATAAAAGGTTCAAAACCCCGTTCTATCTTTGATGCAGTTTCCTCATCTAACTTTGTTTTATCAAATTCTATTATATGCCCCAAACTTAATACTATCCAATCCTCTATTAGTCTTATGAAAACATTTAAAGATTTCATCATTTCATATGAAACATCAAATAATGAATAACCATAACTCCCTTTGATAGGCTGATAAAGATGAGTATGAACAAGCGGTAATTCTCTATCCCAACTATCAAAAATTTCTACCTTCGCTATGTGTTGTCTATTTGCTATCAAAACCCTTAAATTTTCATATATTCTGTTATTGTTGTTAAAAGATAAATTACCGATAAACTCTAAAATCTCTACATAACCTTCTTTGAATTCATAATCCTTATAACTTTTTTGTAAAGTATCATCTGAATTTTCCGTTGTAGTAGGAACATTTGTCAATGGAAACTTTTCAAATTCTTTCATCTCTTGTAAGATAAAAGCTTCTTCAATCGGGATAAAATATCTCTTTATCATCCATCTTTTTAAAGATGAACTATCAATTATAACATCAAAAGGAGATAACGCTTTGAAGGAGGGAAAACTTTTAACTCTTATTTTTCCGCCTACTCTTGAAAATTTTCTTTCCCACGAACATTCTAATATTATCTCACCTGTTATTGCACCGATCTTTATAGCTTTTTCGAACTCTGATAGAAACGAATAAGAATTCAAATAATAGCTTGCTAATTTTTCTAAAACTATTGCTACATCTTTTAACTCACTACGCAAAGTAAATAATGAAAAGAATTTCCCTGACTGAACAAGACTTCTTCTAATTATTGAGGCAAATTGTTCAACAGTATAAAAATACTTGGGAATAATTGTTCTACTTTGCCATTCTAACGCAGGAGTTGGCAAAGATGGTTGAAGATTATAAGCTTGAAAATATTCTCGCCATTTTTCCTCCCTTTCCGCGCGTGCTTGTTTTTCCTTGTTATAAAGAGAAAGAATTTGATTAGAAACCTCTTGTTTAGATGGCAATTCTATTGTTTGTCTTTCACCTGTTTCTATATTAAGAACTTCAAAGAGATTTATAAATGTTTCATATTCTCGTTTTTGCCCTTCTTTTCGCTCTTTCCCATTTTTTGTTTCATTTAACATCATTGTTTATATTTCTTTTTTATTCTATTATTAATCTTTAACATTTGCATATAAAGCCCTTAAATGTCTTTCGGCTTGTTCCTTTGTTTTATGTCTCCCCTTAACTTTACCTGTCTTTTTATTTATTACTACATATTCATTGCCTCTTTTTACTATTTTGTAAGGCATTCTTTCTTTCCTCCTTTCCTTACATAAATGCCGCGAACATAGTCCAAAATTGTTCTGCGTTAGAGGGAGGTATCCCTTCGCTACTTTGTGCTCCTAATATTAGCCTAAACGGTTCAAGTTGTGCCATATAATAATCCAGTGCTGTGCCGTATTTAAACGCGGCCTCTGCTAACGCTTGTTGTTCTACCTCAAAAGGTAGCTCATACATCATCCTGAAATAATCCCTTGTTAATGCTCCTAATTGTGCTTGTGCCCCTCCAAGAAGTTCAGTTAAACCTCTTATACCTGTTGTTTCTAATGCCCCTAAAATATCTTGTGTTCCTCTTAATAATTGTGTAGCTCCCATTTCTTTCTGTCCTAACAAATCAGCTATTGTCCTTACACCTAATTGCTCTAATCCTGCCAAAGCCTCTTGTGTTCCTCTTAATAATTGTGTAGCTCCCATTTCTTTCTGTCCTAACAAATCAGCTATTGTCCTTACACCTAATTGCTCTAATCCTGCCAAAGCCTCTTGTGTTCCTCTTAATAATGCTTGCTGTCCTCTTGATTTTTCAACAAGTAAAGGTTGAACTGCTTCTTGCATAATATCACTCATCATTAAAGCTGAACCACCTAAACCTCCTATTCCTGCTACATCCATAAATCTTAAAGCTTCTCCTCGTGCAATTTCTCGTGCTTGTTCAATAGGTTCTTCCCAAATTTTATGTGCAAGCAACCTTTCCAAATCACTTTCTACTCTCCCTCTTGCTCCGCCTATTTCTCCCCTTGCTTGGCTAATAGCTTCATCCCATCCTGCCCTACTATAACCCAATAATGTTGGTAAATCCTCCATTACTCTCCCTCTTGCTCCGCCTATTTCTCCCCTTGCTTGGCTAATAGCTTCATCCCATCCTGCCCTACTATAACCCAATAATGTTGGTAAATCCTCCATTACTCTCCCTCTTGAACTTAATAACCCCTGTTC
>Ga0197142_1003490_pt1 | contig 13160 bp, 14 predicted proteins | sample GBS60_MetaG_FD_148614 | JGI IMG/M metagenome (GOLD analysis project Ga0197142, IMG submission 148614) | Sediment microbial communities from Great Boiling Springs, Gerlach, Nevada, United States - GBS 60_MetaG | ecosystem: Environmental > Aquatic > Thermal springs > Hot (42-90C) > Sediment... | reverse complement strand
AGACCTGTTTGAAGGTTCCTGCTAGGCCTGATCTTGAGTATCCCGGACCTACGGACCTCGTCAGAGCTACCTAGAGGCTCGTCCAGGAAGATAAACTCAGGCTTCTTACCCTTGACCTCTGGCAGTAGGGCGAGGGCGAAAGCAAGCCTCATGGTTAGGAGGAACTGGTCCTCAGTTCCACCTGAGAAGATTTCTTTCGGTTTGAACTCTCCTGCCTCAGGGTCCCATACCTCGAGGTTAGTCTTCGTCGAGGCGGACTGCTTTGTAGCGTCCTGAGGTGATAGCTGGAAGTATGTGGCCCATGTAGTTTTCGACGGCAGGCTTCACCCGGCTTCTAAGAGACTCAGCCGTCAGATCAATAGCCTCGATCGCCTTTCTGAGGACCCTGATTTTTCGCTCAATATCACGGACAAGTCTTAACTGTTCCTCCACCTTCTTCTCCGTATCGGCGTGATCGCGGAGAAATTCGCTGTCCTGTTCTATGACCTCTAGGTTTTTCTCTACCCTAGTCTGCTTAGCCGTGATCTCCCTAGACAGTCTCTCTTTCTCCTCTGCCTTTTCCTTCAGGAGCTCTTTAGAGAACCTAATTCCCTCCGGGAGGTTGGGCAGGGCTACGAGGGATAGTCTTGTTTCAAGATCCTGTATCTCCCTCTTCAGGGCGGATACATCTACCCTTTCCTTTATTCTCTGAAGCTCAGCACTGAGAGAATCAGCCTTTGCGAATAGTTCGTTGCGTTTCTTTAGATCCTTCTGCAGTTCCGCCAACATTGTCTCTACGGCTTTTATGGGCGCATCACCATACCTTTGTTAGACATGGATATATCGTGCAACCTCTCGGGATATATTCCGGATTTGCGTCTCTGCCTCAGATCTTTGTTGACTATGGTGTTCGACTTGGCTCTTCAATTCTCTGATCTCTCTATACTTTGTTTTTAAGAGCTGGAAGGTACCTATGAGCTCATGTATCCGATTAACCCTATTCATCTTATTCAGATGTATAGTAAGGATGGTTAGCAGGACCACGCCGAGGGCAACGAGTACGAGCGGAAGTATAGTGATGGAACGGAATGCAAGTGAACCCAAGGCTGCTAAGCCGAATACCATGACAGACATAATTACTAGGGGTTTTGTCCTCTGCCTGCTTCGTTTCAGACCTTCAAGCTCATTTTCCAGCTCATCAGGTGTCAGTCCTTTGAGGTTGACTTTTAAACCCGCGACCACGTTTTCCAAGGCGGTTTTACGACTTTGTAAAACCTGTAGTCTGGTCTCTAAGACCCTTGTTCACCCGAATTTTAGTGACAGAAATATATCTGATTGTCAGTTGACTGACAACATCTATATAAGGGCTTGTCACTCTACTATCAAAGATGGAGGCCTTCGCCAAAACAAACCCTTGGTGGTTTTACGAAGACTGGGAGGGGAGGGATCGCCACATAAGCGAGTGGTCGGCTCAGAAACACAGGTGGATTCCCAGATGGATTAACAGGGTCTCGCTCAAACCCTTTAGTCTAAATTTTGTCTACGGAGTTAGGCAGGTGGGGAAAACAACGGGTTTAAAGCTTTTGATAAAAGACCTCATCACCTCTAAGGCAGCAGACCCAAAGTCAGTTTTCTACATAGACCTGGATTACGTGGTTTCCCTCGCGGAGTTTCGTAAAATAATAGACAGCATTTTGGTTGAAAAGAGGAGGAGAAAAGTCGAGACGGCCTACATTTTCTTAGACGAGGTTACGGCAATTGAGGATTGGTGGAGGATTGTAAAATACTATATTGACAGGGGGGATTTCAGTAGGGACGTTATAACAGTAAGCGGTTCCTCAACCGTAGGTTTAATCAAAACACCTGAAAGGTTTCCTGGAAGAGTTGGAATGGGTACGGAAACAGCTGTTCTACCGCTTTCTTTTAACGAGTTCGCGTCACTAATGGGTCACAAAGCTGAGGACTTGCTGTACGACCGCCAGCTCATGGAGAGTGTCTTTGAAGTCTACAAAAAAGTGGGCGGGTTTCCGAAATCTATAAATGAGCACCCTGATGCGGAGGAAGCGTTCGTCAAAGGCCTGATCTCGGAGATATATAGGCAGGGTAAAAGCCTGCGCATAGCTCAAGACATACTCAGCTCCATACTGGAGAAGATGCCGGGCGCCATGTCCTATAACTCTGTGGCATCAGATGTGGGAATATCCCACAACACAGTCCGAGAATATATCGAGTTTTTCACAGAACTCCTCATTGCAGGCGTCGCATACCTCAAGGCAGATAAAGTATTTGCGAGAAAGGAGAAGAAGATCTTCTTCAGAGACCCGTTTATCGGTAGGAGCATAGCGGGCTGGGTTAACGCAAGCTATACAGATGACTCCCTAATTGAACACGTTGTACAAGAACATCTCCTACGAAGATTCGGTGAAGTATACTACTACAGGAATCGTTCAGAAATAGATGTAATAGCCGGCGACCTCAGAATAGAGATAAAAACAGCACGGCCACGCAGGGGATACCCAAAGGACGTTAAAGTCTTGTCTGAAAAAGACATCCCAGCTTTTCTAATAGCCCTGCATACTGGATCAGGCCCATAATATCTCACGGAGCAAGGGAAAACAGCCATACTACCGATGACGAAGACCCCACCTACGTCCTACCCGAAGCCATGATGGACTCCGCCTTCATAGATAGGATACACGGCTCAATCTCCGGCTGTGACTCCTGAAAATCTCACAAACATCACCTCTCAAAAGAATACGACATAGCCTCCGACTACGCCGAATCACTAAACACAATGAAGAAACACCAACACCGCTGGTGTCGAAACATCTAGAACTCTCCGGCATCTTCAAGGTAGGAGATGAGAAAAGCGTAAAACGTGTTGTAAGCGGACTCATGAAGCTCCTCTTCCAGACTGAATCTTTAACACACATGAGCTAAGGAACGTCATCGACATAGCCGTGACAATGCCTTCCGTCACCAGTAATGCCGCGCAGGTAAACATCGTCTCGAGAAGCATCTACAAACGCTTTCAAAACTCTCACAACAAAGGGGTTGCCGCCAGCCCTAAGGCCGAGGCCTACCCTCCTCTTTGAAAGAAATACGCGCATCTTGTGGTGTGGAGAGGCAACCCCTCACACATTATTGCCATAATAGCGAGAAAGAGGGAAAAAGGATACACTACGCGACGCTTGTGCACATCAATCCTATGAGTTCGAATACATCCACCATGTGTTCCCTATCCATATAGAGTGTTGCCCTGCCTTTCCAAATCCAGCCCATACTGCTGAGTCGGAGGGTATCATCAGCCCTACTGTATTTGATAGTAGATCTTCACAATGTTTGATGACCCGCCCTGCATACCCTATCAGGCGTTCGGCCTCTTTTTTAGTGTAGTACTCGAAAGGAGCGCCCTGAGGTGGAAGTTAGGGCATCTTGTGGAGATGTAGGCTTTGTCAAGCCCCTTAGCTTCTTCTACCTGTTCACCGGAAGGGTGCATCCCCTCAGGTAGGCTCTCAGCAAGCCCGCCACAGAATGTCCAAAGGCCTCCGAGTCAATTCTCTGGAAAACAGCTTTAACAGCCTTTTCTGCAGCCTGCTGGGCTAGGAAACAACACCACTCATAGTACCCACCACTAAGCTCATGGACTGCATTCTCCTAGCTTGCTCTATTCAGTCAGCACATCTTTCAACCATACCACTGCTCTCAAGCCGGCCTGTGATAAGTATGAGCACAGAGTTGTTCATGTTAAGGCTTTGCATAGGTATCGTGTTTGAGGATTCTTACGCCGAGGCTGGGCCAGTCGCTTCCGTGTAAAACTCATGTCACCTATACAGATATAGCTGATTACCTCCAACAGCCCCAATGCGACCTTATGCCATAGAGTTAATTCAATTCCATATTCAGACCTATCTATTTTGAAACTGTTGACCACGGTGTAACAATTAACCCGTAAAGAGCGAAACATATTATAGTCGGCTGTATGCCCGATTATTGAGATTGTGGTTAGATTTAATCCGTGTACGGGTCAATGGTGTCTTTATAGGCTCCGTAGACCCTGAGGGTTTTTTCCATAAGTATGGGAACTGTGATGGACATAACATTGTTGGACTAGTTGCCGAAGCATATTTTGTCAGGAGGCTCTGGAGGTTGGGATATGAGGTAGGATTCGTTATCAGTCATAATGTTGAGGTCAGGTGGATTAAAAAGGAAGACTTAACCTATGAGTGTGTGGGTGAATATGGTGAGGTATTGGAGAAAATGCCAGCGGAGCTAAAGATGATTGTTAAGGAGTTTTGCGAGAAGGGCTTGGATATACGGGTAGAGGATGATGGAAATGTTCCAGTATACTTTAAGGAACGGTTGTTGTTCAGGAAGAACTTTAAGAAATTACTATATGAGATGATCTCGAAGCAGCGGGATGGGTTTATAACTACAGGTATAATCTTTGACCGGGAATTTGAGCCATTCCAATCAGCGTTAGGGCTGGAGCTTTTCTACTTGCTGGATTACCGGCTTCAGACTCATCTACATAAGCTACCCACCAACAAGCTTGAAGAAATCCTCGAAAATGTCGAGAAGATACTTGAAGAGAAAGGTGTAAGGCTTGATAAGGAGATATGGACAGGCTTGGAAATATCAAACAAAAACGAGTTAGCTGAAGAACTTAGAAAACTCAACTACCCTAGTGACAACTGGTTAACTACAACAGTATAGGGCGCTACTTGAATACCCATCCGTCAAAACCACTAAAACGGCCAGCGGGGGAGAGACTGATTATGACTATCCTCATGAAATAGAACTCGTGGTGATGAACTAGATCAAGATTACCTTTTTTGACGTTGTCTCGCAATCTCAGCTTGTTTAACGTCTGAAGTTACAAGCTTGCCGGAGCTTACTATGTATAAAGCGTCGTAGATCGTAAGGTTGGTAGCTATCGCGGTTTCAAATGCCTTCCCTAAGTATTTGCGGAACTCGTGGAGTTTGAGAGTATCCGAGAGCTTCTCAAGCTCTTCAAACCTTTCCCACACTTCCTGTGTGGTTATCCTTTCTCTCTTATGATATTTCATGATAACGTTTGCCACCTCCAGTATGGCTAGGTCGAGTTTCTCACCGTCAGCCTCTACTTCCAGAGCTGCTTCACCGTAGTTTTCCTCCCACATTATCAGCTTAGCTATTACTGATACGTCAATCACCTTCCCTATCCTTCCTATAGCCGCTACAACGGAGCCTCTGAGACTGTCAACTTAAGGTAGGTTTATGGCCTATGCTTATTCTCTGTTTTTGGTGGTTGTGTTGGAGTCTGTTAGGAGGTGGTTTCTTAAGGCCGGAGAGATAGGGATGGTGTGGGGAGGAGGGAGTTTATAGCTGTATATGAGACGGTTATCTTTAACCTGTCTGGGAGGGCTTATCTATGGGCTGTAAGGGAGGTTATATATTTACAGGTGTCTAGGGATAGGGGTTTGGGTGAATGCCTGAGAAGGTAAAAGAGGAGGATAAGACAGTTCAACATATACTTCCCAACATACAAGACAAAAACAACAGAGAGGTGGATAAAGGCATGGACAGCCTTAAGTTGACAGTCTCCATCTGTCTGACCGCAATAACTTCGTTTCCTCTATTACATGACACGCACATCGGGAGGATACGTAGAGTTGGTCTTCGAGAATCCAAAGGCTTTACGACATCGAGCGATGGACAGCCTGGTCAGTCAACGTGAAACAGTATCATCAGGTTCTTCTTGCAAAACCTCGGGAACGCCTTCTTCAATGTTATAAATCTTCCCATAAACACCTAGACACATTCACACTGGGGTTTTCATCCCCACATGTCCAGCCCATGGTTTGCAAGCGCCCTCGTAGGATACCACGCAAGGTCCGAACGGAGACACCGGTTTACACTGTTGCATCAACATATTGCAGTCGGTTGGCTTGCCCGCCAAGTTAGGCTGGCATCAAGGGTTGAGGCCGTGGACATGAGTGGTGCCGCTAATTAATTAGGGACCAAGCAGTTTTATTGGTATGGCGGGGGTAGGGGTGCGGGAGGAGGCCGTCGACTGGTGGAAGGAGGCGAGCCATAACCTCAGGCAGGCTAAGAAAAACTTTGAAATTGAGGAGTTCAGCGTTGCAGCCTTCCTAGCCCATCAGGCTGCTGAAAAAGCATTGAAAGCGCTATACATAGTTGTGAAATCGCGTCTACCTCCCCGTGGCCACGACCTGTTAAAGCTCGGTCGGGCTGTCGAGGTTTCAGAGATTATGGATGAATTGCGAGTTCTAAACCCTCATTACACTGTGGCCAGATATCCAAACGCTGCAAACACAGTACCAAGTGAATTATACAGTAGAGAGATGGCCTCCCGATGTATCGAGGCAGCTGAGAGGGTTCTCACATGGGTAAAGGAGAGAACCGGGCTTCCATAATGTCGGCCCTAGCCGGTGTAAATCTCTCCAAACGCCGGAAAATGGAGTTGGCAAGGTTTCTACTAAAGCTCCGGAAGCTTTTACATGTTGAGGAGGTTTATGTTTTTGGATCACGTGTGTACGGGACTCCTTTAGAGGACAGCGACCTGGACCTTATGGTCGTGTCTGAGGAATTTGGGAAGAGGAATTATGTGGAGAACCTTATGCTGCTGACGGGTCTCTGGGACGGCTCCTTCACACTGGAGATGTTCCCATACACTCCGTCGCAGATTAGGGAATATCGTGAAAGGAAGACAGTTGTCGCAGAGGCTCTAACAAAAGGAATTAAGATCAAGCTGGCAGGCTTTTCAGCAGTCTAAGGAGAATGGATAGGGCTGCTATCTGTAGCATGGCAGTGTAGGCGGCTACCACACTCATGTATGTACTATAACATACAAACAGACGTAGTGCCTATGACTAATGCGACAGCTGAGGTCTAGGCCGTAATATGCAGTTGAGCTTTCCAACCGGCCGGGCCATCACCGCTTTACAGTTTCTTGCGCACCGAGGGACAAACCAAACATGGACACAGCAGTAAGCAATGGCATAGGCTCGTTGATAGATAGAGCTGTGCGGGTCTCGTATCCCATGTTGTTGAAGAATGACCGGCTACGGAGAATAAGGGTGGGGGGCTGGGTGTGCTGCCTTTCCGGAAAGGGTTCTACGCGTATATCGGCTCTATGTTTGGACAGGGTGGGCTTGAGGCTTGGATAAGACATCTAAGACTCGGCGGCCGGACAACCTCGGAATCCCTGTTAATGCTGCCGAACGTATGGAGAAGAGGGATGAGAGGTTGAAGGCATCTACTACATGATTTTATACACGGAGATATGTTGCATAGGCGACCGACCCCTACGCCAGAACAATTCAGAAATAGACGTAAAAGCCGGCGACCTCAGAATAGAGATAAAAACAGCACGGCCACGCAGGGGATACCCAAAGGACGTGAAAGTCTTGTCTGAAAAAGACATACCAGCTTTCCCAATAGCCCTTACACCATAAATAGGTCAACTTTTCCGGACAATCGTATGGTGAATTAAACGCTAAATTAGTGGGTGTGGGTTTATTGTTTGGAGCCCTGTGGGAGCTAGGGAGTATGTTTTGAGGTGGGTTAGGAAGGCTGAGGAAAACCTTAGGGCTGCCTATGCTATGGTTGATAAAGGGATATACTCTGCAGCCTGCTTTCACGCCCAGCAGGCGGCCGAGATGGCCCTTAAAGGCATCATGATACACTTGGAGGGAACACAGCCATTAACACATGCACTGGCAGAGATGGCTCGGATGCTTAAAGGCCGTCATTCAATCGCTCTGCCGGACGAGCGTGAGCTGAGATGGCTGCAGGAACACTACCTCCAAGCGCGCTATCCTAATGCAAGGCTCTCCGAGTACACGGCTGAGGAGGCTGAAAGAGCTATCAGCATAGCTGCCGAGGTGGTCCAAACTGTCAAAGCAGAAATGCATAGATGAGGCGGCCAAATACCTAAGAGAAAAGAAAGTGACGGCTATACTATATGGCTCAGTGTCCAGAGGGGAGGCCACAGCCATAAGCGATGTTGACATACTGATCATCGCCGACCGAGACTCCATAGCAGAGCTAGACCTCTACGGACTTCCCACACAGGTCTCACCCTATGTGGTGGAGAGGCACAAGCTCCGCGAAATGGCTTACACAAACTCGGTAGTGATCGCTGCACTACTAGAGGGTGTGCTGCTCGTAGACAATCTCAGCATGATGGCCGAGCTGGAGGAACTTAAGAAAGAAATAGAGGCCAGTGGAGGCAAAGTAACACACAGACAGATACGGTATCCAAGCCGACATGGAAACATCCCTACATAAAAAATGCAAAGGCCATCCTCCTCAAGCTTGAGATACCCATGAACACTGTGGAGCACAACATAAACTTGGGAACTTTCTGAAAAATTTCTCCGAACCATGGATATCATTTAAGCAGAGACTGTCAACTTAAGGCTGTCCATGCCTTCATCCATCTCTCTGTTGTTTTTGTCTTGTATGCTGGGAGGTATAGGTTATCTTCAGCCTGGAGAACCACTGCTCTATCGGGTTTCTAATACCGAATCTCTCACACCTATGCCTTATTCCCAGAACATTCATATACCATAGACCCCTATCAGTATAGGTCGTCGGCCTGCCTCTATACCTACTCTCCACCTTCTCTATTCACCCAAACCCCTACCCCTAATACTTACCCCAACACAACCACAAAAAAAGAAAATAAACATAGACCATAAACCTACCTAATGTTGACAGTCTCAGGATATTTCCAAAAAGATTAGCATCAATGTTTCAAGCATAAGAAGGGCTTGAAGATACATGTAGCCGTAGACGATTCTTCAACGCCTCATTATAGGGCTCGGAAACGAGCATGACTCTAACCTAGAATAACAGTAAGCCCCGGCTATGGTAGGAGGCAGAGAACATACAACGTCGAGTCATATATGAAGTTAGCTCCATTGTAGATAGACTCTTTGGATAGATTAACAACTTTAGGGTAATTGTAATAAGTATGAGAACCTTGCATCAACATAAATAGTCCTAGCAACAATTCATCTATAATCATCCACCTAAGATACAAAATTTAGAGATTAGTTCAATGATTTGCTATTTTATCATACCACCTTCTCTATGCTTGCCTAACAAGCTTTCAGCAAACCAATCATAGACATATCGCTTTATCCCTTCGGCAACTGCAAAATGGATTCGAGTATGTCTACTAATTCGTGCTTCTCTCCCGCACCATCATCATACCTATCCATCTCCAATATTTCGTCAGCACTCATTCCTTCAACAACAGGTTTTAGATGTTTATTCCAATCGTAGTCTGGTATTTGCTCCTTGACATTATTAAATTCTTCGACAGTGATCGACTTGTTTAGTATCCTTTTGAAAGCTACAGGATGAAGATAATTCTCGATAGAACGCTTGCGTAAGATGAAGAATTTACCACCCTCCTCTTCACATTTTTGTTTCCATTGACTAATTCGGGTCTGGTCTTTTTTGTCACCATCAACGATTACAGCAAAACATCGATTAAGGCGTTTCAGTATCAATTCTTTTTCAACGAAGAATTTGAGGTTATCACCTGCGACGGGCACTATTCCAATCTTTTTGTCAGATAAGTTACCACTAATCTTGCCAGCATCGTAAAGAGTTTTCGATATGGTTTCAAAGAACACCTTATCAGCAGGACCCTCTACGAACATGCACGCAGCGTAACCTGCTATGTCGTCTCTCGGGAGTATCCCCAGCTCCTCTACAATATCTTCGGGTCTTACTTGAGTCCCTTGTCTTATATTTGATTGAGTCTGTCCCCGACTCACCAATATTATGTCCTCCTGCCCTACCTCAGCAGCAAAAACCGGTGAATGTGTAGTTATGATTATTTGGTTACCTTTTTCTACCACTTTGCGAAAAGCATCAATAAGGACGCGCTGAGCCTTGGGATGAAGGAATGTTTCCGGTTCTTCGATTGCATAAATGCATGTCTTATGATTTATATTTCTTTCAGCCACATATTTTAGAAAAGCCACCATAAAAAGTCTTCTAACACCTAGACCGCGATTCACAAGATGGGTCTTAATTCCGAACTGATCTATGATTTCGATATCTAGTCTAACTAGCTTCTTCCATTCAAATACTGGTTTAGGAATCAATTGGGTTACAGAATCTGTCTGCTCCATCAGATTGGTTTTAATGGCCTCTATTGCCTGTGAAACTGCTTTACGAACAATTTCCTCAACATTTTCCTTAAGCGATTGGTCTATCTCTACAGCTTCCATTATCATCTGCTGAAACGGGTTTTGAAAAACTGATTGTCCAGTATCAAGACTAAGTTCGGACGGAAATATTATAAAAGCAGGCAGACTACTCTGTAGCTCGTCGAGAATGTCTTTGTCCGGCTCGATCCACACATCATCCTTGGCGTATTGTTGTGATTCAGCGTAGTTGACAAGCTCCTCTATTTTGCTTTTGTTTGTTATTGATCGTCCCGCTTTTTTAAAATCTAAACCATATTTTTGACCTAGTTTATTCAACTCTGTCTCCTTCTTAGACCATAGGTTCTGGAAGTCTGGGTCAACGAAGTCATATGCTTTAACTAAGACAGATTTTGGTTTGAAATTTTGGTCAAAGGATTTCTTAATGATTAGGTTTTCACTTGAAGAAATAAGTCTTTTCTCTTTTAATTGTAACCTCGTATTATCATCAATTTCAGAAAATTCAACTTCGATTTCAATCGATTCATCTTGTCCTGCCTCTAAATGAAAATCAGATTTCTCACCCATTCTCTTCTCGAAAAATATGGCTAAAGCATGAAGTATACTCGACTTTCCTGCGTCGTTAGGACCTATAATTACTGACATGTTCGAAAATTGCATGACAGGGGTTTCTTTTAGCGCTCGAAAGTTACATATTCTGACGGCGGCTATTCGCATTGGTGATCCCACCAACTTATAAGTTGTGAGACCATTTCTTTACTTCTTACTCTAATCACGTGATCAGCAGAACCTTCGAAGTCGCTTTTTTCAGATGAATGGACGACCTGAAGGTACTTTAATACACCTATGATACTTGAGAATTGTTCTTGAACCATAGGGTTCGTGTGTCCGCCTTTACCAGGTTCTTGAACTATGGTGTTGTGCTGCATCCTGTATGTTATAGTTGCATAGATGATCTTTAACTCGCCTATTTGATAGAAATTCTGTTCAAAGAATTCACACTCGACTATTGCAGATGTTATCTCGTTTACTCTTACCGTTAGGACAAGGTATTTTATAAATATGCGGAAAACTCTCAGGTCTTGCTGATTGAGACACCGGCTCGGCATAATGTAACATGCTTTACAATGTCTTTTAAAATTGGCCATGTGTTACAGTGATTAAACCCGCTTATATCATTTACTAGATTAGGTGGATGGTATCCAGCTAATCATGGCGGATTTCTCAGCCTATTCCGGAAATTGTCATAGTTTGGCCATACTTGGTTTTTGGCGCAAACTTCTCCAACAGCACATCCTTGCTCTGTTAAGAAATTACGCAAGCTTGGTTAGCCAGTTTATTCAACTCACTATGTTAGTCTCTTTAAATACATCGGGCCAGAGTTTCTCAATAGTCGTGTTGATTGAATCAACATCTACACAATTAATATCAAACCCATACAGATTTAAAACGTCTACTAGTTGTTTGCTGACTTCCGACGGCACATACAAAGTTTCTATGTTTCGAAGCTTTTTAGTAAAATCATCTAAATTAGTAAGATATTCCTTCGTTGTGACAAGTAACATCTCATCTTCTTCCATTGATTCTTCAGATTCGTCACGAATGTATAATTTTTTTAATGTTTTAGCTTCAGCTAAGTTACAAGCCGATCTGACGCTGCCTGTAAGATCCACTTCACCGTAGAATCCGCAAGTTTGGGGAACGTCTAACTGTAGGTAAGAAGAAAGTAGAGCTACAACTATGGCTAAATCAAAACCGAAGCTGTATTGTAACCTCTGTCCGGGGATATAACAGCTTATGTTAAATGTGAGTTCCGATATATCGATATTAGGGATTCCTCTGATTGCATCGATTAGGTGATGTATCTTTTGGTGAGGCAAATACGGTGCACGTGTTTTTGGCTTGTCACCCCATTCAGGTATGTGAACCTTTGCTTGCGCCTCAGCGTAGGTTGCGGTGGCTAAGCATATTGCATTTATCTTAGTAGGCTTTGGCGTAACGTGTCGTGAAGGATGCAGACCCTGTTCACCCATTGTAACTACATAGGGGTCTAATTTAGCTGGCCCGAAACGATTTTTGGGAACAAATAATGGGCGTAGTTTAAATGCCTTACGGTATAGAATGACGCAATCCACGAAATGTTCTAAATCTTTAGGACCAGCAATCGTTCCAGCTTTTGTTACGTGTGATATTAACATCGAGGTGATGTAGTGATTTTTTAAAGCGGAAGAAAATTTAAACAACTTTTGGTAAGCTTTCTTAGCGTGTGGAGATATTCCACCTGCCTGTACAGAATCTATAACGACTAGCTTAATGTTACTGTACTCTTTAACTGGTTTTTCACCTAGTATTATCCTAGTCCAAAATTCCAGATCTTCGAGGTTTGCCAATGGTTCAATAATTAGGTTTTCACCAACTGTTGGGGGTGGCCCCCCATTGCTGAATATTCGGCGAATAGTTGTTAACAAATCGCTTGGTGATTGTTCTGTAGTTAGGTAAAGAACTCTGATACCTTGTTCAGCTATGTCGCAGCCAATTTGGAGAGCCAGAGTGGTTTTCCCGATACCGGGCTCCCCTGCCAGTAAATAGATACCACCTTCTTTAATGTTAAACAGCTTCTCTATCCATGTAAACCTTTTTAATCTGATCTCCGGAATCACGCCTTCCTCAATATCACGGACACGCGGCAAGCTATTTTAGCGAAAATATAACCTACATATATATTTTACTGCAGAGATATAGGCCGTCTTGCTAGGGGCAATGGACCCAAATATCTTTCCAATAACTCTGCAATCACTGGCGCATCTCGTCTGCTGAGCCTAGCCTGTCTGTCGGATTGGTATAACCATATGTTGTAAACTTCGGGCCCACCGTACATGTTTGAGAGTATTCTGAGTATTTCTTCGACTTTTAGGTCCTCGAGTATTTCTGGGAGGTAGACATCGAAGAACCGCTTTTCAATTCCTAAGCAGAAGCATGGAAGGTCTA
>Ga0197142_1003488_pt1 | contig 13162 bp, 9 predicted proteins | sample GBS60_MetaG_FD_148614 | JGI IMG/M metagenome (GOLD analysis project Ga0197142, IMG submission 148614) | Sediment microbial communities from Great Boiling Springs, Gerlach, Nevada, United States - GBS 60_MetaG | ecosystem: Environmental > Aquatic > Thermal springs > Hot (42-90C) > Sediment... | reverse complement strand
TAACTGGCGTTGCCCTGCCGGCGAGATCGATCTGGTGGCTCGGGATGGTGAGGTGGTCGTCTTTGTGGAGGTCAAGCTGCGCGGGAGCGGCGCTTTTGGCTCACCTGAGGAAGCGGTGAATGAGGCCAAGCGGGCGCGGCTATTGCAAGCCGGAGCCGTATATCTTGCCGAGCACGGCCTTGACGATGTGCCCTGCCGCATTGATGTGGTGGCTATTGAGCTAGCCCCTAGCGGCAAGGTGCAGCGCTTGAGCATCCACCGCGATGCGGTACGCGCCCATGGATAAACAGCATCCGCCGTTGGTAGCGATCGTTGGCCCTACCGCCGTCGGCAAGACGGAAGTGGCAGTACGGCTGGCGTTGGCGCTGAACGGCGAGATTATCTCCGCCGACTCGCGACAGGTCTATCGCCACATGGACATCGGTACGGCCAAGCCATCGCCACAGGAACGCCAGCAAGTACCACACCATTTGATCGATATCCTCAATCCTGACGAGGAGTTGACGCTCGCCGACTATCAGCAGCGTGCCTGTGCTGCTATAGATGAGGTGCATGCGCGGGGTAAATTGCCCCTTTTGGTAGGCGGGACAGGCCAGTATGTGCGAGCCGTGATTGAAGGGTGGAGCGTGCCGCACGTGCCACCCCAGCCGGCGCTGCGTGCCGATCTGGAGACATTCGCTGATGTGTACGGTGCGACGGTCCTCCATACTCGGCTGGCTGCGGTGGACCCTATCGCCGCAGCTTCCATTGACCAACGCAACGTGCGCCGCGTGGTGCGCGCCCTAGAGGTGTACCTGGTGTCTGGCGTGCCCATCTCAGCACTCCAGACACGACGGCCGCCGCCTTACCGCATCCTGCAGATCGGCCTCACCCGTCCCCGTTCCTCGCTCTATGCTCGCATAGATACGCGAGTTGATAGGATGATCGCCGAGGGGCTGGTGGAGGAGATCCGCCGTCTGCTGGAAGCAGGCTATGGTTGGGGCCTCTCGGCCATGCACAGCCTGGGCTACGCGCAGTTCAGGGGCTACCTACAGGGGACAATGACGCTGGAGGAGGCAGCGCGTGCCGTCAAACGTGAGACGCGGCGCTTTGTGCGCCAGCAGTATACATGGTTTCGTCTGGATGATGCGGCTATCCGCTGGTTCGATCTGGACAGCATCCCCTTTGAGGAGATCCTGACCTTCGTGCGCTGCTGGCTGGATACCCTACCTTGAGGGCTAGGGGCGGTTCATCTCGATCACGATATCGGTTGGCGAGGGTTGGTCGCGGGGGATGGTGAAGCGATCCTCAACCTTAGTGATGTATCCCTCGGCGAAGACATAGGCGGTATAGTAACGCCCACGCAAGAGGCCGCGCGGAAAGGCGAAACGGCCATCGCGGTCGGTGATGGCCTGCGTGTGGATGTCGGCTTCGTTCCAGGTGAAATCCGGCGATTCGAGCGCCACGTCAAGGATGAAGACCAGCGCCCCGGGGATGCCTTTTCCGGTGAGGGCATCCACCACCCTGCCTGTGATCATCACCTCGTTGCTTTCCGGTTGGATGCCGCTCAGCGGCTGCGTTCCCGTGCCAACGGTGGCCGTGAGCGAGAACATGGGGCGGTTCTCCACCAGCACCTCAATGGCGTACTGGCCTTCGGGGAGGGCACGATCGGAGATCAGCGCCATCCAGAAGTTCTGCCCCACCCCGCCTGCGTCCCATGTTTGGGTGCGGGATGCTACCAAGCGCCCGTCAAGGAACCAGCGGTAGGTCCAGGTGACACCGGCGGGCATGAGGTCCCAGTCTACGAAAGCGTAGAGGGCCGTGATTCCCAGCGGCATGACCACCCCGCTTGCGCCGACCTGACCAGCGGGCAGGCCATCTCGCGAGATGTCGCTGGCGAGGCGCGGGTTGCTGAAGATGATGGGAGGGGAAGTCTGTCCGCCACCAGCCAATGTTACGTCGCCTGTAGCGGCCAGCCGTGTGCCGATGTACAACTCCAGCCGATAGCGGCCCAGTGGCAAGCCGCTGCTGTTCTGCGCCCGCACAGACCACATTCCGGACGGTTCGCCAGCCCATAGATAAGTGGCGCGGTAGATTTCCACGCCATCTAAGTACCATACTTCGGTCCAATCCTGGCCTTCGCGCATCCCTTCGTACGAGAATTGGCCATCAAAACGCGCTACGTTTGCGGGAAGAAGCGTGGCGGGCATGGTGATGTTGCCGTTCTCATCGGGAATGCCGAACAGAAGGTCGATAAATGCGGGCGTATCTGCCTCACCGCCGATGATCAGCGTGGCCGAGGCAACCGGCTCTGCATTGAGCAGGATGGTGAATTCATAGCGGCCATCGGGCCAAGTTTTGCCTTCGGTGCCCACAAACCATGTTCCCCGCCGACCGCCGCCCCAAGCCAACGGCCCAAGGCTAAAGGCGGGCATGTCTAGGCCATCGCGGGTGACATGTATCTCGTAGGGGATGCCGGGCGGCATGTTGTCGTAGTCAAAGAAGAGGTACACGCTGTTTGCCCCGCTGGGCAGGGTAGACGTGATGCGGGTGGGCAACCCCAAATCGTTAATCGTTGGGGAGAAGAAGAGCCGTCCAATCGTAGGCTCGGCGATCGGCTCAACGGTCGGAATGCCCGGCTTGTGCGCCAGGTGGAAGTGATTGCGTGCCGCTTCAATCAAATGTTGCGCAAACACGATAGGCCGGATGGCTGTAACCGACGCCCCGATAGGCACGCAAGCATCGCGCTCGGTGATAAGCCCATCGCGTGTACTATCTTGGATACTGAGACACATTGGCCCCGGTTCATTCCCCGTTGTCGCCGGGGCACTGGTCAGCACACCTACCAATCGACCGCTAACGTCAAAAGCGCCGCCGCCGCTCATTGCTCCGCCAAGGGACGAATCGGTACGAAACCACGAGAGATGGCTACCGCTCTTCTCTGCCGTGAGGCCGGTAATCACCCCTTGCACAGCGGCAACGCTCGATGCACCAATATCGGGATAGCCTACGAATGTCAGGCCGTTGCCCGGCGCAAAGGCGGACGAATCGCCGATGGCTACAAAGGGCAGGTTCAGCGTGCTCGGGTCAATCAGGCTGCCGTCTAAGCTGGCGTTGATGCGCACGATGGCCAGATCGAATTGCGTGTCAGCCTGTATCAGTTCGGCGGTGTAGGTAGGCACAGGTGGATCGTCAAGATGAACTGCCAGCGCCACAATAATGCGCTCTCCGCGGCATGGCCCCATTTCTGTGACGAGGTGAGCGTTGGTCAGAATCAGCCCATCCGCGCTGATGAGCGTGCCCGATCCGACGCAGGAGAGCACCTGTGTTCCTGCTTCCTCATAAGTTTGCATGAGGAAAACGGTCGCCTGACGCACACGCTGGATGACGACAGGTTCGGGTATCTGGGCCAGCGCCAAGGGGGTTGCTGTTAGCATAAGTAACAAGAGGCTGGCCGTCCCCATCAGCCAGCGTATCGTATTCCTGTTCTTGAGGGAGGATGTCATCGTCCCGCCCGTTCTAATACCGCAAACTTGCCAGGAAGCGTTCAAATGCCGCCCGATTTTCCTCAAAGACATCCTCGGCGGCCATGTATGTCACCACAATGGCGCGGTCGCCATCGCGGATCACAACGTCCATGCCGCGCACTACCACCGGTAGCCGTTGGATAAAAGGATTGGGATCGGCGTCTACAAAGGCAAAACTCATTTGGGTCAGCATCGCGCCGCCGACAGGCACCTCATCCACACTGAAGACACGGTAGGCGGCAAGATCGGTGGAGCGCTGGAGGGTCAATCCATCCAGCACGTTGCGGATGGAGGTTTGTCCTCCCGCTGGGATGATGCGTATCTGATACTGTGTCTTAAAGGGGCGTGCGTAGGGGTCGCGGATGCGCACCACATAGTCCCCACGCTCGTCTACCAGCCAGCCCGCCGGATAGGATGCTTCAACGCCTGCCTCACGGTTCTCGTAGCGCCACGTCTGATTCGCGCTTTGTTGGCGTAGGGACAGCCCCAGTATCAGTGCGGCGACGGCCAGGGCCACAACCAGCAACTCGGCAAAGCGGTCGTTGCGCGTGAGATCGCCTGGGGGTGGGGCACTTCTCATGCTGCGTCTGAACAGACTTGCGTTCATCTGTGCCCCAACCGCGCTTCTGTTAGCGCGTTGTAGCGCTTCAGTAGTCCGTACACTGCCCCGAAAACGCCCGCCAGTGTGAGGAGGCTGATGACCACGCCCGGCCACGGGCTGAAGCCGCTTGCCGTGAGGTCCAGGCGGGTGCTGTTCAGTTCGCTGCCGGCGTATAACAGTGCACCGTTGAGAACCCCCGCTGCTGTCACGCCGGCCGGCAGATAGTAGAAAGGCAGATTTTCGAAACGGTTATGGCCCAGCACAAAGCCGATGACAAGGCTGGGGGCGAGGTAGGCGCAAGTCTGACCGACCAGCCGTAGGCTTCCGCTCAAGAGCGTCAGGCCGCCTAAGTCGATCACGAACATGAGGTTGATTGCAGTAGTGTAGCCCCAGCCTGCAGCTAGCGCGTAGAGAATGCCGTCTGTGCGCCGCGTGAAGATAGGCGTGTGCCACACTGTGTAGCGCACGATGGCGTAGAGGGCGAAAACATTGATAGGGCCGCAGATGAGGAGATTGCCGAGCAGGCGGTTGATCTGCGAGGTGCGCGTCAGCCACAAGTTTAGGGCTAACAGATCGGAGAGAAAAGGACGGGTCACTGCTGCGGCGATAAGCGCGGCCAGCACGAAGACCGTCGGCAACAGCGGAGAGAGCTCGAGGCGCCCCCGGGCCGCCGCCTGATAGAGGATGAGCAACCAGATCAGGGCAGGCAAAACAGCATATCCCACACTCACGGCCAGACGCGGCGCGTCTTGCGTTTCGGCGGGCAAGATGAGGCTGGCAATCCCCGTGCCTAATACGGCCAGCAGCATCAGGCTGAAGGTCAGCGTGCTAGCCCGCCAAATCAGTGGGACATTCTCGCTGAAGCGGTGCAAGTGAGTGGGACAATAGTAGCGACCACCATACCCGGTAATCTCGGTGGTCTCTTGTCCGCATACCGTGCAGCGGGCGTCAGTCAATAGTGCGTACATGTCTGCCATTGTACCTGCCGAAGAGGGCGCTTTCAAACGAGAAACCCGTTGTCGGAAGGGGAGACATGCCGTATACTCTCCCCGACCTCAACAGGACATTCTGTCGGACATTGCCCCAAATGCGGAGACGGAAAATCCTATGCTATCTCTCAAATATATGCTCCGTAGGCTGGGGATGTTGATCGCGCTCACCTTGCTGGTGCTGCCAGCATGTCGCCCTCAGCCGGAACAAGCAGCAGAGACGGAACTGATTTATGGATTAACGCTCGTCCCTTCCGGCATCGATCCCCATATTCATGCCTCGGCGGAGCTGGGCATCCCTCTGCGCAGCGTTTACGACACACTGGTCTATCGTGACGCTGAAACGCTGGAGTTTGTGCCGGGGCTGGCAGAGTCGTGGGAGATCAGCCCGGACGGATTGGTGTATACCTTCCAGCTCCGCCACGATGTAAAGTTTCACGATGGGACACCCTTCAACGCCGACGCAGTGCGCGTGAACATCGAGCGCGTGCTGGCTGCGGGGACTAATTCGCTGAAGGCGGCGCAGCTGCTCGGCCCTGTGCGTGAGGTGCGGATCAACAACGCTTATAGCGTTTCGCTGGTGCTCTCTGAACCCTATGCGCCGCTGCTAGACGGCCTCAGCCAGCCGTACCTTGGTATGGCCTCCCCGGCAGCGCTGGCGCAGTGGGATACCGCCACTTATCAGTTCCATCAGGTGGGCAGTGGCCCTTACCGCTTTGTGGAATATGTCTTCAACGATCGGCTGGTGCTGGAGAAAAACCCTGACTATGCCTGGGGGCCATCGGTGGTTACCAATCCGGCGGTTCCAGCGGTGGATCGCATTGTCTTCCGCTTCCTGCCCGATCCCGCTACCCGTGCGTTGGCTTTGCAGAGCGGGGAAGTAGATATTGTTGGAGAGCTCTTACCTACCGACGCCCAACACCTTTCCGCAGATGGAGCGATCCAGCTCGCCAGCGTGCCCATCCCGGGCCAGCCCATGCAGTTCATGTTTAACACAACCCGCGTTCCTACCAGCAGCCTTGAGGTGCGTCAGGCGCTGATTCTGGCAACGGACCGGCAGGCTATCGTCCAAGCGGTGTTTCAAGGCCTCTCGCCAGTGGCCTACAGCCCGCTTAGCGCTTCTACACTGTACTACGACTCATCTTTGGAAGGACGCTACGCCTACGATCCGGTGCAAGCAGTAGCACTGTTTAACTCCACCGGTTGGCTTGATACCGATGGAGACGGCTGGCGGGATGATGGCAGATCGCCGCTTGTGCTGAAGGTCGTTGTGCCGCCCTGGGGGATGAATCCAGAGGTAGCTCAATTGCTTGAGGATCAATGGGAAACCACCCTGCAGGTGCAAGTTGAGATCGTGCACGTGGCTTCATTTCCTATGCTCAGCGATGTGGCAAGCACAGGCGAGTACAACGCTATCGGCATCAACTTCTTTGGCCTGGACCCAGTAGTGCTCAACAGCTTCTACCGTTCCGATGGCCGTCTGAACTGGTCCCATTACAGCGACCGAGAATTGGACGACTGGCTTCAGGCGGCCCAGCGCGAACTCGATCCGACGCGGCGGGCAAGCTGGTACGCCCTGATCCAGCAGCGCATCATGGATCAGGCGCTTGTTCTCCCTATCCGAGACTATGTGAACCTGATCGGCGTGCGGCCTGGCATCTACGGCCTGCATTTTGATGCACAGGGATGGTTTCCTTATCTGACCGATCTCGGTTTTGGTCAATGACCGGTATCAGCTGGGGCAGAGGCTAGGTTGATGGTACGTTTTATCCTGCGCCGTGCGCTTGGCGTCCTATTAGCGCTGTGGGCAGCAGTGACGCTGGTTTTTTTCGCTATGCATGTTGTCCCCGGAGACCCCGTGGAAGCGGCGCTCTCACAGAGCACAGCCTCGCCGGATGTGTTGGCGCGGCGTCGGGCTGCGCTGGGTCTGGATCAGCCTGTGCTGGTGCAGTATGGACGCTATTTGCTCAATCTAGCACGTGGCGATCTGGGTATCTCGTGGCAAGGCGATCAGCCAGTAGCATGGCTCATCGGCGAGCAGCTTCCGGCGACCCTCAGTCTGGCTGCGGCAGGGATGGCCGTCGCGTTGTTGATAGGGGGCGCACTGGGGATAGGCGCTGCGCTAGGACGTGGGAGTATAGTGAGTGTTGTATTGCGCAGCGCGGCAGGCTTGCTGCTTTCTGTGCCGGTTATGTTTTCCGGCACACTCTTGATCTGGCTGTTTGCGGTAAGGCTGGGCTGGTTGCCCGCCGTAGGCCGAGGTAGCGTGGCGCACCTAATCCTGCCGGCCTGTGTGGTGGGGTTGAGCGTGGCTGGAGGCGTTGCCCGCACGGTAGATGCAGGCACTACCGAAGCCATGCGCGAGCAGTTTGTGATCACCGCGTGGGCCAAAGGGCTTTCACGCTGGCAGATCGTCTGGCGGCATGCGCTACGAGTGGGGCTGTTGCCCACACTGGATGTGATCGCCCTCCAGTTTGCATTTCTGTTGGGCGGCACGGTCGTCACGGAGACGCTCTTTGCCCGTCAGGGCATTGGGCGTTTGCTGGTCTCTGCCGTGCTGGACAAGAACTTGCCGGTCGTGCAGGGGGTCGTAGTGTTGGCACTGTTGGCCTACGGTCTGCTGAATTTCTGTGCTGACATCTCCCATGCTTGGCTTGACCCACGCGTGCGGCACGATATGCAATGAAGGGCCGCTACCTGTTGCTTATCTGGGGTGCGATCTTGTGGCTGGTGGTCCTTGCCGCTGTCTGCGCTCCACTTCTGCCGGCTGATCCTGTGCGCACCAATCCCCCCGATCAGTTCTTGGCGCCTGGGGTGAGGTATTGGCTGGGCAGCGATCAATTTGGCCGCGATGTACTCAGCCGCACTTTGTGGGGCGCACGCGCTAGCCTGACCGCAGCGGCGCTGGCGGCAGCGATCGCGTTGGGGCTAGGGGTGCTGGGCGGATCGCTAGCAGGGACATTTGGTGGAACCCTTGACTGGGCGCTGATGCGTCTTGTGGATGTACTGCTGGCCTTCCCCGGCTTGCTGCTGGCCTTATTGTTGGTCGCCCTGTTGGGTACGGGACAGTGGCAAGCGGCGTTGGCGGTGGGCCTCTCTCTAGCGCCGCCTTGCAGTCGCATGGTGCGGGCCGCGATCCTGACGGAACGTGTGCGTCCCTATGTTGAAGCTGCGCGTGTGGCAGGAGCGAGCTGGTGGCGTATCGCATGGCGGCATATGCTCCCTAACGTTGCCGGGCAGCTCATCGTCTTTGCCAGCGTGATCTACGCCTGGTCGCTGCTCAACATGGCTACGTTGGACTTCCTAGGCGTGACGGGTTCACCGTCATGGCCCACTTGGGGGCGCATGTTGGCAGAAGGGCGTGCCTATCTGCGCGAGGCACCCTGGATCGCGTTTGCTCCCGGCATCTTGCTGACGCTTTCAGTGATGGCGGTGATGGGCCTTGGGGATGCGTGGCGTCATGCCCTGCCGTCTGGCCGCTAGCGGTGCATCTTGCGGGGGGAACGAAAAAACGTCGCCGGGGATGGCGACGTTTTTCGTTGAGGAGGAGAAGAAGGCGTCCGCATGCTCACAATACCACGACTCGGGAGCAGCCGTATTGACGCAAACACGCCGCCTGCCCTACGCTGAGCCTACGCCGCAGTCGCTGTGGGCAGATATGCCAGAATCCCCTTGTCTTGCGGGTGAATTCGTGCACAAGGTATACTCGCATCGCGGTATAGCAGGACGTGGGGATTGGGCATGCGCCGCCTCTTTAGCCTCTTTGCACTTCTGTTGACGTTGGGCCTCCTGGTCTCTACCTCCAGCCCTTTATGGGCGCAGGGGGACGATCCGGAGGTGGAGGCGATTCTGGCGCAGATGGGGCCCGAAGAACGTGTTGGGCAACTCTTTCTCGTCACCTTTTCAGGCTCGGACGCTGGCCCTAACTCGGATATCGCCCGTCTCATCGCTGAATACCACGTGGGGGGCGTGGTGCTCCTTGCCCAGAATGACAATTTCACCTCGGAGGAAGACCTCCCTGCGCAGGTCTACGCTCTGACGACCAGCCTCCAGCGACTGGCGGCCAACGTGCAATCGGTCGAAGGGAATGGTGGGACGCTTGCGCCAGCAACAGAAGTGGGCGTTTATGTGCCGCTCTTCGTCGCCACCGAGTATGAGGGCAGCAACCCCCTTTACACACAATGGCAATCCGGGGTGACCCCTCTGCCCAGCAACATGGCGCTCGGTGCAACGTGGAATCCTTCTCTCGCAGAAGCCACTGGCAACATCGTGGGGAAGGAATTAAGCGCGTTGGGGTTTAACCTGCTGCTTGGGCCTCCAGCGGATGTGGTGGAGATTCCGCAGCCGTTCGCTGCCGGTGACCTCGGCACGCGCGTCTTTGGTGGCGAGCCTTTTTGGGTAGCCCAGATGACGGCGGCCTATGTCGCCGGGGTGCATCAAGGGAGCAATGGGCGGGTGGCGGTTGTCCCGCGCCATTTCCCCGGTTATGGTGGTGCAGATCGCCTGGCTACGGTGGAAATTCCTACCGTCCGCCGCTCGCTCGATCAGCTCACGCAATCCGACCTTAAGCCGTTCTATGCTGTGACGGGCAACGCTTCCGATCCGTCAGCCATTGCCGACGGATTGCTTGTCGGGCATATCCGCTATCAGGGTTTTCAGGGCGATAACCCACGCCTTGCCACACGCCCCATCAGCCTCGATGCTGCTGCTCTGCCTGTTTTGCTTGGGCTGAAGCCAATTGCAGATTGGCGTGCAGCAGGTGGCCTTGTGATCAGCGATGCGCTTGGCCTGCGGGGTGTGCGTCGCTTCTATGATCCGCAGGAGCGGGTCTTCTCGGGGCGGCAGGTTGCGCTGGATGCTTTCAATGCGGGCAATGACATCCTCTATTTGGGGAACTTTGGGGCAAGTCCGGCGAGCGACCAGATGACGGCGGTGGCCGACACCATTGAGTTTTTCACCCAGCGCTACCGGAGCGATCCGGATTTTCAGAGGCGGGTAGATGATGCGGTGCGGCGCATCCTGCGTAAGAAGTTGAACTTGTATGGGCGATTCGATCTGGAAGTGGTGATTCCCGATCCGACGAGCCTTAGCAGTCTTGGCACACAGAGTGACGTGACCTTTGAAGTAGCCCGCAATGCTATCACCCTGCTTTCGCCCGAACAGGCCGATTTGCCTCCACCTCCTCAGCGCGGGCAAGACATCGTGATCTTCACGGATACGCGCACCGAACGTCAGTGCAGTACCTGCCGTCCTCACCCGCTCATCGCGGTGGACGCGATGCGTGCGGCCATTCTGCGCTCTTACGGCCCCGAGGCCACTGGTTTGGTCAGCCTGGCAAGCATCTATAGCTACAGTTTTGAGGAACTCGTCACTTATCTCAACATCGGGCCTCAGGCGCAGCCCTCTGGCGAAGGTGAGACGCCTGAACCCAACCAACTGCAAGTTGCGCTGAACACAGCGGAGTGGGTTGTCTTTCTGATGCTTGATGTCACCCCTGATGTGCCCGCCTCCAGCGCCGTGAAACGTTTTCTGGCCGATCCGCCAGTGGGACCCAACACGGCTATTGTAGTGATGGCTATGGGTGCGCCCTATTACCTCGATTCGACCGAGATCAGCAAGCTGGCAGCCTATTACGCTTTGTATGGCTATACCGCTCCCTTTATTGAAGTGGCCGCACGGGCGCTGTTTGGAGGCGTCGCGCCGATGGGAGCGCCGCCGGTATCGGTGGGTGGCATTAACTATGACATCCTGCGTGCCACTTCGCCCGATCCCAATCAGGTGATCAGCCTGACCTATGCTGTCGAGCGTGCAGGCGAGGATGGAACGCTCGTTCCCACGCCGGAGGAGCCGGTAGTAGGGCAGGGGGATACCCTGCGCCTGAGCACCGGTGCGATCCTCGACCGTAATGGCCACCTTGTGCCTGATGGCACACCTGCTGATTTCATCTTGAGCTACGGTGATGGCACGCGGGATGTCCAGCCGACCACCACACTGGGCGGCGTTGCGCAAACCAGCATCCTGTTGAGCCGCGCGGGAGAGCTACGCATCACGGTGGCCAGCGGAGAAGCGCGTAGCTCGGAGACAATACGACTGGTAGTGCCTGATACAGGGCGTGCCCCTATTGCTGTCCTGCCGCCGGATGTCACGCCTACAGCCACATTGGCCCCCACACGAACCCCTGCCCCTCAGCCAACGCAGGTCCCTGAACCTACGCTGGAGGTTGCGGCTACGCCTGAACCGATGTCATCCCGCAATAGTGTAAGTTTCGCCCATCTATTCCTTGCCACTCTGGGTCTGGCTCTGCTGGGCACAGGCGTTTTTGCGATTGGCTTCGTGCTGCGGGACCTCAATCGCGGTTTGTTGCTGGCACTGCCCACCCTGATATTTGGCTTGCTGGCATATGACTACTATGCGCTCCTATTGCCGGGGGCGGAAATCTGGCGCAACCTGGGGGGCGATACGTGGGGTGCCGGACTGGCCGCCTGGTTCGGTGGGCTGCTCGGCTTTGCGATAACGGTGGGCATGATCTACTTGTGGGAGCAGTGGGGAGCCAAGCTACGGGCGCGGAAGCGTGGGTGAGAAAAGCGTGACGAGCAGAGAGAGCACCAGCAGTGCAGCGGTGATGAGGATCAGCACACGGTTGACCGGCGCAATACGGTCAATCGGTCGTTCTTGCTCAAGTTGGGGCCAGGCAGCCAGAGGCCCGCTGGAGAACAGCACTTCACGCAGCTCGCGGATGGTAGCCGGTCGATCTTCCGGATGCATAGCCAGTGCCCACAGCACGGCACGTTCTGAACGCGGGCTGAGCTGTGGGTTAATCTCACGCGGAGGTATGAGAGCATTCGGCCGGAGGAAGCGGGTCTTTGCTTCGGCAGGGGGTTCGTTGGTGAAAAGGTGGTAGAGCGTCGCACCGAGGGAGTAAATGTCCGAACGCGGGTCTGTGTGGCCTGTATCCCCTCCATACTGTTCCAGCGGCGTGTAGAAGGCCGTGCCTCGCCCTTGCACAACGGTGATTGTGCGTGCATCATCAGGCGCCATGATCTTGACCAATCCGAAGTCTACCAGCTTGATCACACCTTCTGGGGTCAGCTTGATATTGGCCGGTTTGATGTCACGGTGCACAACTGGCGGGTTCTGGGTGTGTAGATAGTGCAGCGCATCGCACAGTTGGGCAGCCCAATCTAACACCTGCTCTTCGGGGATAAAGCGGCCTTGGCTGCGTGCCTCTTCAATCTTTTGGCGCAGATCGGTTCCCGGCACGAAGTCCATGACGAGGAAATCGCGGTTGCCTTCGCTGAAGAAATCAGATACTTTAGGGAGGTTGGGATGGTCAAGGCGTGCTAGGATGCTCGCCTCGCGGTGGAACTGCTCGCGGGCTTGCTCCTGCTGGCGGGGGGAACTATTGGGGTCAATCTGGATTTCCTTGATCGCGCAGAACCGTCCAGCCAAACGCAAGTCTTCGGCCCGATAGATGGACCCCATCCCCCCTTGACCGACGATTTCGACAATGCGGTAGCGCGACCGGAGGACCTTCTCCGGCTTCAGCGGAGGTAACAACGACTTCTCTCCTCGTCCCCGGACCCATAGCGTTTCCTCTCGCTATAGCGCGGACGCCGGGGCGGTTAGCAATCAGTTAGAGACATTAACCCCTTGCAGGGGGTTTGTCAAGGGGGGCAGAACTGTGGGCGAGAACGTTGTGGAGCAGGATAAGCCTGTGCTGATCGTCATCGAGGGGCCGGCGCGTGGTCAGCAGGCTTATCTGAGCAGAGAGGAGATCATCATCGGACGCGGCCCTCACTGTGATTTGATCCTCCCCGATCGCCGTGTCTCGCGAGAGCATGTGCGCATCTGGCGCGAGGGGACGCAATATTACATTGAAGACCTAAACAGCAAAAATGGCACTTATGTCAACGCTGAGCGGCTGATGGGGCGGCGCGAGCTGAAAGACGGCGACGAGATTCAAATTGCGCTGGCCGTCAAACTCAAGTTCATCGGCTCTGATGCTACTGTTCCCCTCTCGTTGGAAGAGGCTGCGTTGCCTCAAGCAGGCCTGCGGCTTGACGAAC
>Ga0197142_1003487_pt1 | contig 13165 bp, 10 predicted proteins | sample GBS60_MetaG_FD_148614 | JGI IMG/M metagenome (GOLD analysis project Ga0197142, IMG submission 148614) | Sediment microbial communities from Great Boiling Springs, Gerlach, Nevada, United States - GBS 60_MetaG | ecosystem: Environmental > Aquatic > Thermal springs > Hot (42-90C) > Sediment... | reverse complement strand
CACTTTTTGCCCTGAAAAGTTTCATCTGGACTTGTCCCAATTTTCTCAACTGGAACTTCCCACCAAAAGCGGGTGAAACGAAGGTCATCGCTTGTTTGAAGACCAACCTTAACATCAGCGATTTTTGGCTTATCGGGCATTCTTGCCACATCTCGGTCAAGGGGCGGGTATTTTTGGAAGAGTTCCCGAAGGGATTTAGGTGCCCAGTAGGCGAAGGGCGTTCCAGGAACTTCCGCAAGTTCACCGAGCGTCACCGTGAAAACAACCCTATTTTTCGCCATCCCATTCACCTCAACCAATTCGGTCAAGCATGACCCTGCTTCTTCCTTCCTCATTCGGACAGAGTTATTATTGAAATGGCGTTAGCGCAAAGTAAAGGGAGGTCTTACCTATGTCGGAGGCAAGGGCTGAAAAGTCAAAGGTTCGTTGGGAAGACTTGGTCATCAACGGCATAGTCGTTGGCAAAATCGCCAACAAGGAGGACTGGACGAGGTTTGTGGAGGAAAAGGAAAAGGATATGAGAGAGACCTTACGCCGATTCGCTGAAGAGGATGAAAAGGCAAAGAGGTAAAGGCAAGGTGGTGCTAATTGCACAAGCCAACCATTGCTGATTACCTCAGAGCGCTTAGAGAGTTAAGGGAATTGGCACTGTTGCTGAAGAAATGGGTGACTTCTTTGTTGATTTCCCGAAATGCTGGGATGTCTTTCAATTTTGCTCGTGACAGCAATGCTCTGCTGGCTGTTTTGGACATCTACCATTCACATATGGCGCAATTGCTGAGCCTTAACCCTAACGAAGTCAGGGTCAATTTGATGTTACTGGTGGGAACAGGTCAGGGCTATGGATTACGCATTTGCCTTACGAACAGCAAAGGGAGTTATTCGGAACAGGAACGACGGCTGATATGGGACAAGGGGAAAGGGTGTTGTGGGAGAGTGTGGGAGGAGAAGACTCCTCTCTTTGCCGACAACCAAAAATGGCTCAAAGCAGAAGCCTTACCTAAAAAGCACGCTGAAGCGACCAAGAATGTTCACTGGGTTGCTTCATTACCCATTTGGGATCAACGGAAGCAAAAATTTTGGGGTGTCTTGAATGTTGACACTCTCGTCCCTTTGAGTAATTTTCCGACTGAAGATTGGTTGGAGATTGCCACCCTTTATATGCGCCTTCTAACTCATCTATGTTCGTCCCTAAGGCTGTTTTCACTGAAAGAGTGACCTTCCATCTTACCTTTTCAGTTCCAAAAGGCACGCCTACTGGCGTTCCGAAAATTTTGCGGTTAGACGGTTTTTGGCTTTAGGGTCGTGCTCCCGCACGACCGAAAAATTGGTCGGCAGCACAGGAACGCTGTCCTCCAGAAAAAACAATTTGCTACTCGCCATTCGCCACTCGCCATTCGCTGCCGTTATTGGCTCGGCAGGAGCCTCGCACTCCCAATTCCCTCATTTTCGGTCGGGTAGGAGCCCGACCCTCCAACAACTTTTTCACTAACATTCTCACAAACATTTCAACACCGCCGAAGTTAGAATGTTTGTGAGAAAGTTCCCTGACATGGGAGACTGCTACGGATACTCGTTCAAGGCTTCCAAAGCCTCTTCAAACTTAACCCTTTTCTCGTCCCAGTCCCAATCGGTAAGCCTAAAGAAAGTGACAGGGTGCTTCTTCCAGTCAGCGCCGTCATTCCAATAACGCTTCCGTAGGGTGAAGGCTGCATACCTTGCCGTTGCCTCGTCAAGGACATTGAAGCCCAAATCCCAGACAATTTCTGGGAGCGCTTCAGACCTCAAAATCTCTTCCCGCAACCTTTGGTAGGATTTCAAAAACAGGAAAGTCCGTCCAGTCAATGCACCGACATAGCCTCCGTCCTTGCAAAGGTTGATTGCCTGCTCAATGAAGGCTGCGTAGTAATCGTTGTGGGTTTTCGGGTAGTGTTGCCGAGCATACTGTTTGCACCGAGGTGGCATCGCTCCATATGGTGGGTTCATGAGCACGACATCGTATTGTTCTGTCAGGATGTCAACGAGTTGGATTGCATATTCAGCGTCCATGCCGAAAAGCAAAGAACCCATATCTTGAGCGTCAGAAGCCCTGCGGACGAATTCCTTGATGCGGTCAACGATTTCTGCGACAGTCAGTTCTTTTGGGACAGTCATCGGGACATCGCCTAATGAAAGTTGCTCTTCCCGTAGGACGAACAACTGAAGTTGCTCTTGCTTGCGTCTCAGTTCGTTTGCCCTCTTTATCCGTTGGCTGAACAGTTGCTCAAAGGGCTGTCTTATTCGCAAAAGCGAACCGATTTCAAAAGCGTTTTCGCATGCTTGAAGGGTTTGCTCAACGATGCGCTTAAGGATTGGGTCGTGGTCAAACTGTTGCAAAAATTGAGATTTGCGGTTGCTGTCAACGAAACGGATGTCAGCGCAGACGATGTTGATTCTTTTTGGCTCAAACTTTGCGTTTGGGTCATCGCCTTTCAATCGTTCAAAGGCAGTTCGGGCTTTGAGCCAAAGGGCAAGGGCAGCAATTTGGCAAGCCCTAAGGTCAATGTCCACGCCATAAAGGTTGTGCTCCAAAATGAGGGCTGGGATTTGCCACTTTGGCAGGTCAGGTCGCTCCTCACACCACATTTCAAAAAGAAGGTCAAAAGCGCCGAACAAAAAATGACCGCTTCCACACGCAGGGTCTAAGACCTTGATTTCCCGAACCGAAAGGGAACGGTTAGGTGGTCGGAAGTTGTTTTGAACGGGCACAAAGTAGTCAAGTTTTTCCTTGAGTTGAGAGTTTGGATGGGCTTCAAGCCAAAGTCGTCCCAAAGTGTTTTGAACTAACGCTTTGACTATCCAACCAACGGTGTAAAACTGGTTGAGTGGCGGGATGTCATCAGGGTTAGGGTTACGCCTGAGCCTCCGCCTTATTTGTTCTCGCTCTTCGCTGTTGAAAAACTGATATGCCCAACCAAGCAACTCAAACTCATGCCAGACATCTTCAGGCAATCCCATCAAGACTTCACGGATTTGACGGTAAGCAGGTAATCTCGGCATTAAAATGGCATATGGGCTATCGCTGCGGAAAAGCAAGTGCTCGTTCATTTTCTCCTGCATCTCAGAAAAAGCAAGTCTCAGTGCTTCTTGTGTCAATTTCTCAGGTTGAGTTGCAAGTTCAGGAAGTTCGTCCGAAAAGTCTCTTTCTCTGCGGGAACGGTCTCCGTATTCTGGGCGAGTAGCGACAGTTTCAACAATCAACCCGTTGACTTCCGCAACTCTCAGAGCCAAAAGGCGGTTGAGGAAAGTGAAAACGGCGTGCTTAAGGTAACGCTCTCTTGCTTCCCGAAAATCAGCAGCCTCACGGCTTATCGCTTCCTGAAGTCTCCTTTGGACTTCCTGACGGTCTTGCGGGACGGAGATGATGCGTTCAGGGAGAATCCCATGTTGCCTCAGCAATTGGTCAAATTCTTCAGTCAAAATTTGCCTGCACCTTAACACTGCTTGCCGAATTTGTGACCTTTGCTCTCTACTTAGAGCCATTTAGCCTTCACCCTCCTAAATACGGCAATTAAACTGCCGTCGCTATTAAGCCATTGGTTCGGCTTCAATTCTGACCTTGATGGGAGTTCCTGCTTTCACGAAGTATCTTCGGACTTCACTTGCGATGGCTTCAATTTCGTCGTCGCTTTTAACGGTTCGCTCAATTTGCAAAGGTTCAATGGGTTGCGGTCCTTCAGGCTTCGGAAGCAAATTGTCCAGTTGCTTTGCTATTTCCCAATACTTTGCCTTTACCGTCTCAACGCTCATTTGACTGAACGGACGGCGACAATTTCGGCAAACGAAGTCTGGCTCAGAAGGTGTTCCTTCTCCGTCGCACTGAAGTCGTTTGAGCGGTTGCAAGAGATTTTCTGCTTGTTCAGGTTCGCATTCAAAGGCTGGGTGCTTCCGCAACTCCTCAATGGCTTTAGCGAGTGCGTCTTGAAATTCTCTATGCCTTTGAGCGTAATCGCTGTTGTATCTGCCTTGCAATGCGGCAAAGTCATTTTGAAGGGATTGCCATCGGTCAAGGATGTCAGTGGCATTGATGCCTTCAGACAAGCGGCGCCACCTTTCGGCGCTTTCTCCGTCAAGGCTTTCGTCCCAGCCTCTTGCTGATTGAATAAACGAACGAAGCATCCTGTATCGGTCAAAATCAAACCGCTCAAGTTCCCTTATGGTTGGAAAGTTCCGCTTCAATTCGTCGGCAATTTCCAGAAATCGCCGAAGGCGAGCGTTTGGTTCTTCAATTTGAGCGATAGCGTTCAGTTGTTCGGCGACTTGTCGGCATCCTTGTTCAAGTTGGGTGGGAAGGTTATTGTCCCTGCACCTTGTCGCTAATTGGTTTGCGGATTGACTCCAATGTCGTGCTTGTTCCCTAACGATTAAGGCTACTCGCTCAAAAGTGTCACCGCCTTGGACGGCAAAAATTTCGGAGCAAAGTTCACTTGCTTTCCGCCAGTCAACTTCTGGCAAGATTTCAAAAGTTGCCCGCTGAAACTCCCTCGCCTGCGAGAAAACAGTCCGAGCCTGTGGGTCATTTGGGTCAGTTATGATGCGGTTTTGGTATCTCATTCCAACCAATCCTGCCTTCATCAATGTGGCAACGAAGAGCCGAACCAAACGAGGGTCCCAACCATACGGCGGCTTTTCAAAGTGTTCAACTAATGCTCTACCGCTACAATCCAAGCCAAGGTTCTGTCGTCTCTGAATCTCTGCCCTGACGATGCTTAAGTATCGGTTGTCGCGCTTTATCTGTTGGTCAGGTGTGAGAAGTTGAAGGTCTGAGTAGATGTTGGGCAAAGCACTCCCAGGTCGCCAAGCCAAAATTGAAGCACACTCCTCATCCCTTGAAGGTCTCTTATCAATGAACTCGGTGTAAACTTGCTGAGCAATGGTTCTCAATTGTTCCCTCAATACTGCCTCAATTCCGTGTCCAGTCGGCTGAATTTCCTGACCGCCGATGAAGATCTTCCCTCTCATGAAAGCGTTCTTGATTAACTGAGGCAACCGAACATTCCAAAGTTGATTGTCTTCCCTTTCCAATTGCTCCCTGTAACTGCTTTGCTCTTCCGAGAGAGTTCTTGTTCGCCATTGCTCCAAGGTCTTCTTGACGGCAACTGCTCGCTTCAGGGCTTGTTCAAGTTCGCTTTCTCCCGATGCTTTCCAGAAAAGGGTCTTATCGTCGGCGATACTTTGCTCCAAGACGAAATCATCAGACGCATCGGCGAAAGGGGTGTAAAGGGCTACTTTCAAGCCCTCGCCTTCGCGTATCTCTGTGTCATCCACGGTCATGGCTACTGACAATGGTCTTCGGGTCTCTCCGTGTTCGTATCTGAAATCCCTTAGCACTTCTTTCATCAAGTCCACAACAGCCTGCTTTAACTCGGCAATCGTCGGATAGTTTTGGTTGACCTCTTGTTCAAGCATGTGCTGAGCAGGTGTCAGAAGCCTATATTTGCCTTCTTCCTCTGAGACCCACCCTGTTTCTTGCAACTTTTGAAGAGCCTTTCGGACTTTTTCTCTGAGGGCATGAATGTCTAAGTCAGTGTTGTCAACCAAAGCAGATGCCAAGTTTTCAACGGTGCATGGATAGCGCCTCCCAATTTGTTGGAGCAAGAATAATGCTTTTGCAACCCTGACAACAGGCAAACCGTCAATCTCTCCCAGCCGTTCAATTTCGTCAAATGCCATTATTTGGTCGGAGCGAATCGCGCTAAGAGTCCCTCTAAGGCTGTCAAAGAACAAGTCAAAAGGGACAAGCCAGCCGATTTGTTGTTCTGCACCACAAGTTATCCCCCCTTCGCCTCGCAATATGCTGTGAACGAGTTGAAGGACAGACCTCGCTGCACCGCTAAGCCTTCTCGCATCTTCAACTGAAGTGTGGAATGAACCCATGATGTCCTGAATGAGCCGAACGGCATAAGGTGGACAAGGGTAGTGAGCGATAAAGCCAAAATCTTGCCATCGGTCTATTGTCAACGCTGACCTTATTGCTCCACTTTTCTGTTCAAGCAACTTCTTGACTTCCTCGCTACCTTTGGGTGTCTTTCGTAAAAGCCTTTCGGCGACGACCTGTTGCACCTCTGTAGGTTCAAGGTGAACTCTTGTTCGGAATCTATCTTGTAGCCAGTTCAGAATTTGTGCGTCCCTCTCTAATCGTGGAACAAGTTCCCTTATCGCTTCCTGTGCTGAAGCGATGAGCAAAATTTTCCCGTTGCCAGATTGAACGACTTGTTCAGCCACGCTGTTCAAATCCGTCAATCTATTTACGCTGTCGCCGATGTAAAGCCCGACTTCATCCAGAAGGACGATAACCCGTCCGTTATTTTCGTCAAGTTGCTTTGCAAACTCAACTAATTCATTAACTGCTCTTGATGGTTCAACTACACCGTATTTTTGCTTGCTTTCTTGAATTGCTCGTTCGGCTTCCTCTTCGGAGCGATAGCGTTCGGGCAAAAGGTCAGGTAGCGCTTGCTTTAACACGGTTTCCGCATTCAGTTTTCGTTCGTCTTCCCAAGAGCGGTTAAACCTTTGCTTGACCCAATCTTGGAATTCGCTCCATTTGCCCAGATGCCTCAGTTCTTTCTCCCACTCAGCGACCCAAAAGTCGGTAGATAATCCCTGCGTTTCCATTAGGCTGCGGAGAATCAAACGGCTAATTGTTGACAGTTCGGGAATATTTGGGTCACAATCCAAAAGGTTGATGAAAAGCACTTTAGTCTTAAACTCACGCTGCAAAATTGGAAGGTAGTTGTCAAGACCGAACTTTCGGCACAGAAACTCCTGAGACGAAAGAGACCGTCCGTCCTCGTCCCTCAATTCCCTGTCCTCAAGCAAGTATCCCAAAACTTTAAGGAAGTGGCTTTTGCCTGAACCGAAGAACCCACTGACCCAAACACAGACCCTTTCTGTTGCGCCTCGTCTCGTTTCAAGCAAAGTGTCCAGAATGTCCATTAAAGCAGATTTGACCTTTTCGGTCGGGACATATTCATCCATTTCTCTCCAAACTTTGTTTGGGTCATGGTCGGTGATTTTGATAACGCCTTCAATCTCGCGGTAAGGGTCGCGTTCAAGGATGTCCTTGATTTTCATCTTCCCTCACCTCCACTGGATGATCTCGCCGCGATAGTAGCCACCATACAAACTTGCATGTTCTGAATCCAAAAAAGCGCCAACACTCGTGCCAGGGTAAGCGATGACGATGGCACATTTGACCTTACCTTCAAGGCGCGCTAACAAATGGGAGGGTCGCATGAAAGGGTAAATTGTTCCAGTTCTGACAAGGAAGGCTACACCTTTTTTGGAAAGACCGTGTGAGTCAATGTGCGCAATAACCATCTTTGCCATTTCAGGCGGTAAATGTTCAGCGAGGTTACTTTTCAATTCGTTTTGGTCTCGTCTTCGTTCCTCTTCCTTTAGCCTTTCAGCCAATTTGTCAACTCCACAGCCGAGCAAAGAAGCGAGGGCTTCTTTCATTGCTTCGGTCAACGAAATTTGAACCGTCTGCCAACCTTGCTGGTTTAACCTATCGGCGAGCAAGTTGAATTGCCTAAGTGCTTCACGCTCCTCTCTTGGCGGATACATCACACGGAAGAAGGGAACGCCATCCATCGGCGTGAAAGTTCCTTTCAGAGTGTCCACCAGTTTGCTCTCCAATTCGCTAATCACTTCAGCCCAAGGCATTCTCCAACCACTCCCTCAGCGTCTGAAACCTCGGTTGGAAGTCAACGATGGAGCCTGAACGCTGATACGACCACCAACCTTTAAGTTGCCCTTCAACGAGAAGTTCTTCCATTAGTCGCCCATCTAATTGCAAAAGTTCCCAAAGGGGATGTTCCGCTGCAGACCAGAAAGAACCACCTTGCTCCCAGAACCAAAGCCAAAAGAATGCGAACGGCTCAGGCAGAAGCCAAAATTTTTTCAGGTTTTTCTTAGGGCTTTTCTCCATCAAATTAAAGCGCCTAAGCATGGTCAAAAACCCTCTTGACCATCGTTCTTTCAATTTTTCCGACCACTTTAGGCTCAGCGCTTCCAAGTGCTCTCGGACTTCCTTGCTTGTCAGTTGCGGATTTGGTTCGTTGACCCGTGAAAGCACTAAATCACGGTAGCATTTTTCGGCTAATGGGTCAGTTACGATGAAGTAAGGGAAAAGCACTTGGTTTTTCGCTGCTTCGGGAACTGGCAATTTGAGGAACATGCCAACGAGTTCCGCTGAAGGTAGCCCTGAATTTGAAAGGAAGCGACGGCGGAAGGCATAGAACATGTCTTCAACAATTCGCTTGGAAGTTTTGCCCAGCAAGTTATCCTCAAACGCTCTCCTTTTAACTTCAAATTCATCGCCACATTCGGCATATGCCAGCAGCAACCTCTTCATTTCCTCCAAACCGAGACCACCGCGTTGCAAATGGGCTTGGAACTTTACCGCTTCGGAAACCACCAACCTCACCTCACTCTTGCAAAGCCTTTAAAAGACAATCTTTCGGGTCTGAGTAGAAAGCCAATTCAAGACCTGAAAGGATTTCGGGAGGGATTTGTGGAATGTCTTTAGCGTTGGCGATAGGGACTAAAATCCTTCGCGCTCCGTTTTCCCTTGCCAATTGAACGCACTCTGCCAAATCCCTTACTGGAAGGACACCGCCTTGGACGGTGATTTCCCCCAAAACCACCGTCGCAGGTCTGACAGGTTTGTCAACTAACGCAGAAAAGAGAGCGATGAAGAAGGCTGATGCGGTTTGGCTACCTTCCTTCGCTTGCATCAAGTTCACGACTTGAAAGTGAACTTGAAGGTCTTCTAAGGACTTGTCAATCGCAAATCGGTGCAGGTTGCTTCTCAGGTAATCGTATGCAGTTCTCACTGCCTCCCTCATCGCTGTCCCGACAGCGCCGGTCACGACATAACCACTCCCTTTCATCAACGCAACTTCAACGCGAAAGAGGGCATAACGGTTGCTTTCTGCATCCAACCCGACAGTGAAGACGGCACCGGGCGGTAACGGGTCTGGAGGGATGACCATTGCTTCACCCTGTTCAGGTAACGGGACAAATTTCTCTTCACCCGTTGATTTGTCTATGAAGGAGAGCGAGGTGTTCCAATACTCCACTCCTCCCATGCGTTTCAATTGTTCTTTAACCCTGCGGCGCAATTCTAAGGCAAGGGTCAAATACTCCTCAAGTTCATCCTTAGTCCAATTGCCGTCTGGATGAAGCAATTTAAGCAGACCTGAAACCGTTTTCCTGACAGCCTTTTCATCCCTTCTGTTCAAAGCGCTGCCGAGCGAAAAGTAATTGTCAATGGCATCAGCGAAACTGAATTTCCTCAATTCGCGGAAGACCTCCGCAAGGTAATCAACGACCAAGCCATAATGTTCTGTTAGCAGCGAACTTGTCAATTTGGGCATTTCCCAACCAGGCAAATAAGCGTGGAAGCGGTCAAGGAAAGCCAAATCTTGCATTTCGGTTGGGAAAGGCGTGAACAAGTGGCTTGTCCGCAAAGCCGTCTCAACATCCAAGTTAATGTTTCCGATGAAAACCAAAGCAGCCAGTGCCGTAATCTCCTCCCGACCTCTACTGAAACTTCCCGACTCCATGTAATCCTTGAGCAAGTTGATGGCTTGAGGGTTTGCAAGGCGGGTCAAGCCTGCAACTTCATCAAAAGCAACGACATCCCACAACCCAACGAGCCCGATCCGACCGCGACCGATGAGTGAGAAGAAGAGCGTAGGGACGGTGACATCGCCACCGGAGACCAAGATAGCGTATGGTGAAACTTCACGGTAAACATAACTTTTGCCAGTCCCACGAGGACCGAACTCAACGAGATTGTAGTTGTTTTCCACGAGCGGAATTAGACGAACGATGTAAAGCATCTTCAAGCGATGGGAAAGCACTGTCGGTTCTAAACCGACGCTGCGCAAAAGCAAATCAAGCCATTCATCGCGGGAGAACTCGGAGCGTTTTTCGCGAAACTCATTGAGCAAATTCCCGCCGGCAAGTTGAATTGGGCGAAGTTCTTGGATCACGAAAGGACGAATTTCACCTTTGTGGGCTAAAGATGGGTCGTAGGCTAAATCAACAACAGCCCAAATCCCGCCACCCAAAAGCCTCTCGTAACGCATCGTCAAATCTTCGCTAATGTGGACACGGTCAATCTGCAAGTTAGTTAGACTTGCCCAATACTTGTTCTCCGTCTCAACCAACCGCACTTTAACTTTATCAATGACCCTATGACTTCCTTGTTCCCTTACTTTTGCCTTGAACAACTCCGCTTGGTCTGGGCGAACATAGTGTTCGGTCAGAATTCGCTTAACTTCTTGCAGCCCTGCTGAGACTACCTGTTCGTCATCGGAAGCGCAATACTTGCCTAACAAATATTCCAACACATAGGCAGGCACGTTCATCTGCCCTTTCAACGAGTTAACCAAATCCTTCCGCACAACCCTTCCAGGGAAGAGATGAGTTGCTTTCCTATCCAGTGCATCCACTTTCAATTCACCTCTAAATGCCTTCCGAACAATTTTCGCTGACAAAGGAGCATGTTACACCATTCGCATCCAACCAGTATAAATTCTAACCACAAATTTTTGTCCCTTCGCCAATCGCATATCCTTCCTATCTCGTCAAGTTTTTGCATCTTCCTGTGGAGTGGATGGGATGAACTAAGTGTTGGGCACATATTCAAGATGTGAGAGCCGAACGATAAGGTGGGCTTGATTTGCCTTGGGTGATTTTTAATCCAACCACGCACTCGCGCTTTGCAAGGAGTACGAGGAATTACCTGACGGGATAATGTGAACAGCAATTGACAGCACTAAACGCACTTTGGAATGAAGGTAATGACACGATACAAGCGGGAAGCGCGCAGGGAAAGGAAGGACACATAAAATGAAAAGTCGTAGTCTGATGCCCAGCAGGAGGGTTAAAGGAGCGTGGCTGGAAACTGTGCTCCTAATTCGCGATACTTTGAGAGGTTGTCCCTGAGCGCCGTAGCTGCGCCCAAAGCAACCGTCGCCCATCGCCGTCCAAGAGGCGCTGCCGAGAGGGCTGTCCTACCCTCTCGGCAATTTTTTTCTCATCGTTCTTTAATTCTTAAAGCCAGCCTATCAACCGGCGAATGCTGTGCGTGTTTTGACTGCAAATCTGATGCCCACAAGGTCACGCATCGTTGCGTTGTTTCTGGGTGGGCGTGACCGAGTATCATCTGAAGCGAGAAAGCGTCTCCACCTGAAAGCAGCCACGAACGGGCGAACCCGTGTCTCAGCCCATGTAAGGGCAATGGCTTCAATCCTGTGCGCTTCTGCAATTGCCACCACCTTCGGTAAACGTTCCGCTTGATAAGTGGTGTTCCGGTTAGGGATGGAAACACTAAATCGTTGCCATTTAACGACTTGTTCATTGCAAGAAGCGATAGGTGCTTTGATAACATCATTGCGGCGGTGCGCCCAAACGGGACTATTCGCTCTTTGTTGCCTTTACCTCTGATCACGAAAAGTCGATTCTTAAGGTCAACATCGCACACTCGCAGTGAAAGGATTTCGCCTAACCGTGCACCTGTGTCATAGAGAAGGACGAAGATAGTTGCGTAGCGTAAATCGAGTGGCTTGGAAATGTCCAAGAGCTTCATGACTGCTTGGAAATGGTCTTCGGTGACGGTTCGCGGCAGCGGTGTTTCTGGTTTTGGTGGTTGAACGCTGCTCATTGGGTTGTCATCTCGCAGACCGATCCCGACGAGCCAACGAAAGAAAGCTCTTAACACGCGATAATGCCCGAATGCGGTAATTAACCTGCGGTTTCGTTGCGTGAGGTAGACGATAAAGCGCTGAATGCACTGCGGGTTGCAGTCAAGCGGAGATTGACATGGCAGTCCTGTTTTGAAGTGGAAATCGCGAAACATGCGCAAGCGGGAAATGTAAAGAGCTTGGGTTGTCTCTGCGATACCGATCGCCCGCTTAGCGAACAAGAACGCCTCGATCACTTGGTCCCATTGCGCATTTTTCCTCTGCACGGTTGACATTTCGCCCACCTCCTCCATGCTTTTGATGCATTAGGTGGGCGACCCTAAGCCCGTGCGCAGAACGAATTCGCCAAAATTGCGCCAAAATCGCCAATTTTCAGGGAGTTGACAGTTTGTTGTCGAATTGAAGACTTCCGAGCCGAGGGTCGCGGGTTCAAATCCCGTCGCCCGCTCCAATTTCTCGTTTGTAACTGGCTTCATCGTCCCTTTTGTGCTTCCCTCACGAATTCGTCCTCGCTGATTTTCAGCCTCAAAGGTAATGGGTCTTGCCAAACTTTGCGGAACGCGAAGCCCGCGATAACCCAAATTTCGCCAGGACGGCGCTCAAACAAATACGGGTAACTCAGTTGACCTCCAGGTTGTCGGGCAAGAACTATCGGCTTCGTCCATATCTTACCGTCATCCTCAGAGAAAGCAATTGAGAGTTCCTCGCGGTGCCAAGATGACGGAAACTCGGTATGCTGGGGCAAAACGCTCTTCTGCCAAACGCGACCTTCTGGTTTGAGCCTGTCCCAAACCAAAACCAACCTTCCGCTCTGAAGCCTCAAAAGGTAACCGGGCGAATTGCTGGCATCAATTGAACTGGGTTGAATTGTTCGCCAGTAGCGACCTCCGTCGTCGGAAATTGCTTGCCAGAATCTGTCAAGGCTCGTTCTGATTAGCATCAAAAGCCGACCGTCACTCAATTCCGCAACCGTAGGTTCCATGGCACCGTCATGATGCCCGTGTCCGCCCAAGTCAATCCAATTGCTCCGCTTCCATGTCTTGCCTTCGTCGTCGGAATAGAAGGAGCACACAACATTTCTTCCAGGGTCATTCACCAAATGCTCAAGGGAGACGACGATCCGACCTGTGCGAGTTTGGATTAGCCCGAAAAAGTTGGCGTTGTAACCGCCAAGCAATCGTTGGTTGTCAACCCAAGTTTTGCCACCATCCAAACTCCGTATCGTCCAAACTTCCAACTTGCAATTTTCTTTTGGCTCTTTCCGCTTCTCGTCCCACTCAAAACGATATTCGGCAAAGTTCAGGTAAACCAGAATGAGAGTGTTGTTTCGGGTTCGCAAAAGGTAGTAGGAAGCAGGTTCTTTGGGGTTAATGCCTTTGCAAACCGGAATGGCTTCAGACCATGTTTTC
>Ga0197142_1003486_pt1 | contig 13166 bp, 6 predicted proteins | sample GBS60_MetaG_FD_148614 | JGI IMG/M metagenome (GOLD analysis project Ga0197142, IMG submission 148614) | Sediment microbial communities from Great Boiling Springs, Gerlach, Nevada, United States - GBS 60_MetaG | ecosystem: Environmental > Aquatic > Thermal springs > Hot (42-90C) > Sediment... | reverse complement strand
TTGTGGAAACTCTGATGAAGAAGCAAGTGCGCCGAATGATTCTTGAAGAGCAAATTCGTCCCGACGGTCGCGATATGGATCAAATAAGACCTATTAGTTGCGAGGTAGGTCTGCTCCCACGTGTTCATGGTTCGGCTTTGTTTACACGCGGCAAGACTCAGGTGTTGACGACGTTGACGTTAGGCTCTTTGGATGAAGCACAAATCGTTGACACACTTGAAGAGGATGGCGAGAAGCGCTTCATGCACTTTTATAATTTCCCGCCTTTCTCAAACGGCGAAGTAAGACCCTTGAAGGCTGCTGGACGGCGTGAAATAGGACATGGAGCGTTAGCCGAAAAAGCGCTACGGCCGATGATCCCACCTCAAGAGGAGTTCCCTTATACGTTGCTGCTTACAACTGAAGTTCTGGAGTCCAACGGGTCTACTTCTATGGCAAGCGCTTGCGGTTGTACACTTGCCTTGATGGATGCGGGAGTTAAGATAAAAGAGCCAGTGGCGGGAATATCGATTGGGCTTGTCTCGGACGGAGAACGCAAAGTATTGCTTACCGACATCCAGGCCGTTGAGGATTTCTTCGGCGATATGGATTTCAAGGTCACTGGTACGCGCAACGGTGTGACGGCAATTCAAGTCGATACCAAGATCGATGGGTTAGACAGAGATGTGGTTGAAGGAGCCTTACAGAAAGCAAGACAAGCTCGACTACAGATAATCGATGCCATAACTGCAACCATACCCGCCCCAAGAGAATCGCTCAGCCAGTATGCTCCGCGCGTGTTTGTGGTGGAAATTCATCCCGACAAGATCGGAGATCTTATCGGTCCGGGCGGCAAGGTTATTAAGAAGATCGAGGCCGAAACAGGGGCTAAGCTTGACATCGAACAGGACGGACACGTCTACATTACTTCGGTAGATGTGGCGGCTGGCGAAAGAGCGAAGAAGATTGTTGAAGATATTACTCGTGAAGTTCAGATTGGCGAGGTCTACACAGGTCGCGTAACGAGAGTTGAGCCGTTTGGAGCTTTCGTCGAAATTCTTCCGGGCAGGGAAGGCTTGGTTCACATTTCTCAGCTTGCTAAGGAGCGCGTGGCAAAGACCGAAGATGTTTGTAAAGTGGGCGACGAGCTGTTAGTTAAAGTAATCGAAATCGGTGACGATGGCAAGATTCGGTTGACGCGTCGCGGACTGATTGAAGGCGATGAAGGCTATATTTCTACTTACGGAGAGGCTCGAGAGCGCGCCCGTGGAGAAGGCGGAAAATCGCGTGGTGAGGTCGGTCCTCGTCCTAAAGAGAGATATCCGCGATTCGAGGAGGATGCCGTTCCAAAGTTCAAGTTCCGCCCTAAAAGATAATGCATTCTAATGCCAAGTGCACCACCGGTACGCTAGCTTACTATTGAATCAAGCAGCAGGCCGGTGGTTTTTGGTACATGTATGCATGTATGAAAGGACAGGCTGAAGATGGCAACACGGTCAGCAATTTGCAAAACCGTACTGCCTAACGGGGTCAAAATACTCAGTGAGCGAGTAAGTTACGTAGATTCCGTGTCGGTGGGTATTTGGGCAAAAGCTGGGTCATGCGACGAAGATAAGAAACAGCACGGAATTAGCCACTTCGTGGAACACATGCTATTCAAGGGCACTCAAAAGCGCACTGCCAGGCAGATAGCCGACGAAATGGATAGCCTTGGCGGACACTTGAATGCTTTTACCGATAAGGAATTCACCTGTTACTATGCAAAGGTCTTGGGAGAGCATCTCGGAACCGCGTTGGATATTCTCTCTGATATGTTTCTTAATTCCAGGTTCGATATCGCTGAGATAGAGCGCGAAAAGAACGTTGTGTTGGAGGAAATCAAGCGCCATCAGGACACACCCGAAGACCATGTACACGATCTTCTTGCGCAAGCATTGTGGAAGAACCATCCGCTTGGCAAGCCGGTTATCGGTTCTGCGCGGACAGTGCGAAAGCTCACGCGACAAGACCTTATAGATTACGTAGATAGGTTCTATAGACCCGATTCAATAGTGATAGCCGCCGCAGGCAACGTCGATCATGACAGACTTGTTGACTTGGTTGCGGGTCCTTTCGGGGAACTTAGCGGCAAAAGGCCTTCACGTATGCATGTCGAAGCTGTCGTCGAGACGGAACCTGTGCTTCTTAACAGAGCTACGGAACAGGTTCACTTTTGCCTTGGTACACAAGGATTTGCACAGGACAGAAATGAGAAGTACGCGCTAGCAGCGATTGATTCAATACTCGGTGGGGGAATGAGTTCTCGTTTATTCCAGGAAATCCGTGAAAATCGCGGATTAGCGTATGCTATAGGTTCTTATAGCGCTTCGTACCAAGAGGCGGGACTGTTCGCTATATACGGCGGAACGAGTATTCAAAATGTCAAACAGGTAATCGAACTGGCGCAAATTGAATGCGCAAAAATGGCACGCGAGAGCGTAACAGATGAGGAGCTAGAACGCTCGAAAAACCAGATTCGGGGTGCTCTTGTGCTCGGTCAGGAGAGCATGTCCAACCGCATGAGCCGACTGGCAAAGAGTGAGATTTATTTCGGTAGGATAATCAGACTAGACGAGATAATATCCCAGATAATGGCGGTTGGGCGTGACGATGTATCAGAGGTTGCTTCTAAACTGTTTGGAAATGGCACATTTGCGATTGCGGCAATAGGACCTTTTCGAAAATATGCAGATTTAGTGAGCGAAGAACTGGTTAAGGTAGGATAGTAAATACCAGGCTATTGCATAAAGGGATACTCTACTGGTATCCTCGATATAGGTATTGCGTGCCATATTGAGAGCTAAGGAATATTGGAAAGCAAAGGTGGCGGATGTGATAAGAGTCGCAGTTCTAGGTGCTTGTGGCAAGATGGGCCGTGAAACGGTCAAAGCCGTCACAGAAGCGCCAGATATGTGCATGGTCGGTGCTTGCGATATCGCTTGTGCAGGTTCGACACTGGCTGATGCGGTTGGGATACAGGGGCTGGATATACCCATAGAAGCTGACTTTTCGAAAATGCTTGAAGAATCGAAGCCGGAAGTCGTGGTGGACTTTGCAAAGCCATTCGTGATTGATAATACGAAAGTTGCTATGAAACTTGGTGTGATACCTATAATAGGTACTACAGGTCAGACAGCAGAAGAGCTGGAAGAGATCGAAAAGTTAGCGCAGACCACTGGTACTACGGCAATGGTGATCCCTAACTTTGCAATAGGAGCCGTATTGATGATGAAGTTCGCCGCAGAGGCTGCAAAATACATGCCTGACGTCGAAATCATCGAACTACATCACGACCGCAAGGCCGATGCACCATCAGGAACTTCGATTAAGACAGCAGAAATGATCGATTCAGCGAGAAAAGTCGCAGGGGTAGAAGCCTCAGTGCCTGCAGGTTCGCTCGATGATCCAGCAAGAGGGGAACGACGAAACGGGATTCATGTTCACAGTGTGAGGCTTCCCGGGCTTGTGGCACACCAAGAGGTTATATTCGGTGGTCAGGGACAGATTTTAACTATCAGACACGATAGCTTTGATCGTACCAGTTTTATGCCGGGTGTTTTGTTGGCGATCCGCTGCGCAGCTCGGACTAAGGGCTTTATCTACGGACTGGATAAGCTACTGAATAATTATTTGTAACTTGTCTTAACTAAGGTTATTCTTCGGGGGGAATAAGTAATGTCGAAATATAGAGTAGCTGTGGTAGGCGCAGGTGCGGTAGGCGAAGAAATGGTCAAAGTGCTGCGCCAGCGTAACTTTCCGATGTCGGAACTGGTGATACTCGCTAGGTCTGCTCGCAAGCAGGTAATAGACGGAGTCGAATTCGATGTGAAAGAGACCACAAATGAGGCGTTCGAGGATATCGACATCGCGTTCTTCGCAGGCACAGAGGGAGCCAAGGGAGCCAGCCAGGTTTTTGGCTGGGAGGCTGTTGCACGCGGTGTTTTCGTGATTGATAATGGCGACGATTTCCGAATGGACCCGCGTGTGCCGCTGGTTGTCCCGGAAGTGAACCCTGATGCGCTAGCTAACCACCAGGGATTTGTATCAAACCCCAATTGCAGCACAATTCAAATGGTGCATGCTCTCGCACCGCTCCATAAGATCGCAGGGCTCAAGCGGATTGTGGTATCTACATATCAATCTGTGTCCGGCACTGGTAGTGCCGCAATCAAAGAACTTGAACAACAGATTCGTGATTACGTTGCAGGCAACGAAATCAAAAATGAGCAATATCCTTATCAGATATTCTGCAACTTAATACCACAGATATCGAGTCTCAAGAACGAATTTGAGGGCTACTACGGCGAAGAGATTAAGATGATCAAGGAAACCCGAAAGATTTTCGGCCTTCCCAATCTTGCAGTAAGTGCGACTTGCGTGCGTGTTCCTGTTTTCAGAGCGCATTCTGAGGCTATAAATGTGGAATTCGAGCGACCTATTACTGTTGCACAAGCGCGAGAAGCCTTGGCTGCATGGCCGGGAATCGAGGTCATCGACGATCCTGCGAACTCAAAATACCCGATGCCCCTTTTTGCAGCACATACCGATCCAACATACGTAGGCCGAATACGCCAAGATTCTTGCCATCCGAACACTCTCGATATGTGGGTAGTGTCGGATAATATACGCAAAGGAGCAGCCCTCAACGCAGTACAAATCGCCGAGACTGCTATCGAGCGTGGGTATATAAGAAGCAAGTAAATAGAAGTGAAGGTCCAAAGGAAATCAATTCCTTTGGACCTTTCGATTTTATATTACTATGCCACCAAGAAAAAAGACTTCAGAAAAACTGCAAATTATTCCTCTAGGTGGTGTGCTCGAGATCGGAAAGAACATGACCGCCTATCGGTATGGCGACCAGATACTGGTGGTGGATGCCGGCCTGATGTTCCCCGAGGAAGAAATGCTCGGCGTTGATATCGTAATTCCTGATATAACCTATCTAGAGGAAAACGTCGAAAAGATTCTCGGCATCGTATTGACTCACGGACATGAAGACCATGTTGGCGCGCTGCCTTACGTGCTTCGACGGATCGATGTACCGGTCTACGGAACCTCACTCACTCTTGGTTTAGTTGCCAACAAACTTGCTGAGCATAATCTCCTCGACTACGCTCGATTATACGAAGTTCGGCCAGGCACTATTCTTGAGCTGGGCGATTTCAAAGTCGAGTATGTGCGAATGACGCACAGCATTCCAGATGCATCGGGTTTGATTATAAAGACGCCTGTGGGAAATGTTGTTATGACAGGAGATTTCAAGTTCGAACAGGCGCCGATTTATGGTGAACGAGTTGATATAAGTCGACTTGTTAGAATCGGCGACGAAGGAGTGCTTGTATTGCTGTGCGACACTACAAACGTCGAAAAGCAGGGATTTACTCCTAGTGAGACTGTTGTGGCCGAGACATTCGACAAGATATTCGCCACGGCTCCCGGGCGTATTATTGTTGCTGTTTTCGCATCCAACATCTATCGCGTACAAATGGTCTACAATACCGCGTCGAAATACGGACGTCGTGTTGCACTTATTGGCCGCAGTATGGCTGAGAACTGTCGAATAGCTGAGGAATTGGGCTATTTGCAAGTTTCAGACACCGTCCGTCTGCGACCAGATGAAATTGCTCAAGCTGACCCGCGCGAAGTCGTAATTGTTACCACTGGAAGCCAAGGAGAACCATTGTCGGCGCTCTCAAAAATGGCGATGGAAGAGCATAAACAAGTGAAAATCACCGAAGGTGATACTGTGATTATCAGCGCAACTCCGATACCAGGTAACGAAGACCTGATCTTGCGAACTATCAACAGACTTTTTCAACAGGGCGCTGAGGTAATCTACGAGCCGTATGCTAAAGTCCATGTCTCAGGACATGGCAATCAGGAAGATATAAAGCTGATGCTTAACATATTGCGACCTACCTATATTGTGCCAGTCCACGGTGAGCAGCGACATTTTTCAAAGTTCACCAAGCTAGCGGAATCTATGGGTTATACAGCCGACCATGTATTTAGAATGAGCCCAGGAGACGTGCTAGAGGTCGTAGATGGAAGGGCCTGCCTGAACGGCAAAGTAAATGCCGGCAACGTTATGGTAGACGGACTTGGGGTTGGAGACGTGGCTGACGTTGTTCTTCGCGACCGCCGACATCTTTCGCAGGATGGCATAGTTATCGCAGTCATCGGCGTAGATAAGACCACGCGTCAGGTTGTATCGGGCCCAGATTTTCTTTCACGCGGATTCGTTGGTGAAGAACTAGTTGGCGAGCTTCTTGACGGCGTTCGAGGGGTCGTTCTTGCAAAGCTAGAGCAGTTTGCGGATACTGATATCGAGGAGTTCGACGAGATTCAAGCCGCGTTGCGCAAAGCATTGGCAAAGTTCATATACGAACGCACTCGCCGTCGGCCTATGGTTGTGCCTATAGTTATGGAGATGTAGTTCCTGCTCTGAAGTCGTTCTTGGATGCTGTCTCGGCGAGCACTTTGTCGCTATAGCACATCGGTCCGCTTCCTGCTATTAGCCACCTGGTTGGAATCTCGCTATAGCCTTTCACAAAGGTCGCAGCACACGTTCGAGCGCGGGCGTGGAGCCCCCAGCCAGCCATATCTGCCTCATTGCGGTGCTGCACCAATACTATGTGGGTCGCTTCAGGTGTTATCACCCTGATTTTCACCGTGTTGCCATCATCTACTTTATCAACGCCGATGTTTCGACCTCTTTCGGCACCTGTAAATACTCCAAAAAAGGTGATGTCTTTGCAGGGGGTCTGCGGTTCGAAAGATAGGTACTCTGCCGGCGTCGAGCCGATATAGCCCTGCTTTATAGAGCCTGACCAACGTATAGGTGAGACGAGTTTGAACTGTATTTCAAACGAGTCATGGTATATAGTGGCTCCAATTCCCGGCTTTATTTCCACACGTCCGTTCGGATGTATTTGCCAACTGTAGCTCCTCGCTATGTCGCTCGAAAGGCGATCAATCACAATAAATGTTTCTGGTTCCAAGTAGACAAGAGTTCGTGTCCACAAGTTGACTAGGTCTTCGTATGCTGAAGTCAAGTCGGCTTCCACAATTCCAGCTCCGGGGATTTGCGCATAACCTAGTATCCGACCATCTGATTTTAACTGACATTGCCCGTCTACCAACACAAGATTATGAGCGTAACTCGTACAGAGATGTTCCTTATAGACCGGATCCGAATAAGCAACTACTCCCGGATCAATAATGAAAGGATATCCTTTATAGTGAATCACGAACTGTCCGATGTCTTGATGGCCGCGTCCATGCGTAAACTTTGCCGCCAGTATGGATTCATCATCACTCCAGCCGCTGCGGAAAACGCACCAACCAATATCTGTAAACAACTTATTTGCTTCTTCAGAGTTGGGAGTTTCCGCCTCTACATTAGCATCATCCGCAAGTACAGCGTGAATGTTTTTCAGAATGGGATAACCGGTCTTTAGTAGATATTTTGACCTGCTGCACCGCAGGTGCCGAGATAAAAGCGCATAGAGGTCATCAGACAAATTCGCTTGGCCGCTGTCGTTAAAGTTGACGGTTCCAATCGTGCCCTCCGATGTTCGGCATAGGAAGTAGTATGGCTGATCAATCAATTTGCGGTTGATATAAGGCGACATATCCTCGCCTGTAACCCTCTTAAGCGCATCGATGAAGTACATTGCATTGGTAAGGCCATAGTCAACGTAACCGAGGCTTTCTACATAACCGCCGTCTTCGCCCCAATTTGGATATGTCTTCATCATACACTGACCGCCCCAACCGGCCTTCAGATCGATGTTCCAAATGTCGCCGCCGGGATAAACGAGATACGCGCGTACTGCATCGACAAACATCCCTAGCCAATTTCGAGCATCCGGAACCTCGGGCAGTAATGCCAACGCGGCAATTCCACCACCCGAATTACATACACTCCACCAATTGCCTGCTGGCAACTGATGGCGAGGAACATAGCGTATCGTTCTCGGATCCGCCCAACTTTCGAGGATTGGAAGCACACCCAGCCGCAACAGAGCTGCTCTGATAGCGGCTCGCTCGTCATCGCTCAAAAAATCATAAAGCCAGTCATAAGCAGTAGCAACTCCTTTGCACATGCCCGCCGTTTCCAATGCTGCTTGCCATGCAGGATAGAAGCAGTTCGGATCACCGAAAGGTATACCAGTCCATCGACTAAAACCTGCCAAATTAAGCATAATGTCTCGTGCTCTTGCAGCGTATTTTTCTTCTTCGGTGATCAAGAATGTAAACGCGAGCGGTTCAAGTTGTCCCCGAGCGACTTGAGAGACCAGTGTATGGAAACCTCCATGCTGACCGGGCGTCAGCAGGATCTCCTTCTCTTCCGGCAGCTCGCCGTCCAACGCCTCATTGGCGCGTCGAAGGATATCAGTCCAAGTTGCCGAGTGTTTCGAAACCAACAATCCGCGTATTGCGGGAATGTCTTCTTTTTTGAAAAATAGATACGGATGTTCAAGGTCGTCGATATTCCAAGGGCGTTCACCGACCTTAAATTGCCGGGTGGGGGACCAATCTGTTTCGCAGCCTGATCCATCAATGGCGCGGACTCGCCAATAGTAATCGCCCGGCTTAATTGTCCGCGGATACGCAAAAAATGAACATTCTAATCCGTCTTGCCTGAATACTTCGCCGGAGAAATCGGGCGAATCGGATAGTTCCAGGGTATAACTCGCAGCACCTTCAACTCGCGTCCAGTAAAAAACCGGCTTGCCGTCTTCCACTACTCCTAGATTCACAGGACCCACGCAAGCAGGTGGTACCAGCCCTGCCTCAAGTCTTATGCCCATCAATGTCGGAGAACCGCCCATTCCTGAAACGAGTTCCGACCTAATTTGCACAAATCTTGCCGCTATTGGGGTCGGACATCCGTTCCTTTCAAGACAAGATATCTTAGCTGGTGAGGTATCATACGCAGCGGACCAACGGGCGTTAAGACATTCTTCTTCAGTGGCACCGAACCTGATTCTTATCACGATCGAGGAACCTAGCCTTAAGTCGGCTCGCCAAGCAATACTATTCCATACGACGGCTTGGCCCGCATCGATCGGAGGGGTCGTATACGTGCCCGCCCGTTTTCCAGGCGCAACTTGTGGACCAAAGTCAGACAAAACAGTATCTTCAAACGTGCCCGGACGAAACTCATCGCTCGTATCAAATGTCCAAACGTTCTTTTCTAGCACGGGATATTGTCTGGAGTAGTAGCTCATTTAACCTTCACTCTCTTTTCCCACCAAAGGTCGTTGGCGTCGCCGAACCACCCATCTATTCCGCGTACCATTTCAAGTCTGAAGGTATGCTCGCCAGAATTAGAAGGAGCTTTCACGTCGAATGTTACGACCAACCCTTCGCCGGGGGCAACGTCGTGCGGTAACTCCACTCGCAAACAAGCGTCTCTGCCTCCGAAACCGGCGCTCAATGCAACAGCATCGCTCCCTTTTGCTTTCCATACATCCCAGCCATCGTTCCTAATTCCTGCAGTCACGCGGATAGTAGAATTCTTTCTAACTTCATCGGGCATAGTGTCGAATGTATAAGTCGCGCGTTTTTCGTTTTTTCCGCCGAGATAGTGGCGAAGCAGATAGAAATAAGTATACGGATCCACAGGCTCGAATCGGCAATCCGGTCGTTTCGAGCGAATCCTCTCGTTTACGGTTTTGATCCAATCTGGTCCAACCAGAATTGACCTGAAGCTCAAAAACTGCGTTTCGTTTGGTCGTCCGTGTTTCAGGATTGCCTCCACCACTACATCGATAGGCGCGATTATGTCCTGCTTCATTCCGGCAACAGGCATACCATCGAGGAGATGGTCTTCCTTTCGATCCTTGGGCATCCAGAGTAGTTGGGTCATTATTCCGTCGCCAGAGAACGAAAGGAACATCCGATTGCTCTGTTCTGTCATCTCGCCACAGAAACCGTTTATGATAAAGCCGGTCATACTATAATTAAGCCGGCGATAGTAATAGACGTTGTGTTCGATCCAACTTTGTTCTCCGGAAGGCAGCCCGGAAGGTTCCCGCGGCGGCAATAGCTGAGTCGGATTTATATAACCCGCTCCGCTGTTACCCCCAAGGAAATAATCGTTTGGACTCTTTGTCTCGTAGCACCAGTCGAAAGCTATCGGCAATCGCTCGGTCAGATTCGGATTAAACGCCCATCCAGAAGGTATTTGACCCCGCACTGGATTCCGCCATAGCTCGGGTAGTCGGTTATACATCCAAGCCGCCGAGTCGTAGTCGCCAAGATATTGATATAAAAAGTTTAGCTTAGCAACATTGCCTTCCGCATCAATGTAACCTCTTGCTTCAAGGTCACGTCGGGTAGGCGGTGGATTCTGTATAAGGCGATCCGGCAGCGGACACAGAGAAAAAATCGACGCATTAGCCATTCCCACATGGCTAATTGCGTCGGCGTCCATATAGGCGTTGTAAGCCGAGATCAACTGTGCGGTTTTCCATTCGGTCTGGACTACTTCGTGCTTGCCGCCAGCTTTACCGAAACTAGTGTATTTAATAGCCCAAGGCGTAAAACCAGAAATATGTATCATTTTGCCGTTCGCGCGATTATAGCAAGAGAGCAGTATCTCTTTAAATACTTCTCGATCCAATCCTGGCTTTTGATCTGGGTCGTCCCTTGGAGCTTCGTCAGGCCATACGTTCAAATCGCAGATGAAGCCTTTCCGTGCTACTATATAGTCGTGGTTTGTAAGTCCCACGTTGCTGAGTGACATATCGCTTGGATGCTTAAGCCAGAATGCATCGCACCAATAACCGATCTCGCAAGGGTTGCACTTGCCGGTATCGATGTATTGCATTTTAGCCCATAAGTAGGCGTCACATTTTCGGCTTCCGGTAGAATCAAGATCCGAGTCCGGGATCTTCCCTCTGCCCGTGAATTTGCCCACGAGGTTATGCACTATTTTTAGCTTCGGACCGTTCAGCACTAGTCTATCGTACATCGAGCCTGCATCGCGACTATATCTAACTGGTAACAGATTCTCCACACCGCATATAGTCGAAGCAATGTTGCTCGTGCATGGCAAATTCTCGCTCCACACCACAACACCATTTACGTAGTCTGAGAATACTTCCAGTGCTTCTTCGATGTTCGAAAGAGGAACAATCTCGGTGTGCTCCAGATATGCACCCTTCGCACGAATCTTCTCCAGCCAGAAAGAATCTACAGCCGTGTATTTGATATATAGCTGTGCCTTTTCTCTATTGACCAGACCTTGGAGCACAGCAGCTAAGTGAATAGTTTCAAACGCTTTTGCCACTTCTTTAGGGTCATTCACATTCACTCGCATCAGCTGAGTTAGATCCAACATATACAACTTAGACCATGATTGTTGTGGGAGCCTGTATACATAGAACGTCGAACTTTCTTCTCGTGTCTTACCACCGGCTTTAATGCGAACAATGACGTTATGTACGCCATCTATCAAGTCGGTCAATTTTACGCTGCGATCAGAAGGTGGCACGCTTTTGAACGCTTTACCATCTATACTGATCTCTTGAGAAGATATCGGTTCATGCGACTCTACCTTCCAAGACACTTCGACTCCCGGCCCACGCACGCGATCAGCATTCACTGGTCTTACTATGCGTAGAATTGGTGATTCAGGTGTCAAAAACTCTCTACCCTCGCTCCACGGCCCCCATTCTCCAGCGTTTCGCAGTCTAACAAATGCGTATAATTTCGAAGAATCTGGCATTACAGGCGTTTGCAATCTAGAATCGGCGGTCTCGATAGTTCCAGAACGCCAAACATTAGCTGTTTCCGGATCACGTGATAGGCCAATTCTGATCTCGCATGCATCATGGACGTCACCAATCCAAGCGACTATGGTCGATAGCGTATCTGACTTGCCAGACGGATGTGTGATTTTCGGTGCTGAGGGTATACCAGCTACCGTTTCTGGCCTCTCTTGGTTCGCAGCGGTTATTTGCAGCGTAGCAGTTGTAAACAACGCCGCAATGCAAACAAACACGATTCTATTCAACGGCGACTCCTTGCATTCTTTAATTTAATAATTATGAAAATAGTTTCAATTGTACCGGCAATAACTCCTTCCGCAACGTACGACTCTCCACGGCGTTCCGTCGTTTGTGATACAATGTGCTTCTAGGATAAGAGATTGAGGTTGCACAAATGAAAGTAGGGATAATCGGACTGCCTGCTTCCGGCAAAACCACGTTGTTTCGAGCTTTAACAAGAGGAACAGTTCAAGTCGACGACTATGGCGGCAAAACTCACATTGGTGTGGTAAGTGTTCCGGATAGTCGCTTGGACATGCTGATACAAGAATACAAGCCTAAAAAGATCACTTATGCGGCCATAGAGTTCGTCGACGGCGCCGCTCGTATAACTCACGACGAGGGACGAGCGAAGTTCGGCTCAGATTTCTTTGCTGATGTCCGACAAGTAGACGCGCTAGTAGACGTGGTGCGCGGTTTTTCAACTCCTCTTGGAGAGGTGCCCGTTCCCATTCAAGACCTCCAGACGCTTAGTGACGAATTGATACTGGCGGATATGCAGGTAGTTGAAAACAGAATGGTGCGCGTGGAGAAACAACTTCACGGCGTGAAGAAAGGCGTCACAACTCAAGCTACTATCGAGATGGATTTGCTCAGGCGTCTGCACTCGATTTTGGAAGAGGGCAATCCTCTCAGGGCCGCAGATTTCAATCCTGAGGAAGAGAAAGCAGTGCGAGGATATGACTTCCTCACAATGAAGCCGCTTATCGCAGTGCTAAATATTGCCGAAGAGGAGATTGGCTCTCCAAGCGAGCAGACTCTTATGTTCAGAAGATACTGCGAACAAGAAGGCATTCCAGAGGTAGAGCTCTGCGCAAAGGTCGAAATGGAGGTTTCGGAGCTCCCTGAACAAGAGGAAGTCGAGTTTCTGGAATCGCTTGGGATCAAGGAACCTGCACGCAACATACTAATTCGTGAATGTTACCGAGCCCTGGGACTAATCACGTTTATAACAGCAGGCGAACCTGAAGTTCGGGCTTGGGCAATCAAGGCAGGATCAAAGGCTATAGATGCTGCAGGAACGATTCATTCAGATATTGCTCGGGGGTTCATACGAGCGGAGGTAGCGAATATACGAGATGTAGA
>Ga0197142_1003485_pt1 | contig 13166 bp, 11 predicted proteins | sample GBS60_MetaG_FD_148614 | JGI IMG/M metagenome (GOLD analysis project Ga0197142, IMG submission 148614) | Sediment microbial communities from Great Boiling Springs, Gerlach, Nevada, United States - GBS 60_MetaG | ecosystem: Environmental > Aquatic > Thermal springs > Hot (42-90C) > Sediment... | reverse complement strand
GGAACCGCCCACCCCCACGCCGGAGCCGCCTACCCCGACGCCTGAACCGGTGCAAATCGAGATCATCGCTCCCACCGTGAACCTGCGTGACGGGCCCGGCACCACCTACGGCGTCATCGGGCGCGGCCAGCGGGGAGAACGTTGGCCGATCGTGGCTCGTCTTGCCGACGGAGGGTGGTTCCAGGTGCAGACGGCCGCCGGTCTGGCCTGGGTCGTCAACGACCCGCGCCTGACCCGGCTTATCGGTGATGCTGCCGGCATTCCTATCGCTGCGAATATCCCGCCTTCTCCGACCCCGCGACCGACGCGACCACGCCCCACCCCCCCCCCCACCCCGCCTCCTCCTACCCAACCGCCGGCGCCCGTCTATGCCTTCGATCTGGAAGCCACGGCCCAGGAGCCGGAGACGAACGTGGTGCGCATTCTGGTCCATGTCTATGCCAACGACTTCAATAACTCGCTCCAGGGCTATAGCCTCAGCGTCAAAAAGGACGGTGCTCCTCTCACCGTCAATGGTTTCTGTGTGGCCGGCACGGCCCTGCATAGCAAAACCAATCCCGCCGAAATCGCCCAGGACCACCTCTACAACTGCAAGTACGAATTCCCCGGCATTCCTCCGGCCGGTCGTTGGGAAGCCCAACTCATTGATGCCGGCGGCAACCCGGTAGGGCCGCCTGCCAGCTGGATTTTGATCGATAACGACACCCGCCGCGAGCTGTTCGTGCGTTACAAACGTCGCTAAATCGGGGGTCCCTCCCGTTTCTGACCGTGTTCCATCAGCCTCATGCCGCCATCCGTTGGCGTGGTCTGGCGGCCCTTTTCCTGTTGATCCTGAGCAGCCTGGGCTGTACCAGTGTAGGCCGCCTCATCGTCGCGCCTACTCCCACCCCTTCACCCCCGCCGCCTGTGCTGGTCCCCACGGCCACGCCTACCCCCACTCCTTCGCCCACGACCGCTCCCACACCGACATGGACGCCGACCCCGACCGATATACCCGTACCGACGCCGACGCCGGAACCGCCGACGCCGACGCCGATCCCCATCCCGCAGGCCCGGGCCCTGGAGGAGCAGGTCAATGTGCGGGCAGGACCCGGCGTGACCTTCCCCCGCCTGGGCCAGATCGGCCGTGGCGAGGTCTATGACATCATCGCCACCAATCCCGAACGAAGCTGGTACCGGATTTGTTGTCTTCCCGACGGCAGCGAAGGATGGGTCAACGGCGCCCTGATCGAAATCACCGGCCCCACCGAGTTTCTGGCGGTCTTCGACATCCCCACGCCTGTTCCCACCGAGCCGCCGCCCCCTACCCCTACCCCCGAACCGACTCCAACACCGGCGCCTTTGTTCTATCGTGGGGAAGGGCCCATCTTCATGCCCACGACCAACGATTGGGTGACCCTGTGGATCAAAGTCTATGACCGCTTCGGCAGCCCCTTGCCGGGTTGGCGCTTGCAGATCCGCCGCAACGGCGTCGTCTATGCCACTACTCCACCCTCGCGCGACGTGCTCGAGTATTCGGCTCCGCCCGGCTTCGGCAATCGGATGCTCTATAACCTCAAGTACGAGATCCCGGCTCCCGGCATTGCCGATTGGGAAGTGTACCTCATTGACGGCAACGGCCAGATCCAATCGCCCATCGTGCCCTTTACCACCACGCCGGTCAACCCGAACCGCGAAATTTATATCGCCTTTCTGTTTGCGCAATGAGCGCCCCTCGCCCCGTCCTCAGCCCTCGTAGGGGATGGAACCCGGCGCGGCGGGCCGGTCTCCTCGGTCTGGTGGGTTTGGGCTTTGTCTTGCGGCTGATCCGGCTGGATTTTCAGCCGCTATGGTGGGATGAGGGCTACAGCGTGTGGTTTGCCGGCCAGGCCGTGGCGGAGATGGTACGGCTCACCGCCGCAGATATCCATCCGCCCCTGTATTATGCCCTGTTGCACCTGTGGAGTCTGGTCCTGGGCCTGACGCCGGCCGCGTTGCGGCTCTTCGGCGTGCTGGTCAGCCTGCCGGCCATCCCGCTGGCCTATCGTTGGGGTTATGAGGGGCATAGCCCCCGTACGGGCATGATCGCCGCCGCGCTTGTCGCCATCCATCCTCTGGCCGTTTTTTATGCCCAGGAGGTGCGGATGTACGGCCTGGCCATGACCTTCAGCCTGGCTGCCCTCTGGAGCGGGTGGCGCTGGGCGCGGATGCCGTTCCGAATCCGGTGGGGCCTGGTTTATGGTCTGAGCGTCCTCGGCGGCCTCTACACCCTCTATACCTTTGCCCTGTTGCCCCTGGCTCAGGGGCTGATGCTGGCGGTCATGCCCCCGCGGCGATGGTGGCGACGCCGTCTGGCGCCGCTGATGGCGGCCGGCCTGCTCTATCTGCCCTGGCTGGTCTATGCCGGCCCCCAGTTGCGGTCCTATGTGGCCTACAAGGTCGTCCTGGATAACGACATTCCCCTGGGCCTGCTGCCGTATCTGGGCCGCCATCTCAGCGCCTTTCTGGTGGGGCATCTCGAAGGTCCGGCGGCCGTCTGGTGGCCTTGGGCTTTGGTGGTGGGCATTCTGCCCCTATGCGGCCTGGCATGGGCCTGGCGCCGGGACCGGTCTGTCCGCCCTGTGCTGCTTTATGCCGCCCTCTGTCTGGTGTTAGCGCTCGGTGTCGGCTTTGGCCAACAGCTACGGGCGCCGTTTCTGCCCGAGCGTTTCGAGCGGGTGCTACTGTTTGCGGCGCCGGCCCTGTGGCTGTTGCTGGCCCTGGGCCTGGTTGAACTGGCGCGCGCGGCTCGTTCCCTGGCCTGGGTCGCAGGGGGCGCTCTCGTCGTAGCCGCGGTCGGCTCGCTGGTCGGCTTCTATACAACCCCGCGCTATGGCCACCGGGATTATCGGCCGCTGATGGCCACGGTGGCCGCCGAGATGCGGGCCACCGATCACATCTTCACCGTGTTCCCCTGGCAAACCGGCTATTTTTGGGCCTATCTGCCGTCGGAACAGCGCCGGCAAGTGGTGCTCACACCGGCAACGACCTGGGGGCCGACGGTGCAGAGCACCCTCGATGCGCTGTTGGCGCAAGGCGCGCTCTGGTTTCCCGAGCATCTCGCCCTGGGTGCCATCCTCGAAAGCGCCGTTGAGGATTATCTGGACCGCCACAGCTACCAGCTTCTCAACCGCTGGTTCAATCCGGAGACGCGGCTGACGGCCTGGGTGCGACCGTCGGCCGCGACGACGCCGACGGCATTGACCGTGCCCTGGCGCTGGCAAAACGGCATCCGTCTGGTCAGGGCCGGCATCCGACCGCCGGACGCGCAGGGCCGCTTGTTGCTCAGCCTGGAATGGGTCGGCGAGGCTGCTCTCAACCCGGCGGACCTGACCTATTCGCTGGGCGTGTACGATCCCCAGGGGGTGCGCCGGGCGCAACGGGACGTGAATCCCTTTGCCCATCCGTGGCCGGCCCTCTCGGCTACGGGGAGCTGGCGCAACAGCGACCGCATTGCCGTCGGCCTGCCCCCCGGCCTGCCGCCCGGCGATTACGAACTCCGGCTCGATGTGCTGGACGCAAGGGCCAGGCCCATCGCCCTGACCGAGGCCGGATCGCCCTCGGCGCGCTTGGGTGTCGTCCATGTGCCGACGGGCTTTGGCGCCGCCGCACCCCGGCCTGCCTATCCGGCCCATGTCGCTACGGCTGCCATCGTCTTCCGTGGACACAATCGGCCGCCCGATCCTTATCTTCCCGGCGATGCTATTCCCGTCGAACTCTTCTGGCTGCCCCGGACGGCTCTGACGCCCGATCGCTTTCTCTTCTTGCAGCTTCTCGACCGCAAGGGTCAGGTGGTGGCCGCCTGGGAGGGACCACCCGTTCCCTGGTATCCGACTTCCCGATGGTCGCCGGATGGATTCATCAGCAGTCAGCAGAGCCTGCGGGTCCCGGCGACGCTGCCGCCGGGTCGGTATCGGCTGATTGCCGGTCTGTTCGATCCGGTGACCGGCGCGCGGATGCGTTGGGGGCGTCACGACGAACTGACCCTGGGCCTGGTGCGCGTGGGGGCACGGCCCCATACGTTCACTGCCCCTCGCCCCTCCTTCGTTCTCGATCGGTCCCTGGTCGGTGGTCATCGCTTGGTGGGCTATGACCTGAGCATCGATGGCGTCATTCACCTGACCCTCTATTGGCAACCGGCCGGGCCTACCGATATCCGCTACAGCGTTTTTGTGCATCTCGTGGCTGCCGACGGCACCCTGTTGGCCCAAAGCGATGCCGAACCGGCCGGCGGCGCCCTGCCGACAACGGCCTGGTTGCCGGGTGAATTCGTCACCGACCCGCACACGCTGACCCTTCCGTCCAGGCCCACTTCGCCGCCTGCGCACCTGGCCGTAGGGCTCTACGACCCGCATACCGGCCGGCGGCTGCCGTTCCTCGCTCCGGATGGGAGCATCGTGGGCGATCATTGGCTTTTGCCGTTACCCTGAGGGCGAACCATTCGGGGCACGCCGTCGTCTCATTCCACAAGGTGACCTGTTTTTTTTCAGGAGGTAACCATGCACAAGTGGTTTTTCGTTGTTCTGAGTGTGGCTGCGCTGGCCGTAGTAAGCCTGGGAGGTGCGGCGGCATGGGCGCAGATAGGCCCTGAGGAGGCGATGGTCTCCGATCCCAATGCCATTGTCGTTCATGAGATCGTGGCCGCGCAAGAGGCCGCGGCTTTCTGGACGACCGAACGGCTGGCCGCGGCCAAACCCTTACCGCTGCCGACGCCGGCGTCGAACCCGGTGCGAGCCTTCGACACGGCGGTCCAACCGGGTGGTCCGGGGGGTTCGTTTCCCAGTGTGGGGCCGACTCTGCGGCCGACCGCCCTGGGCGTGGACCAGGTCTTGACGGCTCCTGCCACCGAATATCCCGATTTCGTGGCCGAAGCGGTGCGCGAGGTCTCTCCTCAGGCAGCCGACGGTTATGCCTATCCGGCTCCCTTCACCCGGTACCCGATCAACTCCAACTGGCAGATGCATCGCTATTTCCCCTTCACGGCTATCGGCAAGCTGTTTTTCCAGATCCCCGGCGAGCCGGGCCTGTGGACGTGCAGCGGCGCCGTTGGCAATCAGCGGGTGGTATGGACGGCCGGGCATTGCGTCTACACGGCCGGTCGGGGCTGGCACACGAACATGATTTTCATCCCCGCCTATAAGAACTACGGCGATATCCGCGAGCCTTTCGGGCGCTTTACCGTGACGGCGATGACGACCCTGAACGGGTGGCGGAACGCTGAGAACAATGCCTATGATATTGCCATTGTGCGGGTGGCCGATAAGGGTGGTAAACGCTTATTCGAGTATACCGGGCATCTGGGCTTCCAATACAATCAGCCTGCCGACCGCCACTTCCATGCCTTTGGCTATCCCGGCAACATCGTCGAAGGCCGTTTTATCTTCGTCTGTGCGGGTTCTACGGCCATGCTCGATCCGCTCAATGGTCCCGATCCCATCGGCATCGGCTGTGATATGAAACACGGCAGCAGCGGTGGCCCCTGGGTGGTCAACTATCGCCCCTACGGAAGTGGTAATAACAACCAGATCAACAGCGTGGTCAGTTACGGCTATAACAACCAGCCCCTCCAGTTCTTCGGCCCTTATTTCGGCGACGGCGCCAAGAACCTTTTCGATTGGGGCGTGGCCCAAAATTGAGTTCAGGCCTGGATTCGGAGGATGGTCGAAGGCATGGCCTTCGGCCATCCTCTTTCTCGGAGCGGACTCACCGCGCGCCATACCGGCTTGCCGCCGTCGCTTTGCCCTTGTTGCGGACAGACCGTGTCGCGGCTCCCAACGACGGTCATGACCCCTCCACCGGCGCCGATTCAGGGTTCAAAGCTCAGACCGGCCAGGATGCTGCTCTCGGCTTCGCTCACGACCAAAAAGCGATAGACAAAGCCTTTGTGGGCGATATAGACGGCACAGGCCGGCGCGATAAGCCGCCGGGAGCACACCCGCACGGCCGGCCGATCGGCTACGGTCAAAGGCTCCACCGCCTCATCGCCCGTCAGAAGGCCGTTAACCTCTAACCAGGCCGGCGCTTGTTGTTGGGACGGATTGGCATACACACTGATGAGAAGCCGCAGAGGCTCCAGTTCGGCCGTGCCGGCCGCCACCATGTCCCGGTCATGGAAGCCGATATGGGCCAGCGCCGGTACTTGGGCGAAGACGGGCGAGGGGGGCTGCCATTCCGTCCAATGGCCGGGCAGGCGCAGGGTAAAGCCAAAGGCAGGATGCCGATAGAGGACCCAGGGCACATCGACGTTTTGAGGGCCCAAGGCCGGCGCCGTGACGATATCCGTTGCCTCTGTTCTTGCGCCGGCGGGCATGCTGCTGGCGACGGCGCCGGCCTGACCGGGCCGGACCGATGTCCCCTGGACAACGGCTTCGGCACCGGCCGGGCCGGTAGCGTCATGGCTGATGACGGTCTCAGCATCCATCCCCGGAGCGACCTGAGCCGGTACTTCTCCGGGTTGGGCCGGGGCAGGGGGGATGGGTTGAGGGCCCGGTTCGGCCGGGGCAGGGGGAATGGGCTGGGGATCGGCTGCAGTGGGCGCAAGGGGTTCGGGCGTTTCCGGCGCCAGAAGGCGTTGAGCTTCCGTCTCATCAGGAGTCACTCCGGACGGAGCCGAAGAGGCCAGGTCCATTCCAGGTTGCTCGAAAGCGAACGGACGTTCCGGACGGTCTCCACAGCTCGTGAAGGCGATGAACCCCATCATCAGGACACATAAACCGCACAAGCGTCGCATAGGCAGGCTTCCTATGGGGAAAGGCAGGAAGAATCCGTCACATGTGCAGACGTTTCCTTTCGGTTATAGGTTCCTGACCGGAGAACGGTTCTTGCCTGAGTAACTCATCCAGTCCGGCAAAGGCCATGGCATCCCAAGGGGCCTCGTCCGGTCGAAACCAGCGGACCTCAAGGACGTCATCGCCCGGCTGCAAGGTGCCGCCGGTGGGGTGGGCTTCAAAGAGGAGGAAGACGCCATGCTTGGTCGGATCGGCCAGGGGAAAAACATCGATGACCCGCCCGACTTCGACTTCCAGACCGGTTTCTTCGGTGATCTCCCTGGCCAGGGCCGCACGGGGCTGTTCGTCGTATTCGACAAAGCCCGACGGCACGGCCCAAAAACCGATCCGTGGGGGCACGCCGCGACGAATCAGGAGGATCCGGCCCTCCTGCATAATGAGGGCGCCCACGGCCAGTTTGGGCTCGCGAAAATGAATAAAGCCACAGGCCGGGCAATAACCCCGCTCGCGGCCGAAAAGGTGCCGGCGCTCCAGACGCTGGCCACACTGCGGACAAAAAACGAAATCATCCCCAAAATTCATCCTGCGCCAAACCCCTCAACCGCTTGTCGCGCCGCCCGGATGTTTCCCAACGGCGAGGTGATCATCGTTACGCAGCCCGTAGCCAGGATAAAACCGCGGCCTTCGGTTTGGGCCATGGCGTCGGCTGCCTCCCGCCGGACGTCGTCAGGAGTGCCCAGGAGCATGGTCTCCCGCTGCCGTAAGCCACCGACAAGGGCACCGCCAAAGCCTGCGCGGGCGGCGGCCAGGTCGGGTGGCCCCTCGCGGTCGTGCCAGTTGATGGCCTGGACCGGATAGTCGGTGACGAGGTCGAAATAGGCATGGGGGGCATGGAGATGGAGAAGGTTGAACCAGTAGCGTTCGCGCGCGGCCGTGAGAATGCGCAGGTCATAGGGCCGACCAAAGGCCAGGTACTCCTCGCGAGTCAGGTCCGCGGGCGTGGCCATTTGCAGGGCATAGAAGATGCCGGCAACACCCGTCGGCTGCATGGCCTCCAGGAAGCGCAGGATGGTCTCGGTTATAGCGTTCAGGGCCTGATGGACGGCATCGGGATAGCGACGGATGTGCTCCAGGGCGCGTTCCCGTCCGGCCAGGTACTTGAGCTGGGCGATGGGACTGAAAATGGTCTGGATAAAAGGCGTCGTCTCGCCCAGCTCGCGGCCGAGGATGGTCAAACAGCGCAGTTGACCGCCCAGTCGCCCCTGATAGGGGTCCAGGGGTTTGATCTGCAGCCAGTCCGCGGCCGTGCGGATGGGGTGATGGACGTAACGACGGCTGCCCTCATCGCCACCCTGCCAGACCGATTCGGCGCCCCAGCCGCCGACGGCAAAGTTGGAATCGGGTGTGACTTTGACAAAATCCCAGTCGAACTGCTGCTGCCAGGCCAGGGTGGAGCGGGCCAACTCTTCCGGGATCTGGTCGTCGCCAGGCCAATGGCGCCAGAGCGCCACCCCGGGACGATCGGCCTTTTCGCCGGCCAGCAGTCGTTCCAGACGTTCGCGTTTGCTCAACTTCATAGACTTACCTCCAATAGAAGCGATTGTAAACCGCAAAAGAAGAAGCCCCAAATGGACACAGAAGGCCCAAGCATGGATACTACAACCGGATCGTCCACCCTCTTCGCCCATGGAGGACCTATGCCCAAGATCACCCTCATCGGTGCCGGCAGCACCGTCTTCGCCAGGACGTTGCTCGGCGACATCCTCAGTTATCCCGAATTGGCCGAGGCCACCATCAGCCTGCACGACATTGACCCGGAACGTTTACGGACGACCGCGATCGTCGCCGAACGGCTGGCCGCCGGCCTGGGCGTCCACCCGACCATCGAGGCCACCCTCGACCGCCGCCAGGCGCTGGCCGGGGCCGATTATGCCATCGCCATGTTCCAGATCGGCGGGTATCGGCCTGCTACGGTGATCGACTTCGAGATCCCCAAAAAGTACGGCCTGCGCCAGACCATTGCCGATACCCTGGGCATCGGCGGCATTATGCGCGGCCTGCGCACCATCCCCGTCTTCCTGGACATGTGCCGCGAGATGGAAGCAGTGTGTCCCGATGTGACCCTGTTGCAATACGTCAATCCCATGGCCATCAACACGTGGGCCATCCTGCGGGCCACATCCATCCGTACCGTCGGCCTCTGCCATAGCGTCCAGGGGACGGCCGTGCAGCTCGCTGCGGACATCGGCGTGCCCATAGCCGAGATCAACTACCTCTGCGCGGGGATCAACCACATGGCCTTTTACCTGCGCTTCGAACGCCACGGCCAGGACCTCTATCCTGCCATTCGCCGGGTGCTGGAGGAAGGTCGCGTGCCTCCCTGGAACCGGGTGCGCTACGAGGTGTTGCGCCGTTTCGGCTACTTTGTCACCGAGTCCAGCGAACATTTCAGCGAATACGTGCCCTGGTTCATCAAGCGCGATCGGCCCGATCTCATCGAACGGTTCCAGATCCCGTTGGATGAGTATATCCGCCGGTGCGAGGTCCAGTTGGCCGGTTGGGAAGCGGTGAAAGGCTTTATCGAAGCCGGGCCCGACTTCGCCGTGGATCCGCAGCTTTTGGCCGCACGACTGCGCCGGGCCGGTGCCACCGAAGCCGAAATCGCCTGGGCCCTCAACACGGCCGCCAATTTTGCTGCCGTTGAGCGTTCTCATGAGTATGGCGCTCAGATCATCCACGCCATGGAGACGGGCGAGCCCACGGTCATCTACGGGAATGTCTTGAACCATGGATTGATCGACAATCTGCCCCAGGGTTGTTGTGTGGAAGTGCCTTGCCTGGTAGACCGCAACGGCATCCAGCCCACCCGCATCGGCCGCCTGCCTCCGCAGCTTGCCGCGCTCATCCAGACCAATGTCAATGTGCAGATGCTCACGGTGGAGGCGGCGCTGACGGGTAAGCGCGAGCACATCTACCACGCCGCCATGCTCGATCCCCACACGGCCGCCGAACTGGACCTGGACCAGATCGTCGCCCTGGTGGATGAGTTGATCGAAGCCCATGGCGAATGGCTGCCGCCGTATCGCTGAAAGGACGGTGGGGAGCGAAAGGCTCCGGCGTCCTGCGGACACAAAACAGACGCAGCCGCGATAACAAGCCGGGATGAGGACCGCTTCATGACGCCGAGGGATGTGTCCCATCACCCCTGATAGGGCACGGGCAGGGGCATTCGTCCCCCCTCCCAGTCCTGCTTCATCCAGACAAAGTCGGGGTCATCCACCGGGGGCGTGCTGCGCGCCTCATCGTATAGCTCACCGGCCAGATAGTTGAGGAAATACATGGTAGCGCCCGGCGCGGCGGCTGTAGGATGGAAGCCTTTGGTCACCAGCACGGCCTCGCCGTGGCGTACGGTGAAGATTTCGTCAAAGGCCTCATCGCGGCGGTAATTGCGGTGGATACCGAAACCGTACCGGGGGTGAAAACGGTAGTAATACACCTCTTCCAGGTAAGGCGAACCGGCATAGCCGTCGTGGCAGTGAGGCGGCCAGCCACTCCAGGCCCCACCGGGCACATAGGCCTCGTAGAGGATCAGCCGTTCCGCCGGCAAAGGCGCGGCCAGGATGTGATTGACCTGGCGCAGGGCGGGACCACCCCCACGCAGCTCGTAGCGCATCTCCTCGGGTCCGAACAGCCGCGGGGGATACTTCCCCGCCGCCGGCGCTCCTCCCAGGGCCAGCTCGCAGGCCCTCCGGGCGGTGATGAGGATGTCCTCGCCCGGCGGCGCATAGAGCACCTGCGGCCTGTGCGTGAACACATCCTCACGCCGCAGTTGGTAGGACATTTGTCCTACCAAGACATCGACGGTGCCCCGCAAGGGGGTCAGGGCGACCTCGCAACCGTCGCCGGGATGACGATAGGTCTGGCCCGGCGCCAGGGCGATAAGACGAAAGTGGAGATAACGCCACCCGGCCGTAGCCGGTGTGACCTCCAGCACCACAGGACCGGTGGGGTGAGGACGCAGATGATGGTTCATGGCCTAATACGTTTGATACCAGTGTTCATCGGGCATGGGGACCGCATAGCGCTCATGCCAGGGATGGGCCTGCTCGCGCACGATGCCCACGAGCCGTTGCAGGCGCTCGCGGGCCGTCGTGGCCAGAAACGCCTCCCGCGCGGCCGTCGACAGGGCGGCCGCTTCGCCCCACAGGGAACGTCCGGCGGCGAAGCCGGCACAACCGGCCTGACAGGCCACCGTGAGCTGTCGGCAAAAGGTCGCAAAAGGCTCTCCGGCCGAGAGGAGCACCCAGGGCACGGCAGTGGCGGCGTCGAGTTCGGCGCAGGCTTCGGCCCATAAGCTCGGGTCGGGGTCATGGTTCACATCGAGGGGGAACTCAACCTTGAGCACATCGGGGCCGAGGGCCGACAGACGACGGGCACTCTCGATCACAACCCGCCGCCGTTCCCGGGCAAAATGAGGGCCGTCTTTGGGCCTATCGCGCTGGAGAGGATAGGCGATGGGTTCGAGAAAAAGGGGCAGATCGTAGCGCCGACACTCGGCGAGGACGGCAGCCACCAGACGCTCCTGCTTGTCGGCCACAGGGCCGGCATCGGGATGATAGAACAAAAGCAACTTGACGGCCGCCGCACCCAGGCGCCGCGCTTTTTCGGCCCCCCAGCCGGCCAACAGGGTGGTCTGACGGCCGTAAGGGTCGCCCAGGTAGCCCTGTTCTTCCCAGGCCACCACCAGGCCCACCCGTCCGGGCAGGACGCCGGCCGCAATGGCCTGGCCGGCCCCATAGGGCGGATCGAGCAGGACGGCGCTCGCTTCAGGCGCCAAATGGCGCACGATGGCGAGTTTGAGCGCCGTCAGATGGGCTGCCGACACCTCTTGGGGCCGTTCCCGGTCGATCAACACCCGCATGGCATCGCGATGGTCGGCCGCCAGAATGGCAAAGACCCCCTCGGCCAGCGCGCACTGTTGCAGACCACGGGCACGGCCGGGCGTCAGAGGCAGACGGGATGACATGGTTCCACCGGATAGGGAACGGATGGCTCAGGACAGATTGAGAAGGGCTGGACAGGAGTATAGCATAGACCGGGGAAGGGCAAAGCGAGAGAGGACAGGTCTTCATAGCCGTGGGTGGAACCGGCATCTTCGCCCAAGAGGAGGGACGAGCCATCCGTTCCATAAGGGCCGCGGCGCCTGCGTGAAAGCCCTGTGGGTCGGCAGGGGTAGGGGCCGCCGGCGGATCCATGGCCTGAAAAGGCGAAAAGCACCGCCGGCACGACCCCCTGCGCGGGTGTCCGTCGCTTTTTTGCGCGAGGAGGGAAGGTGGCTCCTGTTCCAGGCGCATGGGGTTTACCCTCGCGTTGACCCACCTGTCCTTCGGAGCGAGCCGCCGAAGGCGGCGAAGCGAAGCCTGCAAGGATAAAATTCTGCACAGACAGAGCCAAAGGTTGGACACGGATGACACGGACAGGAACGGACAAAAATCCGTGGGCGCAGCCCGTGTTTATCCGTGTCCTATGCCCCGGTCGGATTGAGGCGCCGCCTCGCCGGGCAGTTCCGGCGAAAAGACGGGATGCCCTGCGACGGCGCTCAGGGTCGCTGCGGCCGCTTTGCGGCCTTCGCTCCTCAGCATGACATGGGGACGCCAAAATATGATGGCCACTCCACCTTGGCGGGGAACTTGGCAAGGACGGTGGAAGGGCATACACTATAGGCCTCGATCGGCTCGCTTCTGTTTTCAGGGAGGTCCTATGTCCCTCCTGACCCTCACCGTCAACGGTCGTCGCTATACCCTGCCGCCGGAACCCGGCGAGACCCTGGCCCATCTGTTGCGCGAACGTCTACGCCTGACCGGTACCAAAATCGGCTGCGAAGAGGCCGAATGCGGTTCGTGCACGGTGTGGGTGGATGATGAGCCCCAACTGGCTTGCATCTACCCGGCTGCCCGCGCCCACGAACGCACGGTCATCACCATCGAGGGCCTGGCCGCCACCTGGGGCGGAGGAACCGGGCTCCATCCGTTGCAGGAGGCCTTTATCCGCCACGGCGCCGTGCAATGCGGGTTTTGCATCCCCGGCCAGATCATGATGGCGGCAGCGCTGTTGCGGCGTTGCCCCCATCCCGGTTCGGCCGAGGTGCGCCAGGCCCTGAAAGATACCCTGTGCCGCTGTGGCGGCTATCCCAGCATCGAGCGGGCCGTGTTGGCGGCCGCTACGGCCATGCGCACCGGGGGGCCGGTGCCGCCGCCGGACATCCCGTTGGCCGCCGAACCGCTTCACACCATCGGCACCCTGGTACCCCGGCCCGATGCCGTGGCCAAAGTGACGGGGACGGCCCGCTATACGGATGACCTCCACTTTGCCGAGATGCTCCACGCCCGCGTCAAACGGGCCGGAGTGCCTCATGCCATC
>Ga0197142_1003483_pt1 | contig 13170 bp, 9 predicted proteins | sample GBS60_MetaG_FD_148614 | JGI IMG/M metagenome (GOLD analysis project Ga0197142, IMG submission 148614) | Sediment microbial communities from Great Boiling Springs, Gerlach, Nevada, United States - GBS 60_MetaG | ecosystem: Environmental > Aquatic > Thermal springs > Hot (42-90C) > Sediment... | reverse complement strand
AAAGACACGGGTCTGGAGCGTGCCTGCTGTGTCCAACTGTGCAGCTACATAGAGATAAGGCACCTTGCGGTCGGTGCGTGAAACGACCCGGAGTGAAGCGCTCACGACCGGCACCTCGGTGATGAGCGGTTGGGGATAGAACAGGCATGGGCTACCGGTGGCGAGGTCAAAAGCGTAGAGCCAACCATCTCGGGTCAGCACATAGACGGCGTCGGTCCTCATATCGGTTGCGGGGACGGAAACAATAGGAGCATAGGTGTCTGTGACCCAGTTCCATCGACCGTTGAATAGATTATAGCATCCGATGCGGTTCCCACGCGCCACGATAAGGTTGCCGCGCCGTTCATCGAGAGCGGCTCCCACGATAAGCCCAGAACCGTTCAGCTGGGCACCTGTTACCATTACCTGCCCTAACCACACCAGGTCAAAACGACCATCCTCGCGCCCGATGAATATCATCCGATAGGGTGATAACTCCTGCAGTCTCACAATCGGGTGGGGATTAGCGAACAGCAGCGTGTTGAGCGATTCGTCGCTGGGATTGTAAACACCCAGGTGATGATTTGGAAGCGCATAGTAGAGCCCCAAACCATCGGAAACCAGTGGCAGGTTCGGATTCGCCTGCATGCCGCGTGGCAGAAAAAGCCACTGGACATATACATTCGTTCCGCTTGTCACTTGAGTCCAGTCAAACCAGGCAATAAACCCTGATGGGTTGGTTAAATACCAGCGGTTCCCAATAACGGCACTTCCTCCCGCTGGTACAATTTGGCGCAGAAAGGCTTCATAGCGGATGTTGTTCTGAAAAGTGCTGTCGGTGCTGAGCGGCTGGGGCGTCGAAAAGAGGTGAACGGTAGTGCCGTCCGAGGCAATCCAAAATAGCCGTCCGTTCAACAGTTGAGGAGGTACGACCAAAGGATAGTTAGTCCATGTAGATGCGCCCGTATGTTGCCAAATCCGGGTCTCCGCGCCAGCCACGAACGCCAGCGGGGGTAGTCCCTGGCCGATCAAAACCGATTGCGCATTTAGCGTCAGAAAAACGCCGTCTGTGTTCCGATCAGAAGGCGGTCGCAGCCGGATGAACAGACGGCGAACCTCGGACGGCATAAAAGGGGTGGTCTGTTCATCGATTCGGTTTGCATCCCCAAAAAGCTGGTTCTCATCCAGCTGCTCATAAAGGGTTATTCGCCACGAACTGGTGTCTACACCCTCACTGGTGGCGAATTTGAGACGCAACGCATCGACACCGTTCCCCTTGTTCCGTGCAAGGAGAGTGAACCAGCCTTCAGAGGTCACGGTCAGATAGGGGGGCGACTCGTACTCCCACTGCCATCGGACAAGCTGCCCCACGCGTACCTGAACCGTGTCCGAAAGTGCAAGGGGCATCCCCGATGCGTCGGTCGCCACAGCACGCAAGTTCAAGGTCGTTCCTGCCCACAATGTGCCGTCAGGCGTGCGTGTTGCCTGAGCGAATAGGATGCCCATCAATGCGCCCAAGCCAATCCCTGTTAAGACTCGCTTCGCTCCCATCACTGTCCCTGCCTCCTACAGAATAGTCCAAAAGCTACAAAAAGTAGCCGTACCAAGGTGACTCGAACAGAACAAGAGCGTCGCTGAATCACTACAGCGACCTGTCTCAAAATGCAAACTGTACTTCAAACAAGTTGATGAAGCTCGTGGACATGGGCTCAGACCAGTGCCCCGTCCACTTAGTGTGGCATCTTAGCCCCATCCTTTCAGAGGGCACTACAATTGGTTATTACAAATCGCCCACTACTGAACCCTTTGCAAGGGGGCGACCCTAAAAGCCACCTCATCTTTATCGTTGTATATAATACCACACCTTGCACCCGATTCCTGCATAGTTGCTACCTTCGCTTTAGCAGTTAATCAGTATTCCCGCTGACAAGCCAGCTGGTATTCGGTGCTCTCGGGAAACGGGATTTTAGGGCAGAAATAGTGCTTGGGCACGGTATCGATACATTGACCAATCCGTGCCTCCTCGCGACGGTGGCGCGCCCGCACCCATTTGCTATGCCCGTCAAAGAAGAGGAACACCGCGCCGTTATTGTGCATGATGGAGGGGCAGTCCACGAAGCGTCCTTCTGGCTGCGCCCAGGTGAGGGCATAGAAATAGCCATCGTTGAGCGTTTCCGCCTCATCGATGAGCTGAACAAAACGCCCTGGGCGCTCGACCTCCGCCTCCGGAATGTAGCTGGCAACAGCGTTCATCGAGTAGCTCAGTTTCTTCTCGCGCCCGCGCCGATCCGAAGGGCAGATGTAAACATCGGGGTTCTTCACATAGGGATAAATCACGCCCTTCGTGACATGCCCATAGAGCAGCCAGATGCCACTCACAGCAGAGTTGGGATCCGTGATGTTGACCAGCACGGAGTAGCAGGGCACCCATTGGGCATCCAAGCGCGAGACGAAGCCCGTCATCCAAGAGGGCCACATCGGGGATGACCAGGTGCCCGGGCAGTGCCCGCCATCACCCGGTCCGGGGTTGCGCCCCTCAAAATCGGAGCGGTACATTGCAAACGCCATGCCCAGTTGACGCAAGTTCGAAAGACACTGGGTCTGACGCGCCTTTTCGCGCGCCTGTGCAAACACCGGAAATAATATCGCCGCCAGAATAGCGATAATTGCTATCACGACCAGCAACTCAATGAGCGTGAAACCCTGTCGCTTGCTCATCTTTTCACCTCGCCAAGATGTTCCTACTCCTATTATAGCCCAACCGCTACGGAATTGCTCCAGTGAAATTTATTCAGCACGGACGGGACTTTCCCTCTCTTTGGATTGGTTGCGATACACAAAAAGCCCGCCCTTCGGGGAAGCCTTGTTCGGGTACACTTTGTTATAATGCGGTTGCCCAAACTCTATTTTGAGCAATTGCATACGCAGTTAGAGGAGTTGGAGCGTCGCTCGCTGCCAGCCATCGAGCAAGCGGCGGCGCGATGTGCCGAATGCTTGCTCAACGGTGGCGTCATCCATGTGTACGACACGGGGCATCTCGTCTCGCGGGAGCTGATTAATCGCGCGGGCGGGTTGGCTGCCTTCAGCCCCTTCCACTTTGACCTGCAAGTGCAGAATCCCAATCCGTATCGGGAGGCGCAGGGCGTCGGCAATCGCGCAGGTCCCGAAACCGTGCAAGCCGTCGTCCGAGCTGCCCTCGACCGCAGTCGGATGGTGCCGGGCGATGTGCTGATTATTGGTAGCGTATCGGGCAAGACGCCCTTCCCCGTGGAGCTGGCGATTCAGGCACGCGAGCGCGGCATCTACACGATTGCGCTCACCGCTCTCGACTACTCTGCACGCCTCACCTCCGAGCATGAGTCGGGCAAGCGGCTCTTTGAAGTCGCCGATTTGGTCATCGATAATGCTGCACCCTACGGCGACGCTATGCTGGAGCTGGAGGGCGTGGAGGAACCCTTCTGCCCCGCATCGGGTATCGGGGCAGCAGCTGCGCTCTGGGCGGTCGTCGCCGGTATCGTCGAGCAGATGGTGGCAGCGGGTAAACCGCCCACCATCTTTGCCAGTATCAACCGTCCCGATGGGCAGCAGCGCTATCAGCAAAGCCTCGAACGCTATAAAAGGCAGGGATATTGAACATGAAGAAGGTGCTATTCGTCTGCGTGGGCAACTCGTGTCGGAGCCAGATGGCGGAGGGTTTCGCCAACGCGCTGGGAAAAGGCAAGGTGGTCGCCTTCAGTGCAGGCACGATGCCCGCTGCCCGCGTCCACCCTCTCGCCGTTGAAGCGATGCGGGAGATGGGCATCGACATCTCGCGTCAATATCCGAAGTCCATCACCGAGTTTGACCTGAGCGAATTCGACGCGGTGGTCAGCTTGTGTGAAGCCGACACGGACACACTCTGCCCTGCAACTTTCGCCGGTGTGCGCGAGCAGTGGAACATTCCCGACCCTGTTGGGCTGCCGATGGAAGCGTTTCGCCGCGTGCGCGACACTATCGGCGAGCGGGTCAAAGCCTTAGTGAACCGCCTGTTGATGGAAGACGATGGCTGCTAAGCGCGTGGTCATCGCCAGCCACAATCGCGCCAAATCGCGTGAAATCCGTCAGATTTTGCTGGAGGGGCTGTGCGACCTGCCTGTCGAGGTCGGCTTGCTTGCGGACTACGCCGACGCACCTGTCCCGGAGGAGGAAGGGGCGACCTATCGGGAAAACGCTATTCTCAAAGCTCGTGCCTGCGCCCAGTTCACAGGTGAAATCGCGTTGGCAGACGATGCGGGGCTGGAGATCGACGCACTGAACGGCTTGCCGGGCTTGCACTCGCGCCGATTTATGGGTGAATCGACGCCGTTCACAATCAAAATGGGCATTCTGCTGGAGCGTTTGCGTGGCACCCCCGACGAGCGGCGCACGGCGCGGTTCCGTTGCGCCGTTGCGATTGCCACGCCAGCAGGCGCGCTGTTCACCTTTGAGGACACTTTAGAGGGGCGTATTGCGCAGGCGCCGCGCGGGCAGTTCGGCTTCGGCTATGACCCCATCTTTTACCTGCCCGCTTTCGGCTGCACCCTTGCCGAGCTGCCACCCGAATTCAAAAACCGCATCAGTCATCGGGCGAAAGTGCTGCGTCAAGCCCTGCCCACCCTGCGTTCGCTGCTGACCGCCCCGTAGGGGACGGGTATCCTATAACCTGTGATGGGGAAGCCGCTGGGGTGTCGCGACTCGGTGCAAAGGGTGCTGGAGCAGCTCGATCAAGTGGCGCCCGGTGTGCCGTTGTTGGCGCTGGGGCAGACGGTGTTCTGGGACGAGCCGACCAAGAGCGTGTTGTTGCGGCTGATGGAGGCGTGTGGGCGTGTGCGTCCCCTCTTTTTCGGCGTGCATGACACCGACTACTTCGCGCGGCTGCATAAACCGCTGGCGGCGCCATCATCAGAGCCATTCGTGATGTTGCCCCATAATGACGGTTCCACCCGTGCGCTCTGGTCTTCGGCGGGCGAGATTTCCTGCCTGTTTGGGAGCGAGATGGTTCCGACGCGTGCCCGCTATCGCGAGGCGGGCGCACAGTTGGAGAAGGTGGCGCAGCGGCATCCACATGGGCGCGAGGCGTTTCTGGACGCGATTACGGAGGCGTGGGGCTGGCGGGGGCTGGTCTCCCTCGAGGGAGCGCCACGCCCTGTCTGCGAGATACCCGCGCAAACGGTTCTCCCTGCCCTTGATAAGCTGCTTCGCTGGGGCTTCGAAAACACCCTTCACTGCTTGGCAGATGCCAAGCAGCGTGAGCGTGCGCGCCAGTGTGCCGAGATGATTCGACAGCGTGTGCAGACACTGGCGCTGTCGGACATCTCCGACGAGACGGAAGCGGCTGGATGTGAGGGGCTGTCGCTAGCAGATCTGTATCGCTATCTCTATCGCGACTTTCTGGAGTGGCTTATTGGGCGAGTGCCCGAAACGGTGGGCTTCACACGCACGACGGAGCTGTTGCGCTTCACCCCTCAAACGGCGTACCTGCCCCGCTTCCGCTTGCTGCAACTCTTTATAGAGCCGCGCACGCGCCCGCTTTGCGAGCAAGCCTATAACGCAGCGGTCGCCGGCACCGAAATCTACACGCTGGACGAATTCGGTGAGGGCGCACTGCCGTTCGACCTGCTCATCCCGAAACGCGGGCGCGGCACGCTGCTGCTGACCCCGCGCTACCTGACCATTTTGACACCCGAACCCATCACCATCCCCTTGAAGCAGCCTATCGAGACGGTCGATGCCCTCGCGTCGCTTATTACCGAAACTTTTGGCGACCGATGCACCCTGATTGGCAAGGCATTGACGCTGGTGCCGATGTTGGCGCATGAGTTCGTCTTTGTGTTCAACGAGCGCGGCTCACCCTATCTGGGTCTGAGCGCGTCGATGCTACAGGCAATGCAGCAGGCGGGCATCGAAATCGAGATAAACCCGCTGCTGCGCTTGCGCCATGCCACTTGGGACACAATAGGCGCTGAGTGTGTGCAACTGCGGTTGCCCCATCACCTCACGATGGCATTTGGCGAGCGCGAACTCTGCTCAGGGCAGTTTGCGAAGCGGTGGCGCGAAGTGGTGCAAGCGCAACGGCAACTCTTGCGCGAATTGGGCCAATGTCGCGGTCCCCGCGAGCTAATGCACTATCTGGCAGAACGCTATCCCACCTTTTCGCCATCAGGGGCCCCACTGTGCGACTGGCGTGAGAAGTTGGCTCTTTATGAACAGCTGCATAGCCGTCTGCAGCAGGTAGGCGAGCGTGCCGAGTCGTTGCGTCGGCAGGCGCATGCCCTGCATGCGGAGCGGCGCGCCCTGCGTCAGGCGCGTGCCCGACTGGAGCGTGAGAAAGGGGAGCATTTTCGGAGGGCACGCCAAGCCATCGATGAGATCGAGCGGCAGCAGCATCTTGCGCAGCGTGCGGCATGCGAGGCGCGCCTGCAAGCTATCTCGGAGCGCATGCGCACGCTCGGAAGTGAGCTGAAGCAACTGCTTGCCCAGCGGCTGCAAATCGGGCGTTCAGCAGAGCTGTCCGACATTCGCCAGCAGGTGCTGCAACTGGAGCATGAGGCGGAATTGGCACGAGTGGAGCTGGCTCGTACAGCTATCTTGACTGCCGAGGGGCTGACGCTGACCCACGCACGCCCCACCGCTTGGTGGTTCCTGCTACTCTCAAACGCTTGGTTCGAAGCCAACATCCAGCAAGCCGAGCTTTATCTCGAGTGGCTCGCTTAGCGCGGCTCACGCTGAGAGCGCGACCCTTTTTGCCCCTACCCCAGCCCTCCCCGTGAACGCAAAAGTAGGGGTAGACCTGTGTGTCTGCCCCAAAAGATCTGTGTGTCTGCCCATCTGTCCCACCCAATGAGGCAGGAATCCAGCGAGGAATGGGTAATCTTATAGCAGAGGGATTTGCCATGCGTGCCGTGATTCGGTGGCTTGGTTGGAGCCTTATTACGCTCGGCTTCGCTTTTGCCGATGTGGCGACCGCGCGTGCCCGATTCGAACGGGCGTTGCAAAACCATGGGGGCGAAGCGTTCGCCCAACTCACTCTCAAGGGCGTGCGCCTGAATGTGGAGGTCACCAGCGAACGCGGCGGCAAAAGCGATGTGAAAATCACCACCTACCGTAAAGGCGAAAAGATTCGCACCGAGATCGAGCGCGGGGGCGAAACGGAGATTGTCGGCTTCGACGGCAAAGCGGGTTGGCGCAAACAGGGCTACCTGGTCGCCCGCATCGCCCAAGAGGAGCTGCAAAGCATCCTAGACGACCGCTATCACGACTTCATGATGCTCCCCTTGCTCTACAAAGAGGCGACCCTGGTCGGCGGTGAGGAGAGCAAGCTGCCCGATGGACGCAGCGGCTACCGCATCACCTTCCAGCTCCCCACACTTCCCCACCACCAAAGCCTGCCGAAAAAGCCCAGCCGCAAGGTGGAGTGCTATCTGAACGAGAAGGACCAAATCATCGGGCTGGAGTACGAGGCGGTAGACTACGAGACGGACGAACTGATGCGTATCTTCGAAGCCTATCACAACTACCGTCAGGTCGCTACGCCCGCTGGGGAGGTGCTGGTGCCTTTTGAGACGCGCCTCTTTGTGAACGGCACTCAGGTGCGCAATCAATTTTTCACCAGTTTGGACGCCAGCGAAGTTGCCGACTCGCTCTTTGAGCGTCCGCCGAGTGAACCGCCGCCGATTGTGCGCGACAAGCTGCCCGCCCGCGTCCCCTTCCAGATGGTGCGCTTCTCCCTCTATGTGGAGATTAAAATCAACGACAAGGGACCCTACCTGATTATCTTCGATACGGGCGCATCGCGCTCATGGATCGACACCAAAATCGCCAAAGAGGTGGGACTGGAACGCATTCCCAAAACCGACCATGTGCTGGCACTGGTGTATGGGCTGGTTCCTGCTTATGGCGCGAAGGCAAAGAGCGTCAAAATCGGCGACGCCGAAATCAAAGATGTCATCTTCTCGGTCGGACCGCTGGACTATACCCCGCTGGGGAGCGATGAGGTGGACGGGCGCAAGGTGATTGGACTGCTCGGACGCGAGATTATCTCCGCCTTCCAAATCACCATCGACTTCACCACCCGCACCATGACCTTCGAGCCACCCGACGCCGAGATGCCCAAAGGGGTGGTCATCCCCTTCGAGATGTTCGGCGACCATATCATGGTCACGATGGGCGTGGGCGACAAGCAACAGGTTCGGATGATTGTGGACACAGGCGCGGCGATGAACCTGATGCCACCCAACTTCGAACCCGACAAGTCGAGCGGCGTATGGATGAACCTGGAGCAGTGGTTCAAGCGGATGGGCGAGTTCTTCGAAGGCGATGAGTATGAGTTCATGACGGGCGATATGCGAGTGATGCGCCTCCATAAAATGACGCTGGGCGAGCTGCGCTTTGGTCCCGTGTTCGCCTTTCAGAAGCCCGCCAGCACGGTTGCCTCCGATTCGGCGCTTATGCGCAAGGGCAAGCATGGGCTGCTGGGCATCCCAGTGATGCGCCACTACAAAATCACCTTCAACTACTTCCGCGAGCAGATGGTATGGCAGCCGCACACGGCGCAGGAGCGCGCTGCCGATAACGCGGGCTACGGCATCCAGTGGCGTCGGCAGGGCAAGGAACTTATCATCCGCTGGGTGATGCCTCTCTCCGATGCCGACTTAGCGGGTGTGAAGGCAGGCGACCGCATCGTGCTGATCGATGGGCAATCGCCTGCCAACTGGAGCGAGAAGCAGCTGGTAGACCGCCTGCTGAACACCAAGCCCGGACGCCCCCTGAAACTCACGGTGCAGCGCGGCAAACAGCAGCTGGAGTTCAACCTGGTCGCCCTCAATTACGAGCTATGAAATAGCACTTGCCCAAAGGTGCGGGCATACTGCCGAAATCGGGGCACGCGCCCCAGCGTCAAGATTGTCAGCAGCAGCCCCACCAGCAAGCGCAGCAGTGCGCCCAGCCGATTCAGCAGCCAGCACACGCCACGCGCTAAGCGACCGTGAAACTTGCCAAAGAAGCGCTCCTTACCCCGATTGTAGTAGCGCACCATCGCCGCGCGTATCGGCTCGCCACTTGCTCCCAGATGATGCACAAAAACGGCATCATGCACATAGAAGATGCGCCCGCCTGCCTGACGCAGCCGATAGCAAAGGTCGGTATCCTCGCAATAGAGGAAATACTCTTCGTCAAATAGGGGCGGGCTTCCGTCTGGCAAGCGACGCAAGCAGAGGCACGCGCCCATCACCTGCTCCACCTCGATGGTCGCACTGAAATCCCACCAAGTGCGCCAGTAGCTGCCGAACAGGCGGGTGCGGGGGAAGAGCCGCGCCAGAAAGAACTGCTCGCAAAACACCGCCCAGAGGGTCAACTCGCTGGCGCAGGAGGGCTGAATCCGTCCATCGGGATAGCGCAGCTGCCCACCACACGCTGCCGCTTCGGGATGGGCATCCATAAACTCGACCAGTCGCGCCGGTGCGCCGGGCATCGCCCACACATCGGCGTTCAACACGAGCAGATAGCGCCCCTTCGCCCGCTTTAGACCCTGATTGGCAGCAGCGCCAAAACCCCGATTCTCAGCGTTCGCAATCAGCTGCACATCGGGGAACTCACGCCGCACCATCTCCGCACTGCCATCGGAAGAAGCGTTATCGACCACAATAATCTCCCAAATCCCTCCCCTCGCTTCGCCCTTGCCCCCGTTATGCTGGTTGCAGGCTTCGCTGCACAGCGAAACAAGGCACTTGCGCAGCAGCTCGCGCGTGTTATAACTTACGACAATAATCGAGAGGTCGGGTGTATCGCTATTCATGGAGCTGGTTCAACTGGGTAGCAGCCTCGAGTTCGCGCAACGCCTCGGCGCGCAACAGAGCCGCGCTCTCCAGGTCGTCCGTTTTGCGGTACAGGAGGTAGCGTGCCATCTGCTGGGCTGCCTGTCCCATTAGCTGCGCGCCGAACTGCAGGTGTTCGAGTACCTTGCGTGTCGCCTCATCGGGCTGGAGTCGTCCGAGCCACTTGCCGAAATCGAGCGCGTTCACCACCACCTGCTCGCCTCGTTCGCGCAGTGCTTTCCAATCGGGCGCGGGGTCGCTGGCAAGCCGGCGCAGATCGAGCAGTTCATTCGCAAGGTCATGCATGATGCCACTCACCACAAGCCGTAGCAAGGGCAATCGCTCACGATGGAGAGGGATCGGCTCATTTGGCGGGTCAAATCGTCGCTGAATGCCTTGCAGCAAGTAGGCACGCCAGTGCTGTTCGGGCGATTTGGCTGTCTCGGCAGGCATCGAGTTCAGCGTGGACGCTGCGCCTGCGAAGTCGCCTGCCAGCACCTGGAGGTCAAACAGCAGAAGCAGCAGCGTTTCACGCGGCGCGTGTGCCCGCTGCAGCCACTGATTCAAGGTCTGAATCGCCTCGGCAATTTGCCCCTGTTCCTGCATCAAGCGCGCCCAGTTCATCAACAGGAGCGTACTTTGGGGCATCAAGTGGAGAGCGCGTTCGCATTCCTCTAATGCGACCTCCTTCAAGCCGAGCCGCCTATAGAGATCAATCAACTTCAGGCGGAGCGACTCGTTGAGTGGGTCTCGATTCACTTCGGTTCGCAGCAGAAGCAGCGCCTCACTCAGCCGACCCTCGCGGATGAGTTTATCGGGGTCTAAACTGGCTGGGGTGTCCTTTGCGAGTGGGCTGATGGGCTGGGTTGCTGGAGCAATCCGCTCGCGCTGCAAGGGATTTTCGGGCAGGGTGGGCAGCTGACGCCACAATTCGCTGTCCAGCTGGAGCGCTATCGTGCGTGCCAGTGAATGCAGCGCATTCTCTTGTTGTTGCGGGTCATTCATCCCTATCTGCTGCGTACCTTTCCGCTGCCAGAGAGCTGCACGCTGACCGGGCTGCCAGACCTCCACCTCATAGTCGAGTTGCTGGCTCTGCTTCTGGCGCGTGCAGCGGGCAATCAACACATAGGTGGCGTTCAGGGCGTGCCCAATCCGCAGCAGCAGAGCAGTGTCGGGTGACTCGAGGGCAGTGCGTTCCAGCCGCTTTTCGAGCGCAAAGCGCTGCACACTTGGATGCTGCGCACTGTAGTGAATAATTTCCATTTTGCGCAGCTCTTTGAGATAGTGGCTGAGCGCGGGCAGGATGTCCAAATTGGGATCGAAAGCCTCTTTTTCGGTGTCGGGGACGGGGACGCGCTGCTGGGCTATCAACAGGAGTGGCTGATCGGCAAGCGCGCACGCGCTTGCTAACCCAAGGAGCAGCCAGCAGGCAGTGATTACTCGCATAGTTTCAGCCCTTGCTCGCAGGCACGGATACCTTCACGCGCTGCCTCCACTTGCTGTCCGCGCTGAATCTGCTCCTGATACGCCTGAATGGCTTGCTGGAAGTGGGCGCGGGCGTTCGCCTTCTCGCCCAGTCGCAGGTAGCAGATGGCGATTTGCTGATGCACCTCGCCGGGCGAGGGGGCAGTGGGCAGCGCTTGCTCATAGGCGGCGATGGCTTCGCGATAGTTGCCTGCCATCTGATGGCGTCGTGCCATCTCCAACAGGTCTTCGCGCGGCTGCCCAGGCGATTGATTCGAGGGTGTCTCCCCACGATGCACCTCGATTTGGTACACGCCGCGCTGGGTGTCTTCGCGCACCTCTACATCGGGCAGCACCTCATCCTGATTCGGCTGTGGTTGCTCGTTGGTGGCGCGCGACGGCGTGCCGTTGGGAGCCGTTTGGGTGTCGCGTTTATCGGGGCTGGGTGCGGCGGGCGGTGGAATGGCACCGCGTGGCGGCGCGGTCGTTTCAGGCGTGGGGGCAAGTGCGAGGCGCGAGGGGTCCACCATCACCGGCGGCACAGCCGCTTGCTGATTCGTGTCCGATGGGTTTGCGGGCGGTGCGGTCGGTTGTGCCGTACGGGTCTCTGTCGAGGGGGTGAGAGCGGGCGGAGTAGCTGCGGGAGTTGGCACAGGCGCGCTCAAACGCAGAATCGCCACTAACCCCACAAGCAGTACCACGCCCGCCCCGATAAACGCCAAAATCGCAGGCAACACCTCCAGCCAGAGGGGGCGCGTTCCGCTCCTGCTTGCTTGCACCATCGACCGCGGCGGACGACGCAGCGCATCCAGCCGTGCCCGTTCCGAGATACTGAGCGGGTTCAACTGCACCACGCGCTGATAGGTCTCGATAGCTTGCTCAATCTGTCCGCGCCGTTCGTGCAGCAGGGCTTTGAGCGAGAGGGCGGGCAGCAGTTCGGGGTCTAACGCGAGGGCGCCCTCACAGGCAAGCAGCGCCTCCTCGGTCCGTCCTTGCTCGTTCAGGCTCATCGCCTCGCGTAGGAGGCGTTCCGCTTGCTCACGCCGCCAATCGGGCACGCGTGTTTGCTCCACAGGCGCACCGCAGTGCGGGCAGTAGTGCGCGCCCTCCTGCAGCGGATGCTCACACCGCATACACACCATCGCCCCTATCCCCATAAGGTTAATTGTACCCAAAATCGAAACTCATTGATGCGAATGCCGCCTAAAGCAGGCTGACAGCCAGCAGCCAGCTCTCTAAGGTTGGTGGCGCGTGGCGCAACCAGTGCAGAAGTGGGTGGTGCGGCATCGCGTTCAGCAGAATCTCGATGGCGGAGCCGTAGTCGCCGTAGGCATAGGCACGCAAAGCGTCCGAAAGGGCGGGCAGCTCCCGCAGGCGCGGCGCCAACACCCGCTCGATGAGGCGATCCCGCGCCATCTCATCTGCCGTGAGCAGCGCGTAGAGCGTCTCATCCCGCTGCAACACGCGCGCAATCGCCAGCGCCACCTGCTGACGCAACAGGGGCGATGGGCTGCGCGCAAGCGTCTCTATCAGCACGGGCAAATCGTCGCGCGAGCCGTGAGCGGAGAGGGCGCGAGCAAGTGTCGCCATCGCCGTTGGCTCCTGCTCTTGCATGAGTTGCCTCCGCACCGCAACCGCAAGGTTCGAGTCGGGCGGCAAATTCGCTATCGCCATAGCCGCCTCGGCGCGCACCTCGGGGCGTGGCGACTGGAGATACGCCATCAGCAACGCGTCTACTTTTAGTGCCTGAAGCATCTGCTCGGTGGCGTTGGGCAGCAGATGCCCGATTGCCTCCAGCAGGCGCGACTGCTCCAGTGGTCCAGGCGCCTGTTGCAGCCGTTCGAGCAGGGCGGGTAGTGCCTGTGCGTCGCCCAGCAGGCGTAATGCTTGGATTGCG
>Ga0197142_1003482_pt1 | contig 13171 bp, 7 predicted proteins | sample GBS60_MetaG_FD_148614 | JGI IMG/M metagenome (GOLD analysis project Ga0197142, IMG submission 148614) | Sediment microbial communities from Great Boiling Springs, Gerlach, Nevada, United States - GBS 60_MetaG | ecosystem: Environmental > Aquatic > Thermal springs > Hot (42-90C) > Sediment... | reverse complement strand
CATCAGTAATGCGTTGCAGCGGCAGGTGCGCCCGCGCTATCATGTGCGTATCGAGGAGCGCCTCTATGTCGAGGAAGCTAAGCGCGAAATCGTGCCCGATACGGCGGTTCTGCAACCTGTCGGGTCTCGGACGGGCACACCCTCCGCGCAAGCGCCTGAGTGTGATGCCCCCATCGTGTTGCAGGTAGAAACGCGCGAGCATACCGAGGGGGTCATCCATATTTTTGACCGCACTCGCAACATGCGCGTGGTGACCGTTATCGAGGTTCTAAGTCCCAGCAACAAAGAGCCGCATTCCAAAGGCTGGGAGCTGTACCGCCAGAAACAGGGCGAAATCTTGAGGCGCGATGTGCATCTTGTGGAGATTGACCTGCTGCGGGCAGGGGCGTACACACTGGCGCCGCCGTACCATGTCTTGGTCGGAGAGGTGAGGGCGCAGTGGCACTATATGATTAGCATCCGTCGCGCCGATGAGCCTGAAAACTTCCTGTTGTATCCGCGCACGATTCGGCAGCGCTTGCCGCGTATTCCTGTGCCGCTGGCGATTGGCGATCGGGAGGCGTGTTTGGACTTGCAGACGGTGCTGGATCAGTGTTATGAGGACGGCGCGTATGAGGATATTGTCGACTATCGTCGCGACCCGCCGCCGCCACCCCTAAGCGCGGACGACTTAGAGTGGCTGGATCTGCGCCTACGGCAACTGGGGAAGCGCTGACGGCGGCTGGTTGGCTTTGTAAGTGTCTTTGCAGTGAGATTTAAACATAGCCCCCACCCCAACCCTCCCCGCGGGCGGGGGGGGAGTCGAGGCTCCTCCCCGTCCACGGGGGAGGCTGGGAGGGGGGCATGTTGAAAAACCAACGCAAAGGCACTTAATATACTCAGGGGGGTCTTCAATTTCGCTTGTTTTTGTAAACTGTGTCTATGCGATTGGTATTACAGTATCGTTAACAGTGATATGCTCAATCACGCATTGGAACACTTGCGTCGCGGACTCTCAGGGACGCCCTACGAGGGCGAGGTGTACCTCGTGGGCGGCTATGTGCGCGACAAACTGCTGGGGCGCCCGCTGCCCAGCGATGTCGACTTCGTGCTGGAGGGCGACGCACTCCAACTCGCGCAGTTCCTCTACGAGCGGGGCGTCGCTGACCATCTGTTGCGGCTTAGCAACTCACGCCGAAGTTGAACAACACCAGCAGCAGGTCAGCATCATTCACCGTACCGTCGAGAGTCAAATCGGCGCTGGGGTCGTCGCTTCCGAATGCGAACAGCACCTGCAACAGGTCAGTGTCGTTAATGCAGTCATCGCCGTTCGCATCACCCAACACCAGCTGCGTGCGTAGGTACGGATCGAGCGTGTCCCCGCCTGGTAGCAGCACACCCCCATATAGTTGCGATAGTGCGCCCTGTGCCTTCACTCGCACTTGCCAGACAGGAGTATGGAAACCTGCGTCTTCGATCAACGGCACATCGCTCGGCTCCAGCGTCAGTCGCCACACGCCGTTCCTGTCGGCAACAGTCGCCTTCACCATCCTGCTCCCCGTGTTCGGGTTGGTGATCTGTACAATTACGGGTCGGTTTGCGCCCTGCGGGCTCAGGTAGCCAATCAGAAGAGGACTGTTGATTTCCTGCTGCGCCCAGTAGAGGCGGTCTCGTCCACTGTCGAACTCGGCGTAGAAGTAGCGCGTGGGCGGCGCACCCGCAGGCACTATGAACACAATCACAGCAGACTGGTGCGGCAGAAGCGTCAAGCGTTGCCGAAAATCGGGTGGAAACCGATTGCGCCAGTTGATAAGCGAACGCCCCTTAAGAAGCCGCTCACCCTGCGTATACAGGTAAAAGTCGCCCTCCAGCTGGGTGTTGCCCCGATTCTGCACCACGAGCCGCACGAGGCGCGAACCGTCAAGCCCAGATACTGACGGCGCAAATCGCCATGACACAGGCAGCAGCGGCACAACATTTTCATTCCTAAGCCAGTTCACCCGTCGGAACCCGCTCCCCCCACTGCACCAGTGCGCATGCTCTGACTCGAACTCCCACAACTCGCCTTTGATGCCGCCCGTCGCATCGACGCTGCGTATGACACTCCCCGTAAAGTAGCGTTCCAAATGAGGAGGCTCAGGAATCTCTGGATAGAATACTTGATCGCGTACCACGAATTGCGCATCTGCAAACTTGATTGCGAACTGGGTCGTGGGGGTGGCATACTCATAGTCGTACTGGAAAAGTACTCGACTATTTCCAGGGTACGCAAACTGTGCCACAGTTGCTCCTAATGCATCCTTCGGCGTATTCAGCGTCTGCGAAATCTTGACGCGGAATGCATACTCCTTGGTCGTGCCAGAGGCACTCACGGCTCGGAACTGGATGTACCAGTCCTCGACGGGCGTGGGCGTGTTCATCTTGTACCCGAAGGTCTGTGATGCACCAGGCGCAATCCGCGCGGAGGAGTTGCTTGCTTCAAAACGCAGATTGTACGGGATTGCATCCCACGGCACATCGGGCAGATGCGCCCAATTCGGCGGCGTGTTGGTCGCCTGGAGAACCCCCTGCGTCGTGTAGAGCACATGCAGTTGGTCTATCCACCAATTGGTGTTGTTGTTCTGTACAATCATCTGATATTCATTCTGGGCAGGGTTGACGAGACTAATCAAAATTTGTACATTCTCCTGCGCCCTTAGAGAAGACGCAAGAGTGATCGCCACCACTATCCCGAGAGTCTTCTTTCGAACCATGGTGCACCTCATCATCAAATTATAGCACAAACTTACCCCCGTAAGTGTGCGAGGCTCCCCGCTCTTTGAGCGAGGAGCTTTTGGCGAGAGGGGGGTACGCAGTTAGCACCCTGCGCCGAAGTTGAATAGCACGATGAGCAGGTCGAGGTCATTCACCGTGCCGTCGCGGTTTACATCGCTTGGACCACCGCTGCTGCCGAAGTCGAACAGCACTTGCAGCAGGTCAAGGTCGTTCACACAGCCGTTGCCATCCACATCGCCGGGGGTGCGTGGAATGTCCTGACCCGACACGCCGCCGCCGCCCATCTCGATGCCTTCTACCACTTCACCACGACCCGCTCGGAAGGGCAGCTCGAAGACGCCTGGCAAGCGTATCCCACCTTCTTCAAACAGCGGAATCGGGTCGCCTACATTCGGCAGGTTCCAATCGACAAATTCGCCCGTGCGTACTGATTCCAAGACGATCAAGTTATCATCCCAGCGGATATGGATACGGGATTCCTCGCCGCCTTGTCCTGCCGTTCGCCCCTTGAGCAGCGTGACATGTCCCGTCTTCCTGGTTCCTGGTCCGGTGCGTGCGGTCGCGCCGTCAGGGTTGGGTTGCCACCAGAAGTTCGACGCACGGAGTTGGAACAACACTTCCTCGCGCGTGTCCCCCGTGCGAGTGTTTCGGTAGCGGACAATCACGGGGTCGTACATCTCCGCACCGCACCCCGCGCCGAGGTCGTCTCTGAACTGGGGCGTCCACTGCACAGCGCCCTCCATAAGGCTCGGGCAGGAGATGACGATGTGCGAGTTCGCGGCGGCGTTCGCGCCGTGTCGGGGACAGAGGGCGCACGCGCGTCCGTAAGCCACATGCGAACCTTGCAAGCAGGTTGTGCCTGGAATCCAGTCCACATTAAAGCCCGCACAAGCAGCGGCTACAGCGCAGGTCTGGTTTCCCCAAGTGACTTGTGCCTGGGCACACTGGTTACCGCTACTGGGCACAAAGTAGTTCGCAGAGCCGCTATTGATGTCAACGATGGGCGTCCCGCCGATTTGCCATGCAGCCGCTTGGGTGTTCCAGTACCATTCCACTCGCGGGCGCTGACAATCTGGCGGCAAGCACAGTTGAAAATTGTGAACCACCTCAAAGCTACAACACGGTCGCTGCTCTTGCGCTGCGGCAGGTGTCAGCCCGCAGGCAGCAAAGGCTATTGCCAAGGTTGCCAATATCTCAAAGGGTCGTCGCATAGTTTCATCCTCCATTTCATCAATGCAGCCGCAGAGCCAAATGTACCCACCTTGTCCCTTCGATTCAGGCGATTCGGGAAAGTTCCCCCGAATCGCCCAGTCTGATAGTCTTGAGGGATACTATCTGCCTGCGCCGAAGTTGAATAGCACGATGAGCAAGTCGGTATCGTTCACGACACCGTCATTATTGACATCGGCGTTGCCACCTTGGTTGCCAAACGCGAACAGCACCTCGAGCAGATCGGTATCGTTGATGATGTCATCGCCATTGACATCACCAAGTGTCTGAAACAGCAAGTTGAGGTGGGCAAATCCACCTGTTCCAATCGACACATTCGGCACACTCACGGAGAGATAGCCTGCCGCCTTCGCGCGAATCGTGTAGACCCCAGGATTGGCGATACGCTCAGAGAAGTGCCCGTAAGCGTCCAGCGAGGTGTTAATGGTCTGCACTGGAGTACCACCTTGGCGCAGTTCGAGTGTGAGTGGCGCTCCCAGTGGCAGCCCTTGCCTGTCCTGCAACCGCGCCTGCCCCGAAACAATCGCGGGCGGGTTTACAGGGCGAATGCGGTAGACTCGATTCGCGTAAAGGCTCACCACATACAGATAGCCATCGGGTCCAATCCGCAAATCGGTCACCACGCCCCAGCCACTGCCGAAGAGCGACAGGTTGCGCTCGGTTGCCGAATCTGCGACACGGTCTGCCAATCCTCCTGTTAGCACAAAGTCATCGCGCGAGGCGTTCATCCTAAAGCGGTAAAGCCCGCCGTTATTACTCTCGCCAACGATCACCTCGTCACGGACGCCTGCGCCAAAACGCGCGGAACGCATAAACACGATGCTCGTTACTCCAATCGGCTGCAGCCACGAGAAAATTGGGTCAGCGTAATAAGCGTTCGTGAGGTAGACTAAGTCGTTGGCGTTGTAGGCACGGTTGCCATTCTCCGAGTAAGTCGCGTTGCGCGAGTCGGGTCCCATAATCTTGAGCCAGCCGCTGTTGAAGCCGCGCCCGACAAGGTTGATCTCGTCGTATACATTCGGTCCGTTCTCTGTGAGCCATAAGCGTGCCGTGAGACTATCGAAGACCATTCCGAAGCTGTTGCGGATACCGTATGCCCATAGATGTTGAATCCTCCGATCGGGGTGGCTCACGAACGGGTTGTCGGGCGGAATAGAGCCGTCGGGGTTCAGCCGAAAGATGCCGCCGACACCTGCAACCGCCGTTGTGCTGGTGTTCTGCTCAATGCGTGGGTTACTCAAAAAACCGCGATTTAGGTCGCCCGTAACGCCGTAGAGCTTACCGTCAGGACCAAAAAGAATCACACCGCCATCGTGATTTGGACCGTTGTTTTGTGTATTGTCGCGTGGGAAGGAGACGATGAGCGTTGGCTCCACCAGTGCAGAGCCGTTCCAACGGTAGCGCTCTACACGGTTGTCCACCCACTCCGATGAACTTGAGGAGTCCGAACCTGTGCTGGAACGCGTGTAGTAAAGGTACACATGCCCGTTGACAGCGAAGTCGGGGTGGAGGGCAATCCCCAGCAAGCCACGCTCGCTGGCGTTATTCACTGGTAGATCCAGCACCGTGCTGACCACTGTGCCGTTCTGCACAAGCTTGACGCGCCCGCTGTTTTTCTCGATAACGAAAAAGCGCGTCGGATCAGACGGATCCAAAAACGCGATGGCAATCGGGAACGAGAGCCCACTGCTCACAACCGTATCGTAAGCAAGACTCGAGTCGACCAACGATTGGGCGTAGAGCCCGCTTGCGAATGCAAGCCCTGTTATCCAACAGCCGAATCGGATACGCATAGCCTATTATAGCCTAATTTCTGTTTGTTTGCATCGCGATTGGCGTTAGATACCGATTTGCCACTGTCCCCAGAACGGCGCGGCACTTAGCCCGATAATGCCTGCAATCGCGCCGCCAAGGCAGCACAGTCCCAGCACGGATAGCACGACGGAGATGATGCCCATCACATAGCCCGCGACCGCCATGCCGCGCTCGTTGGGGTTGCCAACGCCCGCGTCGATGGCGTTCATGGCGTTCTTGCCGAAAATCCACGCCAGAATCCCCAAGATCAGCGGCAACGGCAGACAGCCCCACCAGATGCCTGCCGTTAGCAGCGTCACCAGCGCGACGATCCCCAACACAAGGCTCGCAATTGCGCTCGTGCCCGTCGTCTGTTGCATACCGTCCCCCTCTGTGTGCAGTATACCCTACTTCTCGAAGAAGGCAAGCGCGACCTCACTGTGCCAGAGTAAGCCCTCGTCGGTGAGGCGGATGATGTCGCCGTCGCGTTCGAGCCAGCCGTGTTGGGCAAGTTGCTCGATGGTGAGCGCGTAGTGCGCACGGACGGGCAGCCCGAAGCGTGTCTCCAGCGCGGCGAGGTCTACCCCCGCGCGCATGCGCAGCCCCAGCATCAGCGTCTCGGCGACGGCGTCCCAGCCCGTCAGCCGTTCCCACTCCAGCTCCAGCGGCTCGCCTGCCTGCACACGGCGGATATACTCGCGCGGGTGCTTGATGTTCGTCCACCGCCTGCCCTCCATATACGACACCGCGCCTGGTCCGAAGCCCAGATACGGCTCGTTGCGCCAGTAGATAAGGTTGTGCTGGCACTCGTAGCCAGGCAGCGCATAGTTGGAGATCTCGTACTGCTGGTAGCCCGCCTGCGCGGTGCGCTGCTGTGCGAGGCGGTACATGGCGACCTGCGTCTCGTCGTCGGGCAGGCGCAGTTTGCCCTTCTGGTACAGGTGATAGAAGCGCGTGTTCGGCTCCAGCATCAGCGCGTACAGCGACAGGTGTTCGGGTTGCAGGGCAATCGCTTGCTGTAGGCTTACTTCCCAGCGTTCCAGCGTCTGCTGGGGCAGCGCGAAGATAAGGTCTAAGTTCAGGTTCACAAAGCCCGCCGCGCGCGCCCACGCCACGCTTTGCACGACCTCTTCGGGCGTGTGGATGCGCTCCATGCGCCGTAGCTCGTCGGGGTGGAACGACTGCACGCCGAAGCTGAGGCGGTTGAAGCCCGCCTGCCGCAGCGTGCGCACCTGTTCCAGCGAGACGCTGCCAGGGTTTGCCTCGCAGGTGATTTCGGCGTCCGACGGGATGGCGAATCGCCGCGTGAGGTGTTCCAGAATGCCCGCCAGCGTCGCGCCATCCAAGTAGGTGGGCGTGCCGCCGCCGAAAAAGACCGTGTCGAAGCGCGCGCCTGCGTAGGGCGACTGTTCGATTTCGCAGTGCAGCGCGTTCACGAACGGCGCGACCAGCGCATCCAGCCCCGCGTAGCTATTGAAGTCGCAGTAGCCGCACTTGCGATGACAGAACGGGATATGGATGTAGATGCCTTGCATGCGAACGCCTGTGCCTACAGGATACCCCAGCCACGCTGTCAGCAGGCGCACTATTCCGTATGCCTCGCGCTACTCACCATCGGTCCTCGCTTCTGTTGCGACGGATTGCCACTGATCCAGCGGCACGCGGTAGCGCACGACGCCTTGTATCGGGGTAGGCGTCAGCGACTGCGCGGGGTTTTGGATGCACTGCAGGCGCGGCTGACTCGCGGCGTCCGCGACGACATAGAGCCAATACTCGTCGCCCAGTCGTTGCGCCATCGTCCACTCGTTGGGCGTGAGCACGAGGTCGCCTGTGTGGGCGCGCGCTTTGACCTCGATGTAGCGCACGCTGCCGTCGGGCGCTTCGGAGCGGATATCGTAGCCGCGATTCTCGGCGGAGACATCGACGGGAACGCGCCCCTGCTGACGCTCGTACTCCATCGCGACCTGCATCCCGATGGCTTCGATGGCGGCGTCGGCGTGCATCGGGAGGCTGTCCGACGGCGCGGGAACCACTCGCGCCACGCCGAGCAAGCGCGGCGGCGCGCGCCGAATCGCGCGCTCGCGCTCGATCTGTGCCTCTAACGCTTGTTTGCGCGCCTCTGCTTCCTCTTTGCGGCGGCGCACATTCGCCACTTCAGGCGCGGGCATCAAGCGTTGTTCGTACTCCAGCAGACGCTGGGTCAACTCCCCGATACGGCGGTTGAGTGAAGCGACGCCATACCTGCGCTTGATCTCCGCCAGTTGCTCGCGATGCGCCCGCAGCTCTTGCTCCAACGGCTCCAGGAGGTGCTGCAGCAGGTAGGTGCGAATGGCGGCTTCATCGGGTGGTTGCGCCTGATACGGCGGCGACACGGCGGGCTGCAAATCCCACAGAATGGACGGGTTGACGCTTTGGGGCGCGCCGTCGTGCGGGCAGAAAATCGCTGTTAGCCGCTGTGCGGCGACCTGGTTGTTCCCATCGGGGTTGTTCCCATCGCGCAGTTCCAAAGCGTAGAAGTAGAGCCAGCCGTCGCGCTTGCCGTCGGGGTCGACGAAGGTCGCGCCCTGCGCCAAAGCGGTCTTGCTCTGCTCCAACAGTTGCTCGACGACCGCCTCCAGCAGGGGATGTCCTGGCGCGATGAACTCCGCGCCTTGCTCGCGGGCGACCGATTTGTGGAAGGTCAAGCGCTGATAGCTGGACTGCACCTCGCCGTAGGCGCGCTTGAACGCTTGGGATTGGCGACGCAGCTCGTAGGGCGTATCGAGGCTCCACAGGTGAGGTGCAGGGCGGCGCACGCGGATGTCCAGACGCCGACACGCCCGCTCGAAGAACTGCTCCACATACTCGGGCACAAGACGCTGCTCGCGGGCGCGACGCTCCTCGCCCAGAATCGCCTGCATGTCGATGTGGCGCGTGGCTAACGCCTCTTGCGTGGCTTCGCGCACGCGCGCTATGAGTGCCTCGTCGGGGGTCGCGGCAAGCTGCCTCACAATCTCGTGCCAGCGGGTGGGGTTCGTAATCGCCTCCACAATCAACTCGCGCAGGCTCTTTTCCAGCAGGTCGCCGATGACATCGAACACGCGGTCGGTGCCCATCTGCTGTTGGATGTTCTGCAGCTTCTCAAACAGCGTCGCCAGCACCTCGCCCTCGCGGGTGTCCTCGGCGACAAGGTTGTAGATATGCACCTCGCGGCTTTGCCCGTAGCGGTGGATGCGCCCCATGCGCTGTTCCAAGCGGTTCGGGTTCCACGGGATGTCGTAGTTGACCATCAGCGCACAGAACTGCAGGTTAATCCCCTCGCCGCCCGCCTCGGTGGAGACCATGACTTGAGTCTCGTGGCGGAACTCGTGTTCGGCGCGGATGCGTGCGTCCAAGTTCATCCCGCCGTGCAGCTCGGTGACCGCATAGCCCCACTTGCGTAGCTGCCGCACCAGATAGTCGAGCGTGTCGCGCGATTCGGTGAACACGAGCAGTTTCTCGCGCGTGCCGCGCAGGTTGAGTTCGTCCAGCACCTCGCGGAGTTCGTTCAGTTTCGTTTCAATCTCTTGCTTTTCTGCTTGACGCGCAAGCTGCACCAGATCGTTGAGGGTTTCGATTTCACGCCTCAGCTCTGCCTGCGTGGCAGCGTTGGTGAGCTTTTCCAGCAGTTCGTCTTCCAGCTGCACGCGCTCTTGCTCTTCCAACTCCTCCAGTTCGTCTTCATCGAGGAACAGCACCCCTTGCCCCTGCTCAGTGAATCGCGCGCCCAGCTCCAGAAACTTTTGCAGGCGGTCGCGGCGTCGCTCCAGCGATTTGCGCGCGGCGTAGATGCTGGAGGCGAAGCGTCGCTGCAGCAAAAGCAGCGCGAAGGCGACATTGCGCTTCTCGCCCTGCATCGCGCGCCCGTATTCCTGCTCCACATACTCGGTGAGGCGATTGTAGAGCCGTTTCTCGGCGTCGCTCAGCCGAAAGGTGCGCGTGTAGACACGGCGCGGGGGGAACAGCGGGCGTCCGTGAAAGTCCTTGAGGTCTTCCTTCAGACGGCGCAAAAACAGCGGGTTGTCCTGCTGCTGAATCGACTGATTGAGCATCTCCACGGTGCCGAAAAAGCCCGGACGCAACAGGTCCAGAAACAGCCGAAAGTTTTCGGGGTCGCCGCGATGGGGCGTCGCCGTCAGGAACAGTAGTCCGTGTGTCTGCAGCGAGAGCCGCTCGCCCAGCCGATAGCGCGCCGTCTTGTTCGTCTTGGAGCCGTACTGGTACGCCGCCATCTTGTGCGCCTCGTCCACAATCACCAAGTCCCAACGCACCTCCTGCAGCGTCTCCAGCACATCGTCCCGCTTGGCGAAATCGAGCGAGGTAATCACCTGCGCTTGCTCCTCCCACACATTGCGTCCCCAGTGGGTGTCCAGCACGCCCCGATCGATGATGACGAACGGCTCGCCGAACTTCTCCTTCATCTCGCGCTGCCACTGGTACTTGAGGTGTCCGGGCACAACCAGCAGCGTGCGCTGCACGACTCCGCGATACTTCAGCTCCTTGAGCAGCAGCCCCGCCATGATGGTCTTGCCCGCGCCGGGGTCGTCCGCCAGCAGGAAGCGCACATCGGGCTGGCGCAAAATGTAGTGGTACACCGCCTCGATCTGGTGAGGCAACGGGTCTATTTGCGAGACATTGACCGCGAGCAGCGGGTCGAACAGGTACGCGGCGCGCAGGCGGTGCGCCTCGATGCCCAGAAAGAACAGCTCCGCATCGCCACGAGAGTCGCTCGCCAGCGGCGCAGCGGGGCACAAGGCACGCAGCTCATCTGTTGTGAGGATTTCTTCGTAGTATTGACGCGAGTTGACGCCCGCTGCACGCAATAGCCATATCCCATCCCCCGCGTAAGGCTCCAGCTTGATGACCTCGACAGGCTCAGGGTAGCGACTGGACTGCAGCACCTGCCCTTCGCGAATCGGCGTGTCCATGCCTACTGCTTCTCCTCGCGTTCCACTTGACCGAGCTGCCGCGCCGACTCCGACACGCGCATATCGACCACTTGTTTGGGCAGCCCGCCGTCCACTTCGAACTCCAGCGTGAAGGTGAAGCTGCGCCCTGTCTCGTCGAGCAGCGGCTTGATGACGCTGGAGTAGACCTCCGAGAACTTGTCGGTGGAGAATCGGGCGCGCAGGGCGTAGCGTCGGTAGCTGGGGGTGGGTGTCGTGTGGGTAGGTGCAGGCGCGCGGGCAGGCGACGGGTGAACCATGCCCCCGCTGCTTTCGTTGACGCCCGCAGGCTTGGCAGTCGCTGCTTCGGGCGCGGTCGGTTCGGACGGCTGCGCAGCAGGCGGCGTGTAGTCGGTGCGCACCGTCGCGCCGTACTCGCCCTCGCTCAGCGACACAGGCTCCTTGAAGTAGACGCGCTCGCCGATTTGCACGGCGAACAGCCCCTCCTGCACCCCGCGCTGAATCGCGTCCAGCACCACGCGCGGCGACTCCACTATCGGCAGCGAGGGGTACTTGTAGAAAGCGTCCACCACCTCCGCAAGGGGCTTATCGGTATCCGCGCCGACCGCCTTATCGCGCACCAGCTGCGGCGAGACGCGGCTGACCAGCATGTCTTCCTTGCGCAGAAAGTTCACCACGCGCGAGGCGAGCGTCTCCTGCCTGCCCGCCGTCGGGATGCCGAGATTGAACCACCGCACGGCGTTCTCGCGCCAGAGAGCAAGATGCCGATACGCGCTCAGCGCCAACTGCGGCAGGGCGTTCCGTATCTCGCTAATCCGACTGCTAACGGTGTGCTTGTCTTCGTCGCTGAGCGATTGCAGGAGCTTCTGGTCGCGTTGAATCGCCTCCAGCGCGAGCAGCTGTTTGACGCGACGCTGGAGTTGCTCCAGTTCGTTGGCATCGGGCGCAAGCACAAAGCAAGTGGCGCGGTAGACGCGCGGCTTGTCCCCCGCGCGCGTGAGCAGCTCCCCCACGAACGCCTCCGCCTCGGACTTGCCGAAGAGGTGTTCAGGCGCCAGCACGATGAGCTTTAGCTCCTTTGTGTCGGGGATGTCGCCGGGAGTGTTCGGGAACGCCAGCGGCGTCAGGCTCTCGCGTCCTATGCGCGCCTGAACCTCGTCGCGCACGCGCTGGGCTAAGTCTTGGGCGCGCACCTGCTCCTCTTTCTCCAGCAGCACCTTGTTCAGGTTGGGCGTGAGCCGAAAGGCGTACAGCCCGCTCTCGGAGTGGAGGTACCAGAGCTTCTGGGTGAGTTTGTGCAGCGCGTCGCCAATCACGGCGAGGGGCAGGTTCGGGCGCAGGACTGCCAAGCGCAGCTCAGGCTCCGTGACGCCCACCTGCTCGCCCGCGCTGAATGAGCCGAAAAAGATGGCGGTCGCCAGCCCCGACGCGATGCGCATCGGCGCGTACTCCGCGCCCAGCTGCTGGTCAATCTGCACGGCGTTTGCGCCCGCGCCCGCAATGTCCTGGCTGATGACGCCTGCATACGGGTTGCCGATATGCCGCAGCAGCTCTTGCCGAATGGGGGCATATTCCAGATTCAGGTGCGCGGGCAGAATCAGCGGCGTGTTCACCTGACGCTCGTACAGGTCGCGCAGCGCGGAGGCGAGGAACTTCAGCACGCCGCGCGTGCGCTGGAAGGTCGAGTAGGTACTCCACCGCCGATCGAGCGTGTCGATGACCAGCGGATGGAAGGGGTACGCCAGGCGCATCCGCTCGCGGTAGGCGTCTTGGCGCGCCTCTTCGGGCACATCGGCGCGCTTGTAGAGTTCGAAAAAGGCGTCCACGATGCGGTTCAGCTCGGTGGGGTCAATCACTTCCTGCATCAGGCGTTGGCGCAGCACGCGGAAGAACTCGTCGCCTTCAACGGGGGTGTAGAGTGCCTGCACGCGCCCGAAGATTTGCTCCAGCTGACGCAGGGCGCGTTCGCCCTCCTCGCCGTAGGGTGCGCTGCTGGGCAGCGTCGCCACCAGCGCGGCGCACGACGAGACGCTCACCGCCTCCGTCAACTGCTGACAGAACGCCAGCGACTGATCCTGAAAGTCTTTTGCTGCCACCAGGTAGACCGCCAGCTCATCGAGTAGGATTAGCGTCGGGTGTTCGCCGAGCATTTGCAGCACGAGGTCGCGTCCGGGCGCGCGGCGGCGGCGGTCGTGTTCCTCCACCAGCGGGTAGACGCCGAGCTGCTCGGCGAGCGCGCCCCACGGCGTCTTGCCGCGAATGGGGTCGGCATCCTCGCCGACGAAGCAGGCGATGCGCACCTCGGGCAGCGCGTCCAGCCCCGCCCGTTGCAGCGTCTGGCGCACCAGCGCAGTGTCTTGGAACGCCGCCCCGTGCCGAAACAGGTGGTAGAGGCTAATCAGCGCGTGCGTCTTGCCCCCGCCAAACGGCGTCTGGAGCTGGATCACCGAGTCGCCCGTGCCCTGCGC
>Ga0197142_1003481_pt1 | contig 13172 bp, 8 predicted proteins | sample GBS60_MetaG_FD_148614 | JGI IMG/M metagenome (GOLD analysis project Ga0197142, IMG submission 148614) | Sediment microbial communities from Great Boiling Springs, Gerlach, Nevada, United States - GBS 60_MetaG | ecosystem: Environmental > Aquatic > Thermal springs > Hot (42-90C) > Sediment... | reverse complement strand
AACCATTACGACGAAGCGTATGGGTCAGATGGGTTATCAGATGCTGCAAAACCGCATTTCCCAACGGCAATAAAGCAGGTTCGCCGGTATCCAGCGAACGCAGCATCCCGGCCCGCCAGAGCAACTGCGTTGCCGGATTATCGGCTTCGGTCGGCGCCTGACGGAGGGTACGACCAAAGATTGTCGCAAGTCGCATACATTATTTCTCCTCAACAGGAATAGTGGTGATGAGGTCAATCCTATTTTGAGCCTTTCCGCATACTCGGAACGAACACGATAGACGATTAGTCTGATGCCGATGGGTGGCATCGTGAGTCAAGACGACACCTTCTCGCCACGAGTGAAACTCAACAGGCAGGCGCAGCACCAATGAGCACCACTCCGCCTACTAGCAAAGTGGTTTGCGAACTACGCCGACTGATCTTCTCCTGCAACCGGCTGTTGCAGATAGGTTCCTTGCACAGAGCTAATAACCAGCCCTATAGGTGGGAAATCGACCTATCCACCCCGGACAAGGTTCAGTTGCCAGCCAGCGCCTCATGCCCTGACAAAGCCAGATACAATACCGCAGATGATGTCACAGATGTGATGCACATCACCACCACGACGACACCCCTATGACAAACCAAACATATCGAGTTGCATTGGTGATGGTGGCGGTTCATCCAATGGCTCAACCAACGGCGCCCCGCGTTCATGCAGACGCGCTGCGATCTGGCGGCAGAGGTCTGGTGAGCGGGCCTCATCAGGGCAATGCATAAACAGATAGATGCGCGGATCGGTCTGTGCCCATTCTGCAATCCGTGCCGCCCACTCATTGAGAAACGGAGCATTGCGGGCCAGATCGGGATGCCCGATGTAGCGCACCAGCGTTGGCCCACTGCTGCGCAACGGTCGCAGCGGCACATCTGGTTTGCGCTCACGGGCATCGGCGAGCAGTAATCCGGCCGGATCGGTCGGATCGCGGATTGGACGAACATCCATTACAACCCGCCCAACATGATAGCGGTTAAGGAGAGTCATCAGTGATTCCTCGGCTGGTGGCAAATACCAGTCGGGATGACGGACCTCTACCGCCAGCGCAACGTCACGCGGCCAGCCGGCTAAAAAACGTTCCAGATCGGCGAGACGAGCCGGACCATAGCCCGGTGGTAGTTGCAAGAAGAACGGGCCACAGCGCGATCCTAGACCTTGCATTCGTTCAACAAAGGTTCGGGCCTGCGGCAGGCGCTCGGCGAGTGAACCCGTATGGCTTACTTCTCGCGGCAACTTACAACAAAAGTGGAAGGCAGGTGGTGTCTCCTCCACCCATCGCGCCACTGTCGCTACCGATGGTGTGGCATAGAAGGTTGTATTTCCTTCCACGGTCGCCAGTTTTCGACTGTAGAGTTTGAGAAACTCGCTACTGCGCGTTCCTGGTGGAAAGAGATCACCAACCCAACCGTTATAAGCCCAAACGGCACATCCAATTCTAATCATGCATACTCTTAAAAGCGCTCGCTAATGACCTTAGGCTGAGTAAACAGACGTAGGTAATCGGTGCCACCGGCCTTGCTGTCAGTGCCTGACATCTTAAAGCCACCGAATGGCTGCACTCCAACCAGAGCACCGGTACACTTCCGATTGAAATAGAGATTACCGACATGAAACTCTTCGCGAGCCTGCTCCAAGCGTTCGAGACTCCGGCTGTAAAGACCACCGGTCAGACCGTATTCAGTATCGTTTGCAATAGCCAGGGCCTCAGTGAAATTAGCAGCACGGATGAAGGCCAGGACCGGACCAAAAATCTCTTCCTGGGCGATGCGGGCGTGAGGTTTCACATCGGCAAAGATGGTTGGATTGATAAAAAAGCCACCATCCTTAACCAATTCGTGATCGATGACTTCACCACCAGTAACCAGTCTTCCCTCTTCCTGGCCTATCGCAATATACTGGCTAATGGTATCAAAGGCCCGCTGATCAATCACCGCGCCTAGATCGGTTTCTGGTTTGGTAGGATTCCCTAGCCGCAATGCCTTTGTCTTCTCGACGACTCGCTGCAAGACCTGATCGTAGACCTGATCAACGACAATTGCACGTGAGCAAGCACTACATTTTTGCCCCTGAAAACCGAACGCACTGACCACAATACCGGTTGCAGCGGCTTCCAGATCGGCAGTTTCATCGACAATAATTGCGTCTTTGCCGCCCATTTCGAGAATCGTGCGTTTGATCCAGTTCTGACCAGGTTGACGGACGGCGGCCCGCTGCAGAATCCGCAGACCGACATTCTTTGAACCGGTAAAGCCAATGAAGTGCACCAACGGATGATCGACCAGGAAATCTCCCAGGACCGCATCTTCACCGGTCACCAGATTCACAACACCAGGCGGTAAACCAGCCTCTTCGAGAATCTGGACAAGGATAGCCGCAATGATCGGTGCTCGTGGTGAGGGTTTTAACACGACCGTATTCCCCACGACAATTGGCGCAACGGTGAGTGTCGTCACAATTGCCAGCGGGAAGTTCCAGGGAGGTATCGCCAGCCCAGGCCCTAATGGCAGGTAGCGCAACTCGTTATCCTCACCGGGGTAAGGAACGAGGGGTTGCCGTTCGCCCTGAAGTGCAATTGCCTGACGCGCATACCACTCACAAAAGTCAATCGCTTCGGCGACATCCGCATCGGCTTCAACCCAGTTCTTGCTCACCTCGTGCATCATCCACGCGGCCAGTTCCTCCTTTCGTCGCCGCATAATGGCCGCAGCCCGCAACAACACCTGTGCGCGTGCACTAACCGGTGTGCGTGACCAGGTACGGAATGCGGCGTTGGCTGCCAGCAGAGCCTGATGGGCATGCTCTTGAGAGGCACTGCTGGCGTAGCCCACAACTTTCTTCGGTTCAGCCGGATTGATCGAAGGCAATTTACGCTCGGTCACAATCCGTTCACCACCAATGATCAGCGGATAGGTGGCGCCTAGTTGTCCGGCAACATGGCGGATCGCCCGCTGCATGGCCGCCCGCCGGTCACCACTGTCAAAATTTCCGAACGGTTCATTTTGAAACGGGGTAAGCATAGCCTGCTCCTTACCATCACTTATCGCGAAGCTGCTGTTGATTGCCATTGTACACGGATCTGCCCAAACAATGTGGCACTCCTTTTGCGCTAGGGGCAACGTATTCTTACGGTTCAATCTCGCGCGGCACTCGCGGTAAGATGCCGGTCAGCACTTCGTAGCTGATCGTTCCCAGCCAACCAGCGATCTCATCAACGCTTATTGAAGCCTCGCCCTGTTGTCCTATGAGCGTAACAGTATCACCACGTTGAACACCGGGAATATCGGTTACATCGACCATAGCATAGTCCATGCAAATGCGCCCGACAATTGGTGCGCGTCTCCCCCGAATCAGCACTTCCCGCCAGGGTGGTGAACGGCGCAGACCGTCGGCGTAGCCTACCGGAATGGTAGCAATGCGCGATGGGCGGGCTGTGATAAATGTACCACCGTAGGAGATCGGTGCGCCAGGCGGGTGTTCCTTGACCTGAGCTACTTCACTGTAAAAGCTTAGTGCTGGACGCATGCCCGGCAAGAGTGGAACAGCAGCCCCTGGTGCCAATCCGTAGCAAGCCAATCCTGGTCGAACCATATCGAAATGGCTGGCCGGAAAGCGTAATGTCGCCGCACTGTTAGCCGCATGGATCAGTGGCGGGCGTAAACCGGCTGCGGTAAGTTCGGTGATCAGGGTCTGGAAACGAGCCAACTGCTGCTCGGTTGGGGTCGGATCGGCTTCATCGGCGCGGGCAAAATGAGTGTAGAGTGCAACCACTTCGATAGCGGGGAGATCACGCAGCCAGGTCAGGAATGGTGCGACCTCAGCCGGCGCGAGGCCTAGACGAGCCATACCCGTATCAACTTCGACATGCACACGGGCAGGGCGTCTGATTTCGGTGGCAGCATTACTAAGCGCCTGGGCAGTATCGCCATCGAAGAGCGTAATCATCAAATCGAGACGGATCGCTTCGGCAACCTGCCATGGCGGCGTATAGCCCAGCACCAGAATTGGGGCATGAATGCCCTGTGCGCGCAATGCCCGTCCTTCACCCAGAGTCGCAACGGCTAGCATTTCGGCTCCTGCCCACAATGCCGCTCGCGCAACCCGTGCCGCACCATGACCGTAACCATCGCCTTTAAGCACAACCATTAGTGGTACACCGGCATGCGCTCGGAGCGCACGAACATTGTCGGCAATGGCGGTCAGATCGAGATGCACCCAGGTTGGACGCGCCGGATCACCGATCCGTACACTACGCCAAGCCGGTTCCTGGCGCACGAGGTTGCGTTCTGGCGGACAGTCGGCGGCTAACAGCGGCGCTACAACCTGTTCAAGCCGCTCGCCAGCCCCGCCTGACACCAACACCAGATCGCCCTGGTTGCGCTCGTCGGGCAAGGCAGCACGCGCCGCATCGTTGGTGTCAGCGACGTGAATGGGAATGGCGGGGTTGGTCATCCGTGCAGCCTGGGCCATTACTGCCGCCCCGCCTCCTTTGAGCACCAGGTAATCGGCACTACGGGCTGCCAGAGTACCAAGTTCGGTCAGAAATGGCGTTGCATCAATGGCAGGCAATTCGGTGGGCGTACCTAAAACGGCAATGCGGCGTTTGGCCGGCAAGGCAGCCATGGTTTGCATTGCCGCCACCATGGCCGTCGGAGTAGCATTGAAACTATCGTCGAGAATGAGTTCACCATTGGCGCCAGGTAGTGGACGTAAACGCCCCGCCGGTGCTGCAAGATGAGCTAGGGCGTGTTGGATCGCCTCCGGTGGAACGCCACATATCAGCCCAACCGTAACGGCAGCTAGTGCCGCCATAACACCGGGAAGGCCCAAAAGCGGGGTTGAAACGGGAATGGTCACTTCCCGGCTCAAAGCAACAAAATCCACACCCTGACGGTGGTAGGAAATATCGGTTGCCCGCACTGCACACTCTCGACCGGTGCCATAGCAGATATTTGCCGGTGAAATCCCTTCGGCGGCAACCACCATTACTCCTTTGTCGGCCAGGAATGCGGCCATCGCCATATCGGCAGCGGGTGTTACCACCGCGATCTGAGGCGGAAACGCCGTTGCCAGCGGCGCCAGATGCTCACCGGCAAACTCAAGCACTGCGTAGCGGTCGGCCTGTCCAAGACGGGCTAGCGCAATCGGTAGCCCCAGGAGCGAATTGAAATTGCGACGACTTTGAAAGGTAGGCGCCTGCATAGCTAACACGGCCGCAATCGCTCGCCGTGCCAGGGTCTTACCGATCCCACCGGTCACGGCAATGACTGTCGGCTGCAATACCTGTAAACGGGTACTCGCCCAGCGCAGCAAGAGCGTCTGCGGATCGGCACAGACAATAACCGTCGCATTGCCGGCATCATACGGTGGACGCACACACAAGACACCACGTGCACCAGCAGCTATCGCAGCCGGAATGTAATCATGTCCATCTGCCCGTGCTGTGCGTAACGCGATAAAACACTCTCCGGCAGCGGTGAGTCGCGAATCGTAACTCCAATCGGTGAAGGTATCGGCGTGGATCGGCCCGCTAACCTTTCCACCAGCCGCAATCAGTTCGGCGAGTTGAATGTTCATTGTTCCCCATCACGTTCACATCATCATCCCAAACTCAGGTTATAATATCCCCTATGAATAACGCTTCCTCTACAGCGACTACGACAACTCATACTGGCGTTTCATGGATCTGGTTACTCGTTACCCTTCTTGCTCACACCGGTTGGGGTGCATATCCAGTCCTGGCCCGCTATCTGCAAACGATCAGTGACTTACCGAGTATGGCTATCCTTGCGCTCGGTAATCTCCTGGCGCTGATCGTATATGTACCGTTTGCCTACCGGCACATTCGTACAGACATCTGGCACACACCGATTATCTGGTTGTTTGCGCTGGTTGTCAGTATTCGAGCCATGACGAATCTGACCTCGGCGCGCTTTACGTTAGCCATCTATGTCCAACTTATCACGTTGCTCACACCACTTATTGTCGCTCTCTTGAGCAAATTGTTCTTTCGCAACCGTTTACCTCGCTTCACGCTCCCGGCTATTGGCCTCTCGTTTTTCGGCTCATTATTGATGATGAGCGGCGACCTCAGTAATGGTACTGTGTTGCGATTGACCGAAAGCGATGTGCTAGGCATTGCAATTGCACTAGTCTCGGCATTTGCGTTAGCTTTCTACATGATACTGATACCACGTGCAACCTCCGTTGGTAATATCAGCGCTGAAGCGATGTTGTTTGCGCAACTGGTTGCTCTCACCGTCACATGCGGCGCAATGAGCCTGTTGCTTGGCGAACAGTGGGATCGGTTTGCCGTTATCGGGCCACACGATTGGATGGTCTTTGCAGCTTTCGTGGTCTTTGTTCTCCTTGGGGCCAATCTCGGCCAGATTGTTGCCCTTCGCCACCTGGGTGCGCCGCTGGTCAGTAGTACAATGGGTTGGCGGCTGATCAGTGCGCTGGGGCTAGCTGCACTGTTGCTCGGTGAGCAATTGCAGAACCTCTGGCAGGTGTTGGGGGCGATTATCGTGCTAGTCACAATTACGGTCTACCTGCAACAGCAGTATCGCGCTTAACGTCGTCTGAAACGCTTATGAGTACCGTCATTCGTTCGTTATCGGTCGCCCCCCTCGACATCCCACTACGTCATCCGTTTGGGATCGCTGGGGGGATGCAAGAGATCGCCCATAACCTGTTAGTGACGGTCGAACTGACCAACGGCATTCGTGGCTACGGCGAAGCTGCGCCTTTTCCGGCCTTTAACGGTGAAACCCAGGCCAATACGCAACAGGCGATTGAAGCAGTACGTTCAGCAATCGAAGGCGCTGATGTGCGTGAATGGCGAGCGATTGCCGCGCTGCTGCGTGATCGGATTAGCACGAGCGGATCAGCGCGCTGCGCTATCGAGACAGCAATTCTCGATGCACTGACCCGCCATTATCGGCTACCGCTCTACGTCTTCTTTGGTGGCGCTGGGCATACACTCGAAACCGATATGACGATTACAACCGGTACGGTCGAGGAAGCAGCGTTGGCCACCCTGGATATTCTCGAACGGGGTATCCGTCAAATTAAGGTTAAAATCGGTGGCAGTGATCTATCTCACGATCTGGCCCGAATCACGACAATCTATGCGCTGGCGCCAGATGCCCCGCTCATCCTCGATGGGAATGGAGGCTTTACCGCCGAGCAGATGCTCGAACTCCTTGGCGCCCTGAGCTTGCAACGAATCGTACCGGTACTAGTGGAACAACCGGTTGCAGCCGATGATTGGGCCGGTCTACGTCAACTGGTGCAATGGGGTGGAGCACCGATTGCGGCTGACGAGACGGCAAGTAGTGCGTTGAATGTGCTACGTATTGTGCAGGAACGCGCAGCCAATGTCATCAATATCAAACTGATGAAGAGCGGGGTGGTTGAAGCACTCGAAATCGCGGCGATTGCCCGTACTGCCGGACTGGGCCTCATGATTGGTGGAATGGTTGAATCGATCCTGGCAATGACCATGTCGGCCCATTTCGCAGCCGGGTTAGGTGGGTTTCGTTTTGTCGATCTCGATACACCGCTCTTCCTAGCGACCAATCCCTTTCAGGGTGGTTTTCGCTTACACGGGGGTATCATCGAACTCGATCATATCACAGCGGGGCATGGTGTTGAACCATTGTAACGAAACTCGTCACGAGCGTACATAACATATTGTGCAATTCGGCTATAGCCGCTGACGCATTTGTTCCTTTATACTAACCATATATGTTATATCCGCATTGATGCCACCTGCACGTTGCAACGGTTGCGACGGCAGGTGCTTATTGTGTTTGGAGCACGCATGACAGCGCGACTCTTGATAGCAGACGACGAGGCATTGATTCGATTTCACATACGTGAAGTATTACTCGCGCTCGGTTATCTGATCGTCGGCGAAGCGGCTGATGGTCAGCAGGCAGTTACAGTAGCGCGCCAGGTGCGACCTGATTTGGTGTTGCTCGACTACAAAATGCCCTATCTCGATGGTCTAGAAGTTGCAACGATACTTCACCAGGAGGGCTTAGCACCGGTTATCCTGCTCACGGCTTCAGCATCACGTGAGCTGGCCGAGCGAGCACGAGCCGCAGGGGTGTTTGGCTGTCTCATTAAACCATTTCGCGATACCGACCTCTTGCCGCTGATTGAGATTACGCTTGCACGCTGGCAAGACTATCAAACACGACGGAAAGAGATGCTGACGTTGCGAGAGCGTCTGGAAACGCGCAAAGAGATTGAACAGGCCAAGGGTATCCTAATGGATGAGCATGGCTTGAGTGAAGCAGAGGCATTTCGCCGGATTCAACAACTGGCAATGCGTAACCGTAAGACAATGCGCGAGGTGGCACAGGCGATACTCCTAACCCATCAGTTGTCACGTAGGCAGACCACCGGGCAATGAACGCTGCAAGCAACAATATCAGTTGGCTAAAAAAAGAAATAGGTTCTAATCCGATCTCTCGTTGCCAGTAGGGATCGGCAGGTTACGCCAGATTAATCCCTACTGGCGATAACGGGCATAGTGGACGAGATGACAGAAAGTGGTCGCAGATAACTGTCAGAACTGGTTGCCGTCATTTAAGAAATGATACTACAGACCCGATTCTTTCCGGCGCGCTTTGCCGCCAACTCGGCATTATCGGCGGCTAACAGCAATTCAGCCGGTGTTTGCGCATCTTCGGGAAAAACAGCCACCCCCATACTGAGTGTATAACCGGGAATCGAACGACCATTCAATGATCCTGGGTACTCAGCTTCGGCACGCTGGCGAATCTGCTCAGCAATCCGTAATGCCTGCTGCCTATTGGTATCTGGCAGGATAATCACAAACTCCTCGCCACCATAGCGGGCCACAAAGTCGATGTCACGCACACATTGCGTTAACAGAAGGGCAACTGCACGTAGCCGTTGATCGCCAGCCAGGTGGCCATAGGTGTCGTTATACTGCTTGAACGAGTCGACATCTGCCATAACCAGTGCCAGCGGATACCCATAATGGCGAGCGCGCACCAGTTCACGTTCGAGAGCGCGGTCAAGCGCTCGTCGGTTTGCGATCCCGGTAAGACTGTCCGTTACTGCTAGCGATTCAACCTCTGCATACAACCGTGCATTCTCAAGTGCAGTCGCGGCCTGGGTCGCCAGGCTTTGTCCTAACTGCACATCGGTATCGTTAAAATCGACCGCATGAGCGGTACGACCAATGACAACCAGACCGTACACTGCGCTCTTCAAACCGGTTGCCAGCGGTAAGATCAGCAGCTTCATGGGCGCAAGTTGGGCCAGGAATGTACTATCGGCAACCGAATGAGGCTGAAGGCGCAGCGGCTCACATTCCGTTAATGCGCGGTGCAACGTGGGTTCTACACGTAGACTGTACACTCTGGCCAGTTGCGTACTACCGCTGGTCAATGCTTCACAGGCCCGCACAACAACTAACTGTTCGGATGCCGGCTCCCATCGTAAGACAACACATATTGCTGCTTGTAATGCCTCGACGGTATGATGAACAACAGCTTGTAAAATTGCATCCGCGTCCAGACCAGCACTAAAATCACGAGTTGCCGCATACAGCATACGCTGCTCTTCACTACGTCGTTTCGCTTCACTGTACAAGCGGGCATTTTCGATAGCTAGTGCAGCCTGGCTAGCAAAAGCCGCCAGGTACTCAGCATGCTCTTGACGATAAAAGGAGCTCTCGGTTTTATCAAGTGAAAAGAAAGCTATGACCCGCCCATGAGCAATAATCGGTGCACCTGCCCATGAACGCACATGGGCCGCCGCTTCGATGTGTATCCAACCGGGATAGGAAGCTGTATCCGAAATGATGAGTGGCCGTCTGGTTTCAATCATCCTCTGCAAGTTAGGTGTCGTCGCAATCTCGAATATAACGGCTTCAGCAGCACGAGCAACCTCTTCGCCGAATTGTTCATACCCACGGAGGTGTGTCAGGTAAGCACGGATGGGTTGTTGTTGTGCATCATGCTCAACCATCATGACATTTGCCGAGTCATACGGTATAACGCGCTGCAATTCATCGAGAAGCCGCTCAAGAACCGTGTTAAGGTCAAGAGTTTCACTCAGCGCCAGTCCTGCCTGGCGTAATGCTTCAGCCAATTGCCGTTGTTCTCGCTCGGCTACCAGCAGTCGGGTTTTCACAATTGCCAGAGCAATCTGGGCCGCGGCCTGTTCACCAAGGGCTATCTCTTCGGAAGTAAAACGATGTGGCTGGTTAAACCCAATCAACGCTGCTCCAAGCTTCTGCCGCTCAACGATCAACGGTAACGCTAGCATTGAACGGGTCGGCAACAACGCTGCAATCCGTGGACTGAGGTATGGCGTGTTAGACAGGTCTTCCACGGCTAAAACCTTGCCAGCCTGCAAGACGGCCTCTGTGAGGGTTGGCTCACCAGGTTCAGCCCGAATCTGCACATAATAATCGTGTAACTCATCGTTGGCCGCTGCTGGCACCGGTCGTTGCAGATGGTCATCCCACAGGGTGATAAACGCGCCATCTGCCTCAAACAACACTCCCAGCCGATTGGCGAGCAACCGCGACATTTGTTGAAGGTCATGGACCTCCAGCGCTGCTCGGGTAATCTCGTTTAGCAGTGCCATCCGACGGGCATACTGGCGGGTAGCAGCCAGCAGACGGCTATTCTCTAGCATGGCCGCAGCCATGTACGCCAGGGTCTGACCGCCGTGAACTTCATCCTCCGAAAAGGGTTTGATAACGTTACGGTAGACCGCAAACGCACCAAAGAGACCATGCGACCCGATCAGTGGAAAAACCGCATACGTGTGAAATCCTTCGCGCACGATGGCCTCGCGTAATGCAGCAGTTGTCGGATCGGTTTGCGCATCGGTAATGACTATTGGCTGGGGTCGCTGCAACAGTCGTGCGCCAGGAACCTTGCGAAAGAAACGGTTTATTGTGTCGATATATTCGCCAGAAAGACCATTCGCATAAGGACAACTCAAACTGTCTGTTTCACGGTCGTAGAGATACACTGCTGCCCGGTCAGCGCTCAATACCTGTTGAGCAGCTTTCATAAGCGTCGTGTAAAAGGTTTCCAGATCGGCGGTAACTAACAGCTCGCCAATTGCCTGCACAAGGTACTGCTGGCGTTCAGCATGCTGGTGCTCGGCAGCAAGCAGCTCTTGCTCGTGGGTCACATTGCGCCAGACGTGTATATAACCGAGTGACAGCCCCTTTCGGTCGTGAATCACGGAAACCGTTAGCTGGAAAATTTGCTGCACTCCTTCACGCTGAAAGACAATTTCCTGTTGACCTTCAGCCATACCAGCACGGGCAAGTGTTAGGCCAGGCAGACGCAATACGTCGCGAAAATCATGGCCGATCACCTCTTCACCACATTGAAAGAGTTGGCGGGCTGCCGGGTTCAGATCAATGACGCGATACAGGTAATCGAGCACAATCACTGCATCTTGCATGTTAGCAATAATCAATCGTGCAGCGATGGGAATCACATCAAATAACCCAACTCGAAAAAAGCCAACCGCCAGTAGAACTCCTGAAGCGGAAAAGAAAAACGGTGTAGGATCGAACCAACTACGTGGCAGACCACCGAAGAGATAGACGGCATTTCCCACCAGTGGTACAAGTGTGCTGCAAACCATAAATAGAGCCTGCAACCGGTACAATCGTGGAACCTGGGTGGCAAACCAGATGAAGCGGGCAATACCACCAATGATCAATCCGTAAGCATACGTGGTATGCACCCAAAACCAGATGCCCCTTCCGGTTACATACAATTCAGGATGACCAGCAGGATCGAGTATAGTACCTTGCCAGATCAGACGATGCCATTCATTGGTGAACACGAGAAGACAGGTTATGATCCCAGGTATAAATAGCCAGCGCTGGCGAGCTGGAGTCAACCAATCAGCACGACCGGTATATTGCAAAGAAAAGATCAGCCACAGCGGCGGTATCGACGTAATGGCAAGATATTGCAGTTTAGCAGCGAGTATCTTCCCCTGCAACCCAGGTACGAACAGTTCGCCGGCATACAATACCGACCACGCACTCATTGCCGATAGTAAGAACGCTAGCGCAAGTGCGCCGGGCTGACTCGCTCGACGAAACGCATAATAGGCAATACTGCTGGTCAGACCAGCACTGATCCAGAGAAACAGAATGGAAGCGAGTAATTCGATTGACATGATCGTGTAATTTCTAACCGCTGGAATGATCTGCTATCGAAAGACGTATCCTGCTGTATTCTTACCTTCAACCCTACAACTTGATATAACGTTTAGAAGTTTTGTTTTCGTAAAGTGCTAAATAAGACAGGCTTCTAATCCCCTCGCGAAAAGGTAGTGCAATCATGTCAGAGCTGAAGCCTAGTTAACACATGGTACTTCATTCTGCTCAGGGTTTTCAAAGTTTTTCCTAGCCGGCAGTTGGGATGTAAGAGCATGATCAAAAACCCGGGCTGTTGATGAGTCTCGACCATAACATCGCCATAATAGTCAGGGAAACGTTTGCGGACAACGCAGCGTCTCCGCGACGTGCTGGAACAGGGGTGTAACGGTGTCAGTGTCTGTGCTGCGGAGCACGCCTAGCGGCCCTCACCTTCCCTCTGGCCCCTTTCCTCTCCCTCACACGGAGAAGAAGGGGAAGGATGGGGTGCGGGGTGAACCTCGCTTCCCCAACCCGTCACGCGCAGCGCCTGACGCTGCCTGCTCAGCAGCGAGAACGTGTGGCGGGTGGCGGAACAGAACGTTGTCCCCCCAACCCAGTGGTTGCCCAGGCACGGTACGTTCCTGATAAAAATCCGGGTTTTTGATCATGCTCTAAGGAGCGGATCCCAGACCGTCCGCAGCCCGTGCGAAAGCGCGCAGCTTTTCGTTCGGACGGTAGTCTGCGTTCAGCCCTCGTTGTCTCGCCGATTATACTCGTCACCATACGGTGGGCAGGTTGAGCACCCGCCCCTACCCTATTTGCGACATGGCCAGTTCAGCGGGCGGGTTGGGTAATCGCCCCTACAAGGTAGGAACGGGCGTTATCGGTGAGACGAACAGGGGGTGGACAGCGCACAGTTGGGATAGGAAGCAGTACATCTCTGTACGCGCAGTAGGCGAGTTGAGAATCTCTC
>Ga0197142_1003480_pt1 | contig 13174 bp, 9 predicted proteins | sample GBS60_MetaG_FD_148614 | JGI IMG/M metagenome (GOLD analysis project Ga0197142, IMG submission 148614) | Sediment microbial communities from Great Boiling Springs, Gerlach, Nevada, United States - GBS 60_MetaG | ecosystem: Environmental > Aquatic > Thermal springs > Hot (42-90C) > Sediment... | reverse complement strand
TGCTTGCTCGGAAAGTTTTCCATCTTCTCCAACCGTTCCGTTGCCCGCTGAGGAGCACTCATCGAGATGCCCACCTCCCCCGTTGCCGCCCTAAACCCCCTTACAGACCTTTACAAAGCAACCGGCTCCTGGCAGCCGGGATTCCAGACATCCCCTGCCCTCGGAAGATCGGAATTCCGGGCGTTTTTCCCCACCCGAGAGGCGCATCTTCAGTCACCCTAATGAGGGGAACCTGCCCATCATAAGGGGTAGTTGAATGGATGGTGGGGAAGAAGCCCCAAGAGTAGGGTAGGCCCTGTCCTCCTTGCCTATAAACCCACCAGAATCGGCATATCCGATATAACCGACATCTTTGATACGATTGACCAAAGTTTTTAAAGTACTCTTTGCCGAAAAATCGAAACTATTTTTCGGAGGAACATTTTTCACCGGATACCGGTAGGTGTAAAGCGTGCTGCCTCCACCGAACAGAACACCAGGGGGGAATCTTGCAGCACAGCGGAGGCTTTGCTGTGCGAACGGGAGGGCTTCTGCCCGGTTTTCCCAATAGGGGGGATTCCACCTAAAAGGGTTCTGCCTACCCCACGGATACGACGGATAGGGGCAATATTGGGGAGGAGTTGGGTTGGACGAAGCTTTCTCTATTTTACGGATTTTCTCTGACTTTCCGAAACTTTCTTGCCGATGTTCATTACTGAGGCGCGGATCAGAGGGAACTGAGTCCAGCCCTCCGACAGAAAATCCTTTACGCCCCGACCCAGGTGCTTGCGCCAGGCCGGTCCACCCCACAGCCGGCTCGAAGGATCGACAAACGGCCTCCGGCGCAAGTAGGGGTGGTTGGTTCCGGCACAAACCTGTGGGGATGGCCGGAACGGTTCCGACATAGTGTGAATGTTATTCGGAGTGCCTGCTATGAAGGTCTTCACAACTGGTCAGGTCGCCAAAATCTGTAAGGTGGCCCCGCGCACCGTCAGTAAATGGTTTGATTCGGGCCGGCTTAAAGGCTATCGCATCCCAGGGTCCCAAGACCGTCGTATCCCGCGGGAATATCTCATTAAATTCCTTAAAGAACACGGTATGCCGCTGGGGGAACTGGAAGACGAGACGACAGCCAAAGTGCTCATCGTCTCCCAAGATCAAGTTCTCATTGAAAACCTCAAACGAGAACTACCCCCGGAAAAGTCCTTCAAATTCGCTACCGCTACCAGCGGTTTTGAAGCCGGTCTGCAAGCCGAAAGTTTCCACCCCGACTGTATCGTGGTGGATTTCTCCATCGGCCGCACCGAAGCCTTACAGATCTGTCAAAACCTCCGGCGCAATTCCGAGTTCGCCGAGGTCATCCTCATCGCCCTGCTGCCCGACGACGGCAGTATGTTGAGCTTCGACCGCTCGACGATTAACGAAACCTTCAAAAAGCCGTTCGATGTGGCCTTGTTGGCTGAGCGGCTCCGGACCTTGATCGGCACCCGCAAAGAGCTGGTCTAAGGTCCCTATGTGCCTATAAGATCATTCCTCCATCCTTCCACTCGCCGATTCCGCCTAACCCGTCGCGGCAAGACCCCCGCGACGGATATTTTTTTCTTGTTCACCCCTCCGTGCCGTCCCGAACTTCCCTTCCTATCGCCTGGGACGAGGTCTGGCCAAGGACCCGATGGGCCTGGAACCGAGGCCGGTCTTCCCCCTCCCATCGTCTGGGACGATGCGGGGATGGTTCAGATGTTAGGATGGTTCCGGTGGGGCAGGAGGAAACCACTCTCCGGCTGCCAACCGTTCCTCTGAGGGTACCAGGTCTGCCGCCTAGCCTCTGTCCACGTTGCCGACGCAAAAGCCGCTTTGCTTGCGCCTTTTGCTTCTTCGATGCAGGGAGGAAGGATTTTGGCGAACCCCGGCCTGTTGAGCATTGCTCTGTCACCGTATAATGCAAAAGGTAACATTTTACCCGAATGGGGGGCACGTTCGTTGTGCCCGTCGGACCTGACAAGCAGGTCCCTCCGATTGCTCCCTCACCCGGCTGAGCCTTCGGCTCAGCCGGCCTCTCCCTCCAGGAGAGAGGCGAGTGGTTTCATTCGGCTAACATGTTACTGCAAAAGTAGTTTTCCAAACTCTTTTTCTTTAGGAGGATGCTCAGATGCACTCGTTTTGTGTGGCGATTTGTGTGGCGATGGTGATGGGATGGATTGGCTGGTGGCAGCCTGCCGCGGCGGTGGAAAGCCTGCCGGTTTGGTGGGCGGTTGCGGCGGAATCGGCCGAGCCGCCTGGGCAGCCGCCTTCGGCGCCGACGGAAAAGGGGGTAGAAAAAAGCTCCCCACCTCCTCCCGCCTCTCAGGAACCTCAGGAAACTCCCCAGCTAAAGCAGGAAACTCCTCTGCAAAAGAATGAAACTTCCTCACAAAAGCAGAAAACTCCCTCCGAGAAGCAGTCCCCCAAACCTGAGGAAAAGGAGGAAAAACCGGAGCCGGACCCCTTCAAGGTGCCCGACGGTTCTCCCGAAGAGCTGCTCAAATACATCGAAGGCCTTCGGCAATTACAAGCCAAGGATGTTACCAGCCGGGACCAGATGATCGACTTTTTACGCAAACTCCATAAGGCCATGGCCGAGGCGGCCGACAAAATCCTAGCTGACAAACCCACCCCCGAACAAGCCGATCAAGCGGTCCAGGCCAAAGCTCAGGGCCTGATCATGCTCTTGCAACTGGGTGATCCAACGGCCGAACAGCGGTTGACTCAATTTGCCGACCAGCTCCAAAAAGATGGGAAAAAAGAGGTGTCGCGGCGCCTTCGAAGTTTGCTTCTTTTGATCCAATGGCGGGAACTGCCCGGCCCAGAACAAAAGAAGAAACACTTGCAGAAAATTTTCCAGTTTTTGGGCGAGGAGGAAGTCGGCATGACCGAACTCCAATTGATGGCAGGGATTGGTAAAGAGTTGGAACATCGGATGCCGGAGTTGGCGGTGGATGCCTACCGGCAATTCAGCCAACTGGTGGCCAAAAGTAAACTGCCCATGGCCGAACGGGTGATCAAGCGGTGGGAGGCGGTGGTTCGCCGTTTGGACCTTTTGGGCAAACCGATCGAAATCCAAGGCGTTACCCTGGACGGAAAAGAGTTCGACTGGGAAACGTTCCGCCAGGGGAAGGTGGTGTTGATCGACTTTTGGGCCACCTGGTGTGGCTGGTGCATCAAAGAGATTCCGGAACTGAAGCGGCTCTACGAAGCCTATCGGGATCGGGGATTTGAAATCGTCGGCATCAGCGGCGACCGAAACCGGGAAGATCTGGAGAAATTCCTCCAGAATACCCCCATACCGTGGACAATTCTTTATGGTAAAGATGGTCCCAGCCCGACCATTGAATACTACGGCATCTCCGTCTGGCCGACCATGCTCCTGGTGGATAAACAAGGGAATGTTGTTTCGCTGAATGCCCGGGGCCAAACACTCCGGGAAGAACTGAAACGCCTGCTCGGCCCGATGGAAGAAAAGGACGAATCCAAAGCCACCGAGCAGTAGTCTTCCTCCACCAGAGGCGGAAAAACACTCCGTGTAACATTTAAGCCGAATGAAGACACTCTTGCGGGGACCTGCTTGTCAGGTCCGCCGATTCGCCTCTGGCTGGGCTGTCGAGATGTCGGCCAAGGCGGGGGGAGGGGAAAAAGAAGCCACGGTCTTCAGCCCTCTCCCTCTCCCGCCGCCTAACCCTCTGCCGCAGAGATACAGAGGATAGAGCGGGCACGACAAGCGTACTTTTCCATTCGGCTACCATGTTACGAAGAAGGTGAAACGGCTTCGGGGGGAAGAGCCGTCCGGACCCGCGCCTATTTTTCTCTTCGGAGCCAGCGGGTGCCCCATTGCCAGAGGGCCTGGGAGGTTTGTTTGATGAGATTGGATACCTGCCGGGTGGCTACTTTACCGGCCTGGGGCGCCGTCCGGCGAACCTGCTCGAACAGGTGCGGCAAACGTTCCTGCCGATCATATTGGGCGTAGTACCGGGCATACCGCGCACGCTCCGCTTCGGGAAGCAGTTGCTGCATTGCCGCCAAAATCTGCCGTTGTATCTGGTCGGCTGAGTCCGCCGCCGGGCAGACTAAGACGACGGGTTCTGGGACAGACAAGGCCAATTGGCGGCGCAGCTCGGCCAGCAGGTCCGAAACCGAGCGGTCCGAACTGGTGGTTTGTTCGGTCGTGGGCCTCCCGGACAGAAGTTCATAGGCGGACTGGCCGGACGGCCAGGCCCCGATCTGTCGCCGGGCGATGGACTGATCGGCCGGACGGTATTCGGCGCTCTGTTTAGCGGGTGCCTGCACGCCTAGGGGCTGATCGGCGGTAGGTTGGCAGGTGGGCGGCTCCCCAACCAACACCACCATCAGAGCGGGCGGATTCCGCTCCGGATGCTGCCGGTAAATATTCCGAATCCGGTCCAACCAAGACCGATCCACCGTCCAACTGCTCGGCATCGCCTGGCAGACCAAAAGCACTAAATCCGTCTGAAGCACTTCCTCGTCAAAGGCGGCAAACTGCTTGGGGCTGGCGGGACGGGAGCCGTCATATTCCGGCCAATCGGTTAGCAAAAAGGGCGGTAAACCTTCTGGTTGCCACCATCGGCGGGCCATTGGCCAGCGCCGGACCAATTTGTTCCAAAAGCTTTGTTTCGGCAGAATCCAGGGACCGGTCAGCATCTGTATGAAAATATGTTTCCCACTGCCGACCCCGCCCAGAAGCAATACCCGGATCGGTTCCTCCTCCGCCGGGGTCGAAGGACCCTCCTTGGGCAGTTGACGGCGGGTTTGCCGGCTGAGCGGTAACTGCTTGCCATCCCCTTCCAGAAGCACTTTGCCGCTATAGAGTTCAATCGCATATCGGCCCGCCTGGCGCACACAAAAACTGATCACCCCTTCTTTGAGTTCCTGGGCGGTGGAGGCTTGCACCTGCCCCAACGCTGCATCCCGCACCTCTCGCACTAAGGCCGCTGCCGGATTGGTCGCCAACTGCGTTACCCGATACGCCCCATAGAACCAGCGATAAAATCGTTGGAACCAGGCGGCAAGTCGGCTCAATTTGTAAAGGTCATGCAGAGTCAGCCAATGGGAACCGGGAACCCGCTCCAGCAGCAGTTGCCGAAGATCCGCCGCCACCCGCTCAATGATCCGGAGCACATGCGGGGCGGGGATTTCCAATTCCGGCCGCTCGGAATCCGGACGATAGTGCCGGGCAACGGTGGCCAAAACCTCATGAAATGCCCGGAGCACCGATTCCGGATCCTCCAAGGAGAGTGCGCTTTGTTGGAGCTGAACGGCCAAGGCCTCGATTTTTTCCCAGGCGGCTTGGTCCAGTGGGGTCCAGCGGGGGTCGGGCTGAACGAGGATGCCCCAGGTATCTCGGCTGGTTTGGCGGAGCCATTGGGCCAAAAACCAACCAACCAGCGACAGCGCCCCAGTCAGGCCCAGCCAGCGCCAAAGCCAACCTTCCTGCCAAAGCCACCAGGACCCGGCCCCTATCAGCAGGAGGGTGGGCAGGGCCCAGAGCAGCCCCACCAAAAGCCAACCCCATCGGACCATCCGCCGACGCCATCGGAGGGTTTTGCGGGGCAGTGCTCCGGGGCTAGCCGACGACGATTCCGGTAAGACCGCCTCTGGTACCATAGTGGAATTATCTTGGGCTGGGGCGCCCGGCGGTGCCGAACCGCTGCCGCCCGGAGTCTGGGGCTCCCGGCTAGCTTCCTTTTTTTTCCTCCACCACATCAGCGCCATCCGAAGGGAAAAGATAACACTTTAGCCGAATAGAGGGATACTTGTCATTCCTCCGTAAGCAGGAATCCAGGTTGCTCTGTGTCTGCTACGTGTTACTGCAGGGCAAACCGCAACTCTGGAATACTTTCTTGATTCTCGGTAACATTTAGCCGAATGAACCAACTCGCCTCTCCCCTGGCGGGCTAAATGCAGTGTGTCATTCCCGCGCAAGCGGGAATCCAGAAAGTAAAACTCTATATTGCCTGGGTTCCCGCTTGTGCGGGAATAAACCTAAACTGCTGCTTCTGCAGGAATGACACACCGCCTTTCATTCGGCTAAAATGTTACGATTCTCGCTTTCTGAGGAAGGATCATCCAGGGCCACCCACCCGGCCCGGCCGTCGGCTAGACCGGCCACTGGACGGCCTGGGAAGAGGCGAGTTGGTACGTTCGCTACCGCACTACGCTGATTCATCACCCGTCGGCCTTTCTGGACCACCATCGGTGGACGGTCGTCCTGGAGGAGCTACGGGTTAGGAAACGGCAGTGGGGCAGTGCGCTCGGTGAGGATTTTTTGGATGCATTGGAAGATTTTTTCCGGTTCGGCCATTCGGCCCATGCCGACCATCCCGCAACTGACATATCCCTCATCCGGCCCGATTAGCAGAAAGCCGTCTTCTTGGAGTTGTCGGACGTTGCGTTGGACGGCCGGTTTGTTCCACATGCGGGGATTCATGGCCGGGGCCAAAATCACCGGTCCCTCAAACGCCAACAGCACCGTGCTGAGCAGGTCATCGGCCAGTCCCAAGGCGGCCTTGGCCAATAGATTGGCAGTGGCCGGGGCAATGCAGAGCAGTTCCGCCTGCGCCGCTGCTTCCAGATGTGGATGGCTGCCAGGACCAAACATCCGCCAGCGGACCGGTCGGCCCGTCAGCGCCTCGAACGTCTTGGGCCGGACCAATTCCGTGGCCGACCGAGACATGATCACCGACACCCCCGCTCCGGCCTGAACCAACCGGCTGACCAAGACCGCCGTTTTGTAGGCAGCGATCCCACCGCTAATGCCGATTAATACTTCTCGACCTTGTAACATAGCAGACGAACCGGGAAAAACTGCGGCTTTATTTTGACTGTATCCCCTCGGCTAGGCTCCTACTACCTGGAGGGGCCCAAAGTGGGTGGAATTCCGCCGAGGGAAACAATCGCTTCCGGTCGATACGCTCAGGTTGTCCAGGCGTTTCGGCGAATGCCGAAACTGCTGCCCCCCACACCCGAAGGCATGGGGGAAAAACCGAGGGCATGGTGGCAAAACGGTCGGGAAAATCATTTGGCCCTGCCGGCGCCGAGGGCCCACAGGCCGGAAGGGCTAGATATTGGCCGGTTCGTAACTATTTAGCCGCATGAAGCAAATCGCCTCTCCCCCGGCGGGAGAGACCGGCCTGGCCGGAAGCCAGGCCGGGTAAGGGGGAGAATAGAAGGCGGCTGACCCCTTATTTCCCCATCACCCTACATTAATTCACCCTACATTATTGTCCGGCTACGGGAAAGGGGAAAAACAGCCCCCCTTCATTTGGCTAAAGTGTTACGTAGGTTCAAAGTCGAACGGACCAGGCAGTTCCCCAGGCGCCCGAATCCGAACATTCTGTTCCATGTCCAAATAGATTTTATCTTGCAAGATCTCTTGAATGACGATCCGCATCAACTGCTCGGTGGTCAGCTTGCTGGAGTCCGGGGGTTGACCTGCCGCCAGATACAATCCCCCCACATCCACCAACGGCCGAGCACCGTGGATCAATGCGGCCAGCCGTTTCTGCATTAACGTGGAAAGCTTAAACCGCCCTCCTACCTTTTTAATAATGTGATCCTCCATCAATTCTTCCAACATCGCAGCTTCACCTCTTGAAACATATTGGCCGTGGACGTGCTAACCACACTTGCAAAGGGTCGAATAGGAACAAAACCGATACCCCTTAGCCGAATGAAACACCCGCCTCTCCCCAGGCCGTCGAGAGGCCGGCCAACCGTTCAGGTTGGCCGGGGGAGGGAGGCTTTTTGTCATCCCCGCACCAGCGGGAATCCAGAAAGTACGGGTGAGGTGTCATTCCCGCGAAAGTGGGAATCCAGAAGGTATCCCAGAGTTCCCGATTGCCTAACAGAAACATCCTAGCAGACGCAAACCGGCCTCGATTCCTACTTACGCAGGAATGACACATACCCTTCAAACGGCTAAAGTGGTAAACCTTTTTTATTATACCCCTCTTTCTTCGGTCTGTTTCTGCCCAGTCTGCGAGAAACTGGCAGCGGAGTGGTTTTTTAAAATCTGAAGTATCTCCTGGGCGGCACGGTCGGGGATGTCGTTAACCACCCGATAGTGGTATTGGTCGGCCAAGGCCAACTCCTCTTTGGCCCGGGCTAGCCGGTCCTGGATGGACTGTTCGGTTTCGGTTCCCCGTTGCCGCAGCCGACGCTCCAGTTCCTCTTCCGAAGGCGGCAAAAGGAATACGGTGAGCGCATCGGGAAACTGTTTCCGTAAAGCCCTGGCCCCTTGCACGTCGATGGCCAACACTACCCAGCCCCCCTTTTCCAATCGCTGGGCCACATCCCAGGCCAACGTTCCATACCAATGGCCTGAGCCAAACACTTGGAAACATTCCAAAAACTCGCCTTCTGCCCGTCGGCGGGCAAACTCCTGGGGACTCAAAAAGTAATAGTCCACCCCATCCTTTTCCCCAGGTCGGGGCGGACGCGTCGTGGCCGTTACACTCCGCTCCACCAATCCACCGGCCACCTCCACCAGCCGATCGACCACCGTATTCTTCCCCACCCCCGATGGCCCCGATAAAATCACCAATTTCTCGCCGCCCATCTCCCCGCCTAAAACTCTTGCCCAGAGGTCATCCTTCCGCCAAACGAAGCAACTGGCCTTTCCCCTGACCATCCCCTCCCGCCTCTGCCTTGGCCGGAGGCAACGCCGAAGGCCAGACCGGGTGTGAGGGGGCCTTCGTGTCATTCCTGCGCAAGCAGGAATCGAGGATTCCGCCTCTCCCTTGGCGGGAGAGGCCGGGGGAGCGAAGCGAAGCCGGCTGAGGGGGCCTTGGTACCCTTCCTGCCCAAGTAGGACTCCAGGAACACACCACTGCATTCCCCCTTTCGTGGGAATGACATACAAAGGGCAAACCATCGGGCAGAGGAGCGGGCCCCTCCATTCGGCTAAAGTGTTACTCAGGCTATTCCGTGCCCGTTATTGGAGGTTCTGCACCAGTTCTCGAATCCGTTCGATTTGGCCTTTCAGATTCACCACCTCGTTGACAATTTCTGCATCGTTGGCTTTGGCCCCCAGGGTATTGGCTTCTCGAAACATCTCCTGAGTGAGGAAATCGAGTTTTCTGCCCATCCCTTCCGGATGGGCTTCCGGCTGCTGGAGGCATCGCTCCAATTGCTCGATATGGCTCCGGAGGCGGACGATTTCTTCGGAGACGTCGCTTCGCTCGGCAAAAAGGGCCACTTCCCGGACCAAGTCCACCGGCTGCACGCTGACCTGATACTCCTGCAGCAGTTGACCCACCCGCTCTTGAAGCCGACTGCGATATTGTTCCACCACCACAGGCGCCCGTTGGGCAATTCGATCCAAGCACTGCCGGAGTTGCTCGGCATGGGTCTGGAGATGTTGGCCCATGGCTCGGCCTTCCCCCGCCCGCATCCGATCCAGCCGATCCAGCGCCTCCTGCAATGCCTCTTCAATCACAGGCCAATCCTGGCTGGCTAGGTCCTGCCGATTTAATTCCTCATAAACTACGCCGGGCAAACCCAATAAAAACTGCAGCGGCACCGCTTCCGGCAGGTTCCACGCCTGGCAGATGGCCTCCAATTGCCGACGGTAGTTTTCCAAAACTTGGCCGTCAATCCGATAGTGGTCCGGCCCTGCGCGGCGTTCGATCCGCACATCCACATGCACCGTGCCCCGACGGATGCGTCGGCGAACCACCGCTTCGACCAGAGGCTCCAGTCCCCCGTAACCTTCCGGGCATCGTAATTGGAGCTTCAAATACCGATGATTGACGCTCCGGACTTCAACCACCACGGTCAGTCCATCCTGCTGGCGGACCGATTGTCCAAACCCGGTCATGCTGAATAACAACGCCGCCTCCTCCTTTTTTGGTAACTATTTAGCCGAATGTGTCATTCCTGCGTAAGCAGGAATCTAGGCTTCTTATGCCTTCGAAATCCCCCTCACCCGGCTAAGCCGAAGGCTCAGCCGGCCTCTCCCGCCAGGGGAGAGGCGGGTTGCTACATTCGGCTAAAATGTTACCTTTTTTGAGACCTTACCCAAAGGGGTAGTCTAACTGCCCGCCAACATAGAGGCTCCTATTACACCCGACTGCCTCAGGATAGGCTTTTGGCTGGCCCTGCTTTGGGCCAGAGCACCCACAAAGCAGAGGCCGATCCCATTTTTACTGGGAGCCGCCCGGTGAAGCAGGGCCTGATCCGGAGGCCGGTCCCGGCGTCTCAGCACCGGGGGAAGCGTCAGGCTGCTGGCCCGCATCCGGAAAGGCCGGCCCCTGTTGTGCAGGTTGACCGGCGGGGGAACTGCCACCCGTCTCACCTAAAAGCTCTTCCTGGGTTCTGAGCACCCGAATGGCCACAATACATAAGACAATCCAAAATGCCACCACCCCAATAGTAATCCGGGTAAACAGGTCGCCGGCCTTAGCGCCGAAGGCACTTTGCCCGCCCGGACCACCAAAGACCCCGGCCAACCCCCCGCCTCGGCCTCGCTGCACCAAAACCAGCAAAATCAGAAAAATCGCCGTCACAAACATCAAAAAACTCAGCAGGGCTTCCAGCATCATTTCCCTCCGTATTAAGACATGGGGTGGTTTTCATTCTCACGATGATCTCGCTTCATGGTTTCCGACCGCCTGATGGAACCTCTCCCCCCTGGGTAACTTTTTAGCCGAATGAAGCAACTCCCCCTCCCCTGGCTGTCGAGAGGCCGGCCTGGCCGAGGGCCAGGCCGGCTGAGAGCCCCCTGGGGTGAGAGCCCCCTGGATAGTCCTGCCCGCAAAAGCGGGAATCCCGAAGGTATCTATGAGTTCCCGCTGGCCCAGCCGCAATATCCTAAATAGATACACATAATTGGGAAAGTGGTCCAAGTGTGCGAAATACCCTGGTTTTCAGGGTTGCCAGTAGTCCAACCACTTCCGGCATTTTGTGGACTTATTTAGCAGGCACCAAGCAGCCTGGACTGCTGCTTCCGCAGGAGGGACACATCGCCGTCCTCCATTCAGCTAATTTGACTGTGTCTAGCGGAACCAGCCCCTACCAGATGTAGTGGCTACGAGTCGGCCCGAACACCACAGATTGTGGTAATCAGGTCCGGTAGATACAGCCAATCTAACATGTTACAAAAAAAGAGGGTAGCTGTCCACCTTATGCTATGCCCCCTCACCCTAACCCTCCCCACGGGGGGGAGAGGGAATGGATCGGGCAACAAGCAGCCCCTTCATTCGGTTAAAGAGTTACCCCCCGGATTTACTTTTTCATCCCGGCAACGATTCCCAGAAATTGATCCGCCTTCAGGCTAGCACCGCCGACCAATGCGCCGTCGATATCCGGTTGGGCGAACAACTCCTGCGCATTATCCGGCTTGACACTGCCGCCGTATTGAATGACCACCTGCTGGGCAATTTCTGGATTGTATCGTTGGGCGATCAATTTGCGAAGCTCAAGATGCACTTCCTCCGCCTGATGGGGGGTAGCAACCCTCCCCGTTCCGATGGCCCAGACCGGCTCATAGGCAATTACCGTTTGCAGCATCTGCTCGGCCGTCAGACTTGCCAACGAGCCTTCAAACTGCCGACGGATCACCTCCAAAGTTAGCCCAGCCTCCCTCTCGGCCAACTGCTCGCCCAAACAAACAATCGGCTGCAACCCCGCCTTCAAGGCCGCATGGACTTTCTTATTAATAAAGCCGTCGGTTTCGCCCAACCATTGCCGACGCTCACTATGGCCCAAGATCACATACCGACACCCTAGGTCGCAGAGCATCAGGGGGCTGATTTCGCCGGTAAATGCACCGCTGGGTTCCGGATAGAGGTTTTGGGCGCCCAAAGCCACTCGGCTGCCAGCAATCGCCCGACTCACCACCTCCAAATACACAAACGGCGGACAGACCGCTATATCCACCGCCGGATACTGATCTACCTGCTTGGCTATGGCCTCGGCCAGGGCTGCCGCCTCCGACCGGCTCAGATTCATTTTCCAATTGCCCGCTATCAACGGTCGCCGCATTGCTTTTTTCTCCTCCTGGGGTTCCTGGTAGCGCCTTTGAAAGACCTCCGGAGAAACAGGGGGGGTTGGCCCACCCAAATGGCGATGTGCCCACGGTAAGGATGGTTTTTTTCCTGCCCAATTGGCAATTTCCCCCTGCTTACCTCTGCAGATGTAACTATATTGACTGTATCTACCGGGCCCAATTACAACAATCTGGGGTGCTCGAGATCATTCCTAGCCCCTACAACTGGTAGGGGCCAGTTCCCCTAGATACAGTCAAGCGATTGAGCCGAATGTAGCAAATCTGCCATAACCCTTTATAAATAAACAAGTTAAGTCTTTTGCTCTCCTGGGGCGCTAGCAGTACTAGCAAAAAACCCAACGAATGAGCATTTCATAAGTTATGGAACTCAAACTGTAAATGAAACTACCTGCCCCGGCAAAAACCAACAGAAAAACAACCGATTCGTCCCTCTCGAACCGATCCGCCCGTAGAACGCAATTAACTCCTTATTTTGCAATAAGTTATGGCCAAAAACCGGCGTTTCCGTTTACAGTTTGAGTTATGGAAAAAATCCAAGGGTTACTTCATACGGCTAAATAGTTTACCGGCAAATAAAAAAATCGTAACACTTTCGGTTGACTGTATCCACCGGGACCAACACCCACAATCTGTGGTGATCGAACCGATGTTTAGCCCCTATAACTCGTAGGGGCCTAGCCGGGTGGATACAGCCAAATGAACAACTAGTGGGCCCTGGCTTGCCGGCCAACACCCTGATTTGCCAACTTCGGGACAGCACCGATGAATATTTTGGGGAACATTTTAGCCGAATGCAGAGGTCTATGTGTCATTCCTGCGTAAGCAGACATCCAGGCTTGTTCTCGCGTAAGCGGGAGTTTAAGCAATATGGACTTCTCCTCCTTTCTGGATTCCCGCTTCCGCGGGGACAGACAAGCCCCCCTCACCCGGCGGCGCCTTTGGCACCGCCGGCCTTTCCCGCCAGAGGAGAGGCGAGTTGCTTCATTCGGCTAAAATGTTAGGAACCTCTGAATAATTCAACGTGGACAAAAGGGAAGTATTTCGGGAGATTTTTCAGAAAACCCCATATATTGAGCTGCTGTCAATGCTAGCATACAATCCATTGGAGGTACCTTGGGCAACCTCAGAGGCCGACAA
>Ga0197142_1003479_pt1 | contig 13175 bp, 11 predicted proteins | sample GBS60_MetaG_FD_148614 | JGI IMG/M metagenome (GOLD analysis project Ga0197142, IMG submission 148614) | Sediment microbial communities from Great Boiling Springs, Gerlach, Nevada, United States - GBS 60_MetaG | ecosystem: Environmental > Aquatic > Thermal springs > Hot (42-90C) > Sediment... | reverse complement strand
CGGGCAGCCTCGGCAGCCAGGGTTACCGGTTCATCGCTGCTGGTATCGGCGGTGATGAGGACGGCATCGGCGCCGTGGCCGCCGCCCCAACGCCGACACAGGCTCACAAAGGTCGCCGGATCGGTGGTCGCCTCCACCGGTCCCAACCGTTGGGCCAGGGCAACCCGGTCGCCGCGAATATCCATACCCACCACCCGGCAACCGGCGGCCGCCAGCAACTGGCAGGTCAGCTGGCCTAACAAACCCAGGCCGACCACGCCGACGGTGGCGCCCAATTCCACGGCGGCCAGGCGTATCCCTTGCAAGGCAATGGCGCCCAAGGTGGCAAAAGCACCGGTTTCAAAACTCACCGTCGGCGGTAAAGGCACAACCAACAGGCGGGGAACGGCCACCATCTCGGCGTGGACGGCAAAGCCGCCGCCACCGCAGGCCACGCGATCCCCCGGTTGCAAGCCCTCGACACCCTCGCCCACATCCACGACCACCCCGGCCGAGGCATACCCCAGGGCCATGGGTTGTTCCAGACGGCGGGCGGCGGCGTTGAGGGCGGTCAACACCCCATCGCGCTGCGCCTTTTCCCAGACCTGTTTGACCAGATCAGGCCGCGCCCGCGCCTTTTGCAGCAGGTTCTTGGCCGCAAAATCGGCGATCATCCGTTCGGTCCCGGCCGATACCAGCGAGACCACGGTGCGGACCCGCACGAAACCGGGTCGCAAAGCCGGGGCCGGCACCTCGACCACGCGTATCTGACCGCTATCCAGCTCCTGGATAAGCTGCTTCATAGCAGAGCTGCCAAAAGTCGCTCGTGTTCATCGGTGTAGAGATAAAGCTCCGGAGGCAAAGCCGCCAGATTGGCCCGCCAACGGGCCAGATCGGCCGGGTTAATGGCCTGCAAGCGCGCCAGGGCCGTCTCCGGCGCCGCCGTGTCCACGGTGAGACCGATGTCGTACCCTTCGATCAACTCGCCGTCGGCCGACCCGGTTTGACCGATCATGGGCACGCCGAAATAACAGGCCTCATAAAAGCGATTCGTGCGCGGCCACCGCCAGCGCCCGTCGTCATCGCCGACAGGCCGTGGATAGGCCACCCAAACCAGGTCCACATGGCCGTACAAAGCCGGCAGGTCATCCGGATACACATACTCGCCACCGAAACCAATGTTGGACTGAGCTGCTACGGCCTCACGCAGGTCGGGGATACCGAAGGGATAACCCCGCACCAGGATCTGCACAGCCTGTGGCGCCTGCTGCGCCCAACGCCGCATGACCTCCCAGGCCAGGCGATCGCGCAACAGACCGAAATAGCCGAGCCGCAACGGCCGGCTTCCGTCCCAGACGGGAAGCGCCGTTGTCCGCGGGGGCATGACATCGAGTTTATTCTCGATCAGGAACAGCCGCGACGACGGCACGCCCTGAACGGCCGTAAAGTAGTGGCTACCGAAAGCCGGCGCCGTGATCACCACGCGGGTGGTTGCGGCCAACACCCGACGTTCGAGCCGGCGGAGCAAGCGACTACCCGGTCCACGACCGAGCATGCTCGGCCTGATATCGCCGCACTCGTACACAAGACGGGTGCGCGCGCCGTGCAGCCAATGCACCATCAAACCCAGCAGGGCCATATCCAGGCCAAACCCGTAGAGCACATCCCCGGGTCGAGTCTGACGCCAGAGGAAGGGCACGGCCCGCAACAGGGCCGGTAGCCGTTGCCGGTAACTCTCATGCTGCAACCGGCCCAGGCGATGATAGTTCAGATCAGGGGCCTTACCCCGAAAATACTCTCGCTCGAAAGCGTAGACCCTGACGGTAGCCCCTGCCGCCCTGAAAGCCGCGATGCGTTTATGAAAACGCGGTTGCGACGGCACCGGTAAAAGACAGTGAATGCGTGCCATAAACCGGGTAGTCGCTTTTACGACAGAAGCCGCCGATAAAGGGCAGCGGTTGCAGCGGCGATGCGCGACCAGCCCAGCTCGGTACAGACATACGCTTGCGCCCGTCGGGCCCTGGCGCGAGCCTCGTCCAGGGAGGCCAGCACGGCCAGAATGGTTGCGGTCAGCGCCTCGGCATCGCCCACCGGCGTCAGATAGCCCAGATCCTGAGACCGGATCGTCTCGCTGACCCCGCCGCTATCGCTGGCAATCACCGGCAATCCCAGCCCCAAAGCCGAAAGGAGAACCCCGCTCTGGTCGATCTGCAGATAGGGCATGACCACCACATCGGCCAGGGCAAAATAAGCGGCCAGCGTTGCCGTGGGCAGATAGCCGAAATGGGTGTGGACATGACCGTCCAGCGCATAACGGCCGATACACGCCTGCAACGCCCGGCTCCGTTCGGGCGTGGCCGGTCCGGCCAGCAACAAAACGGCTTGGGGATGGCGTTGCACCACCCCGGCCATCGCCTCCAGGAGCAGCTCGGTGCCTTTGTAAGGCCGCATGTGGCCGAAATGGAGCACATACGGCCCCGGGCCGTCGAGCCCCAGGCGCCGGGCCGCATCCGGGCGCGGCGGTAAGGTCAGGCGATGGAACAGCGGCCCGTGGGGGATCACCGTCATGTGCGCATCCGCCACCCCAAACCGCTCGCGCAAGAGCACCCGCTGATACTCGGAATGCACGATGAGATGGTCCACCTGATGGTAGAGCCGGCGGTAATGGGCCACCATGGCCGGATCGTGCTCGCGATCGTGGGGCAACACGTTGTGCACGGTATAAACCAGGCGCACGCTGAACCGGCGCAGCCAACCGAACCAGGGTCGGTCCCACACACTGCGGCCGAAAGGTGAGAAAAACTGAATGTGCACCAGCGGCCGCGGACGACAGCGGGCCACGGCCATCAGGCTATAGAACCGGTTGAGGATGTACTCATAGCCCTGCACCGACCTGCCGGCAATGCGGCCGCGTTCGTCGGCGAAGCGGCGTAGGGCAATGCCCTGAATAGGCGGTCGTGTCGCCGGCAGGGGATAGCTCGGATCCCGCAGGACAGGGGTGCCGAGCAGAACCAGATCGGGGATATAGGCCTGCAGCGCCGCCAGCAGCTCCATCTCGTAATGGAACATCACCAGCGACGGGTCAACAAATCGCACAGGAGGATAGGCAAAGGCCGCCGGCGAGAGGCTAGCCATAACTCCCAAACCGTTTCTTCAGCCCCCCCAGACGCTGCATAACCGCCGGATAGACAAAAGCCGGTCCCCGGCGCCGTAACCGGGCCGAGGCCCATAGCGCCAGCACGACCGGCGCCCGCCGATGCCCCGGTTGCCAGCGCAGCGAAGCCCGCAGAGCGGCGGCCGCCTCGGCAAACTGCCCGTTTTGCAGATAGAACAACCCCAGGTAGTAATACAGCCGGCCGTAGGCCGTGGCCTTCATGGCCAGCGCCGCGGCCGGCAGGTCAGGTTCGGCAAAATAAGCGTCCAGAATGGCCTTTTCGGCCAGCTTGAGGGGAACGCGGTCCTTTTCGCCCTTGGCCGCCGGATGCCGGCGCATGGTCGCCAGCACCACCGGCTCGTAGTAGATGGGGATACGGCCGCTCATACGCAGCCAGAGCTGGCGGTCCATGGCGTAATGGAGCTTCTCATTGAGCGGGCCGAAACGTTCCCAGGCGGTGCGGGTGAAGAACCCGGCCGGCTGTGGGACCAGATTATCCACCGTCATCGCCTCCACGCTGAAGGGCACCCCCCGGCGCAAGCTCAGACGGCGGCCGGCCGGGTCGGTATTCCAGGCATCGCCGTAGATAAGCCCGGCATCGGGATGGCGGGCGAACAACTTCACGATGGTCGTCACGGCCCCGGGCAACAGCGTATCGTCCGAGCATAGCCAGGTCAGAATATCGCCGGTGGCGCGGGCCAAACCCTTGTTGATCGCCTCGGACTGGCCCGAATCCGGCTCGCTGACCCAATAGGCCAGCCGCCCGGCATACTTGCGGATGATCGCCTGGCTCCCATCGGTGGAGTTACCGTCGATGATGATGTATTCCAGGTGGGGATAATCCTGCTCGAGAACCGAGCGAATCGTCTCCTCCAGATAAGCCGCCTGATTGAAAGAGGGTGTAACAATGGAGACTTTGGGTGTCATGGGCATATCGAATGACTCTATCACCGCAACAACCGTGCAGGGTCCTCGTCCCTTCTGGACATCCCTACGGTTCCGTGTCCCGGCCTTCAGCCCTGGTAGGGAATCCAGCGCACCGGTTGCCACTGCTCGCGCGAGGCGTAGTACAGGCGCACCTCACCGGTAGCGACGCTTTCGGCCCGCTGGACCACATAGCCTATCCCGGCGTGGGTGACCTCAAATTCGTTCGAGGTCGGCAGGAAACCGTCGGCCAGGATGGCCCGCAGCAAGGCCGCCTCGCGATTGACGCGCACGAAGGGCACCTCGCGGGCGGCCTGGCGCAAGACCTGTTCCAGACCGCCCAGGAGCAAGGCACGACGCACGGCCTCGACATCGGGCCAGAAGGCCAGCGCCGCCATCACCGCTGCGCGCCCCTGACTATTCTCGGCTGCCGTCAAGAGAGCGTGAAACGAAAGGGCCTCGCGCCAATGATACGCCCGCAGGCTGAGGGCAAAATGGGGATAAAGCCAGACGTCGATATTGTTGCCGCTCACCCGGCTCATGTCGGGTGTTTCCGCTTCGGTCCCCTTTTGCAGGCGATTGATGGCCCAGAAAAGAACCCCCTTGGCGCCGTAACGCCAGGCATCGATGACCATCTCCAGGGACGGCAGACTGCCGGTAGCCACGAAAAAGGCCGGATGCTTATCGGCGCCGTAGAACCACCAGTCGGCGCCGGCCGGCACCACCGTGGCCGGCGGCATCTCCTGCCAGTTCCACTTCTGGTGGGAAAGAACATACCGGCTGAAACGGATGCCGTTTTCGGCCCAACGTTGCAGCGCCGTCGGCGACCAAGCCGTTCCTCCCACGGTAACCCCGGCCGCGGCGGCAGCCTCGGCAATACGCCTGACCCGTGCCAGACTCACTTTCGTATCGAAGCGAATCCCCGGCTCGTCAATATGAACCCAGGTCCGCAGGCCGAGGCGGGCCTGCCAACGGCTGATGGCCCGGTAAAAGGCGACCAGATCGGCTCTATCCTGGGGCACACCGTTCGGAGCAAAGGCATTGGGATTGGTCTGGCGCAGGTAAAGACCGATGGACTGCACCATGAACTCACGGCTATAGGCCGTCAGATAGGCATCGGCCGGGCCGTAGGTGAAGTCCTTGCCGTTGTAGAAGGCGCCGCCATCGGCCGTCGTCCCCAGAGCCAACAACCACAGCCACCAGTGGGGCTGATAGGGCGTCAGCCCCAGGGCGTGGAGGATGTCGTGCCAGCGGCGCATCACATCGGCGCGCGCCGGGCGGGTTTTGGCCTGGAACAGGTTGAAATAGCGTTCCCAATCGTCGGCGTGGACATAGGTCCCAAACGCCGTGGATAGGGTCGGTGTGTCCGGCGCCGCCAAAGGAGCTACGTGCAGCCCAACGGAAGCGCCGTCCACCTTGAGGCGATAGGTTCCCGTTTTGCGGCTGCGCAGCTCCAGTAACCAACCGTCCTGTTCTGAACGCGGGGGCGCCGTTTCCGATGCCTCCACCACTTCGTAAGCCAGGCCGGCTCGCTCCGGTGGAAACGTGTAGCCGGGACCACGCGGGCGCACCGGCAGGGGATGGACACACTTCAGCGACCACTCCACCTCCGCCGGCGCCGTCACGGCCGGCCGCGAGCCGGGGATGAACAAGGTGCGCCATTCTCCCCGCATGGCATAGAGATCACCGGCCGGAAGCCCCGAGGGAGCATCGGCCCACAGAGCACGGGTAAGCGCCAAAACAGCCATGGTCAAAACCTCCGAGGGGGAAAGCCTTTTCCGGAGCCGATGCCGATTGTGCGAGAGACAACGGACGGAGCAAGCGGATGATGCGTTATGGGTAACTGCTCAGCCAAATCCTTGAGACCTGGTATGTTCTTGTCTTTTTGTCCTTGCGAGCGTAGTGCTTGCCACGCCTGCCACGCCTGTCACGAGCGCAGCGCCTGTCCCGAGCGCAGCGTGGGGGTGGTGGAAGCCATCGCCTCGCGTGCTAAAAAGGTCGGCCTGGAGATTGCTTCGTCGCTACGCTCCTCGCAATGACATGGGTAGGTAGCTCGACAATGTTAGATTTGTCATTGCGAGCGTAGCGAAGCCATCGCCTCGCGTGCTAAAAAGGTCGGCCTGGAGATTGCTTCGTCGCTACGCTCCTCGCAATGACATGGGTAGGTAGCTCGACAATGTTAGATTTGTCATTGCGAGCGTAGCGAAGTCATCGCCTCACCATGCCATGTCGAGGATATGGCTGAATCGTTACAAAAGTTGAAGCTTAGAACGTTGAAACACCTTCCAACGTTCGACGATGAAAAGAACGGCGGAAGTGCTCCCCCTTCTCCGCCCGACTGCATCCGTGATCCTACATGGGCCTGCGATTGGGGTCTCGTTCCTCTTTAGCACATATTGCCCCTTGTGTCAAACGCCCCGCGTCCACCCCCAGGCGCCTCTCCGATCCGGCGGAGATGCTAAGGGCAGCTCGCCTCGAAACGCCGCTGCAATGCCGTCAGCGCCGAGGTCAGGGCTGCCGGTGGATCGGTAGCTGCTGCCTGGAGATACATCCGGGCCTCGGCGCAACGTCGCAACCGCACCGCCATCTGCGCCAGACGATAGGACGACCAGGCATCCATGCCGGCCTGGGCCTGAGCCTGGGCATAGACCGCCAGGGCAGCCTCGTCTTTGCCCTGGGCGGTCAGAGCCGTCACCAGATTGACGGCTGCCGGCAACCAGGTCGGGTCGAGCGCCAGCGCCCGGTTCAGCGCCGCTTCGGCCTCGGCCCATTCCCGGCGGGCCAGATGGGTGGCAGCGAGATGATTCCAGGCCTCCTTGTTGGTGGGCGACACGGCCGCGTACTTCGTGCAGGCGTCCAGGGAGGCATCGAGCTGACGCAGCCCGCGGTAGATATAACAGGCGGCAAAATAAAGAGAGCGGTAATCGGCGTTGGCCGGTTCGGCCAGATACGTCGTCGCTTGCTGCAACCAGCGCGCCGCCTCGTCCTCATCCCCGCGCTCATAAGCCGTTCGCGCGCGCTCGGCCGCCAACGCCGGTCCCACCACCGCTTCGCCGGCCATGGCCCGGCCTGTGAACAGCGCCAGGCTTGTGTCGCCGGGCAGAGCCGCTGCCGCCGCCTGCCAGGCCGTTTGCGCTGCCTCGACCTGACCACAAAAGGCGGCCTGGATGCCGTAGAGCCGCTGCAACCGGGCCTGTACGGTGCGCGCCGCCGCTGCCGGCGGTGTCAGCGGCTGACAGGAGGCGGTGGGCGATAGCCACCAACCGGGCGCGGCGCCCAGGTTCACAAGCTGCGCGGCCGTAGCCAGGGCATAGCGGTTGAGCGGCCACAGGTGGAAAGCGGCAACCAGCAGGAGGATCCCGGTCATTCCGGCGACCCCGATAGCCATCACTGCCGGCCGGCGCTCCCGTCCGGGTGGTGCCTTCATCGCCGCCCACGCCAGGGACGAGCGGCCCGCAGCCGCAAGCGGAAACCAGGCCGTGCTCCACGCGGCCGGGCCTGGTCATCCAGAACGGCCACCTTAAGCAAGGTTCCCAGGGCTATGGCCGTCGTATACACCATAGGTAAATGCCCCCAGAAGAACCCGACCAGACTTACCAACAAAGCAAAGAGCAAATAACTGCCAAAAGCGGCTTTTTCTACCGGGTATTCGCGCCAATTAATATACCTCATTGCATAAAACACAACAAAAATCATAAACGAAAAAAAGAATAATAAACCCGAAATGCCATAACTAAGCATAAAATCAAGAATAATGCTATGAGGAAAGGCGTAACGATCCACAATATAAGGATGAGCAAAACTAGCACCTAAACCTGCGCCTAACCAACGGCTTTCCGCGATACTCTCCCAGGCTAAAATATAATAATCAAGACGCGTATCAAAGATAGATTCTATTTGTTCACCTGTACTGGGATTAATTTTCAAATAATGTTTATAAAAAAGAATTAAGTATTCTGACAAAAAATTCGCAGGCAAGATAACATCTAACAAGACGACAAAAAATATAACAATCAAACTAAGTAATAGTAATTTTTTAATAATTGTCATAATCTTTAAATTCTTCCCATAGAACAAACCAATAAAGATGCAGGTAAACAAAATTGTGAAAAATAAGGGAACTACTATAGGTTTTTGAAATTCACTTATACAACCTAATACAGTCAAAGATAAAATAATTATATTTTTCCATGATATTTTTTCTCTAAGATATTTTATCAAAAAATAAGAAGCTGCAAATGGTGCCACATATTGATACTCAAGTGTTTGTAGAGGTAATCTGATAAATGGCAAAAATCTAATAATCACAGCTAATAGATCTAATATGGCAAGAAATGCCAAAAAATAGGCCATTATCTTGCTTATACGAACGGCATCTTTTATCGTATTAACAGCATAAAAAACAAGAATAGTAAACAACGCAAAGATAACCATACCCTGGCGATATTGGCGCAAAAGCGGATTTTGCGCTTCCCATCCTCTCAACAGGCCCATGACCAGCGCGAGCACGACCAGTACGAAGACAAAACCCAACACCAGGCCCGGCAGACGGACGGACGTCGTCCGCCGATACCGTGTCTCGGCCAATGCCTGCACTCCTACGGCCGCCGTCAGCACCAGCAAACCCAGGGTCAGCGGACGACCGTGAACGCCGAGAAAGGCGTAACCGAAGAAAGGAATCACAAAGAACGACCACAGGCCATAGAACATCCACAAACCCAGAAAAGCATAAAGGCCGTGGATGGCCGTCAGCGACGTACCCAGGACAAAGCGCAGGGGTTTAGGATTCCGGCGGAGACGATAACCGAGCATCGGGCAAAGCAGCAGGAAGGGAGCTCACAGAAAAGGAAACGTCATGAGCCTGACAGGCCCGGGCATACACATCGAGGTAACGCGCGGCCACAGGCGCGGCCGCGAACAGGGCCTGCGCCCGCGCCGAGGCCTGAACGGCCAGGCGTTGGCGCAACGCGTCGTCGCTCAGCAGCAGGGCCAGACCGTGTCCCAGATCGGCTGCTTCGCCCGGTCGGGCCAGATAACCCGTCTCCATATGGGTTACGATTTCCGGACAACCGCCTACCGCAAAACACACGGCCGGCGTCCCGCAGGCCAGGCTTTCGACGAGGGAATTGGGCAAATTCTCGGCCAGAGAAGCCATGACGAACACATCGGCCGCGGCATAACACAGGGCCATCAGGCGTTCGTGCTCAACCCGCCCCATTTCCACCAAACGGACACCGGTCAGGCCCTCGGTAACGGCCGGCGCTTTGCCGCCGACGAGGAGCAGGGTCAGATCGTGGCGCAACGTCGTCGGCAAGGTCGTCAGCGCCGCCCGGAGATGGCCGACGCCCTTACGGGGATCGGCCAGCGAAGCGGCGGCGAACATCAGCACCCTGCCGTCGGCAGGCAGACCCAGGGCACTGCGAGCCAGGGCTTTGGGCACGGGGCGGAACACCCCGGTGTCCAGGCCGTTGGGAACGGTGTAGACAGGGAAGCGATTGAGCAGTGGGCTCTGCTTCACCTTGTCCGCCAGCCAGGCCGAAGGGGTGACGATGGTCAGGTGTGAACGACGATAGATGCGTTCCTTGCGACGCCAGGCCGCCGCGGTCCCATCGAAACGCACGGCCGGCGCATCTTGAAGGTCGGGACAATGGCCACAGCCCTGCTGCCAGCGGTCGCAGCGAGTCCCCGCAAAGGCACAATGCCCGGTAAAGGCCCACAAGTCATGCAGCGTCCACACCACCGCCCGCTCACGACTGAGGCGTGACACCACTCCCAGGTCAAAATAACCGCCGTGAGCCTGGTGAAGATGGATGACTTCGGCCTGACGCACCCAGGGGTGGTTCACCAGCCTGTGCGAAGCAGGGTGGAACAGCGCCTGCATGCCCCACTCGTCCAGCTTGCGGCCCACCACCTGACTCAGGCTACGGGGAAGCAGGCGCTTCTCGAAGATGGCAATAGCCGGATCGTCGGTATACTGACGCCAGACCAGCATGCGCGAGTCATGCCCGGCCCGGCGCAAGGCCTGATGAAGCCGACGGGCGGCGATGGCAGCGCCACCCTGGGCATCGCTGAGATTGATATGCACGATGCGCATGGGAGGCCAAACCTTCAGGCGGACCTCCGGCCTGGCCGGGGTCGCAAGCCGATCAGGGTCGAGGCCAGTCGGTTCAAACGGCGAAAGGCCTGTAGTTCGAGGGCAAAGCCGAAGCCACCGTGGTCAATGGCCTCCGTCAGCCGGGCCGCTGCCCATTCGTACAGCCGACGGTCGAGTTCGTTATGGGCTTCGATGATCGCCAGGGCCTCGGACGAGAGGGATGGTGCGTGGCGCCGCCATGGGTTCACATTGCGACGACGGTATAAGGGCGGTTTTTTCCAGTGCAATCTCCGTCGCAGGAGCACGACCGATTCATCGAAGCGCTCTTGCAAGCCCACGAGGCAGAAGTGATTTTGCAAATGCGTCATAGCCTGTAGTAACAGCTCCTCGGAGCATTGACCGAACGGCAGCATACCGGTTCCGGTCAATTGTCGCACTTGACCGTTATCGAAGTCGCGAAATCGGCTTTTGACAATAAATTCGCCTATGTCCATCTCCACAGCCATACGATGATAAAAATGATTGGGTAATTTACGAATATGATAGTAATGAGATATTGCCCGCTCCACGGGATCGCGTAACAAAGTAAAATAGAGTACAGATCTTTTTACGTATTCGTGTAAACCAAAGGGAATATGTCCGTAAATAATTTTTGTTTTATTTTGCCTTTCCTGCGGTAATTTCAAGAATGAAGCAAAAGGATCTTTACGATCGAAATTCCAGTGAATGTGAAAAATTTCTTGATTATGATATTGTCGTCCCAAAATTGCACGTAAAGTGGAACCTGCCGTTTTAGGAATGTGAATAAAAACGAGTAATTCGTTAGACATGATCAGATTTTGTTATTAAGAATAAAAAAACTATTCACTAAAAAATACAGATAATTCCGTACCTCTAAAATAAACCCTTAATTCATCATAATTTTCGACTATTTCTCTTAAGATCCTGGCATTTTGTTTTATTAGATTTGATTTTGGTATAATAAAAGGAACATTGAGAAAACTTGTTATTGTATGGAATTGAGAATCTAAATCAGCAATCATTTCTTCATAAAAAATTTCCAAAACTTGTCTTGAATCAAACAAAGCAATTCTTTGTCTTTGCAAATTTTGATATTTATTATATGAATTTTGTAATTCTTGTGGATTTATTGTTAATCTAACTTCCTTGTCATAAAATTTATTTCCGCATAAAAACCACTGATCTGTTATATCTGCTATTTTTCTGGATATAAATGTTCTTAAGAAATTTTTTCGTATTAAGTGTATTATCTTAAGATCATTTATACTTGCGAGATAACTCCAAAAATCATCACTATTTGTATCATAAGGATGATTGTAGAAAATCTTAAATCCTACTGCTTTAATTTGTCGAAATTTTGGAGAGAAAACATAATCAAGCATATCTTGGTACGATCTGTTATTAAGTCGTCGAAAATATTCACCGTAAGTCTTAATATTAGGATGAGAAGCTAATAATGACATCAAAAAACTTGAACCACTACGAGAACGGGTCAAAACGATAAATTTGACAAAATTCTTATGACCTAGTCTTTGTATAAACCAATTGTTTATAATTTCTAGGGAATGATTGACAGATTTTTTCATTAGCAAATTCGTAACTTATTTGTGGATCAGTTGGCCGAACGATTGGCGGGATATTACCAGTTCATATCGCGTTCGTAGCCCAATTCGATCAACAACTCACCGGCGATCGCCTTGAAACGGGCCTTGTGTTCGGGCGTGAATTTGTTGCGCCAGTCGCCGGAGATGCCTTTACGGGCAAAGGCTTTGGGATCCTCCTGCCCGGGCTTGCGTCCGCTTTTGCGTTCAAACGCATTCAACCTCACGGCCCGTTCGATAACGGCCTGGGGGATATCCCCACAAACGAAACGGGCCGTCTCGCCGAACAAGCGCAGCGTGTCGGCCCGCAATTGCTCGTACGTCAGCTCGACGCTCATGGCCGGGTCGCGATGGGCGCGCCAATCGCGAATCCAGCGCACCTCGGAGGCCAGAAAGTTATCGATGTAATAGTGAAGCCCTTCCTCAAAAGACATGGTTCCCACAACGGGACGCAAATAGTGGTTCTCGCGCACATTCGTCACGAAATAATACCAACTCACGGCCGCATCGCGGATGTCCCGATAGATAACCACATACCGCAAACCTTCCTGCCTGAGGATGGCTTCGTTCTGGGGTGACCAGTAGGTGTGCAGCTTGACCACGGCCAGCAGATGGTCGTAGGCCCGGAAGGTATCGGGACGCAGGTTGTGATCGGTCGGGGTGACATGGGCCGGTTGGAAGCTATAAAAGCCGGGCAGGCTGGCAAACATATCGCGCAGCCAGGTCGAGCCCGATTTGGGCAAACCGGCGATGAAAACCACGTTTTGGCGATACCGCCGATGATAGAGCGCCCACTCGAGATGGGCCAGGGCCTTGCGCAAAGGTCGTTTGAGGGCGACGGGAACGTGTTGTTTGAGGGTGCTACTTCGCATGGGGAGGAACAAGACAGGGGAACGTCAACGATAAAAATCACAAATCACGTCCGGGAGCAGCCGAGAAGCGCCGCCGCCAGGCCGTTAGCAACAGGCGTCGGTAGCGTTGCCAGAGCGTCTCGCGCAGAAGCCAAAACGGCTGCAAAGCCTGTAAGCCGGGATCGCCGGTAGCATGGGCATGATCGGGTTGGGAAAGACAACGGATTTCGTTGATGTTGCCAACGGGGCCATCGGCATTGAGGTCAACCGTCGCCAGCGGCTCCCATTGCCTGCGGTCGAGGATGACCAGATAACCGGCCGAAGCCGCGCGCTGCGAACGCGGAGCATGATCGGAATAGCCCAGGATGAGATGATCGGCGGTAACCGCAAGCCCTTTGACATGCCCGGGAAAGGATAGCTCATGGACAACGGCCGGGTTCTGGCGGGTGACAACGACAAAACGACCGGACCGGGAGGCATTGTAAACCACATACTCCTGGTCCACGAAGACGTTGTGGCAGCCGAAATGGCCCAGGCCCAGGGTGAGCATA
>Ga0197142_1003478_pt1 | contig 13178 bp, 7 predicted proteins | sample GBS60_MetaG_FD_148614 | JGI IMG/M metagenome (GOLD analysis project Ga0197142, IMG submission 148614) | Sediment microbial communities from Great Boiling Springs, Gerlach, Nevada, United States - GBS 60_MetaG | ecosystem: Environmental > Aquatic > Thermal springs > Hot (42-90C) > Sediment... | reverse complement strand
AGTAAGTAAGCAAATCCCCCACCGACACGCCCGCCTGATCGCCCGGGTCGGTTACAATATACCGCCCGGACAGAAGGGCATTTTCCTGTTGAAGCTCTACCTTATCTACGGCTTCATCCTGCAAAAAGACCGTATCCCCGGGGTCTACGATCCGCGCCTTCTGCATCATCTGGCGTAAAATGATCTCTAAGTGCTTAGTACTGATTTTGACGCCCTGGGGAGCGTAGATGAGCTGGATATTTCGCAAAAGGTATTCGGATACGGCCGTAATCCCCAGTATCCGTAAAATATCATGTGGGCTAATGGGGCCATCGCAGAGCGGCTGACCAGCCCGTACCTTATCCCCCGTCTGCACTAAAAGGAGCCGAGTGGTAGGCACTTTATGAAGGACCCGCATCCGACCGTCTGGCGACTCTATCTCAATCTCGTGATTGTTAGAGCGTCGGCGCCCGATTTTGACAATCCCGTCGATTTCTGCCAGAACGGCGGCGCCATTGGGCGAGCGGGCCTCAAAGAGCTCCGTAACTCTGGGCAATCCTCCCGTTATGTCGGCCGTCCGAGCCGTCTGTACGGGCGTCCGAGCTAAGATATAGCCCGCAGGCACTTCCACCCCATCCGTCACCGTAATACGAGCCCCGACCGGCAGCGTGTAGGTCTCTATGGGTTCATCATACTCATTGAGAATCTGGAGCGCCGGCGAGACAAACCGATTCGAGGTTTCTATGACGATGTATTCGTCCTGCTGGGCTTCTTCGATGCGTTCCCGACGGTAGGTTTCGTTTTCGATGAGGTCTACCCATTTTACTCGACCGGATTGGGTGCTCAAAATGTGCCGCGCATAAGGGTCCCACGAGCAGATTTCCTGGCCCTTTTGGACCATACTTCCTGAAGCTACATGCAGCACAGAAGCATACGGCACATCCGCCCGCTGAAGAATATGGCCAGTCTGTGGATGCTTTATATACACTTCTGTCGTTCGGCTGATGACGACCACCTCTTCGGTACCTCGGTAGGTTCGGGTTAGCGTCTGGAGGTTATCGGTAAACTCAACGAGGCCGTCGTGTTTGGCTTTGATGCTATTCTGGCCGGTGATGCGCTGAGCGGTACCTCCTGTGTGGAAGGTACGCATGGTAAGCTGAGTGCCCGGCTCCCCAATCGACTGTGCGGCAATTACGCCGACCGCTTCGCCAATCTCTACCAGACGACCGATGGCTAAGTGGCGGCCGTAGCACTTCTGGCATATCCCATGCTCCGCCTCACAGGTAATAGGCGAACGCACAATCACCGCTTCAATCCCCGCCGCCTCTATGGCCCTGGCAATCTCATCGGTAATCTCTTCGCTGGCCCCCACCAGCTTTTCTCCCGTCGCAGGGTGGAAAATATCATTGAGCGAAAAGCGGCCGACGATCCGACTGGCGAGAGACTCCACCAGCTCTTCATTTTCGTCATAAAGTGCCATCAGCCGAAGGCCCCGCATCGTCCCACAATCTTCCTCCGTAATCACAATATCTTGCGCCACATCCACCAATTTCCGAGTGAGATACCCCGCATCCGCCGTCTTAAGAGCGGTATCCGCCATCCCCTTACGAGCCCCATGCGTGGAAATGAAGTACTCAATCACATTCAGCCCATCCCGCAGACTCGAAAGAATAGGCGTCTCAATAATCTCTCGGGCCCCCAAGCGCCGCTGCGGCTTGTTCATCAGGCCCCGCAGCGCACAGAGCTGCCGAACCTGCTCCCGAGAACCCCGCGCCCCAGAATGCATCATCATGTAGATCGGATTGAACCCCTCCTGGTGCTCCGACAGCTCCCGAATCAGCCGATCCGAAATCTCGTTGGAAGTCTTCGTCCAAAGGTCAATAATCTTATTGTACCGCTCACTATCACTAATGAGCCCCATCTGATATTCTGCCCGAATCTGCTCCCGCTCCTCAAAACCCTTCTCTATCAAAGCCTGCTTGTTAGAGGGCTCAATCACATCGTATAAAGTGAAAGAAACCCCACTTTTGAAAGCCACCTGGAAGCCCAGCTCCTTGATACGGTCTAAAAACTCAGCGGTAACGCGATGATCGGTGCGGCGAAAGACCTCCATAATCACATCCCGAATGGCGTTTTTGGTAAGGAGCTGGTTCACAAAAGGCATGCTTTCGGGGAGGGTCTGATTGAAGATAATTCTGCCAATGGTCGTAATGACCTTTTCTCCGGAGGGTAAGCGGACGGTTACGCGGGCGTGCAGGGCGACCTTGCCGGCGTCGTACGCCTGTAAAGCCTCACTCATACTTCCGAACATAGCGCCTTCGCCTTTGGCGCCGGGAAGCTCCTTGGTGAGGTAGTAGAGGCCCAGAACCATATCTTGAGAGGGCACAGCAATAGGCGCGCCGTTAGCTGGGTGAAGGATATTGTGGCTGGAAAGCATGAGGACCATGGCCTCCACAATTGCCGGCTGACTCAGCGGTACATGCACCGCCATCTGGTCCCCATCAAAGTCTGCATTGTACCCCGTACATACCAGCGGGTGCAGCTGAATTGCTTTCCCCTCTACAAGCCGGGGCTGAAAGGCTTGAATTCCCAGGCGGTGCAATGTCGGCGCCCGATTAAGAAGGACCGGATGACCTTTGAGAACATTTTCAAGGATGGGCCAGATAACAGGGTCTTTACGCTCTACGAGTCGACGCCCGCTTTTCTCGGTGCGAACGATCCGCTGCGCCAATAGGTCCCGAATAATAAACGGCTTGAAGAGTTCTACGGCCATGTCTTTGGGTAGGCCGCATTCATGGAGGCGCAGATGCGGCCCGACAACAATCACCGACCGACCAGAGTAGTCTACCCGTTTGCCCAAGAGGTTTTGGCGAAACCGGCCCTGTTTGCCTCGGATGTTATCGCTCAGGGAGCGATACAGGCGACCGGAAGCGCTTTCGGCGGCGGCACGGGTCTGATTGCGCTTGCGAGAGCTGTCCATAAGGGCATCCACCGCCTCTTGAAGCATGCGCCGCTCATTATTGAGTAGGATAGTGGGCACCCGATTTTCCATCATGCGGCGCAGACGGTTATTGCGCTGGATAAGCGTACGATACAGGTTATTCAGGTCAGAAACCGTAAAGCGCCCCCCCGGCAGCGGAATCAACGGCCGAAGCTCCGGCGGCACCACCGGAATCACCCGCAAAATCATCCACTCGGGACGGTTCTCAATCCGTTTATTCGCCGAGCGAAACTCCTCTACCACTTTGAGCCGCCGCAAAAGCTCCGATCGCCGCTGCTGAGAATGCTCATTCAAAATGCGCGCCCGAAGCTCCTGCGAAAGCTTGTCTAAATCCAGCTTCTGTAAAATCTCTTCTAACGCCTCAGCCCCCATCTTAACCACGAGGCTATCAGGCCGCACCGTCGAATCCCGCTGCGCCTCCTCCTCAAGCTTGCGTCGAAGCGACTTATACTCCTCCGAAGTAAGTAAAGAACCCACCTCAAGGTCTTTCTTGATCCGAGCAGCATCCCCCGGGTCCAATACCACATACAGATCATAATACACGACCTTCTCCAGATTTTTCGCCGAATAGCCTAAAAGAAGCCCAAGCTTCGGCGGAACATGCCGAAAATACCAGGGATGAACTACAGGTACTTTCAAGGCGATATGCCCCATGCGGACGCGCCGCCATTTTTTCTCTATAACTTCTACATTACAGCGATCGCAGCGCAATCCTTTATACCGAGCCCCTTTGTATTTTCCACAAGCACATTCATAATCCCGTACAGGACCGAATATCTGCTCACAAAAAAGCCCCAGAGGCTCGGGTTTATGGTTTTTATAGTCGATGGTCTCCGGGCGTTTGACTTCGCCCCGGCTCCACTCCAAAATCTGATCCGGAGAAGCCAATCGCAGCGTCACGCGCCGAAATGGCGTCGGAATCGTAATAATAGTGTGTTTGCTGGCTGTTGTAACTTTTTCCATAGGATTATTAGGTTTTTCAGTCAAAGCGGACATCTATCGCAAGACCTCGCAGCTCATTCACCAGTACCTGGAAGGAATCCGGCACACCAAAGTAAGAGATATTCTCTCCTCGAATGATAGCTTCGTGGGCCTTCATCCGACCATCTACATCGTCGGACTTGATGGTGAGGACTTCCTGAAGGAGATTGGAAGCGCCGAAAGCTTCGAGCGCCCAAACTTCCATTTCTCCGAAGCGCTGCCCCCCAAAGTGTGCTTTCCCACCGAGCGGCTGAGAGGTAACCACCCCATAAGGCCCCACCGAACGGGCATGCATCTTATCGTCCACCATGTGATCCAGTTTGAGCATGTAAATAACCCCGACAGTAGCCGGCTGGTCAAACCGCTCGCCCGTCAGCCCATTATACAAATACACGCGGCCATCTTTGGGCAGGCCTGCTTTTTCCAGCTCTGCATTAACCTCCTCGTAAGAAGCCCCTGCGAAAGGCGGCACCTCATAGCGCTTCCCCAGCTTGTAGCCCGCCCAGCCCAAAATAGCCTCAAATATCTGCCCAATATTCATCCGAGAAGGCACGCCTAAGGGATTTAGTACAATATCCACCGGTGTCCCATCCTCTAAATACGGCATGTCCTCCATAGCCGCGACTTTGGCAATGACCCCTTTATTCCCATGGCGGCCGGCGAGCTTGTCTCCAACTTTGATTTTGCGCTTCGTAGCGACATAGACCTTGGCCATCTTGAGCACGCCGTTGGGAAGCTCATCACCCGAAGTAAGATAGTGTTTCTCCCGCTTGAGATCAGCTTCGTACCGGCTATACAGCGCCATGTAGTTTTGGAAAAGCCGCTCAATCAGAAGGTTGGTATGCGGGTCATCCGTCCAACCGGTGGGGCTAAGCTCCTCATATTTAAGGGTAGAGAGCCATCGGCTGGTGATCTTCTTAGAGGCCGGGAGAAGCTCTTGATTGTACTTATCGCGCACAGAAACCAGCTTTTTCCCTTCGAGGAGCTTAGAAAGTTTTTCATACATGATGCCGCGTAAAGCGATGACCTGCCGCTCAAACTGCGCCTCTAAGGCTTTTTCTTTCTCCTGGCGAAGGGCGGTATCTCGGATTTTGCGGTCTTTTCTGTAGAGACGAGTCCCGATGACATAGCCATGGGTAGCGGGCGGCATGACAAGGGAAGTGCTCTTAACATCGGTGCTGCGCTCACCGAAGATCTGCCGAAGAAGCTTCTCTTCGGGGGAGAGGTCCGCCGTCTGGCCCTTAGGGGTAACCTTGCCAACCAGAATATCGCCTTCCTTCACTTCGGTGCCAATCATGACGACGCCATCCTCATCTAACCACTTTACCCGTTCGGAAGACTCGTTGGGCAGCTCCCGGGTCAGCTCTTCGGGACCCGCTTTCGTTTCTCGGGCTTCTACTTCGTATTCGTGAATGATAACAGAAGTGAGCACATCATCCTGCACGAGCCGCTGAGAAATAACGATAGCATCCTCAAAGTTGTACCCTTGCCAAGGCATGAAGGCGACGAGGAGGTTTTTACCCAGAGCCAGTTCTCCATTCTCGATAGAGAAGCCTTCTACTAAGGGTTGGCCGGCTTCGACGCGCTGGCCTCGGGAAACGATAGGTCGGAGATTAATGCAGGTATTTTCGTTGGTGCGCCAAAACTTAGGGATTTCGTAGGTTACGGTGTCTTCTTCGAAGCTAACCAGGGCCTCTTCGGGCGGGCGCTCATAGCGAATGCGGATCTGGGTGGCATCCACATACTCTACGATGCCGGGATACTGAGCATAGATGAGTACGCGGGAGTCTTTGGCGACATACTTTTCCATACCTGTGCCGACGATGGGGGCTTCGGAGCGCAGGAGGGGTACGGCCTGCCGCTGCATGTTAGACCCCATCATGGCACGATTCGCATCGTCATGCTCCAGGAAGGGGATCAAAGAAGCCGATATACCCAGAAGTTGATCTGTAGCCACATCAGTAAATCGGACTTCCTCTGAGGAAACTTCGGGGTACTCGCCTTCATAGCGAACTTGCATTTCGGAGGGGGTGTGCCCATTCAGGAAGAATGCCAAAGGCGCAATAGGATGCTTTTCTTCTTGGTCGGCTGTGAGGTAAACCGTTTTGTCAAACTCGGGTTTGCCGTCTTTTAGGGGGTGGTAGGGGGTTTCCAGAAAGCCGAGCTCGTTGATTCGGGCATAGATGGCGAGGGAGTTTATGAGGCCGATATTGGCGCCTTCCGGGGTTTCGATGGGGCAGATGCGTCCATAGTGGGAGAAGTGCACATCCCGGGCTTCAAAGCCTGCATGTTCGCGGGAAAGCCCTCCGGGTCCAATCGCCGAGATGCGCCGCTTGTGCGCTAACTCCGAGAGGGGATTCGTCTGGTCTACGAGCTGGCTGAGCTGCCCCCGAGAGAAGAACTGATTGATAGCGCTGAGGAAGGCTTTGTGATTGACGACATCGCTGGGCTTGAAGTCTTCGGACTCCATGGTGCTCATTTTCTCGCGCACGCCCTTGGATAGCCGGGACAAGCCCAAGGCAAACTGCTGATACATGTGTTCGCCCACGGTGCGAACGCGCCGATGGCTGAGATGATCTTCCTCGTCGGGCTCTGCCTCACCGCGCATAAGCTGATGCAGACGGTGGATGATCGCGACAATATCTTCTACTTTCAGGAGCGAGTCGCTATACCGCTGTTCGCCATAGAGCTTGCGATTGAGCTGATAGCGGCCGACTTGACCCAAATCATAGCGCTTATCGGAGAGGACCTGCTTTTCTACATACTGCCGGGCGGTTTCGGGATCTGCCTGACCTTCCGTCCCCCGTAAGAGCTTGTAAATTTCCTGACAAGCGGTCGTAACAGAATACGAGGGGTCCTTGGACAAAGTCGCCAGAATAATGTGCCGCTCGTCTTCGTATTCAGGCTTGATGAGATAGAGACGGTCTATACGATGTTCTGTGAGAATGTTCCAGTCCTCTTCGGTGAGAACATGCCCCACATCAAAAAACTGTTGGAAGCGCTGAACAGCGGTTGTTTCGCCGGTTTCGGGGTCAACGAGCTCTTCCTGATGGGCCGCTACCACACGAGTAGCCAGCTTGCGACCAATATACGGCTGTAAAGACTTGATAGAGCCTAACTTGATCGGCACTTCCTCCGCAATATCAAATAGCCGGACGAGCTCCGAATCGCTTCCATGCCCCATCGCCCGCAAAAGGAGGGTAACCGGAAGGGCTTTTTTGCGGTCTAAATACACCCGGGTATAGCCTGAAGCCTCAGTTGCAAACTCAATCCACGTTCCCCGCGCAGGAATCACCTTAGCCCCATAACTTTTTTCAGCGGTACCCGCCCGCTGCACCGCCGCAAATAGAATACCCGGCGAGCGATGCAGCTGATTAATGACCACCCGTTCCACCCCATTCACTATGAAGGTACCCCTCGGCGTCATATAAGGAACGGTCCCTAAATACACCCACTCTTCTTTGGGTTTGAAGACTTCGTTATCTGCTTTTAGGGGATACAGGGCAAAGCGGGCCTTGATTTGGACCCCATAAGTCAAGCCCCGCTCTTTACACTCCTCTGGACTATAACGCGGAGGATCCAGAATGTACCCCCGGAAATCCATCTCGTACTCTTCTTTGGAGTCCCTGACGGGAAAGTTTTCTTTGAAGACCCGATAAAGGCCTTCTTTTTCCTGCTTTTCGGGCGGCGTGTTGAGGTCCATGAACGCCCGAAACGAATCTAACTGAATAGATAAGAGATCCGGCACTTGGGTCGCTGGCCGGTGCACACCAAAATAAACCCGATCCGTACGCATACGATTACTAAGCAATATCATAACAAAAAGCCGCATCCACCCCATCTAAAGATGGGACGGATGCCGACCTTGAGCGCGTGTGTTTGGCAGGGCGAGGACGCACTTATTTGACTTCGACCTCGGCGCCTAAATCTGCGAGCTGCTGACGAATGGCCTCCGCTTCTTCCTTAGAGATTTTTTCTTTGATGGGCTGCGGTGCTTTATCGACAAGATCCTTAGCTTCTTTCAAGCCAAGTCCCGTAATGTTTTTCACGACCTTAACGACATCTAATTTCTTTTCGCCGGGGGCTTTGAGAATCACATCAAATTCGGTTTTCGCTGGGGCCTGGGCTTCGGCCGGGGCACCTGCAGTCGGTCCCGCCGCTACCATTACAGGCGCAGCCGCCGCCGGCTTAATTCCATACTCGTTCTCTAAAATAAGCGCCAGCTCATTTACTTCTTTCACGGTGAGATTCACCAGGGTTTCCGCAAGGGCTTTCAAGTCTGCCATATCTGTCTAAGTTTTATGAGTTTCGTTCGGACAAAGTTTTTAGTACACCTGCAAGGGTTTGTCCCGCGCCTTGCAGCATAGCCACCACATTCTGAATGGGGGCCTGAAGCCGCCCGATCAGCTCTCCAATTAACTCCTCTTTCGTCTTCAATCGCGTAAGCGCCTCTAACTGCTCCTCCCCAAGAAAAACCGACTCCTCTACATAAGCCGCCTTAAAGAGCGGCTTCTCCTTTTTATTCTTTTCCCGAAACTCCTTCAAAACCTGCGCTGGGAGTTTGGGATTTTCAGAAATAAATATCACGGCTGTTTGCAGCTTAAGGGCGCTTTGAAGCTCTGCCTGAGCTGCTATACCCGCCGCCTCTAAAGCTTTAGCGAGAAGGGTGTTTTTTACCACCCGAACCCGAAGCCCCTTATCATAACAGGCTCGCCGAAAAGCCACCGTATCTTCGGCATTAAGACCTTCCATATTAAGGAGGTAAAAACCTTTTTGGCCTTTCAGAGATTCGGCGATTTCCTGAATAAGCGCTGTCTTTTCCGATTTATTCATAAGCGATTCCTATCTATGAGAATGGAGGGACTCATGGTCGTAGCGAGATACACAGAGAGAATGTAAGTTCCTTTCACGCCTTGGGGACGGAGGCTCTCTACGGTGCGAAGGACTTCCTGAGCATTTTCACGGAGCTTCTGCGTATCAAACGAAGCCTTACCAAAGGGCACATGAACGACCCCCGTCTTGTCATTACGAACCTCTATTTTTCCGGCTTTTAGCTCGCGCACAGCTTTGGCGATATCGGGAGCGACCGTGCCGCTCTTAGGGTTTGGCATGAGCCCCCGTGGCCCTAAAATCTTCCCTAAGCGAGCCACCTTTGGCATCACATCAGGCGTACAGACAATCACATCCACATCAAGCCACCCCTGCTCAATCTTACTCAAATACTCATCTAATCCCACATAATCCGCCCCTGCCGCCTGCGCTTCTTTCTCTTTATCGGGCGTAACGAGCGCCAGCAAACGAATCGCCTTTCCCGTCCCATGCGGCAAAGTCACCGTCCCCCGTACCTGCTGATTGGCCTGACGAGGGTCCACATTTAAGTCTATAGAAAGCTCAAAAGTCGCATCAAAGCGCTCATAGCGCACCTTCTTCAAAAGCTCTATCGCCTCAAGTAAAGGATAAGGCCGCTTCTCTATCTGCTTTAGAGCGGTGAGGTATTTCTTTCCGTGCTTTGGCATAAGCTAAACCGTTTTTTCACCTTCTATGATCAGGCCCAAGCTTCTCGCTGTACCCGCAATCATGTTCATTGCCGCCTCAATGGTATAGCTATTGAGATCGGGCGCCTTCTTTTCGGCGATTTCCCGAATTTGCTGCCAGGTCACTTTGCCAACCTTTTTTCTGTTGGGCTCTGGCGAACCTTTGTCTATCTTAGCGGCTTTTTTGAGAAGTTCGGCGGCGGGAGGCGTCTTAATGACGAAGTCAAAGCTCTTGTCTTTATAGACGGTAATGACTACAGGCAGGACTTCCCCGACCTTATCCTGGGTGCGGGCATTAAACTGCTTACAAAACTCCATGATGTTGACGCCCTTTGAGCCTAAGGCCGGGCCAATAGGGGGGGCGGGATTCGCTTGTCCACCTTTTATTTGAAGTTTTACGATAGCGGCGATTTCTTTCATAGCTTTTCGATTTGGTGATATTGTATTTCTACGGGCGTTTCTCGATTGAAGACTTTTACATGCACGCGGACGCGCTGCTTTTCGGGGTACAGCTCGCGCACATTCCCCTCAAACCCTGCGAAGGGCCCCTCCGTAATACGAACGAGGTCCCCCACACTGAGTTCGTGCCAGGCTTCTGAGACAGCCTCTTTGGCCCGCGCGCGCGACAGAATAGGCCCTATCTCCTGCTCCGAAAGCGCATGCGGAAGCTGACCCCGAGCCGGCGCCACAAAATAAAATACATCGGGTATAGACCGCATAAGAGGTATCAAATCCGGCAAATACGCCTCCGAAGCTATCTCCAGAAAAAGATACCCCGGCATGAATATCTTTTCTTTCTCGCGCTTTTTGCCTGTTTTGCTACTTTGTAAGACCCGCTCCATAGGCACAACTATATCTAACACCTGATGTGATAGATCCAACCGCTCGATTTCGGCTTGTATCCGCTGAGCCACCTTTTTCTCCTTTGCGGCTCTCACTTTGAGGACATACCAGGGCATCTCTAAAACAACGAATACAAAAACCGCATAACCGTACTGAATACCAAGTCTATAACCCCTATGACCACTGCCAAGAGAAGGCTTCCGACCAGCACAGCTATGGTCGTACTAAAGAGCTGGGGCAAAGTAGGCCACTCTACCTTTTCTCGCCATTCTCCGGCAGAGGCTTGCCACCAAGAGCGGAGCCGATTAAGCATGGCACGGGTGGCAGGACTCGAACCCGCAACCTGCGGTTTTGGAGACCGCTGCTCTACCAGTTGAGCTACACCCGTATAGCCGCCATTTCCAGGACGGCCTGCAAAGGTAAGTAAAATATCTCAGTCTAAGATTTCTGTTACCTGACCTGCACCGATAGTCCGCCCCCCTTCCCGAATCGCGAACCGCAACCCCTTCTCCATAGCAATCGGATAGATAAGCTCTACCTCAATCGTCACATTGTCGCCGGGCATGACCATCGGAACATTCTCAGGCAGCTTAATGGTGCCCGTCACATCCGCCGTACGGAAAAAGAACTGGGGCCGATAGTTATTGGTGAAGGGCGTATGTCGTCCCCCTTCTTCCTTAGTGAGGATATAGACTTCGGCCTTAAAGTGCTTATGAGGGGTTATACTATTGGGTGCGCACACGACCATCCCGCGGCGGACCTGATCTTTGTCAATACCTCGCAAAAGAAGCCCCACATTATCGCCTGCAACCCCTTCATCCAGAAGCTTGCGAAACATTTCTATACCCGTAACCACGGAGGTGAGCTTACCCTCCTGCAATCCAACGATATCTACCGGCTCGTTGAGCTTGATTCGGCCCCGTTCAATCCGACCCGTAACCACAGTACCCCGCCCTGTGATTGAAACCACATCTTCCACCGGCATGAGGAAGGGCTTATCCACAACCCGCTGCGGCGTAGGAATGTAGTTATCCAAAACATCCAGCAGCTCAAGGACTTTGGCTTCCCACTGAGAATCACCATTGAGGGCCCCCAAGGCAGAACCCCGAATGATCGGCGTCGTATCGCCCGGATAGCCGTAAAAGTTAAGAAGATCGCGGATTTCCATTTCGGCCAGCTCCAAGAGCTCTTCGTCATCCACCATGTCTACCTTATTCAGGAAGACGACAATATACGGAACGCCCACCTGACGAGCGAGAAGGATATGCTCACGGGTCTGCGCTTTGGGCCCATCTGTGGCGGCCACCACCAGAATAGCGCCATCCATCTGCGCCGCTCCCGTAACCATGTTCTTCACATAGTCGGCGTGCCCGGGGCAGTCAATATGCGCATAATGGCGCTTGGCGGTCTGATACTCTACATGAGCGGTATTAATGGTAATGCCTCGCTCCCGCTCCTCAGGCGCATTGTCAATAGAGTCGTAAGAGCGTTCCTGCGCCATGCCCTGCTTGGCTAAAACCTTCGTAATTGCGGCCGTTAGCGTCGTCTTGCCATGGTCTACATGACCGATGGTCCCTACATTGACATGTTCGCGATCGCGAACAAAAACCTCCTTGGACATATAGGGCCACTGGCTGGACTTGAACCAGCGCTTCTTTTCCTGACTTTCAGGAAAAGAAAGCCTCCCTCCGCAGTGGCAGGGCGGCGCAAATGTACAAAAAATTTTTCACCGCAAGAGGAACCCTTGGTTTGAGAGCTCTTCTCTGTCGGGGCGCCCGGATTTGAACCGGGGACCTCTTCGTCCCGAACGAAGCGCGCTACCGGGCTGCGCTACGCCCCGAAATTACCCCCCCCCGAGCCATTGGCCGGGATCGAACCGGCGACCTCTTCCTTACCAAGGAAGTGCTCTACCACTGAGCTACAATGGCCTCAGCAACCGCAAAGGTAAGAAAACTTCCGCAAGGCAGGCCCAGAGAAACCGCATTCCCGCATAGCCGACCAGCCAAAGGATAGCTAAACGGCACCGGGCTACATGATACGGCTCGCAGGCTCTCATTTGGCCCAATGCCGGTTTTCGGGGTCCTATCTTTAATGGGGCTCCGCTCAACGGCTCATGCCCTGCCTTTTTGGGGCGTAGGTGGGGCGGCCGCGCCATGACCCCTTTATCCCCCATCCTGAAAGCAAACCTCACATGCCCCCCAATCAGAGCGCCTCAAAAGAAAATACACCTCTAAACCGGTATAAAAATGCTTCACCGCCGTGTAGGCTATAAACCCCTATGGCTTTGCATACCTGTACGAGAAACTTATACTCTGCCCGGGCGCCAATATCGCTTCCCACAATAAAAGATAAAGAGCTTCCCGCCTCTCTACGCGAGCTAAACCCGTTTCTAAAAGCACATAATCAACAGGCACAGGTTTTTCCACAAGAAGGTGAATGGGCTCCGAAAAGGGATTGGTCACCCGCAAAGTGCCTACAATGGTTGGTGCGGCTTTGCGGTCTGACTTCTGAGGCGCCTCATGAAGGGTAGCCCGCAAACGGGCCGAACTCGGATAAGGAATACGCATGGAAGGCCCAAATCCACCGGAAAAGGAAATACTGGTTCCACCTCTGAGCCGGACAGAGCTTTCGCCCGGTGGTAGGGGAGGGGCCTCTTCAGAAGATACATAGAGGATACTTTGCGCTTCCACCCCCATCAGGCCGCTATCGGCCGAAAAAGGTCTGGCAGGCAAAGAAAAAAGATAGGCCTCCCGCCCTCTAAAAACATATTGGGCAAGCCGCACCTGAAACGCGGCATGAGTGGGCCACCGAAAACGCCCTACGGACCAGGTGAGATTATC
>Ga0197142_1003476_pt1 | contig 13182 bp, 12 predicted proteins | sample GBS60_MetaG_FD_148614 | JGI IMG/M metagenome (GOLD analysis project Ga0197142, IMG submission 148614) | Sediment microbial communities from Great Boiling Springs, Gerlach, Nevada, United States - GBS 60_MetaG | ecosystem: Environmental > Aquatic > Thermal springs > Hot (42-90C) > Sediment... | reverse complement strand
CCCGACCAGCATCCGGCCATCGGCCCGCTGGGTCCGGAGGGGTTCTGGCTGGACTGCGGTTTCAGCGGCACCGGCTTCAAGATTGCCCCGGCGGTGGGACTGTGCCTTTCGGAGTGGATGCTGGACGGTGCCCCCCGGACCGTGGACATCACCGTCTTCTCGCCGGTCCGCTTCCTGGAGGGGCGGACGCTGCGGGGCGAGCACCCGTACGAAAACATCTGGCGATAAACGGTCGGGCCGGGCCAGCCCCGCCCGACGGTAAACCGTCGGGCTGATCCAGCGAAGCCCCTTCGGGGCTTTGCAACCTGAGCCCGACGCTTGAGCGTCGGGCGAAAAACATCCGGCAGTGAGTGAGCGGAAATACGACGTGATTGTGGTCGGTGCGGGGCCGGCGGGCGCCACGGCGGCCTTCCACCTGGGCGCGGCGGGCCAGCGGGTGCTGGTCCTGGAAAAAGAGCGCCTGCCCCGACACAAACCCTGCGCGGGCGGCGTTCCCACCTCGGTCCTGCGGCGGTTCCCCGTGGATTTCTCCCCCGTGGTGGAGCGGGCGGTGCGGCGCGTCCGCTTCCGCTTCGCCGACGGACGGGAAGTCGCCGCCGACCTGCCCCAGGGAGCGGTGGTGACCGTCCGGCGGGACCGGTTTGACCACTACCTGGTCTCCCAGGCCCGCGCCGAAGTCCGGGACGGCACCCCGGTGGCGGACATCCGGCAGGACGATGCGGGCGTGGAGGCCGTGCTGGCTTCCGGCGAGGCCGTCCGGGCCCGCTACCTCATCCTGGCCGACGGGGCCAATTCCCGCCTGGCGCGCCGGGTCGGCCTGCGCCGGGGGCGGCGCGTGGGCATCACCCTGGAGGCCGAAGTCCCCGCCGATGACCACCTGCTGGCCACCTTTGACGACGCCGCGCTGTTTCTTTTTGGACTGCCGGTCTCGGGCTACGCCTGGGTGTTTCCCAAATCCGACCATCTATCTGTTGGCGTCGGGGCGTTTCTGGGGCGGTCGGAGAATCTGCGGGCGTTGCTGGAGCAGGAAATGGCGCGCCTGGGCATCCCGCTGGCGCAGGCCCGACTGTACGGCCATCCCCTGCCGGTCTATCTGCGGCACGAGCCGCTGCATACGGGACGGGTGCTCCTGGCGGGCGATGCGGCGGGACTGGTGGACCCGCTATTGGGGGAAGGTATCCGGCACGCGGTGCGGAGCGGGGAACGGGCCGCGGAGGCCGTCCTGCGAGAGGACGTCTCCGGATACACGGTCCGGATTCACCGGGAAATCGGGAGCGACCTGCTCTGGGGCCTGCAATGGGCCCGTTTCTTCTACGCCCACCCACGCGTCTCGTTTGAGTGGGGAGTCCGGAACCCGCTCTTCCTGCGGGAGTTCCTGCGCCTTTTCGCCGGGCGGACGACGTACCGGGCAATGGCGCTGCGCGCGCCATTCCTGGTGGTGCTGGGTGCTCTCTGCCGCTGGAAGCCCAGGGTTCACCACGACCGGGCCTCGGAGTAACTGCCTGCCGGGTTCCTGGCTGGTGAGCCTGGGTGCAGAGGTCTCTAATCGGTATCCCGTCGCGCCTCGGGACGATTCCCGGATCCGCCTCCGAGCCTCAGCAGTGCCTCCAGCCCCAGAAGATAACTCCCCGGACCGAAACCACATATCTGCCCCACGCAGACCTCCGCGATGACCGACGTGCGCCGGAAGGGTTCACGGGCGTGGATGTTGCTGAGATGCACCTCAACGGCAGGCAGATGCACCCCCGCCAGCGCGTCCCGCAGAGCGTAGGAGTAGTGGGTCAGGGCACCGGGGTTGATCAGGATGCCATCGGCCCAGTCCTTCGCCTGGTGAATGGCGTCAATCAGCACTCCCTCGTGGTTGGACTGCACAATGCGCAGGGTAACGCCCCGTGCCGACGCGATGGCTTCCAGTTGGGCGTTGATCTCGTCCAGTGGGGTAGAACCGTATACCTCCGGCTCACGCGTGCCCAGCAGGTTGAGATTCGGTCCGTGGAGCACCAGGATCTTCTTCATCGCGATTCCTCCTGTTGACATATCGTTCGCCAGGCATCTATGACGGCCGATTCAGGTACGGAGTCCACCACCTCCACCGCACCGATCCGCCGCAACAGGACGAAACGGAGTGTGCGGCCCCGGCGTTTTTTGTCGGTGGACATGGCGGCATACGCCTGCTCCGGGTCACATGGCCAGGCCGTCGGCAGGCCCAGACGGGCCAGCAGGTCGCGCACCCGCCCGGGGAGGGGGGGCTCGCAATACCCCAGGGAGGCGCTCAGTTCGGCCGCGGCCACCAGGCCCAGCCCCACCGCCTCGCCGTGGCGAAGGGTGAAGCCCGAGAGCAACTCCAGGGCATGCCCAAAGGTGTGGCCCAGGTTCAACCAGGCCCGCTCTCCCATTTCGTACGGGTCCCGTTCCACGATGCGTACCTTGACCCGCACGGCGTCGGCGATCAGCGTAGCCAGGGAGGGCGGCCTGTCGCCCGCCAGATGGTCAAACAGCATCGGGTCGCCGATCAGTGCAGCCTTCACCACCTCGGCCATCGCGGCGCGGTACTCGGCCTCGGGCAACGTCTGCAGCACCCGGGGGTCTATCAGCACCACCGAGGGGTGCTTGAACGCGCCGACCAGGTTCTTGCCCTGAGGCAGGTTGACAGCCACCTTGCCCCCCACGCTGGCATCCACCATCGCCAGCAGACTGGTCGGCACCTGGACGAAGGGGACACCCCGCAGCCAGGTCGCGGCCACGAACCCGGCCAGGTCGCCGATCACGCCGCCCCCCAGGGCGATGACCGGCTCTCCCCGGGCCAGCCGGGCGGCAGCGAAGCGCTCGTAGAGGTCCGCCGCCGTAGAGAGGGTCTTATAGGCCTCCCCATCGGGCACTTCAAACAGCAGGGGGTCAAAACCCGCCTCTTCCAGCGCGGCTTGCAGGGGGGCGGCGTAGATTCTCCCCACGGTGGGATTCGTCACCACCGCGCAGCGCCCGGGCCGCAGGCCGGCCCGGAGCAGGTGCCGGCCTGCCTGGCCCAGGAGTCCATCGGCAATCAGAATGTCGTAGCCTGGGGACTGTCCAGTATCCCCAGGATCCGGGGAGACCGGCCAGAACGGACCGGAGCCCGGGTCGGGGGCGGTCAGGCGGACCACCAGACGATACCCCTCCCCGGGCAGGCCCGCGACGATGCCCAGTACCCGCTCCGCCACGGCGGCCACCGGGAGATGGGTGGTGTCTATGTGGTGCGGGATGGCGGCATAGGCCGCGGCGCGCTGGCTCAGCAGCGCCGCGATCCGCTCTCTCCGGTTCGGGCCTGCCAGCAGTGGCCGGTCCTCATAGCCGTTCAGGCGTGCCAGGATGGCCTCCGGCGCAGCGTCCAGGCAGATCAGGATGCCTCCAGCAGCCAGCGCTTCCCGGTTCGCGGGGTTCACCACCGTCCCGCCGCCCGTGGCGATCACCAGGCTGGCTGGAGTCCGCAGTTCCTGGCAGACCTCGGCCTCCAGCGCCCGGAAGGCCGTCTCGCCATCCTCGGCAAAAATCTGCGGGATGGATTTGCCCGCCCGGGCCACGATCAGATCGTCCAGGTCCACAAAGCGCCAGCCCAGCCGGGCCGCCACCTCGCGGCCCACGCTGGTTTTCCCCGTGCCCATAAATCCGGTCAGGACGATGTTGGGCTCTCCCATCCTGTTTCCACTCCACGCTTTGGGATTACGAATTGCCACCTGTGCAATTGGAAAACCGCAAAGGGCGCAAAGAACTATAGAGTTCATCGGAAATTAGAGCGCGGCGTCAGGATTATGCCAGTAGTCAAAGGAAAATCCGTGGTCGTCCGCGTCCATCCGCGTTCATCCGCGTCCTATTTCCGATGAAGTCTTATGACTTCACTGCAAAAAGGCCTCTTTACCGCAGAGACCGCAGAGTAAGCAGAGCAATACCAAAGAAAATCTCTGCGCTCTCTGCGTTCTCTGCGATGAGTTTTTGCAGTGGACTCAACCTTTGCGTTCTTTGCGGTGAATTCCATCCAACTTTCCGGAAAATTGAACCATCCCCAAATTCGTGGCTATAACTCCGCGTCCATTCCCGGGTACTCAAACCGCCAGGACACATTATCCATCGGCAGGTCAGCCAGATGGGAGCGGCGCAGCGCAGCGAATCGGGGCAACTGCTCCCCCAGAGAATCCCCGCCCAGTTTGCGGAGGAGTTCGTCCGCCAGTACCCAGGCGACCATGGCCTCACCGATCACCGCCGCCCGGGGTACCGCACAGACGTCAGACCGCTCGTAGCGGGGCGCGGCGGTCTTCCCGGTAGCCAGGTCCACCGAGGGAAGAGGCGCCCGGGTGGTGCTGATCGGTTTCATAGCCGCCCGCAGGACGATAGGCTCACCGGTGGTGATGCCGCCTTCCAGCCCCCCGGCGCGGTTGGAGGCGCGCCGGAGGTGGCCTTCCGGGTCGCGGAGAATGGGGTCGTGGACCTGGGTGCCCCGACGGCGGGCATTGGTGAAGGCCGGGCCCACCTCCACGCCTTTGACTGCCGGGATGGAGGCCAGCGCGCCCAGCAGACGCCCGCTCAACCGGCGGTCAAAGTGGACGTGACTGCCCAGCCCGGGGGGTACGCCCAGGGCCACCACCTCAAATATGCCCCCCACCGTGTCCCCTTCCTCCATCACTTGACGGATGTGCTGACGCATAGACTCTGCAACCGCCGGGTCCGGACAGCGGAGGTCGTTGGATTCCGCCCGGGCCAGCCGTTCGGGGTAGGGAAGGTCGTCCTCCAGCATGGCCTCCACCTCGCCGATGGCGGTGACGTAACTGCCCACGATGATGCCGAACTGGGCCAGGTACTGCTTGCAGATGGCACCCGCCGCCACCCGTGCGGCCGTCTCCCGGGCGCTGGCGCGCTCCAGCCCCAGCCGCAGGTCGCGGTAGCCGTATTTGACCGCCGCGGTCAGGTCCGCATGGCCGGGCCGGGGGATGGTCATCGCCGCGATCTCCCGGTCGGCCCAGGCGCGGTAGTCCAGGTTGACAATTTCCAACGCGATGGGCGCGCCGGTCGTCCGGCCTGCCAGCACCCCCGCCGTGATGCGGACCCGGTCTCGCTCTATGGACATCCGACCCCCGGCACCGAAAGAGACCTGCCGCCGGGCCAGTTCCCGGTCCAGCGCGTCGGCGGAAACGGGCACCCCGGCGACCATCCCCTCCAGAATCGCCGTCAGTTTGGGGCCATGGCTTTCACCGGCAGTCAGGAGGCGAAGAGGGGACATGGGCAACTCCTTCTTCTTTCCAGCACGGCGGCCATCACCTCCACCGGCGCAGGCACTCCGGTCCACTGTTCAAACGCCCGGGCCCCCTGGTAGACCAGCATGCCCAGGCCGCCGATGGCGCGTGCGCCATGCCGCTCCGCCAGGGCCAGGAACGGCGTCCGGTGGGTGTAGATCAGGTCGTACACGACCTGGCGGGGGGAGAAGGGGACCGTCGGGTCCCAGGGCAGGGGGTCGGTATCCGGGTGGAGCCCCAGGCTGGTGGCGTTGACAATCAGGTTCGCTTCGGGAGCCAGATGGGCCAGGGCCGAGGGGAACGGATGGGCCGTGATGCGGGCATCCGGCAGGGCCCGGGTAACGGCAGCACAAAGCGCGGCGGCGCGCTCCGGGGTCCGGTTGACCACGGCCACTTCCGCGCCGACCTCCGCCAGCGCGTACGCCACGGCCCGCGCGGCGCCTCCGGCGCCGATGACCAGCGCGCGTGTGTATGGCCGGGCCGGCCCTCTTCCCTCTGCCCGGCCCACCTGAATCCCGTGGGCCCTCAGGTCATCCAGGAACCCGGCGCCGTCGGTGTTGTCGCCCAGCAGCGAGCCATCTTCCCGCACCACGATGGTGTTGACCGCCCCCACGGCGGCCGCGATGGGGGTCAATTCGGCCAGGTGGGGGAGCACGGCCGTCTTGTGGGGAACGGTGACGTTCACGCCCACAAAGCCCAGGGCCGGGAGTCCAGAAAGGGCCGCTGGGAGCCGATCGGGCGGCACGGGCAGAGGCACGTAGATGAAATTCAGCCCCCGCGCGGCCAGAGCGGCATTCTGCATTGCCGGGCTGAGGGTATGGGCCACGGGCCAGCCGATGATGCCCAGCAGTCGGGTATGGCCGTTGATGGTTGGTTGACGGCATGAATGGGAAAGAGAGGACTCCTTCATGGCTGTTCCTGCCACTGGATGTCTGCGCCGAGCGCCTGCATCACTTCCACGAATCCGGGGAAGGAGTCGTGGATGACGTCGGCGTTGCGCACGACGGTCTCGCCCCGGGCCACCAGACCGGCGACCGCCAGCGCCATGGCCAGCCGGTGGTCATGGTGGCTATCCACCACGGTGCCGATCAGGGGGGTGGGGCCGTGGATGATCAGCCCATCCGGCAACTCCTCCACCCGTGCCCCCATCCGGCCCAGTTCCATGGCCACCGCCGCGATGCGGTCGGATTCTTTGACGCGCAGTTCGGCGGCCTCCCGGATCACCGTCGTGCCCCAGGCCTGGGTGGCGGCCACAGCGAGGATGGGGAACTCGTCAATGGCCCGCACCACCGGGTCGCCGGCGATCTCTATCCCGCGCAGGGCACCGGGGCGCCCGATCAGGTCAGCCGTCGGCTCCCCGACCGGGGAGGGTGGGGGGGCCAACCGGGGGTCCCACGGTCGGCGGTGGTCCTCCGCCCCCGGCCCGGCAACTTCCAGGTCCGCGCCCATCGCCGCCAGCAGGTCCAGCCAACCGGTCCGGGTGGGGTTGATGCCCACTCCCCGCACCCGGACTTCCGATCCGGGCACGATGGCGGCGGCCACCAGGAGAAAGGCGGCGGAAGAGATGTCGGCCGGGATGTCCAGAGCAACGCCCTCCATCTCTTGCAGGGTCTGGCCTCCTGGCAGACGGATGAGGGGGCCCTCGCGCTCCAGGCGGACACCGAAGGCGCACAACATTCGCTCCGTGTGGTCGCGTGCTGGCCCGGGCTCCAACACGATGGTTTCTCCTCTGGCGAAGAGGCCTGCCAGCAGCAGGGCCGATTTGACCTGCGCGCTGGCGACCGGGAGGGGATAATAGATGCCCACCAGACGGCCTCCCTGGATGGCCAGCGGGGGCAGACGGCCTCCGGCGCGGCCCAGCACGGTCGCTCCCATCCGGCGCAGGGGTTCGGCCACGCGGTCCATGGGCCGCCGGCGCAGGGCGTCGTTCCCGGTCAGCATGCTGGCGAAGGGTTGTCCGGCCAGAATACCCGCCAGCAGCCGCATGGTCGTCCCGGAGCCGCCGCAATCCAGCACGTTATCCGGCTCCCGCAGGCCATCCATACCCACTCCGTCCACCAGCAGGTCCACGGCGGTTCCTGCGGGTCGGCCATCGGTGGGGGGACGTTCCCGCTCCTCCACCCGGACTCCCAGGGCACGGACGCACCGCAGGGTCGCCCGGCAATCCTCGGCCGGGAGCCAGCCCCGGATGAGGGTCTGGCCGGGGGCCAGAGCGCTCAGCAGGAGCGCGCGGTGGCTGATGGATTTATCGCCTGGCACAGACCCTTCGCCCCGCAGTGCGCTCCCGGGTCGAACCACCAGTTGTTTCATCTTTTCCTCCCAGAGTGAAGAGAGGGGGGTGGGGGAAGGGTTTTGCGGCGGCCTTCGGCTGCCGCAAAAACCCATATGCTTTACAGCCATTGCAATCCGCTGCGGCGTTGCCGGGCAGTAGAGAGCAGGGCCCGCAGCCGCGCCTCGTCGTTCTCCGCCAGCGCCCCGTGGAGTGCGACCATCTGATCGGAAAACCGTTGCAGCCACTCCAGGACCGCCGCCCGGTTGGTCAGCAGGATGTCCAGCATCATCTCCACGTCGCTGGCTGCCACGCGGGTGGTGTCCCGGAATCCGGAGGAGGCCAGCGACCAGGGCAAGGGGTCTCCCGCGACGTCCACCGCGTTCACCAGCGCCACGGCCGCCATGTATGGAAGGTGGCTGATGGCTGCTACCCCCCAGTCGTGGGCCACGGGGTCCAGGATGAGGGGCCGGGCCCCCGTCGCCCGGACCAGGGCCAGCGCCCGCTCCAGCCCGGTGGGAGTGGTGCGGGGGAGGGGGCAGAGGACGAAGGGCCGGCCTGCGAAAAGGGTCGCTTCGGCGGCAGCAAACCCCGATACCTCCTTCCCGCACATTGGATGCCCCCCAACTGGATCCAGTCCCTCCGGCAGTGCGGCCATGGCCGCGCAGACTTCGGCCTTGGTGCTCCCCAGGTCCAGGATCAGCGCGCCTGTGCGCGCGTGGCGCCCCACCTCCGGCATCAGGCGCAGGGTAGTCCGGATGGGAGTAGCCAGGATCACCACTTCGGCCTCCGCCACTCCCACCGCCAGGTCGTGGGTCCAGGCATCAACGGCCCCGGCGGCCTGTGCGGCGGACAGGACGGCCGCGTTGCGCCCCACAGCCACAATTCGGGTCGGCAGCGCGAGCCGATGAGATTCGGGCGCCGTTCGGGATGCCTGCCGCAGGGCCAGCGCGAAAGATCCTCCCATCAGGCCCAGGCCCACGATGCACAGGGTAAAGCCGGCCTCCATCGTAACTGCCTACCTGAATCGGTTTGCAGATAATGCAGCGCAGACCACGAATGTTCTTGGGATTCTATGAAACTTTGTCAGCCTGCATGCAGGCCTGGCGGCCTGCGCTACAGAGGCTTGCCTTCGCCAGCGTCTTTGATGCCGCTTACCCGGAGGCCCCTGGCAGATCATTCCCCTCCATCAGGGTTTCCCAGAATGATGAGAGAGGGTCAGAGAGTCCGGCCCAGGGTGGACACCAGTTGCCGCAGGTTCTTCATCAGTTCCCGGAACTGCTCCGGCTTCAGGGACTGGCTTCCATCGGAGAGCGCATGTTCGGGGCAGGGGTGGACTTCAATCATGAGACCATCGGCGCCAGCGGCCAGGCAAGCCCGCGCGATGGGAGTCACCAGGTCCCATTTGCCGGTGCCGTGGCTGGGGTCGGCAAACACAGGCAGGTGGGTCCATTGCTTGAGCAGGGGGATGGCATTGATGTCCAGGGTATTGCGGGTGGCCGTCTCAAACGTGCGAATGCCCCGTTCGCAGAGGATGACCTGCTCGTTGCCACTGCTCAGGATGTACTCGGCCGACATCAGCCATTCCTGGACCGTATTCATCATCCCCCGTTTCAGGAAGACGGGGATGCGGGTACGGCCCACCGCCTGGAGCAGGGCGTAGTTTTGCATGTTGCGGGTGCCGATCTGAAGGATGTCCGCATACTTGCTGACTGTGGGCACGTCCTCCGGCGACATCACTTCGGTGATGATGGGGAGGCCGGTGGCTTCACGCGCCTCAGCCAGCATCTCCAGTCCCTGCTCTCCCAGGCCCTGGAAGGAGTACGGCGATGTCCGGGGCTTGTAGGCCCCTCCGCGCAGGATGTGGGCCCCGGCTTCTTTGACCGCGAACGCGGTCTCCAGAATCTGGCTGCGGCTTTCCACCGCGCAGGGGCCGGCGATCACCACGACCCCCCGATCACCGATGGTCACCCCCCGAACACGCACAACGGTGTTCTCCGGATGGAAGTCCCGGCTGGCCAGTTTGAAGGGCTGGAGGATACGTACCACCTTTTCCACGCCCGGCAACCACTCAAAGTGATGGTCCTCCAGCAGCCGGTCGTCCCGAGTGATGTTGATGACCGTGCGCTCGGTGCCGCGGGAGAAGTGAGCCCGGTATCCCCGGGCCTCCACCTGGTTCACGACGTTCTGAATCTCTTCCGGAGTCGCCTGGTGTCTCATCACGATGATCATGGTCCCTCCTTTCCAGAGATACCTGCCGATCAGTCGGCGTCGTCGTTGACCTCGGGCGCAGCGGGATAACTGCCCAGCAGTTTCACAAAGGCCGTTCGGGTGAGCAGGCCGATCAGCGCCTGGTGGACAGCCGGCTCCCTCCAGTGCCCCTCCAGGTCCACATAAAAGACGTAATGCCAGGGGCGGTTCCGGCGGGGCCGGCTCTCTATCTTGGTCAGATTGATACCCCGGCGGGCGAACTCGCCCAGGGCATGGTAGAGGGCACCGGGAACATGGGGGGTGGCAAAGACGATGGAGGTTTTGCTGTGGGGAGCGGGCGGAGGTTCTTCCCGGCCCAGGAGGAAGAATCGGGTGGTGTTCTCGGACGAATCCTCTATCCCGGCCTCCAGAACTTCCAGGCCGTAAATCTGGGCGGCCAGCGCGCTGGCGATCACGGCGGTGCCGGGCTCCCGGGTCGCCGCAAGTTCCCGGGCAGCGCCGGCCGTGTCGTAGGCGGGGACCATCTCCCACCCCCGGTTCTTCAAATACCGCTCACACTGAGCGAGCGCCTGGGGGTGGGAACGCACTCTTCGGATGTCGGCGAAGGTCGTCCCCGGCAAAGCCAGCAGGCAGTGACGCACGCGCAGTTTGACCTCCCCCACCACGCGCAGGTCCCGCTCCAAAAGAAGGTCGTACGCCTGGGTGATGGACCCCGTCTGGGAGTTCTCCACCGGCAAGAGTCCCGTGGCCGCCCGACCTTCCTCCACAGCCGTGAAGATCGCCTCAAAGGTAGGGCTGGGCAGGGTGCCCACATGAGAGCCAAAGTGTTGGTAAATGGCCTCCTGAGAATAGGCGCCGGGTTCGCCCTGGTAGGCCACCACAAAGGTCGCTGACCCGCTGGTCCCTGGGGAAGCGACCGCACCTGCTATCGCCCCAGGCGCCGGATCGGTCCCCACCAGTCCGGCCCCCTCCTGCCCACCCTTCTCCGGCTGGAGGTCCGGCCGCAAGCGGACGGCATCCCGGAGGTAGACGTGACGGACCGCTGAAGGAGGCCGGTCGGTGTTCCAGTGGATGAGAACCCGAATGCAGCGAGGCAGTCCATCGGAGACGTTTGCCGCTACCACGTCCAGCAGAGGAACCTGATTCCAGCCTATCCGGCGCGCAGCCTCGGCCGGAAAGGAGGCATCCAGGTCGGGCGTGACCGTAAAGACGACACTGGCAATGTCGGATGGATCCAGATGGTTGGCTTCTACGAGTGCCCGCAGCAGTTCTTCCGTCGCGCTGAGAATTTCGGAGCGACAGTTTTCCCGCACCGTGGTGGCACCGCGGATGCCCCGGCAGGTCATCATCGCACCTCCTGATAAAAAAACCGAGCGTGGGGCTGATGCTCCACGCTCGGTCTGACAATGGCTTCTGATTCAAGCGTCAGCAGCCTGCCGGCACCTCGCCACCAGCCAGCGCGGAGCACCTCTCCGCGGGCGCGAAGTAATAAAACCACCAGTAGTAGCGAGCGCCAGCAAAGCAGAGACGCATCTCAGGTATTTCCCCCGACTATGGGTTGATAAATTTATACCACAAGCCGGGAAATTGTCAAGTTTCACACCGGGCGCGTGTCCCAATTTCCTCGGGCCTGGCCGCTTTGCAGGACAACTGCTCGCAGTTGTCCTGCAACTTTGCGACCTGTGCAATTACCTGCCTCTTCTGAATTGCGACCCATGCGGTTGGATGGAATTCACCGCAAAGAACACAAAGGGCACAAAGATTTTCTCTATTTGACTTCACTGCAAAAAGGTCTCTTTATCGCAGAGGCCGCAGAGTACGCAGAGCAGTATCAAAGAAAATCTCTGCGCTCTCTGCGTTCTCTGCGATGAGTTTTTGCAGTGGACTCACCGTTCTTTGCGCTCCTTGTGCCCTTCGCGGTTTTCCAACTGCACAGGTGGCAACCTTGACACCCACGCCGATTTGCACTTTACAAAATGGGCATTCTCGGCTATAATAAGACCGCACGGCTGAGAGGGTGTCCCCCTCTCAGTCGTTGCGCATAAGGGGGTGACGCACCATCCGCACACATCCCCGTATGCTCCATCAGCCTGCCCTTCAGGGTGGGCGTTTGGATTTTATTGGGCCCAAACCCCTGTCCCGGAAGGGGCGGGGGAGAAATTTTGCGGCGGCGGCCTCCGGCCGCCGCCGCAAAATCCACCACCATCATCACCTGTCTATCCCAGGAGAGACCCGACAAAATGGCCGAACAAGTTGTCTATCTGACCCGCGAGGGATACGAACGTCTGAAGGCAGAACTGGAGTACCTGCGGACGGTGCGCCGCCAGGAGGTGGCGCGCCGGCTCCACGCAGCGCTCGCCGAAGGGGATATTCTGGAGAACGCCGAACTGGAAGCCGCGCGCAACGAACAGGCCTTCGTGGAAGGCCGAATCATAGAACTGGAAACCCTCCTGGGCAGCGCGGAAATTGTGGAAGAGGAGCAACCCTCCGGAGTCGTGGGAGTGGGGAGCCGGGTGACCGTCGTGGAGGGCGACGGTCCACCGGAGACCTACCACATCGTCGGTCCGGCGGAGGCCGACCCCTCCCAGGGCCGCATCTCCTACGAGTCCCCCCTGGGCAAGGCCCTCATGGGCCACCGGGTGGGGGACGAGGTGCGGGTGAGCGCACCCGCCCGGGTGACAGTGTTCCGGATCATAGAAATCGCCTGATTTGGAACCACGAAGACACAAAGACACGAAGAAAAATTTTCTCTTCGTGTCTTCGTGTCTTGGTGGTTTTAGAAAGGACCAAAAGTGGAACTGAGCGACCTGGAAAAACAGCGGCTGGAGAAACTGCAGCGGTTGCGGGAGCGGGGCTGGGACCCGTACCCACCCCGCGCGGAGCGGACCCACACCGCCGCGCAGGCCATCGCCCTCTACGAGGCCGGAGGCGAAGGCCAGGAGGTCACCATCGCCGGTCGCTTACGCAGTATCCGGGTGATGGGCAAGGCCGCCTTCGCCCACGTGGAGGACGAAAGCGGCAAAATCCAGATTCTCCTCCGTCTCAACCTCCTGGGCGAAGAGGTCTACGAGGCGTTTGAGCGGGACTTTGACCTGGGGGACTTCGTGGAAGCGAAGGGCCGCCTGATGCGCACCCGCACCGGCGAAATCACCGTAGAGGTCACTCGCCTGCGGATGCTGGCGAAGGCCCTGACCCCCCTCCCCTGGGGCAAAGAGCAACAGGTGGGCGACCGGGTCGTCCGCTACTCCGCGCTCACCGACGTGGAGGAGCGGTACCGCCAGCGCTACGCCGACCTGGCGGTCCACCCCGAAGTCCGCGAGATTTTCCGCATCCGCGCCCGCACCATTGCCGCCATCCGCCGCTTTCTGGACGAGCGGGGCTTCCTGGAAGTGGAAACCCCTATCCTCCAGCCGGTCTACGGGGGGGCTGCCGCCCGTCCCT